>Ga0208277_1000067_pt1 | contig 54596 bp, 54 predicted proteins | sample ETNtaG_5_FD_185782 | JGI IMG/M metagenome (GOLD analysis project Ga0208277, IMG submission 185782) | Marine microbial and viral communities from oxygen minimum zone, Eastern Pacific Ocean - ETNP201406SV205 (SPAdes) (version 2) | ecosystem: Environmental > Aquatic > Marine > Oceanic ...
TCTATCAACTGAGCAACTTCAATTGGTTCTATAAATGACAAATCATCATTATTGTTCATTCTTACCCTAAAATCTAAGTAAGCCCCTTGCAGATCATCTACCCCCGTAAACATTGAAAAAAGGTCATAGCAACTCGATCCACCGTAGTCGCCATCTCCCATTTCACATGCATTGAATATCGTATTTAAATTAAGAATTTCATACTCGGCAATTAAATCATTTTGATCATTAATAAATATATTTTCTTCTAAATCAGGGTTATTTAAATTTTCATTTATATTGGATTTTATTGTTTCTGTTACACCTAACTCAATCTGGAATTTAAGATCATCTATATTTTTTTCAAAACTTTTTATCATCTTTTAGTGAATCTCTATATAGAATATTAACTGATATTATTAACTGCGACAATAATGTTAAGGGTTTAAAATATGAAAAAAAGTATTATTTATAAACAATAAGGTAATAAATGAGCAATAAACCAGTTAATGAACTTAATGAACAACAAGGTCAGGTTCTAGATTCTTCAAACAGAGAATCTATGGAATATGATGTTTTAATTGTTGGAGCCGGACCTGCAGGCCTATCTGCGGCTATACAAATAAAGCAATTAGCTCAAAAAAGTGATTCAGATATTTCTGTGTGTGTGCTTGAGAAGGCCAGTGAGATTGGTGCTCATATATTATCTGGCGCTGTTATTGAAACTAGTGCTCTAGATAAACTTTTACCTAATTGGAAAGAAATGGATAGCCCAATTAAAACAAAGGTTAAAAAGGATAAACTTTCTTATTTAGGCAAGGATTGGTCAATAAATTTTCCTCAATTTTTGCTTCCTCCGATGATGAAAAACCATGGAAATTATATAGTAAGTCTTGGGAATGTTTGCAAATGGCTAAGCGAGGTTGCAGAAAATTTAGGTGTTGAAATTTACCCTGGTTTTAGTGCTGCTGAAGTTCTTGTTGATGATAATGGAAAAGTTTATGGTGTTGCCACAGGCGATATGGGTGTTTCCAGAGATGGCTCTGCTAAAGACTCTTGGGAATCAGGGATGGAACTTCACGCAAAATATACTCTTTTCTCAGAAGGAGCTAGAGGATCTCTTTCAAAATTCTTAATTGATAATTTTAATCTTTCTGAAGATAAGGACTATCAAAAATATGCAATCGGGATTAAAGAATTATGGGAAATAAAAGATGAAAACCACCAAGAGGGACTTGTTGAGCATTCAATGGGCTGGCCTTTGAGCGATGGAACAGGAGGAGGTTCGTTTCTTTATCATTTCGGACAAAATCAAGTCTCAGTAGGCTATGTCGTTCACCTTAATTACACTAACCCTTATGTTTCTCCATTTGATGAATTTCAACAGTACAAGACTCATCCCTCAGTTAAAAAAGTTTTAGAGGGTGGAAAGAGAATATCCTATGGAGCAAGGGCAATAACTGCAGGAGGCTATCAATCAGTTCCAAAATTATTCTTTCCAGGGGGTGCTTTAATAGGTTGTTCTGCAGGATTTTTAAACTATCCAAAAATAAAAGGAACCCATAATGCTATGGAGTCAGGTATTCTTGCTGCTGAATCAATAGTTGAAAACTTTGTTAATGGAAATCAAGCTGATAATTTATCAAATTATCAGAAAAAATATGAAAAAAGCAAAATAGCAAAAGAGTTAAAGAAGGTTCGTAATGTTAAACCATTTCAATCCAGATATGGAGTTCTTTTGGGTACTATTTTAAGTGGTTTAGATATGTGGTTAAATACTTTTGGAATTACATTACCATTCACACTTGGTCATATTAAACCTGATTATAAAACACTACGAAAAGCATCTGAATGTAAGGAAATAATATATCCAAGACCTGATGGTGAATTTTCTTTTGATAAACTATCTTCAGTTTTTCTTTCAAGCACTAATCATGAAGAAGATCAACCTGCTCATTTAACATTAAAAGATAACAATATACCGATTAAAGTGAATCTCGTTGAATATGATGAGCCTGCTCAAAGATACTGCCCTGCAGGAGTTTATGAGGTTCTCTTAGCTGATGATAATAGTGAGCCAGTTTTTCAGATAAATGCTCAGAATTGTGTGCATTGTAAAACTTGCGATATAAAAGATCCCTCACAAAATATTAATTGGGTTGTACCACAAGGTGGAGAAGGCCCTCTGTATGGTGGTATGTAATTATTGATGCAAGTCATTGAAAAAGCTTATGCTAAAGTTAATATTTCTTTAAATTTAACAGGTCAAAAAGACCATAATCTTCACTATCTCGTCAGCATGATTTGTTTTTGTGATTTTTATGATACGATAACAATAGAAGATTCTAAGGAATTTAAATATGTTATCAATGATGATATTAAGTTTAACAAGCCAGACCTAATTCTGAAGACAATAGAATTTTTATCAAAAGAAATTGGTAGAGATTTACCCCCATTTAAAATTACTTTGAATAAACAAATACCTATAGGAGCTGGCCTTGGCGGTGGTTCCGCAGATTCTGCAGCTACTTTAAGAGCAATTGATAAATTTTTTAATCTCAATCTTACTTATGATCAGAAATTATTAATTGGTAATAAAATAGGCTCTGATGTTCCTAGTTGTGTTGTATCTAAACCCTTAATTTTATCAGGATACGGAGATCAAATTCGTCTATTGGATGGGTTAGATGATAAGGATATTATTATAATTTATCCCAATATTAGCGTAAGCACTAAAGAGGTATTTGATAATATAGATATTAATTTAATTGAAAAAAAAGACAGCCACAAACTTGAAAAACAAATAGAAGATAGTATTGATTTTTATAACAATGGTAATAATTTTGATAAATTATTTTCTAATGATTTGCAAAGTTTAGTTCTTGAAAAATATCTTTTTATCAATGATGTTGTAGATTGCCTCAAAAAAGTAGGTTCTTCTTTTGTATCAATGACAGGGTCTGGTTCCGCATTTTTTGGATTTTTTAAAGAGTCTTCAATAGATAATGCTTATAAAAAAATTAATGATTTAAACAAGGATTGGATGATTATTAAATGTAAATTAATGGGATCTAATAATAGAGAAATCAACAAGCTTCATTAATGCTGATTTAAATTCTGTTTCTGGAAATATTGCAAGCGCGTCTTTAGCGATTCTTCCATGTTGCTTTGCTTTAGAAAGTGTATCATTAATTGCATCATATTGATTTATTATTTTTATTGATTTTTTTAAAAGATCTTTATTTCTAATTTTATTATTAAATGAGTTTTCTAAGAATTCTCTTTCAGAGGCATTACCTCTTCTATATGTAAGAATAATAGGAAGAGTAACTTTGCCTTCGAAAAAATCATCACCTATATTTTTACCTAAAGTTTCTTTATCACCGTTATAGTCTAATGCGTCATCCTTTAATTGAAAAGCAATACCTAGATTCTTACCGAATGAAATTAGGGCATTAATCTCCTCTTCTTTTGACTGCGCTATAAGTGCGCTAACTACACACGCGGTTGAAAATAATTCAGCTGTTTTAGCTTCAATTATATGCATGTACTGATCTTCAGTAGTTTTAATATTATCCGAGGCAATAAGTTGCATAACCTCACCTTCAGCTATCTTTGCTGATGCATTTGATAAATTTTTTAAACATTCTAATGATTTAGTTTCAACCATAAGTTGAAAGGCTTTACCTAGAAGAAAATCACCAACCAGAATGCTAGATTTATTATCCCAAACAATATGAGATGCTGATTTTCCTCTTCTAAAATCGCTATCATCTACTACATCATCATGTAAAAGAGTAGCAGTGTGCATTAATTCAACTGCTGTCGCTAATTTAATATGCATATCACCTTTGTATTCGCATATTTTAGAAGTTGTAAGTGTAAGAATAGGTCTTAATCTTTTACCTCCAAGCTCTATAATATGGTTTGATACATCAGGTATCCTATCGACCTGACTAATAACTTGTTCATTTATTAAATTATTTACTCTAACGAAATCGTTTTCAATTAATGTTAATAATTTTTGAATAGGCTCTTCGTCTTTATATTTGTTTTTTACTAATTTAATTACATTTCCCATATTTTCTTATATTTTAGAATCTACCTATGATCAAAGAAAATTCTAAAAATAAATTCCTTGGCGGTAAACTTACTATTCTTCAGCAAAGAGAGGGGTTTAGAGCAGGGCATGATTCTGTTTTATTAGCCTCTTCAATTCCAGCTAAAAAAGGAGATAAATGCTTGGAATTAGGTATAGGTACTGGAGTTGTCTCTTTATGTTTAATGAAAAGAGTTCCTGGCTTATCTTTAATAGGAATTGATAATGATAGAGATAGTATAAAGCTCTTAAAAGAAAACATCTCCTTGAATGGATTTGATGATCATATTTCAGTTATTAAAGGGGATCTTAATGACGGAAGCAATAAATTTAAAAATTTAAAAAGACATAGCTTTGATCATATTTTTTCTAATCCGCCTTTTTATGAGAAAGGTGAGATTGTTTTACCTAAAAATAAAAATAAGAGAAATGCATATTATGGTGAAAAAGATTTTATTAATAACTGGATTAAGTTATCTCTTACTTTTGTTAAGAGTAAGGGCTCGATAACATTTATAAACCATATAAAAAATTTTCCTGATATTTTATCGCTTTTTATGAATTCGATGGGTGATGTGACAGTTATTCCAATTTTTACAAATGTTGAAAAACCTGCAACACGCTTTTTAATAAGTGGCGTTAGAGATTCAAAAAAACCACTTAAATTGAAAAGAGGATTAATTTTAAACACTAGAAATGGTAAAACACCAAAAAAAATTGAGAATATTTTGAGGCATGGTAAGCCATTATAATCAATGACTTTATTACTATTTTTTAAGATAGAATTGCTATAATAAAAAATATAGACATTGGAGGTGTCAGTGACCGCAAAAAAAATGGAAGAATTAGTCTCTCTGTGTAAAAGAAGAGGATTCATTTATCAAACTAATGAATTATACGGCGGAATGCAGGGTGTATATGACTATGGTCCATTAGGGGTTGAATTAAAAAATAATCTAAAACAAGCTTGGTGGAGCTCTATGGTTTATGAAAGAGATGATATAGAGGGCTTAGATTCTTCAATATTAACTCATCCAAATGTTTTGAAATACTCTGGTCACGAAGAGACTTTCACTGACCCACTTGTAGATTGTAAGGATTGTAAATCAAGGTTTAGAGCTGATCACATCGATAATAATAAATGTCCTTCATGTGGTTCAGACAATTTAACTGATCCTAGACCTTTTAATCTAATGTTTAAAACAACAATTGGACCTGTTGATGATGGAGCTAGTTTTGCATATTTAAGACCAGAAACCGCTCAACAAATTTTTACAAATTTTAAAAATGTGGTTGATTCAACATCAAGAGCATTACCATTTGGAATTGCTCAAATTGGAAAGGCTTTTAGAAACGAAATAACTCCGAGAAATTTTATTTTTAGAGTAAGAGAATTTGAACAAATGGAATTAGAGTTCTTTGTAGAGCCTGGTAGTGATGAAGAGTGGCATCAAAAATGGGTTGATGAAAGAATTAGTTGGTGGGAACGACAAGGAGTGGATAAAAGTAAATTAGAAATTATTGATGTCGATAAAGAAGATTTATCGCATTATTCAAAAAAGACGGTTGATATAATGTATGAATTTCCTCATGGGCTTGAGGAATTAGAAGGTATCGCAAATAGAACTGATTTTGATATAGGATCACATACTAAAAATCAGAAAGATTTTGAAATAAATGCTGATGTTATAAAAAATGATGACTCAGTAACAAAATTAGCGATTCAAGATAAAATTAATAATACATGGGCTATACCTTATGTAATTGAGCCATCGGCAGGAGTTGATAGAGGATTTTTAGCTATATTAAACGAGGCCTATAAAATTGAGAAGCTTGAAAACGGTAAAGAGAGAACTGTTCTATCGCTAAAATCCCACTTGTCGCCAATAAAGGCTGCGGTTATTCCTTTAAAAAGAAATAATCAAGATTTAGTTAACAAAGCAGTAGAATTAAAAAAGCAATTGCAGTCAATCGGCTTAGGAAGAGTAGTGCTTGATAATGCAGGCAATATTGGGAAAAGTTATAGAAGACATGATGAAGTTGGAACACCAATGTGCATAACAATTGACTTTGAAACATTAGATGATAATTCTGTTACAGTAAGAGATAGAGATACTATGGAGCAAAAAAGAATTAAATTAGATGAAATTTCTGATTTTTTTGTCAAAAATCTCTAATAAATTGAAATGACAAAATATATACATGCTTTTTCAGATCCTTTAACGGATGAAATTGACCAATCATTAATAGGCAATAAAGGCTATAATCTGTGTTTAATGCATGGAATGGACTTACCTATCCCTGAAGGTTTTATAATTAATGCAAAGGCCACTAAAGAATATAAAATTCAAAATGATTTTAGTGATAAATTTCTTGATGAATTAGAAAATAACTTAGCTATTATTCAAGATAAGACAAATCTTCAAATCGGTAACCCAGAAAAACCCCTAATCTTGTCAGTGAGATCAGGCTCAATGATATCAATGCCAGGAATGCTTGATACAATTTTAAATGTCGGCCTAAATCATAAAATAGTTAAAACTTTAGCAAAAAATAACAATGGTTTTTTTGCATATGATACATGGCGAAGATTTATTCAAATGTATTCTCATGTTGTTCATAGACTCGATACTTATGATTTTGATGAAATACTGGAGAATTATCTTCTTGGAGCAAATTTAAGCGCTGTTAGTCAGTTAGATGCTGAAGACTTAGAAGAAATATGTAAAATGTATTTAGATCTCTTCAAGGAAAGAGTAGGTGAAGATTTTCCAGAAGATCCATATCAACAAATAAATGAATCCATAGTCGCTGTTTTAAATTCATGGGATAATGAAAGGGCGATTTCATACCGAAATATAAATGATATTCCGAATAATATTGGCCTAGCAGTAACTATACAAAGAATGGTTTTTGGAAATTTAAACGATAAAAGTGCCTCTGGTGTTATTTTTTCAAGAAATCCAGATACAGGTGAAGACAAAATTAAAGGTGAATATCTGTTAGAGTCACAAGGGGAAGATGTTGTTTCAGGCTTTATAACTCCGAAAAATATAAGTGAAACAGGAACCGATGACATGTTTACAGATATTTTTTCTGATATTTATAAACAAATAAATCAAATTTCAAAAAATTTGGAGAAGCAATTTGGATTTGTTCAGGATATCGAATTTACTATTGAGTCAAATGTATTATGGATTTTACAATCACGTAATGCAGAGTTAAATGCTCAAGCATCTTTTAAAGTTTTAAGAGATTTTGTTGATGAGAAAATTATTAATCAAAATGAAGCTTTGAAATTAATCAAAGAAGATCATGTTGAAAAAGCTTTTGTCCCAGTTCTTGATGATTCACAAGAGTTAAAAATTTTAACAAAAGGATTGCCGGCATCTCCAGGAGTAATATCGGGTTTAGTTGTTTTTGATATTGAAGGAATTAATAGAATAAAAAATAGAGATGAGAAATCTATATTAATTCTTGTTGAAACCAATACTAACGATATTAAAGCTATGCATGCATCAGATGGAATATTAACTTCTAGAGGAGGGCTTACAAGCCACGCTGCAGTTGTTGCAAGAGGTTTAAATAAGCCTTGTATTACAGGCGCAGTAGAAATTAAAATTAATACCCAAAAAAAGAATATTTCTATCAATAATAAAATTATATCTGAATTTGATACAATTACTCTTGATGGTCACTCAGGGGAGGTTATTGACGGTATAGTAAAAACAATACCTCAAGAACCCTCATCTGATTTAAAAGAAATATTAAATTGGTGTAAGAAGATAATATCAGACAAAGATATTGCTGATTCTTTAAAAATTATCAAACAAGCTAAATTAAAACTTAAATAATTTATTGAATATTAATATTTGGTTTTCAAAGTCATTATCCCGTTTAACTAGTCTAATGGTATTTTCATTGGGCCAGTACTAATTACTTCATCTCTAGCTTTTACAGGATCTTCAACAACTAATTTTTCCAAGTCCTCAAGATCTTCTGGTACATACCAGTGTATCTTATCCTCTTCATATGCTCGATAAACCGTTTTCGCTATTTCTTCAGCTGGAATTAATCTCCACATTCCATCAGTAGGAAGAGTAGATCTAATGTCTTGGCTAATTAGGGGCGTATCAATGACTCCAGGTAATATATCAGAGACCTTTACACCAAGCCTTTTAAATTCAGCTGAAAGAGATTCTGTTAATCCTTTTACTGCGTGCTTAGATGCTGAGTAAACTGAAGTCATTGGTAGACCAATTATTCCGGTTGAAGATGATGTATTTAAACATAATGAATTGTCAGTATTTTTCAAAAGATCTATTGCTGAATATATACCATTTATGACCCCAAAGAGATTAATATTAACAACTCTTAGATGGTTTTCATAAGGCTGATCTTCAAAAAAGCCACCTTCAGCAATTCCAGCATTATTAAATAAAATATCTAATCTATTATTTGATATATTAGAAAATTCTTTCACTGCTTTTTCAAACATATCTTTATTTGAAACATCAAGTTCTCTGCAAATTAAATTTTCTGAATCTATTTCTTCTTCTAATGCATTTAGATTGTTTTTGTTGATATCATAGCAACCAACAAACCAACCTTTATTAATAAATAACTGAACAGTAGATCTTCCCATACCACTTGCACCACCAGTTATAAAAATATATTTTTTACTCATAAAGCCCCCATTACTTTTTTATTAAATCTAAACCTATATCAAGAGATTTTGAAGAGTGCGTTATCCAACCAGAGGATATAAAATTAACCCCTGTCGTAGCTATTTTTGCTACATTTGAATAATCTATCTTACCTGAAGCCTCTAATATTATTTTTTTTTGACCTAGTTTGACCGCTTTTTTTAAATCGTTAATTTTGAAGTTATCGAGCATAATAACATCTGGATTAAATTTAAGAGCTTCTTTAAATTGCTTTAAATTATCTACTTCAATTTCAATTTTTATCTTATTTTTTAGCTTTTTAACTTTTTTGAGAGCATTAGAGACTGATTCAGCTATAGCTATATGATTATCCTTTATTAAAATAGCATCGTATAGCCCTAATCGATGATTAATACCTCCACCAACTTTGACAGCATATTTTTCTATATTTCTTAATCCCGGTGTTGTTTTGCGTGTGCATAATATTTTTGTATGAGTATGCGAAATTAATTTAACCATCATTGATGTCGATGTTGCTATACCTGAAAGATGCGTTAAGAAATTCAATGCAGTTCTTTCTCCCGTTAGAAGACTTATTGCTGGTCCCTCAACTTTAGCTAAAACTTCATTCTTTTTAATTGAATCGCCATCTTTTTTACATGAAGTAAATTTGATTTTTTCGTCAAGCAATTCATAAACAATTTTAGCTATGTTAATACCACATAAAATACCTTTTTCTCGTGAGACAAAATGAAATTGAGCTCTATCCCGTTTTGTTAAAACAGTATTACTCGTAATATCGCCTAATTTTCCAAGATCCTCCTTGATAGCTAATCTAGCAATTTTTTTTAATTGAGGATCAGATAATATCTTCATAAATTTATCATTCTGTTTACTGAATCAAGTGCCCGTTTAGCAATATCATGATCAATAATAACTTCATGTGTTTCATACCAAAGGGAAGAAAGAATCTTTTCTAATGAAATCTCCTTCATATGAGGGCAAAGATTACATGGTCTTACAAAATTAACATTTGGTGTTTCTACAGAAACATTATCGCTCATGGAGCACTCAGTAACCATAAGAACTTTATAAGGTTGGTTTGTTTTTACCCAATTTATCATTGCAGAAGTTGATCCAGAAAAATCTGCCTCATCAACTACTTCTGGAGCACATTCAGGGTGCGCAATAATTTTAACACCAGGTTCATTTTCTCTATATTCTCTAATTTCATCAACAGTAAATTCTTCATGAACCTCACATCTTCCTTTCCACATAATGATTTCTTTTTTTGTATCTTTCGCAATATTCATTGCTAAATACTCGTCTGGAATAAAAATAATTTTATCAGAATCTATAGAGTTTACCACTTCTAGTGCGTTTGAAGATGTACAGCAAATATCAGTCTCGGCTTTAACATCTGCTGACGAATTTACATATGTAACAACAGGAATTCCTGGGTTTTCTCTTTTTAGATCAATTACATCTTGTCCTGTTATAGAAGCAGCTAAAGAACAACCTGCATCTAAACTTGGTATAATTATCTTTTTATCCATATTAAGAATTTTTGATGTTTCAGCCATAAAATAAACACCACATTGTATTATTATATCGCTATCAACTTTTGTAGCTTCCTTTGCTAGTTGTAAAGAGTCACCTCTTACATCGCTAACACAATGAAAAATCTCCGGAGTCTGATAATTATGAGCAAGAATTGTGGCATTTTTTTCTTTTTTGAGGATATTAATTGCTTCTATGTATGGTGCAAAAAATGGCCATTCAATATCTGGTATGACACTTGAAACTTTTTTATATAATGAAGATGTCTTCTTTTCTGTATCATCATTCCAAGATATACCCATTTCATCAAGGATCTTGCTTGGATGTAATTGATTAATTTTATTATCTAATGATTTATCCATAATAATTGGTCATAGTTTATAATTTTGATAATAAAAACATTATTCATTAATTAGTCAAAAGAAAATGAGGTGATTTAGATTTTTCTAAGGATAACGCTTCCAGCTGAATATCCGGCACCAAAAGAACAAAGGACGCCAATTTCACCCTTATCCATATCCTCACTATATTGAGAAAAGGCTATTATTGAGCCTGCAGATGAAGTATTTGCGTAATCTTGGAGTATATTTGGCTGTTCATTTTTTTCTGGCGTTCTGCCTAAAACTTTTTTTCCTATAAAATCATTCATACTCTTATTTGCTTGATGCAACCAAAGTCTTTTTACATCATTAATTCCAACATTTTCATCTAACAAATGATCTAGTATTAATTGACTCACCATAGGAACAACTTCTTTAAATACCTTCCTTCCTTCCTGCATAAACAACATATCTCTATCAAGAGTTTGAGATTGCTTGGCATTATTAAGAAAACCAAAATTATTTCTAATATTATTGGAAAATTGTGTGATGCACCTAGTTGATAGAATTTCAAATGAATTTGAGGAGTTTGCCGATACTTTTTTTTCTAAGATCATGGCTGTACAAACATCACCGAAAATAAAATGACAATCGCGATCTTTAAAATCTAAGTGTCCAGAGCAAATCTCGGGATCAACTATTAAAATTGTTTCTGCGCTTCCAGCCTTAATCATATCAGCAGCAGCTTGAATCCCGAAAGTTGCAGATGAGCAAGCAACATTCATATCAAAAGCAAATCCTTGAATTCCTAAATATTGTTGCACTTCGATTGCTATTGCAGGATAAGCTCTCTCTAAATTAGAGCATGCTGTAATAACCGCATCTATATCAGAAGGCTTTTTCCCAGATACTTTTAGGGCTTGTTTAGCTGCCTCTATAGACATTTCTGCTAAAATAGAAGGTTCGTCATTGTTTCTTCTCTCTAAAATAGGGTGCATAATATCAGGGTCTAAAATTCCCTTTTTATCCATTACATACCTATTTTTTATTCCTGAGGCATTATAAATAAAATCTTCATTAGACAATTCTAAGGCATCTAATTCACCATTATCAATTAGATCCTTGTTAAGTGTATTAAATTTCTCTGCATAAGCATTATAAGCTTCAACAAGCTCTTTATTTGTTATTGATTCTTTAGGGGTAAATACACCAGTTCCGCTGATTACAATTTCATTCATAACCCAAAATAATATCAGAAAAATCAATTATGTTAATCTTTTTGACATTTTAAGTAATGTGGGCAACTCACTAAATGATCATTTACTATTCCAGAAGCTTGCATAAATGAGTAGACTGTCACTGGCCCACAAAAGCTAAATCCTAATTCTTTCATTTTTTTTGAAATTTTTTTAGATAATTCAGTATCTTTAGGAATTTCTTTCAATTCTTTTCTAGAGTTGATAATAGGCTCATGATCAACGTAGTTCCAAAAAAAATCAGAAAATTTTTTAGAATTATTAAATTCATTATTATAAATTTTTGCATTATTTATAGTTGCAAGTATCTTTTTTTTATTTCTTACAATTGATCTATCATTCATAAGTTCTTCGATTTTTTTATTATTGTATTCTGAGATAACATTTGGATTAAAATCATCAAAGGCTATTTTGAAATTATCCCTCTTTTTTAGAATAATTATCCAGCTAAGACCAGATTGAAAAGTTTCTAAAGTAAGCATTTCAAAAAGTTTTTTGCCATCAAATTCTGGTTTTCCCCATTCATTATCATGATATTTCATGTAAATATCATGTGAATTAGACCAACTACAAAAACCTTCCCTATCAGATGGCATAATCTTTAAGGATATCAGGAATGTGAACAGTTATAGTAGCTTCCTCATTATTTATATTAACAGATGTGTTTTCCTTTTGAATTTTAGGTAATACATCAGTTTTAAGAATTGCTACGCTTTCATTCTCGTATGATTTAATAATTTTTCCAATTTTTTTAGTTTCTAAAAAAATATCATCACCTTGCTTGTTATTTCTATTAGATGTAATTGAAAAAACTCTTTTTTTAGGTTTACCTTTTCTATACATTCTTGAAGTTACTTCTTGTCCGATAAAACAACCTTTTTTGAATGAAATTGAATTCAGATAATCAAGATTTAATTCTATTGGAAAAAATTCACCAGATAAAAAATCTTCACCTTCTTCAACTATACCAAGAGAAATTTTCTTCTTTTCATAATTATCACTATTAGACCTATCGTTCCTTTTCTCTCTTATTCCCCTCCAACCTAAATTTACATTTCTTGGGTCAATAAAGGAGCCCTGAAATTCTTTTTCTAGACAAACTACAACTTCTAGATCATTTTTCTCTTCAAAATCTACATCTGAATTTAGTTTATAGATTTGCATCTTTTTCATAAATGTTTGAAAGGATTTTTTGTGTAAATCTAACAGGAAGTGATTTCCTTCTTTTTTTACAAAAAACTGATTTAACAATTTGCCTTGTGGACTTAAAAAACAACTTGATAACATTTCTTCATCATTGTTAATTAAGTCGATAGTTATTATAGACTGAAGGAAGTCTTCAGAATCTTTTCCTGAAACTAAGACTAAAGATCTATTGGTTAATGTTATTAATTTATTATTCATATATTTTTATTTAATTTTAATATTATTATATTAGTATAATGAAATAGGAATTTCGTTACAATGTCATTTGATACCATCTTTAAAAACGCAAATATAACTGATGAAAGTAAGAGCTATATTTCTGATATAGGGGTTAAGGATGGAATTATTTCCGAAATTGGAAATCTTAATGATGATGCTGAAACAATTTTAAATATAGAAAATTTAGATTTAATTCCTGGTGTTATAGATACTCAGGTACATTTTCGTGAACCAGGACCAACGCATAAAGAAGATCTGAATACTGGTACAAAATCAGCTATTTTAGGTGGAATAACTGGTGTTTTTGAAATGCCAAACACAAATCCTTCAACAACTAATCTTGAAGCACTGTTAGATAAATTTGAACGCGCAAAAAATAGATCCTATTGTGATTATGCTTTTTATGTTGGCGGAACTGAAGACAATAGCAATGAGCTACCTAAATTAGAGAAAGTTGAAGGTTGCTGCGGTGTAAAAGTCTTTATGGGATTGAGCATTGGCGGCCTGGTGGTATCAGGAGATGAAGATCTATCTAGGATTATGTCTGAAATTAATTATAGGGCGTCATTTCATTCTGAAGATCAAAGCTCTCTTGATGCCAGAAAAAAATATCAAACAACAGGAGATATACATTCTCATGAAGTATGGAGAAATGATGAACAATGTTTTACTGCTACCCAAAGAATAATTAAGATTGCAAGAAAATATAATAAAAAAATACATATTCTTCATGTTTCAACAGGGCAAGAGGCTGAATTTTTAGCTGATAATAAAGATATAGCCTCTGTTGAAATAACTCCTCAACATTTAACTTTAACAGCTCCTGATTGTTACAATGAACTTGGAAGTTATGCTCAAATGAATCCGCCGATTAGAGATATAAATCATCAGACTAAATTATGGACCGCTATAAATAATGGTGTTGCAGATATAATAGGTTCAGATCACGCTCCCCATACTAAAGATGAAAAGGATAAAGAATATCCTATTTCTCCATCAGGTATGCCGGGTGTTCAAACTCTTGTCCCTGTCATGTTAAACCATGTAAATAATGAAAAATTATCCTTAAATCGATTTGTCCAATTAACCAGCGCAAACCCTGCAAGGTTATTTGGTATTAAAAACAAGGGTTTTATAGAAGTAGGTAATGATGCTGATTTTACTGTAATTGATTTAAATAAAGAAAGGGTCATTGAGAATAATTGGATAGTAAGTAAGTGCGGTTGGACTCCTTATGACGGAATGAAAATAAAAGGGTGGCCAATTATGACTATAATAAGAGGCAATATTGTTATGAGAGAAGACGAACTATCTGACCCAATAGGCCAACCAATGCAATTTAATAGATAATTAAGGAGAAAAAATGTCTGAAAAATTTAAAGCTCTTATGATTGAGAAAGAAAATGATGTTCAAACTGTCAATATGGTTGAGATCGAAGATAATGATTTAATGGAGGGTAATGTCCTAGTAAGCACTACTCATTCAACATTAAATTATAAAGATGGTTTAGCTATAACAGGAGCATCACCTGTCGTTCGATCATTTCCAATGATACCAGGAATTGATTTCAGTGGAATAGTTTTATCATCAGAAGATAAAAATTTTTCAGAAGGAGACAGGGTAGTTTTAAATGGTTATGGTTTGTCAGAAAGCCATTTTGGCGGCTATTCGGAAAAGGCTAGAGTTAAATCTGAACATCTATTAAAGCTACCTGAAAATATATCTAATAAACAAGCAATGGCTATAGGAACCGCAGGTTATACTGCCATGTTATGTGTTTTGGCTATTGAAGATCATGGTATAAAGCCAGATGACGGAGTAATTTTGGTATCTGGTGCTTCAGGCGGAGTTGGTTCTGTAGCAATTTCTCTTCTTTCAGATTTAGGTTACAATGTAGAGGCCTCAACAGGAAGATTAGAGGAAACCTCATATCTTAATAATCTTGGCGCAAAAACAATTATTGATAGATCTGAATTGTCTGAACCATCAAGACCTTTAGGAAAAGAAAGATGGGCTGGAGCGATTGATTCAGTTGGCAGTACTACATTGGCAAACATACTTGCTCAGATATCTTATGGGGGAGCTGTTTCTGCATGCGGACTTGCGCAAGGAATGGATCTTCCCTCTACAGTTATGCCATTCATATTAAGAGGTGTTTCCTTGCTTGGTGTTGACTCAGTAATGGCCCCAATGCAAATAAGAGAGAGAGCTTGGGATCGTTTAAGTAAAGATATTAACTTTGAAAAACTTGAGGAAATGATTATTGAGACTTCACTAGACCAAATTGAAAAATTGGCACAAGATATATTAGAAGGTCAAGTCAGAGGAAGGGTTGTAGTAAATATCCAATAAATTTTATGATTTTATTTCCTTAAGTCTTTCAGAGACTAAAAATGCTAAATCTAGTGATTGATTAGCATTCAGTCTTGGGTCACAGTGTGTATGATATCTACTAGATAGATCTTCTTCCAATACTTCAAAAGAACCACCACAACATTCTGTAACATTTTGACCTGTCATTTCTATATGAACACCTCCAGCATATGTACCTTCAGCTCCATGAATATCAATAAACTTTTTAACTTCACTTAAAAGTGTATCTAAATACCTTGTTTTATAACCATTTGAAGCTTTAATTGTATTTCCATGTACTGGATCACAACACCAAACAACACTTTTTCCTTCAGATTCTATAGCTTTTATAAGAGAAGGGAGGTGGTCTTCTATTTTATCTACTCCAAATCTAGCAATGAGAGTAATTCTACCCTCTTCATTTGTTGGATTTATTATATCTATCAATTTTATTAATTCATCTGCCTCAATAGACGGTCCACATTTAATTCCAATTGGATTATTAATTCCTCTTACGAATTCAATATGCGCGCCATCGGGTTGTCGTGTTCTATCACCAATCCAGAGCATATGGGCGGATGTGTCGTACCAATCTCCACTAGTGGAGTCAACCCTAGTTAGCGCCTCTTCATATCCAAGCAATAATGATTCATGGCTTGTAAAGAACTCAACAGATCTTAATGCTTGTGAAGTATTAGAATTAATGCCAACAGCATCCATAAAATCTAATGTTTCAGATATTCTACCTGCTAGAGCTTCGTACTGTTCACCTTGTTTACTCTCTTTTACAAAATCCATATTCCATTGATGAACATGATCAAGATTAGCATAACCACCTTGAGCAAAAGCTCTTAAAAGATTTAGTGTTGAGGCTGCCTGTCTATATGCCATAATTTGTCTTTGAGGGTCTGGTTTTCTTAACTCAGAATCAAATGAGATATCGTTAATTATATCACCTCTATAACTTGGTAATTCAATATCACCTTGTTTTTCCATAGGTGCTGACCTAGGCTTAGCGAATTGACCTGCAATTCTACCTACTTTAACTATTGGACAACCAGCGCCAAAAGTTAATACTATGGCCATTTGAAGCATAACTCTGAAGGTATCACGAATATTATCAGGATGATGCTCTGCAAAACTTTCTGCACAATCTCCACCTTGAAGCAAAAATGCCTCACCTCTAGATACTTTAGCTAGATGCTCTTTTAGTCTTCTAGCCTCACCTGCAAAAACAAGAGGTGGGTAAGAAGATAATCTTTTTTCTACCTTTTCAAGAGCCTTTTGATCATCATAATCAGGTACTTGAATTATAGGTTTATTTCTCCAACTATCTTTTGACCAGTTATTAGCCATAATAATCTCCAAATATAGAAAAACGGTTATAGATGAATAATTAGTGTATTAACAGTAATTTATAAAATTTTATTTTATAAAATTCTAATTTGCTTTTTAGTATTTTTTAGATGCTGTTTAGTTTCTTTTTAATAAAATTTACATTCTACTTGAATTCATATCAGCTGAATCATCAAGCTGTTCACGATATTTCTTGAATTCTAGCCTTGCTACTGCACGATTATGAACTTCATCGGGACCATCTACTATTCTTAATGTTCTAGCGCTAGCATAAGCTCTTCCTAGACCAAAATCAGTTGTCACACCACCACCACCATGAGCTTGAATTGCATCATCAATAATATCTAACAATGTTCTTGGCGCTTTTACTTTAATCATTGCTATTTCAGCCCTTGCAACCTTATTACCAACTGTATCCATCATATAAGCAGCTTTCATAGTTAAAAGTCTTGAGCATTCAATTTCTATTCTTGCTTTAGATATTCTCTCTTCCCAAACTGAATGTTCAGCTATAGGTCTCCCAAACGCTTCTCTACTTAAAAGTCTCTTAGCCATTTTTTCAAGGGTTCTTTCTGCAACCCCAATAGCTCTCATGCAATGATGAATTCTTCCTGGACCTAATCGACCTTGAGCGATTTCAAAACCCCTACCTTCACCTAAAAAAAGATTTTCAGCTGGTACTCTAACATTATCTAATTTGACTTCACTGTGACCATGAGGCGCGTCATCAAAACCAAAAACCGGAAGATGTCTTACAATTTCTACTCCAGGTGTTTCCATTGGCACTAAAATTTGGCTTTGTTGTTGGTGTCTGGATGCATCTGGGTTAGTTTTTCCCATAACGATAGCTACTTTACATCTTGGATCCATGACTCCAGATGACCACCATTTTCTTCCATTAATAACATACTCATCACCATCTCTTTCTATTTTTGTTGAAATATTAGTAGCATCTGAAGAAGCAACATCAGGTTCTGTCATTAGGTAAGCGGATCTCATTTCCCCTTCAAGCAATGGTTGAAGCCATTTTTCTTTATGTTCTTCAGTTCCATAGCGTTCGATAAGCTCCATATTTCCTGTGTCAGGTGCAGAACAGTTAAAGACTTCAGAAGCCCAACCGACTCTTCCCATAATTTCACAAATTGGAGCATATTCAACATTTGTTAAACCTCCACCACGCTCTGATTCAGGTAAAAACATATTCCATAGACCTTCTTCTTTGGCTTTTACTTTTAAATCTTCCAAAATTTGAGGTATTTGCCAACGGTCTTCACCAAAAGCTATCATTTGCTCATCATAAGTTGCTTCATTGGGGTATACATATTTATCCATAAAAGCTTCAACACGAGCGATTAGTTCTTTTGTTTTGTCATTATGATCAAAAATCATGATTATCTCCTGAATTTTTCTATAAGTTAGCGATTGTCTAATAGAGGCATTGATTATAACAATTATCTTCTTTGTGAAAAGAATTTTTTTAAAAGATCTTCTGACTCTTTTTTGTAAAATCCATTAAAAACATTGGGCTCATGATGGCAAGAATTTGATGAAAAAATTCTTATACCATTTTCAACACATCCTTTTTTTTTATCCTCAGCAGCAAAGTATAAATTTTTAATTCCAACTAATGAAATTGCCATTGCACACATTGCACAAGGCTCTAAAGTTGTGAATAAAGAAAAATTAAATAATTTAGTTGTCTTTAAAATTTTACAGGCATTTCTAATTACTAAGATTTCAGCATGAGAGGTTGGGTCGTTTAGTTCTCGCATTCGGTTTCCATTTGAAGATATGACTTCATTTTTAGGATTAACAATTATTGCCCCAACAGGCACTTCATCTCTCTCCTTAGCTTTTTCAGCCTCAGATAAAGCTAATTTCATAAAGTATTTAGTTTTTGTTGTAGTGTTTTCCAATTTTATTACCTATTTTTATGTATAAGGCTTGAACATGGAAAAAAAAACAAAAAATGAAAAAATTAGAATTGCAAAATTAATTTCTAATTCAGGTTTAGCCTCAAGAAGAGAAGCAGAAAAACTTATATTAGAAAAGCGAGTTACTTTGTATGGAGAAACAATTGACTCACCAGCTTTAAATGTTGATAGAAATGCAATTGTAACTGTAGATGGTGAGGTTGTGGATACAAAGTTAAAAACAAGTGTCTGGATATTTAATAAACCAAAAAGATGTCTTGTTACTAAGAACGACCCGAAAGGTAGAGATACTATCTATAACTTTTTACCTAAAGAATTAAAGAATACAATAAGTGTTGGTCGTTTAGATTATAATAGCGAAGGCTTGTTAATTCTCACCAATAATGGAGACTTATCAAGATATCTTGAGCTACCTAAGAATAATTTCAAGAGAACTTATAAGGTTCGGGTGTTTGGAAAAGTAGATGACAAAAGACTAAAAAACCTATCAGAGGGGATTTCTATTCAAGGAGAAAAATATAAACCAATAGACGCCATGATTGAAAAAAGACAAAATTCAAATTCATGGTTAAAGTTTTCTTTATATGAAGGAAAAAATAGAGAAATCAGAAAAATATGTAACTATATGAATCTTGAGGTAAATAGATTGATAAGATATTCATATGGGCCTTTTAGCTTAGGTAATTTAGCTAAATGTGGAGTAAAAGAAATTTCAAAAATATTTTTGAAAAGAAATTTTGTTAATTTTTTCTAACAAATGAGGAAAGAATGAGAATTATCTCAGGTAATTATGCTAGAAGAAAAATAATTGCTCCTAAGGGTAGTGAAACGAGACCTACAACGGATAGATTTAAGGAGACCTTATTTAATATTATTGAAAATAGTCTTAAAATAAATCTTAAGAATAAAAATGTTTTAGATCTTTTTGCTGGTTCAGGATCTCTAGGTTTAGAAGCTATTTCCCGGGGAGCTAAAAATTGTACCTTTATTGATAAATCAATAAAAGCCGTTGAAGCTATAGAAGAAAATATTTCATTTCTTGAATTAAACTCTTGCTGTGATTGTTATAAACTTGATGTAAATAAAATAAGAAAATTTGCAAATGATCCGAATAAGAAAATTGATATAATTTTTTCTGATCCCCCTTACTCAAAAACAGACATTAATGAAATTGCAATTAATAATTTAATTAAAAAAAATTGGATGAAAGATAGTGTTTATATTTTTCTTGAAACCTCTAATCGTGAACCTATTTCGAGCATAAGTGGATTTGAGGTATTAGAAAAAAGAATAATTGGCGATAGTTTATTAACAATTTATTTATCTTCAAGCTATTGAACCATTGAAAAAAATCAATAATATCAAATAAAATTAGGGAGATTATTATGAGAGGATTAATGCAGGAATGGCCTTTGCTTGTTCATACTTTTATTGATCATGCAAAAATCCATCATGGGGAAAGAGAAATTGTTACTAGAAGACTTGAGGGCGATATTCATTCAACAACTTATTCTGAAATTCACTCCAGATCTAAAAAATTTGCTAAAGCTTTGAAAGAGCTAGGAGTTAGTAAAGGCGATGTAGTTGGAACTTTAGCTTGGAATACGAACAGACATCTTGAGTCATGGTATGGAATTACTGGTTTAGGTGCAATTTATCACACATTAAATCCTCGACTTTTCGTTGAACAGCTTGACTACATTATTAATCATGCGGAAAATAAATTTATAATTTCGGATATAAGTTTTGTAGAAATTCTAGAAAATATTCAGGATAAAATTCCAAATGTTCAGGGTTTCATTTTTCTGTGTGAAAAATCAGACCTACCTGAGAGTAAGTTAAAGAATGTTTACTCATATGAGGAACTTGTCAATTCGCAAGATGATAATTTCGAATGGGTCAAGCTGGAAGAAGATGATGCATGTGGATTATGTTATACTTCCGGAACAACTGGAAACCCTAAAGGAGTTTTGTATTCCCATAGATCAAATGTTCTGCATACATTAGTTGCCAATTCTGCAGATGCAATGGGTATAAAATCCACAGATGTAGTAATGCCAGTTGTCCCAATGTTTCATGCAAATGCTTGGGGTTTGTCTTTTTCAGCTCCGATGTCCGGTTGTAAGGTTGTCATGCCAGGAATGAATATGGATGGGGAAAGTATTTATGAATTACTCAATGACCATAAAGTAACTTTTACTGCAGCAGTACCAACAGTATGGTTGATGCTTCTTCAATATCTTGAGGCAAATGATCTTAAGCTTCCTTACCTTGAAAGAGTTGCGATTGGTGGTTCAGCTGTTCCAAGAGTGATGCTAGAAAAATTTGAAAAAAATTATGATGTATCTGTTATGCATGCTTGGGGTATGACAGAGATGTCACCATTGGGAACGATAGGCGCTTTTAAAAGTGGAATGGAAGAATTAAGCTTTGATCAACAGATGGATATAAAATTAAAGCAAGGCAGAGCATCATATATGGTCGAAATGAAAATTACTGATGATGATGGAAATGATCTACCTTGGAATGGAAAAGATTTTGGACATCTATTAGTAAGAGGGCCTTTTATAGCAAGCAAATATATGAAAGGTGATGGCGGACAAATACTTGATAATCAAGGTTTTTTTGATACCGGTGATGTAGCCACAATTGATGAACTGGGTTTTATGCAAATTACTGATAGATCTAAAGATGTTATTAAATCAGGTGGTGAATGGATATCCTCAATTGAGTTAGAGAATATTGCTGTAGGACATCCAGATATTGCTGAAGCGGCAGTAATTGGAATTTTTCATCCGAAATGGGATGAAAGACCTTTATTAATATGCGTCCCTGCTGAAGGAAAAGATCCAAATAAAGATAATGTTTTAGAATATTTACAAGATAAGCTAGCGAAATGGTGGATGCCTGATGATGTAGTTTTTGTCGATGAAATTCCCCATACAGCAACTGGAAAAATACAAAAACTAACTCTACGCGAACAATTTGCTGATTATGAGTTACCAACTGCTTGATTTTTTGAGGTTGCTCTCTTAATTCTATCGTTAATTGCTCTACCAATACCTTTGTTTGGTATAGGAGCTATAGCTATTTTTGAGTATTTCTTTTGATATCTTGCTAAAAAAGAAAAAAGATTAGAAGCAGCTTCTACTAAATTTCCTTCAAAACTTAAATTTGGGGCATTATAGTTTGGACCGAAACCGATAAGTAATTCATTTTTTTCAGCTTTTTCTGCGTTTATTCTTAGAGGAACAACTGGAGAGTAATGTTTTGATAGCATTCCTGGAGAAATAATTTTTTCATTGGTTTTTTGTTCTATATTAATTATTCTTTGTGGGAATTTTTCTTTTAATTCTTCTGCTGAAACTCCACCATGCCTTAGTATATGTATTTCATCATTGGTAATATTTATGATTGTACTTTCAAGACCAATTTTTGTTGAGCCACCATCAAGTATTATTGATAAATTTTTATCATTTTTAAAATAGTCAAAAACATGATCCGCTTCAGTAGGGCTAAGTGAGCTAGAAGTATTAGCGCTAGGTGCAGCTATAGGCTTACCAAAATATTTAATCAACTTTAAAGCGGTCGTGTTATTAGGAATTCTTACACCAACCGTATCTAAACTCGCACTAGCTAATTCACTTATTTTAGATTTTTTTTTCTTTTTTAAAATAACAGTCATAGGACCTGGCCAAAAAAGATCACTTAATTTTTTAATATCATCATTTATTTCGCAATTCTCTTCTATTTGATCAAAAGATGAGAAATGAATAATTAAAGGATTAAATTTAGGTCTATTTTTAGTTTCAAAAATTTTAGCTATAGCTAGGTTATTTGTTGCATCTCCACCAAGCCCATAAACAGTTTCAGTTGGAAAAGAAACTAGATTTCCTTCTTTTAGGGCTTCAGCTGCAAGTATAATACTAGATTTGTTGGTATTTTTTATTGTAGTCATTTTTATATTTATATTCTACTTAGTAAATATGGATAAATTAGTCGAAAAAAATAATAAAGGCGCCCATAATTTAGTATACCCATTTGATACTCTTCCACAACCAGGAAGAATGCTAAAGATTGATGATGGCGTTTATTGGGTTAGAATGAGTCTACCCTTTGTTTTGAATCATATTAATTTGTGGGTATTAAAGGATGACGATGGATGGGTAGTAGTTGATACAGGTGTTGCTAGCGCAGATATAAAATCTAATTGGCGCAAATGTTTTTCAGGTGATATGAATGGAGAAGCTGTTAATAAAATTATCGTAACCCATCTTCATCCCGATCATATAGGTTTAGCCGGATGGATGAATAAAAAATTTTCTTCACCCTTATATATGTCAAGATCAGACTACTTAATGTGTAGGATGTTAGTGAGTGATACTGGAAGGGAAGCGCCAGAAGAAGGAAAGTCTCTCTATAGATCCGCCGGTTTTACAGAAGATGAACTTGATACATACTCAGAACGATTTGGTGGCTTTGGAAGTGCTATTTCAAAACTACCAGATAGCTATAATCGTTTAAAAGATTATGATGTTATTAATATTGGGGGTTATGATTGGGAGGTTGTAGTAGGCAGCGGTCATTGCCCAGAACATATTTGCTTATACAATAAAAAATTAAAATTATTTATATCTGGAGATCAGGTGCTTCCTAAGATTACTTCTAATGTTAGTGTGTTTCCTACTGAACCTAATTCAAACCCTCTTAATGAGTGGATAGAAAGCTGTAAATACATTAAATCTAGAGTTAATAATGATGTTTTAGTCCTTCCATCTCATAATGAGCCATTTAGAGGTCTTCACGAAAGACTCGATCATTTAATTAATGGACATGAAAGGAATTTAACAAGACTTCTGGAGTTTTGTGAAGAACCAAAAAGAGCGATAGATGTTTTTTCTGTTCTTTTTAAAAGAAAAATAACTAGTGATGTTTTGCTTATGGCTACAGGTGAAAGTATTGCTCATTTAAATTGCTTAATACATAGAGGGCTATTAGGATCAAAACATGATGATAAAGGAATAATTAGATATTATAAATTATAATTTACGGTGATTTTTATGAATAAAAAGAACGATATAAAAGAATTAACTTTTGAACAAGCCCTATCCGAATTAGAGGAAATAGTAGAAAAGCTTGAACAAGGTGATATTGACCTCGAGGACTCAATTGACATTTATGAGAGAGGAACTTTGCTTAAAGCTCATTGTGAAGAAAAATTAAAATCTGCAAAATTAAAAGTTGATAAGATAATAGCTCAACCAGATGGTGATTTTACTTCTGAGCCTTATGAAGATAAATAATCTCAAATGAGCCAATTTTTAGATCATTTAAAGCAATTTGCTATAGAGCTAGATGGATTTCTTAAAGATTTATTAGATAAAAAAATAAATATTGATAACGAACTTAAAGATTCAATTATTTATTCTTCAATTGGCTCTGGAAAAAGGATTAGAGGCTATCTTTCATGTGAGATTGCAGATTTTTTTTATGCCGATAAATCTGATGCACTTAAATTAGCATCAGCAATTGAATTAATTCATGCCTATTCGTTAATTCATGATGATTTACCAGCCTTAGATAATGATGATTATAGAAGAAATAAGCTATCTAATCATAAGCAATTTAGTGAATCTACAGCCATTCTATCAGGTGATGCGCTCCAATCTTTGGCTTTTGAAATTTTATCAGATAAAATGGAAAAAATTGACACAAATAAGCAATTAAAACTTATTAACCATCTTTCAAATAATATAGGTCCTAATGGTATGATTGGTGGGCAGATTATTGATATAAATTCGAAAGAAAATCAATTATCCATTGATGAAGTTAATGTTATGCATAATCTTAAAACAGCAAATTTATTTAGTTTTTCATGCCAATCTGGAGCAATTATAGGTAATGCTAGTGATAAAGAAGTAGATGCGTTTAAAAATTATGGAAGGAATTTTGGGATTGTATTTCAAATAATTGATGATGTTCTAGATAAAATTGGTGATCCTGAAAATATTGGGAAAACTTTAGGCAAAGATGAAATTAATCAAAACAAAACATATTTAAATTTTTATAGTATTGAAGAATGTCTTGAGATTGCAGGAAAATATAGCGAAAAAGCAATTAATTCATTAAATATATTTGACCAATTGCCTGAAGTTTTTATAAATGCACTTGATTTTATAAAATCAAGAAAGTTTTAGTTAATGAATAAAGTAGAAATTAAATATCTCGACAAAATTAAGTCACCTAGAGATTTAGATGATTTAAATGACGAACAACTTAAAGAGCTTGCAACAGAGTTGAGGTATGATGTTATTGAAACGGTTTCAAAGACAGGTGGTCATTTAGGCGCAAGCCTTGGAGTAATCGAACTTACTGTTGCTCTTCATAAAATATTTGATTCACCTAAAGATAAGATAATTTGGGATGTTGGGCACCAGAGCTATCCACATAAAATATTGACTGGTAGAAGAGATCAAATGTCAACTTTGAGAAAAAAAGATGGCTTATCAGGTTTTACAAAAAGGGATGAAAGTAAATATGACCATTTTGGAGCTGGGCATAGCTCTACCGCAGCTTCTGCTGGACTTGGAATGTCAATTGGAAGAGATTTAAAAAATAAAGATAATCATGTTGTTTGCGTTGTTGGCGATGGCGCAATGAGTGCTGGTCAAGCATATGAAGCATTAAATAATGCAGGTGCAGAAAAATCAAAATTGATAGTAATTTTAAATGATAATGACATGTCAATTGCGCCACCTGCAGGCGCAATGAGTGCTTACTTAGCAAAACTAATATCAGGTGGAACATATCTTGGTTTAAGAAATTTTGCCAAACAAGTCATAGAAAAACTTCCTAAATCACTTGAGAAAGGAGCGAAAAAAGCTGAAGAAATTACTAGATTAATTGCAGGCAACGGAACTCTTTTTGAGGCTTTAGGTTTTTATTATGTTGGACCTATAGATGGACATAATTTGGATCATTTGCTTCCTGTTATTAGAAATGTAAAAAATGCAGATAATGGTCCAGTAATAATTCATGCTGTTACTCAGAAAGGTAAGGGTTATAAACCTGCAGAAGACTCAGATGAAAAATTTCACGGAGTTACTAAATTTAATATTGCCACTGGAGAGCAGGAAAAACCAAAGAAAACAAATGTTTCTTATACTAAAATTTATTCTAATTCCTTAATTAAATGTGCTGAAAATGATAAAGATATTGTTGCTGTGACAGCGGCAATGCCATCAGGAACGGGACTTGATAAATTTAAAGAAATTTATCCTAAAAGGTTTTTTGATGTAGGTATCGCAGAACAACATGCAGTAACATTTTCGGCTGGACTTGCAATTGAGGGACTCAAACCATTTGCTACAATTTATTCAACATTTCTTCAAAGAGCCTATGATCAAATAATCCATGATATAGCAATTCAAAATCTACCAGTGAGATTTGCGATCGATAGAGCAGGGTTAGTTGGCGCAGATGGACCAACTCATGCTGGAAGTTTTGATTTAGCATATTTATCAATTTTACCAAATTTTGTAGTTATGGCAGCTTCTAATGAGGTTGAGTTAGCAAGAATGGTTCAAACTGCTGCTGAATATAATTTAGGTCCAATATCTTTTAGATATCCTAGAGGAAATGTTTTTGGGTTAGATATGCCTACAAAAATTGAGTCACTAAAAATTGGAAAAGGGAAAATTATAAAGCAAGGAGAAAAAGTAGCCCTACTTAACCTTGGAACTCGAATTGAAGAGGTAAAAAATGCATCAGATACATTAGAATCAATGGGTCTTTCTTGTACAATTGCTGATGCAAGATTTGCCAAACCTTTAGACAAGGACTTAATTAGAGATCTTTCAAAAAATCATGAGTTAATGATCACTATCGAAGAGGGTTCATCTGGCGGTTTTGGTGCTCATGTATTAATGTTTTTAGCAGAAGAAGGAATTCTTGATAGTGGTTTTAAAATAAGGAATTTATATCTCCCGGATACATTTATTCAGCATGGAGATGTAAATGACATGTATACTCAAGCAGGACTGACCTCAGAAAATATTGTTAAATTAGCAATGAAGGCTCTCGACATAAATAATAATGAATTCAAGATTATTAAGTCTTAACTTCCGATTTGAGCTCGATTTCTTAAGAAATGATCAGCTAAAACACATGCAACCATAGCTTCTCCAACAGGAACAGCTCTAATACCTACACAAGGATCATGTCTTCCTTTGGTTGTTATTTCTGTGTCATTCTGAGATTTATCTATTGTCTTTCTCTCTTTTTTTATAGATGAGGTTGGTTTAACAGCAAATCTTACAACAATATCTTGTCCTGAGGATATTCCTCCAAGAATTCCTCCTGAATTATTAGAAAGAAAAACAGGCTTATCATTTTTCATTCTCATTTCATCGCCATTTTCACTGCCTTTTAGACTTACTGCTTCAAAGCCATTTCCAATTTCAACGCCTTTTACTGCATTTATACTCATTATTGCTGATCCTAAGTCTGAGTCTAATTTCCCATAAATTGGTGCACCCAATCCAACTGGAACATTTTTAGCTACAACTTCAATAACTGCACCACAACTATCTCCTTCAGCTACAAGTGAATTAATTTTATCTTCCCAGTTTTTAATTGAACCTTTATCTGGACACCAAAAAGGATTTTCATCAATAAAATCATTATCCCATTTTGATCTATCAATTTTTAAGTCACCTAATTGAACAAGTGCTCCTTTAATTTCAATTTTAGGAATAATTTTTCTTGCTATAGCGCCGGCAGCAACCCTCATAGCAGTTTCACGAGCAGATTGACGACCACCCCCTCTTGGATCTCTAATTCCATATTTACTTAAATAAGTATAATCTGCATGACCTGGTCTAAATTTTTCTTTTGTATCGTCATAATCAGCAGATTTTTGATCTTTATTATAGATAACCATTGAGATAGGGCTACCAGTAGTATATTGGACTTTTTCTTCCTTATATATCCCTGAAAGTATTTCAACTGTATCAGGTTCATTTCTTGGACTTGTGTATTGGTTCTGCCCAGGTCTTCTTTTATCCAACCAAAACTGAATATCTTTTTCCGTTAATTCAATCATTGGAGGCGTGCCATCAACTACACATCCTATAGCTTTACCATGGGATTCACCCCATGTAGTAAATTTAAAAATATGACCAAATGAATTATGAGACATAATTAATCCTCTACAACACTTATATCTGGCGCTTCTTCATCTTTCATGCCAATTATATTATAACCTGAGTCTACATGATGTACTTCACCAGTAACCCCTGAAGATAAATCACTTATTAAATAAACAGCAGATCCACCAACTTCATCAATAGAAACATTTCTTTTGAGAGGGGAATTATATTCATTCCACTTCAAAATATATCTAAAATCCCCAATTCCAGATGCAGCAAGCGTTTTAATTGGCCCTGCTGATATTGCGTTTACCCTTATATTTTGTTTTCCTAAATCTTTCGCTAAATACCTAACGCTAGTTTCAAGAGCTGATTTTGCAACACCCATAACATTGTAGTGAGGCATAACTTTTTCTGATCCGTAATAAGTTAAGGTAAGAATTGATCCACCATTATTCATAAGCTTTTCAGCCTTTTGCGAAACAGATGTAAAAGAGTAACAAGAAATATTCATAGTATTAATAAAGTTTTCTTGCGTTGTTTCTATATATCTGCCTTTTAATTCATCTTTATCCGAAAAAGCAATTGCGTGAACTAGAAAATCTATTGATTCAAATTTCTCACCTATCTTATCAAACATTTCATCAATACTTTTTGTATTAGTCACATCACATTCTACCACTAGTGCAGAATTCAATTCCTCTGATAAAGGAAGAACTCTTTTTTTGATCGCTTCACCTTGATAGCTTAGAGCTATTTCTGCTCCATGTTCACAGCATGCTTTTGCAATTCCCCAAGCTATTGAGCGATTATTTGCAACACCCATAACAAGTCCGCGTTTTCCTTTAAGTAAATTTGTTTTATTTTCCATATTTAGTCATATTAGTTTGTTTTTATTTGATTATTTTTATAAGTATAAAATAAAGAAATATAGATTAACATTCGATTTGTATAACCTGATTTATGATTTCTTTTAAGGAAAAAATAAATATGAGCTTAATAAAAAATAACATTAAGATTGAACAAAACCCTTTTGATCTATTAGAGAAGTGGTACAAAAAAGCTAAGAAAAATGAAATAAGCAATCCTAATGCTATGGCTCTATCTACTGTTGGTTCATTTAATAAACCAAGAACAAGAATGGTTTTAATGAAAGAAATAAGAGAAAATGGTATTATTTTTTATACAAATTCTAATAGCAGAAAAGGTAATCATATAAATGATAATAAAAATGTCTCTATAAATTTCTATTGGAAATCAATAAAAAGACAAGTTCTTATAAGCGGTAAAATAAAAAAAATTAGTTCACAAGAAAGTGATAAATATTTCCTATCAAGAAGTAGAAAATCACAAATTGGTGCATGGGCTTCAAAACAATCACAAACACTAAAAAGTAAATCTGATTTAAAAACTAAATTTGATGAAATAGATAAGAAATATAAAGGCAAAGAAATTCCAAGACCAAAACACTGGAATGGATATTGCATTTATCCAGATAGTTTTGAGTTTTGGTTGCAGGGAGAAGGTAGGCTTCACGATAGGGTTGAATATAAAATCAAATCCGGTCAATGGGTAACTAAACTTCTACACCCCTAATTTAACTTATTTAATATGTGGTTTCTATAATGAGCTAATAATAATAATGAAGCGCCAATTAAAGTAGAATATATTTCAGGATATCCTTCTAAAAAAAGCGCAAAGAAAAGCAATAAAACGCCGGAGGATGATATAATTAGAGATAATAATTTCCTATCTCTGATGTAATTTTTAGGGAATACAGTTAAATAAATCACAAAGACCATAACAAATAAAAAAATATGTATAATTTTTGAATTCTCAATAAAAATTGATAATGAATTTAGGCTTGTTACTATTGCTAAAAAAGGTAAAGCGCAATGTATTATGCATAAAATTGAGAGTGTTATGCCTATTAAATTATTATTATTCATCTAGATTTCCTTCAGAAAGCTTGTAAACTTTATAGGATTATATTACTAGGAAAATATTATGGAAATTTTTGCTATACCTGCTTTTACAGATAATTACATTTGGACTGTTGTTGAAAAAGAACAATTTGTTGTAGTAGATCCAGGGGATCCATTGGTAGTAAAAAAATTTGCTGAAAAGAATAATCTTCAATTAATTGCTATATTAATTACTCATTGGCACCCTGATCATACCGGAGGTATTATAGAATTAGTAAAAGATAAATCTATTTCAGTTTATGGTCCAAAAGGCGGTCATATTGATGGAATAACAGATGAATTAAAAGAAGATGATATTGTAAAAATTTTTGATTATGAGTTTTCAGTATTTGAAACACCAGGACACACTCTTGATCACATTTCGTATTTCTCAAATCAAAATAAACCAATATTATTTTGTGGAGATACATTATTTTCAGGCGGATGTGGCCGTTTATTTGAAGGAACACCAGATCAAATGTTTCATTCCCTAAATAAATTTTCTTCTCTTCCAGGTAATACAAAAGTTTATTGCACTCATGAATATACTTTGAGTAATTTAAAATTTGCTCTAGAGGTTGAGCCAAAAAATGAAGATTTAATTAAATATTATGATCAAGTTTTAGAAAAGAGAGATAGAAACCAATATACTCTTCCATCTACAATTGAAAAAGAGTTGAATATTAACCCTTTTTTAAGATCATCTAAGGAAGAAGTTAGAAAAAGCGCAGAAATATATTCTTCAAAAACAAATCTTGACGATGTTGGCGTATTAGCCGCTATTCGTTCTTGGAAGGATAATTTTTAAGATTTTTTTTCATTTGAAAATGTTTAATATCAATTCCAACATCTATTTTTCCAAAGTTTACATATCCTAATTTAGAATAAAATATAACGGCATTTTCTCTTGCATTTAAAATAATCTTATTTCGATGAGTATTTATAGAATGCATTTCAAGCTTGTGAACAATTGCATTTCCTACACCTTTTTTTCGAAAGTTTTTATCTACAGCCATGTATCTAATTTGAGATTCTTTTGTATTAACAAAATGCAATCTGCCAACACCAATAATTTCCTCTTTATTATTAACAGCCATAACATGATAGCTTATTTTTTCTAATTTATCGCGTATAGTGCTTCTATGAAGACCTATTGGTTTTCTTAAAATATTATATCGGAATAAGAAATATTCTCTCCACTCTCGATAGGAAGAAGGTGATTTTAAATTGAAATTCATCTAAATTTTATAGATCACCTTTAGCTCTTACTTCACTTTGATTTACAGTAAATTTTTCTCCATACCTAGCTTCTAGTTTTTTTTGGTTTTCAAGTATTACTTCAGTAGGATCTAAATTAAGAGCCATGCAAGCGGTAACCCAATACCACATAATATCTCCAAGTTCTCTCTTCATATGAAAAATATTATCTTCATCTGCTGGCTTACCCTGCAGAAACATTTTTTTTACAATTTCTGTAAACTCTCCAGCTTCACTGCTTAACCCAAGTGCGGCAGTAAGTATTCTTGGTGCATCAATATCTGACTCATTTTCTATTTTATCTATTACCTTTTTTAAGGAATTAATATCTAAGCTAGGCTCGCTTGTAACTTTAGTGACAAAATCACAATAAGTATCAAAGACTTTTTTTGTATCGTTCATGGTATTACCTCTTTTTTTAATAATATAATAATAATATTTAAAAAGCATTTCATAATTTAATTTGATTAAACTAGTTTTTTAAGTTTTTATAATTAACATAATTTAATTGAGGAGTGAGATATGTCTAGGTTTATAGATAAATTTGCAATTATTTCTGGTGGAGCATCTGGAATGGGTGCTGCAACAGCGAAAAAATTTGTTGAGGAAGGTGGATCAGTAGTAACACTGGATTTAAATGAAGAACTAGGAATGAAGGTTGCTGAAGAAATCGGGGATTCTTGTGAGTTTTTTAGAGCAGATGTATCTAAAGCAGAGGACTGGGATAGACTCGAAAAACATCTTGGCGAAAGGTTTACTAAAATAACTTCAGTTGTTAATGCTGCTGGAATAAGTGAACCGGCAACAGTAGAAGATGAGACAGTTGAGCATTGGGACAGAGTACATGCTATAAATGGAACTTCTGTTTTTTTAGGCTGTCAATTTGCTGTTAAAGCAATGAAGGATGGAGAAGGAACGATAGTAAACTTTGCATCTTCTCTTGCTACAAGACCAAAGCCATTTGTGATAGCTTATAATTATAGTAAAGCTGGTGTTTTAGTATTAACTAGAACTGTTGCTCTTCATTGTGCTGAAATGGGTTACAAAATAAGATGTAACGCTGTTCAACCTGGAGCTATTAACACTCCTATGATGCAAAGATATGTTCAGGCGGCTGAAAATTCTGAACAACAACTTTCTGAGTTTGCTGCATCTCATCCCATGAATAGAGTCGGTCAACCGGAAGAAGTAGTAAATGCAGTATTATTTTTAGCTTCTGAGGACTCAGCATTTACAACAGGAGACTCAATTTCTGTTGACGGTGGAGTGATTGCTATATAATTGTTAATACATTGAAATTAAGCAATTTAGGTTAAAATGACTGAAAAATTAGATGTTTTAGTAGTTGGCGCAGGTATTTCAGGAATTGGCGCTGGATATCACCTACAAAATAAATGCCCTGATACAAAATTTGTTATACTTGAAGGGCGAGATAAAATAGGTGGTACATGGGATTTATTTAAATATCCAGGCATTAGGTCTGATTCGGATATGTATACATTAGGTTTTAATTTTAAGCCCTGGAAAGAACAAGAGGCTATTGCAGATGCGCCGTCAATTTTGAAATATTTAAATGAGACTGTAGAAGAATTTAATTTAAAAAATAAAATAAGATTCGGAAAGTATGTAAAAAAGGCAAATTGGTCTAGCTCAACAAATTCTTGGACAGTTGATGTGGAGGATAAATCTACTGGAGAATTATCTCAAATTTCTTGCAAATTTATATTTATGTGCTCTGGTTACTATTCATATAAAGAAGGTTACACCCCTCAATTTGATGGAATAGAGAATTTCAATGGAGATGTTATTCACCCGCAAAAATGGGATGAAAAATTTGATTACTCTAACAAAAAAATAGTTGTTATCGGAAGTGGAGCTACAGCCGTAACAATTGTTCCAGAGATGGCAAAGAAAGCTGAGCATGTAACTATGCTTCAAAGATCCCCTACATATGTCGTCGCCGCTCCAGAAAAAGATAAATTAGCTAATAATTTGAGAAAATATATGCCGCTGAAGTTAGCGTATTTGTTTATCAGATGGAGAAATATTTTAAGGCAACAATATTACTTTCGCCTTTGTAAAAAATATCCAAATGGCGTTAAGAACGCTATTGTTAGAGAGGCAAAAAAGAGACTTGGTTCAGATTTTGATGTAAAAACTCATTTTACCCCAAATTATAATCCATGGGATCAAAGAATGTGCCTTGTGCCAGACGGAGACCTTTTTGAGCAAATTAAAAAAGGTAAAGCTTCGGTAGTAACAGACCATATTAAAAATATTAATGAAAAAGGAATATTATTAAACTCAGGTAAAGAGTTAGAGGCTGATGTGATTGTTACAGCTACAGGATTAAATTTGGAAATGTTAAGTAATGTTGATTTTGTAGTTGATAATAATGCTATAGATATATCAAAGACGGTTACATATAAAGGTATGATGTATAGTGGAATACCTAATCTAGCCAGTACGTTTGGTTATACTAATGCCTCCTGGACGCTTGGCGCTGATTTAACTTCAGAATATGTTTGTAGAATAATCAATCATATGAAAAAAAATCAATATGATGTAGTTTGTCCTCAGTCAAATGACGAAATTGAAACGGATCCTGATTATTTAAATCTCTCTTCAGGATACATTAAGAGATCATTAGATATATTTCCACAGCAAGGAAAAAAAGCACCGTGGAGAAATAATCAAAATTTCCTAAAAGATATTTTCCAAATTAGATACGGTCGTATTGATGACGGAGAAATTTCCTTTTCAAAAAATTCTTAATTTAGTTTTGTGGAGAACAAATCATGCAATCAAAAATATGTGAAATATTAGGTATAGAGTTTCCTTTATTAGCGTTTTCTCATTGTCGTGATGTGGTCGTAGCTGTTTCAAAAGCTGGAGGTATGGGTGTTTTTGGAGCAGTTAACCTTCCACCTGATAGACTTGAGGAAGAATTAAATTGGATAGATGATCATATTGATGGAAAGCCATACGGGATTGATTTAATTGTGCCAAATAAATATGAAGGCAAAGGTAAAGAAGTAAAGTCAGAAGATATTATTAGAGCAGTTCCACAAGAACACAAAACTTTTGCAAATTCGATACTTGAATCTCATGATATTGAAGTTGAAGAAACGGATGAAGTAAGAAAAGGCACAATTCAATTTGGTAGAAATTTATCTGAAGAAGGAGCTGAAACCACATTAGAAGTTGCTATGAACCATCCAATAAAGCTTATTGCTAATGCTTTAGGTGTTCCTCCAAAAATAATGCTAGATCTTGGTAAAAAACATAATATAGCTGTTGCTGCATTAGTTGGTGCAAAAGAGCATGCAATTAAACAAGTTGAAGCAGGCGTCGATATTTTGGTTGTTGCAGGTGGAGAAGCAGGTGGACATTGTGGTGATGTTTCAACGATGGTTTTAGTACCCGAAGTCTATAATGCTGTTAAAAAAATTAAAGATGTACCAATTTTAGCTGCAGGAGGAATAACAACAGGAAGTCAAATGGCTGCCGCAATGACTATGGGAGCAGATGGGGCTTGGTGTGGTTCAGTATGGTTAACAACTTCTGAAGCTGAAACGAATCCAGTGGTAAAAGAAAAAATGTTAGCTGCTTCCTCACGTGATACTGTCCGATCAAGAAGTAGAACAGGTAAATTTTCTAGACAATTAAGGTCTCCATGGACAGATGCTTGGGAAAATGAAGGACCAGAACCGCTTCCAATGCCTCTTCAATCTTTAGTTAGTGAACCAGCTCTTAATAAGATTGATAAGCTATCTCAAGGAGGTCACGAAGGAGCAAAGCAATTGGCTACTTATTGGGTAGGACAAGGAGTTGGTCTGATGAATCATTCATTATCTGCTGGAACGGTAGTACAAAACTTCAAAGAAGATTTTGCAGAAGCTTTAGAAAGATTAAATAATTATTTTGAATAATTAAGAAATTATTTATGAAAAAAACAATGATCACTCTTTTAGTTTTAGGTATTTTTATAGTAATTTTTTTCGGTTATCTCGCTATAACAAAACCAAATAAAATGCCATTTATTGGCCATTTTTTTGATAAAACTGTATATGGATCTTTATATTATTTTAATAGACCGGATCAAACTCACATATATTCAGTAAAAGATAAAATAAAATTAAAATTATATGTATTTAATCCTGTAGACAAAAGGTCTGAATCTAGCGTGTTACTTTTTCATGGAGGCGGCTGGTCTTTTGGTTCATCATACTCATTATTTAAAATTTGCAGAGATATTTCAAATAACGGAATAACCTGTATTAGTGCTGATTATAGATTGTCATTAAAACATAATTCAAGTGTTACAGACTCTATGAGTGATGCAAGAGATGCATATAAATGGGTGTTAGATAATTCAGAAAAATTAAAAATCAATAAAGATCATATAATGGTTGGTGGTGGTTCATCGGGAGGACACCTTGCTGCATCTTTAGCAATGGTACCTTATGACAATAACGAAACTATTGAAAATATAAGAGCGCTTATATTTTTTAATCCAGCACTAAATACAACTTTTTTTGATAATGGATTTGAATTACCAACAAATACTAGTGAAAGAAGAATGAAATTTTGGTTTTTTTTAAAAAAGCTTTTTGAAGGAAGATCAATAGAATTATCACCTTCAAGTTATGTAAGAGAAAATCTTCCTCCTTCAATTATCTTTCATGGTACTAATGATCGAACTATCCCCATTTCAATAATAGAGGATTTTACGGATAATATGAAATCTAAAGGTAATGACATTACTCTCTCAAAATGGAAAGGTAAGGGGCATCAATTTTACAGATGGGATAAAGAAGTTTATCCAGATGTAATCAAAGAAGTAGTAAAATTTATAAAGGATAATTAAATGCCATTAAGAACATCAATATCAGGAACAATAATATCTATAATTATAGGTATTTTAATAACATTAGGCGTAAGTCAAAATAGTATAGACTTTTATGGCGTTCCTCTTCTTGTTGTATGCTTTGTTTATTCATACATAATCCATTGGATTTTTTTTGTTCATGGATATTTATTTCAAACCGAACATTATTTTGATGCAATAGGTAGCTTTACATTTGTTAGCCTATCTTTTTTTCTTATTTTTACTGTTCAAGATTTTTACGCTTTTCTTATTTGTTCTTTAGTTGCTATCTGGTCCTTAAGGCTAGGATCTTTTTTATTTAATCGCGTAAAAAAAACCGGAAGGGATACTCGTTTTACAGAAATGAAAAAGAACTTCTTCTGGTTTTTTCTAACATGGAATTTATCTGCATTATGGGTTTATCTGAGTTATGTAGCTGGAATGGTAGCTGTTACAAGTAAGCATTCAAGTGAATTAACTGTTATTGATTTTATATTTTGTTCTTTTGGGTTTTTAGTTTGGTTAGCTGGTTTTATAATTGAAGTAATAGCAGACAATCAAAAGAAAAAATTTAAAGAAGATATAAATAATAAAGATAAATTTATCTCACATGGTTTGTGGGCCTGGTCAAGACACCCTAACTATTTTGGAGAAATACTTCTTTGGATAGGCATTACTATTATTGCTATTCCAATCTTTAAGAATTGGGATTATTTAGCGTTAATTTCACCAATCTTTATTTATTATCTTTTAGTAAATGTTAGCGGAATACCTATGCTTGAAAGAGCCGCAGATCAAAAGTGGGGAAATAATGAGGATTATATTTCTTATAAAGATAAAACTAATATTTTATTTCTTAAGAAACCTGATTAAAGCTTACTCTGTAACAAGATCATTTTTAAGATACTTACCGGCTAAATAGTAGTGATATGCGCACCATAACTTTAATGTTGTTAGTATCATTAAACTATATCTTAAAGACTCTTTCCCATAATCGGCTCTTAGAATATCACTTAGTATTCCAACGGCTTGAGGCCCAAAACCCAAACCTATGATGTTAATAATAAACAATAGAATAGCAGCAGCAACTGATCGCATTCTTAATTCAACAACGCCTTGAGTCTGACTAAAGGTTGTTGCTTGGTAGAAATTACCAAAGGCGATAGGTACTATTAACCATAAGAAAGAAGTATTTGCTGTTGGACTTAGGTAAACCATATAATACAAAGGTGTTGTAATAAACATAGCCAAAGCTACTATCCATAAACACCATCTTACATCTTTTGATCCTAAGTAATCTGATAAATAGCCACCCAAAAAAATACCTAGGCCACCAGGTATACCTAATATTAAACCAAGATACCAACCAACATCACCCGTTTGCATTCCGTATGATCTTTGAAAAAAAGAAGGAAGCCATGTTATTGCGCCGTAACCCACAAAAGCTGCAAGAGAAGCTCCAAAAGCAAGATGTCTAAATGATTTTTTGCTTAAGAGGTATTTTGCAGTTTCCATTATACTTGGCTGCTCTTTAGTATCCGCTCTTCCCTCAGCTTGACCCCTCTTTGGCTCTTGAACGGTAAAACGAAATATAATTGCCAATACAATCCCAGGAACACCAACAACAAAGAATGCTATTCTCCAACCAAAATATTCATTAATCCATCCTCCAGCAAATAAACCAAACATAATTCCAAATGGAATCCCTAGCGAATAAATGCCTAATGCAGTAGATCTGACATTTGCGGGAAAATAGTCTGATATCATAGAGTGAGCAGGGGGGCTACAACCAGCTTCGCCTATACCAACTCCAATTCTAGCTATTAATAAGTGGAAAAAATTTTGTGCAAGCCCAGAGAGAGCTGTCATAAAACTCCAAACACCAATTGCAAACGAAATTAAGTTCCTTCTATTTCCATAATCAGCATACTTGGCTATCGGAATACCAAGTGTAGCGTAGAATAACGCAAAAGCGAAACCCGTTAACATTCCAAGTGATGTATCTGATAAATTTAAATCGTTCTTAATAGATTCTAAAAGAATTGATAAAATTTGACGATCAATAAAATTAAATGTGTAAACAACAACTAGTATACCTAAAACATAATTCCTTAAGCTCTTTGATGGATTTTCAGTTATTGATGACATTGTTCACTTTGAAAAATTGATAAAAGTAGATTATATATTTTTTTCAAAGTATCTAGCAATTTATTAAAAAAAGGGGGTATTAAAACCCCCTTTTGACATTAATTTTTTAAAAGATTTTCTTTTGATGTAAGAGTAATCTTTTTTGGTTTTTTATGATCAGGTATCACTCTTTCAAGTCCAACATATAAAATTCCGTTAGAGAGAGCTGCGCCTTTTACGATCATATCATCTGAAAGTACGAATTTTCTATTAAAATTTCTTGCAGCTAAACCTTGGTGAACCAAATTATCATTTGAATCATCTGGTCTTTTTCCTGAAATTACAAGGTTTTCACCTACTACTTCTATATCAATATCTTTTTCTTCAAAACCGGCTAATGCTAGCTCAATACTGTATTTATTATCCGATAGTTTTCTAATATTATAAGGTGGATAATTCACATTTTGAGCTTGATTTTTAGCCAATAAAGACAATGTATCAAAGGTCCGATCAAAGCCAATAGTAAATGGAGATAAATCTCTCCATATAGTGTCAAAAGTTGTTCTCATTTTTATACTCCTTTAAAAAGCAAGTTTAACAAATGAAGACCCTCAAAAGGCGTCTTCAATTATTAGATAGTAATGAGTATATATTTTTCAAGTCTTAAAAGATTTATCGCTATAAGATTGGTGGTTTTTTGATATTTTCATCTATATAAAAATCTACATATTTATGAAAGTATTGGTTCCCTCTTTCATTCTTTCCAAAAAGAACATCCTTTTTTGAGTTGGAGTCTAAACCTCTTTGGATTTCTAATCCTAGAGCATAATCTTCATCATTAACTACATCTCTTAAGAAATTCATAAAATGATCTAACTCAGCTTTATCTTCTTCATTTTTTGGTGCTTCAGGCGCAATATAATGCAAAACCGTTGTATTCTTATCAGGAGTATTGCCTGGTAGGATTTGAGCTATTTGACCAATCCCAAGTCCAAGGGAAATTGAAATATTAGGGAATAACGTTCTTACAAAATCTACTCCAGCCCCTTCTTTTTTCCACCATTCATTTTTTGGTAAATCATGTATTTCTTCAATATTTGTTGATGCAAAAGCTATCCTAAGGTGAGGTCCAAAAGATGAAAAATCCATAATGCCTTGTTGGGTCATAGGTAGGATTGTTTCTTTATGAGCAGTTGAAAAATGATAACCTTCCAAATATCCGTCAAAAGCTATTTTCCAATTTGCACCATGAATGATTTTAAAGCCATGATAATGCCAGTTTTGAAGTTTGAAATGCTCTATCTCAGATTTCATACCTCCAAGAAATTTATCTAAATTTAATTCTAAATCAGGAGTTAGGGTTACAAAAATCATCCCGCCAATTTCTTCACACTGCAATACTTGAAGTCCATTACAGCTTTTATCGATTTCACCAAATTTATTATTTTCTAGAACACCAATCAAATCACCTTGATTTGAATAAGTCCATCCATGATATGGGCATGTGAATCTATTTTTATTTCCAATTTCTTCACCTGCTAAAGGAGCTCCACGATGGGAGCAGACATTTCTAAAAGCATGAACCTTGGACTCTTTATCTCTTGTTATTAGAACTGGTATCCCAACAACTTCCATACTTTTGTAATCACCTTTATTTGGTATCTCAATTGATAAGGCCAACATTAGAGGTAATTCTTTAAATATTTTATTTATTTCAGAATTCCATCGTTTTTTACATGTATAATCTGAGGTAGGGATTGAAAGTATATTTTCAGCTTGGTCGGTAGTGTTATTTTGAACATGACCAACAACTCTTTCTGCTATTTTATTATACTCTTCTTTTCTATCCATTTGATAAACCCCTAATTACAAACAATATATAACCATTATTTAATTTTAAATATATAAATTTTAGTAAATAAATTGAAAAAATATGTGTCAAAAAGGTAATGGATTTAAATATTAACCTCTGTTAAGAATATATAGTTAATAATATTTAAATTAGTATTAAAATGTTAACTAACTGATTATTTAGGAATATTTCGAAAAATGGATTTAGCATTTACAAAAGAAGATGAGAATTTTCGTCAAGAGGTAAAAGATTTTATAGAGAAGAGCTTTCCTCAAAAATTAAAAGATATTGATAAAAGAACTGATTTAACAAGAGAGGACATGCTCTCTTGGCATAAGGTTTTGTATAAAAAAGGTTGGATAGCACCTCAATGGCCAGAAGAATACGGCGGAACTGGTTGGAATATTACTCAGAGATATATTTGGGATCAAGAATGCGCTAATGCGGGCACAACTCCTTTAATTCCATTTGGTTTAACTATGCTTGGTCCGGTTATAATTGGTTTTGGAAATGAAGATCAAAAGGATTGGGTTTTAAAAGGTATTTTATCCGGAAATGATTGGTGGTGTCAGGGTTACTCAGAATCTGGAGCAGGATCTGATTTAGCAAGCTTAAGAACGAAAGCAGAAAAAGTAGGAGATCATTATATTGTCAATGGGCATAAAACATGGACAACATTAGCTCAATTTGCTGATTGGATGTTCTGTTTAGTAAGAACAAAGAGTGATGGAAAGCCTCAAGAGGGTATATCCTTTCTTTTAATTGATATGAAAACTGAAGGAATTGATGTTAAGCCAATTATTACTCTAGATGGTGGGCATGAAGTTAATGAAGTTTTTTTAGAGGATGTTAAAGTTCCAGAAGAAAATCTTGTTGGAGAAGAAAATATGGGGTGGACAATCGCAAAATTTCTATTAGGTAATGAGCGTACAGGAATAGCGGGCGTAGCAAGATCTAAAAAAGCAGTAGAGCGCTTAAAAGATATAGCATCTTCTGAATATATAGATGGTGATAATTTAATTAATGACTCAGATTTTAATTCAAAAATTGCAGATCTTGAGGTTGATTTAACTGCTCTTGAGTATACAGAATTAAGAACTTTAGCAAAAGAAAGCAAAGGTGAAGGACCAGGCGCCGAGTCTTCAATACTTAAAATTAAAGGAACGGAAATTCAGCAGAGAATTACAGAATTAACCATGGAAGCAGTAGGTCATTACTCTAATCCATATCTAACTCCTGCTTTTGAGAGACAAGGATCTAATTATTTAACAATTGGTCCTGATTATAGTCATGGTGTTGCACAAAATTATTTTAATACTAGAAAAACTTCCATTTATGGCGGATCAAATGAAATTCAAAAAAACATTATCGCCAAGATGGTGTTAGGTTTATAGGAGGTAAAAATGGATTTTTCTTTTAGTGAAGAACAAACTTTATTGAGGAATACAATACAGTCTTTTATTCAAGACAATTATGATTTTGATAAAAGGCAGGCAATAGTTAAGTCTGAAGAAGGAATGAAGCAAGAAAATTGGAAGCAATTTGCTGAACTTGGTTTGTTAGGCTTACCTTTTTCAGAAGAAGATGGTGGATTGAATTTTGGATCTGTTGAGACAATGATTGTTGCTGAGGAATTTGGAAAAGGTTTAGTTGTAGAGCCTTATATCCAAACTGTGGTGACATGCGGAGGATTTTTAAGAAGAGCTAGCTCTAACATAAAAGAAAAATATATTCCTGGGATTATCTCAGGCGAAGATATTTGGTCTTTTGCATATGCTGAACCACAAGGGCGGTATAATTTAAATGATCTAACTACTACAGCTACACTAGAAGGTGATAATTATATTGTTAATGGTTACAAATCAGTTGTATCTGGTGGTCCATGGGCAAATAAATTTATTGTTTCAGTTAGAACATCAGGTGATCAAAGAGACTCTGATGGAGTGTCAGTTCTTATTGTCGATAAGAATTCAGAAGGTTTATCAATTAGAGATTACCCAACTGTTGATGGGAGTAGAGCATCAGAAATAACATTAGAAAATGTAATGATTTCTAAAGATGAGTTAATTGGCGAAGAAGGTAAAGGGGCTGAATTAATCGAATTAATAGTTGATGAAACTATAGCTGCTATATGCTCTGAAGCTATAGGCGCAATGAAAGTTTTAAATGATGCTACTGTAGAATATTGTAAAACTAGAAAACAATTTGGCCAACCTATTGGCAAATTCCAAGTTCTTCAACATCGTATGGTAGATATGTTTATGCAATATGAGCAAAGTGTGTCTATGACTTATATGGTAAATTTAAAATTGAACGAAGAATATGCAGAAAGAAGAAAAGCAGCTTCAGGAGCTAAAGTTCAAATTGCTAAAGCTGCCAAATTTATAGGGCAAAGTGCTGTTCAATTGCATGGCGGCATGGGAATGACAGACGAATTAAATGTTGGGCATTATTTTAAAAGATTATCTATGATAGAAAATTCCTATGGTAATATTGATCATCATTTAAAAAAATATTCATCTGCCGAGTAAAATAAAATGAATGAATGGCTAAAATTTGAGAAAAATGGCTCTATTGTAACATTAAAACTTAATAGACCAGACATAAGAAACCCTCTTGGCGAACCTGAGGATGCAGAAAACTTTGAAGAAGCTCGTGATTTAATCAATAATGATAGAGATATAAGATGTGTAATTCTTACTGGAGAGGGCTCCGCTTTTTCTGCTGGCGGAAATGTCAAAAATATGAAGGAAAAAAAAGGTAATTTTTCTGGATCTTCTGTAGCTCTAAGAGAAAGATATCGATATGGTATCCACAGAATAATAAGATCTGTGTGGAATATCGAGGTTCCTGTAATTGCCGCAATAAATGGACCAGCTATTGGTTTAGGTAATGATGTAGCATGTCTTGCAGATGTAAGGATAGCATCAGAAAAAGCCAAATTTGGCGTTACTTTTTTAAAGATTGGATTGATTCCAGGTGATGGTGGAGCTTGGTTGCTACCAAAAATAATAGGTTTTTCGAAAGCAGCTGAACTACTTTATACTGGTAAAATCATCAATCCTGAAACAGCCAAAGAATGGGGTTTGATTAGTGAAATATCAAAACATGAATTATTAATGGAAGACGCTAATACACTTGCTTTAGAGATTGTAAAACAGCCTCCTGATGCTTTAAGGATGGCTAAAAAGCTACTTAGAGAAGGAATCACAAATAGTTTCGACACTGTGCTTGAAATGTCGGCAAATATGCAAGCTTTGATGCATTTAACTGAAGATCATCAAGAAGCATTATCAGCATTTTTTGAAAAGAGAGATGGAAATTTTAAAGGTAAATAGGTGTAATTATGCAATTAGGTTTTAAAGATGAAGATATAAAATTCAGAGATGAAGTAAGAAGTTTTATTAAAGAAACCTTTACAGAAGATATGAGAAAAACTTTATCACTGTCAAAAAATGGCCATGCCGGAAAAGACCTCCATGTAAAATGGCAAAAATCTTTATACGAGCGAGGGTGGATGGCACCAAATTGGCCAGAGCAATATGGTGGTTCAGGTTTTACTTCTACCCAAAAGTATATTTTTGAATCAGAAATGGCTCGTGAAGGGGCTCCAAGAACAATACCGTTTGGATTATCGATGGTAGCTCCTGTGATTATGGAATTCGGTTCGCAAGAACAAAAGGATAAATTTCTACCCGATATTCTTGAGAGTAATGTTTGGTGGTGTCAAGGCTATTCAGAGCCTGGTTCTGGTTCTGATTTAGCTTCATTGCAATGTAAGGCAGAAAATAAAGGTGATCATTATTTAGTTAATGGAACAAAGATTTGGACCACTATGGCGCAATATGCTGATTGGATTTTTTGTTTAGTAAGAACATCAAAGACAGAAAAACCACAAGAAGGTATATCTTTCTTATTAATTGATATGAAGTCTCCTGGTATTGAGGTAAGGCCTCTAATCACACTTGATAACAGTCCAGAACCACATCAAGAAGTTAACCAGGTTTTTTTTGAAGATGTAAAAGTTCCAATAGAAAATTTAATTGGTGAAGAAAATAAAGGTTGGACATATGCGAAGTACTTACTTGAGTTTGAGAGAGGAACAGCATATTCACCTGGGTTATATAGAGGTATAAAGAATTTAAAAGAAATAGCTAGAGACACATCTGTTGGCAATGGTTTAACCTTATTAGATGATAATGACTTTTTAAATAAAATTAATGAATGTGAAATCCAAATCCAAGCTATGGAGTTTGTAGAGCTTAGAATTTTTTCAGCTTTATCTGCCGGACAAAGAGTAGGTCCAGAATCTTCAATTTTAAAAACAAGAGGCACTGAGATAGGTCAATATTTACAAGAACTTGCCGTTGAGGCTATAGGATATTGGTCTCATCCATTTGTAGAAGATACTTTTGCAAATATTAATGAACCAAGTATTGGGCCAGAATATGCTGCAACAATTACTCCCGAATATTATAATGGAAGAAAAACAACTATTTATGCTGGCTCAAATGAGATTCAAAGAAATATTATTTCAAAAGCTGTGCTTGGGTTATAAATATATATTGAAGAAAAGAAATTTATCACGACTCAGGATAAATTATTGACATGTCTACATGGGGTAAACTTGCTGGTGCTTCCGCTGGATATTTTATTGGTGGAATTATAGGTGCTGTCGTTGGAGCAGTTGCAGGTCATTATGTTATCGATAAAGAAGATGAAGATGTGGCATTCGCCATAGCTCTAATAGCTCTTTCAGCAAAAATGTCTAGAGCAGATGGTGATTTTTCAGAAAAAGAATTAGTGGCATTTAATGAAATACTAAGTGAAGTTCCAAAGAATGAATTAAATAATGTAATTAAAATTTATAAATTAGCACAACAAGATATTGCCGGTTATGAAGCATATGCTGAACAAATCTCTAAAATCTTTGAAGGAAAATTTGAGGTTTTAGAAAATGTTCTTGATGGATTATTCCATATTGCAAAGTCTGATGGACCAGTAAATGAAAGCGAAGTTGTTTTCTTAGAGAGTGTAGCAGGTATTTTTGGTTTTTCATCAGCAGAATTTGCTCGTATTAGAGCTAGTCATATGGCATCAGAGATTGATGATCCATGGTTAATCTTAGGTATCAATGCTGGTTCAAATATTGATATTGCGCAAAAGGCATGGAAAGAATTAGCCGCACAAAATCATCCTGATAAAATGATTGCAAATGGGGTGCCAAAAGAGTTATTAGGTATGGCAAATGAAAAGCTAGCCATTATTAATGGTGCATATGATAGAATATTGAAAGCACACAAAATAAAAGCAGGTTCAGAGGAAACTTAATGTCTAAAGAAAAAAAAATTATAGCTGCCAAAAAAGCTTTTGAGTATGTTGAAGAGGGTATGAAACTCGGTTTAGGTACCGGAAGTACTGCTGATGAATTTACAAAGATTTTATCAGAAAATGTAAAAGATGGTTTTGAAATTATATGTATCCCAACATCAGAAAATACAAAAAAATTAGCTGAATCATTAAAAATTCCTCTTGGAAATTTAGAAGATTACAATATTCTTGATATTACAATTGATGGCGCAGATGAGATTGATGATAGTTTATCACTTTTAAAAGGTGGTGGTGGCGCGTTATTAAGAGAGAAAATTATAGCTTTCAACTCCAAAAAAATGATTGTTATTGCAGATGATTCAAAAAAAGTAAGTAAATTAGGTGATTTTAAATTACCTATTGAGGTTATAGCTTTTGAGCATGATACAACGATAAAGCGTGTTTTAGAAAAGCTTGAAGTAATAGGGTACTCTGGAACTGCAAGCTTAAGAATGCTAAATGACTTACCTTTTCAGACCGATAGTAAAAATCTAATTTATGATTTATCAATTGGTTTAATAAAAGAGCCTTCTGATATTGATAATTTATTAAATTCAATTCCGGGAGTAGTCGAGAATGGTTTATTTGTTGATATGGCAAATATTGTAATATTAGGAGAAGAGAATGGAGTAAAAATTATTGAAAAATAATTAAACTGCACCAGCCTTCTGAGCATAAAACCAACCTGATTCTGCAAGAGGTCGAACTCTATCAGCTCTATCTTCAGCATGTTCGCTAGCTGCTGTTCCATCTCTAACCCTACCAATAATACCTTGTAATATTCCTGCTAACCTAAAAAAATTATAAGAAAGATAAAAATCAATATTTTCTATCTCTTTTCTATTCGTATTATCACAATACATTTTGATATAGTCTTCAGCACTAGGTATTCCAATTGATTTTAAGTCTGTGTTTGACAATGTTTGTGTGCCAGCTCCAGTTCCATCACCAGGCATGTACCACTGCATAAGATGATATGTAAAATCACCTAAAGGATGACCAAGTGTTGATAATTCCCAATCTAAGACTGCTAGAACTTTTGAGTTACTTCTATCAATAACCATATTATCTAGTCTATAATCTCCATGAACTATTGATGTTTCGTCGTCTCCAGGAATGTTATTTGGTAGCCAATCTATTAATTTATTCATCTCTGTTATTTCTTCTGTTTCTGAAGCAATATACTGCTTAGTCCATCTTGATATTTGGCGGGAAAAATAATTCCCTGGTTTTCCAAAATCCTCAAGACCTATTTCTTTATAATTTGTATTATGTAAATCTGATAATGTTTTATTTTTTTCTTTATAGATTTTAGCTCTGGATTCACTATCAATTTCTGTAATAGTTGGTTCCCAATAAATATTACCTTCAACCATTTCCATAACATAAAATATTGTTCCTATAATGCTTTCATCCAAACATAGTTTATAAGTTCTAGGTACTGGAAAACCAGTTGAATTAAGAGCAGTTATAACTTTATATTCTCTGTCTACTGCATGAGCCGATGGTAGAAGTTTTCCTGGGGGTTTTCGCCTTAAGACATATTTTTTTTCGGGTGTTACAAGTTGATATGTGGGATTAGATTGTCCGCCTTTAAATTCTCTAATTTCCAGGGGTCCCTCAAAATCATTAACATTGTCATTTAAGTAAGCCTCTAATTCTTGTTCAGGAATTTTAAGTTTTTCTTGAACTTGCATTGTACCAGTAAATTTTTCTGTAGATGATTCTTCTTCTGTATTCATTTTTATTCCTTTAATGCTCTCCAACCAATATCTTTCCTATAATAATAACCTGGCCAGTTAATTTTTTTTACAATATTATAAGCCTTTTCTTTTGCATCAGCTAGATTTTCTCCATAACCATTTATATTTAAGACTCTTCCTCCAGAAGTGACAATTGTATTATCTTTGATTTTTGTGCCTGCATGAAATATTTCTACATCATCTATGTCATCTACTTCATCTAATCCCTTAATTTTATCCCCAGTTTCATAGCTTTCTGGATATCCCTTAGCTGTTAAAACTACCGTAATTGCAAAATTTTCTTTCCATTGCAAAGTATAATTATCTAGGTTTTTCTCTTTAACATTAATTAATAATTCAACTAAGTCATTTTCAAGTCTAGGAATTATTACCTGACATTCTGGATCGCCAAATCTAACATTATATTCAATTAATTTAGGCTCATTATCCTTTATCATTAAACCAGCATATAATATTCCAATATAAGGTGATCCATAGTCGTTCATGGCTTTAATCGTAGGTTTGATAATTTTATTTATTGTTTTTTCTTCTAAATCCTTATTCATAATTGGTGCTGGTGAGTATGCTCCCATGCCACCTGTATTTAATCCAGTATCTCCGTCTCCAATTCTTTTGTGGTCTTGTGCTGATGTTAAGGGTGTAAAAGATTTTCCATCTGAGATAATGAAAAAACTTGCCTCTTCGCCATCTAAAAATTCTTCAATGACAATTTCATCTCCAGCATTTCCAAATTTACCAGAAAATATTTCATTAACTGAATTTATAGCATGATCTTTTGTTTCTGCAATTATGACCCCCTTACCCGCTGCAAGCCCATCCACTTTAATCACAAGTGGTATTGGGTGGTTATCGATATAATTAAGAGCATCTTTTGCGTTTGAAAAAGTTTTATATGCTGCGGTAGGAATATTGTATTTTTTACATATATCCTTTGTGAAGGATTTTGATCCTTCGAGTTGAGCAGCTTTTTGATTTGGCCCAAAGGTAAAAAAATTATTTTTATTAAGGTAGTCGGCTAGGCCTTCTACAAGAGGGATTTCTGGCCCTATAAAAACAATATCAATATTGTTATTTTCACAAAAATTTAAAATTTCTTGTTGATTTGAAGTATCATAATCATGACATCTTGCAATTTTTTCTATACCTGCGTTTCCTGGAATACAGTGCAGCTCATTAATTTTATTACTTTTTGAGAGAGCTTTAGCTATGCTATGCTCTCTTCCGCCACCACCTATTAAAAGTATATTCATGTTAATTATATTATATTGATTTTGAAATATTATAAGTTAATTTAGAATAAAAAAAAGCTACATAATGAATGATAATATAATAAATAATCTTGAATATACTGTTTCTGAGCTTTCTAATTCTATTAAAAGAATAATTGAAGATAATTTTGATTATATAAGGATAAAAGCTGAAATAGGCAGGGTTTCAAAACCTAATTCAGGGCATATCTATCTAGACTTAAAAGATGACGCTTCTGTAATATCAGGGATTGTTTGGAAAGGAAATGTTAATAAATTAGATATTCTTCCAGAGGAGGGCCTTGAGGTGGTTTGCACGGGAAAAGTAACCACTTATTCTGGTCAGTCTAAATATCAAATTATAATAGAAAATATGGAACCTGCTGGTATTGGCGCATTAATGGCTTTACTAGAAAAAAGAAAAGATAAATTATTAAAAGAAGGCTTATTTGATGATGATTATAAGAAAAATATTCCCTTTTTACCTAGAAGAATTGGAGTCATAACTAGTCCAACTGGAGCTGTAATAAGAGACATACTTCATAGAATTCATGATAGGTTTCCCGTTAATGTAACAGTATGGCCTGTAAAGGTTCAAGGAGAGTCATCTTCCGAGGAAGTGATTGATGCTATTGAAGGTTTTCATTTATTAGAACAAAGTAATTTAGAAAAACCAGATGTTATTATAATTGCTAGAGGGGGAGGAAGTATTGAGGACTTATGGGGTTTTAACGATGAAAATCTTGTTCGTAAAGTCTTTGAATCAAAAATTCCTATAATTTCAGCAATTGGTCATGAAACAGATATTACGCTTATTGATTTAGTTGCTGATTTAAGGGCTCCAACTCCAACTGCAGCTGCAGAAATGGCAGTACCAGTAAGAAAAGATTTATTAGCTTCGACTAAAGATTTATTTGAAAGAATAAAAAATTACATAAATAACAGGTTAGATTATGAAATTAGATCATTAATGTTAATAGATAAGGCTTTACCTAAATTAGATACATTATTAAAAAATTATAATTTAAGATTTAATAAGACAAGCTCAATCCTAACTATATCTCTTATTTCAATGGTAAAAAGTTATAAAGATAATTTCTTACGGAGAGTGGAGCATTTAAAGGTTAATAATTTGATTAGAAATTTTGATAAGTCAAAAGATATACATTTAAATGCTTCAGATAAATTACTTAAATCTGCTTCTAATATTATTGACAGCAAGATTAATTCACTTCAACTTCAATCAGGTATGTTAGATGTATTGAGTTACAATAGTGTGCTTAAAAGAGGTTTTGCTGTTATAAAAGATAAAAACTCAAAGATAGTTACTAATTCTAAAAAATTGAAAATGAATGATGAATTAATGATAAATTTTTATAAAAATGACAAAATCAAGGTTAGTCTTAAAAAAGATAAGTAAATTATGAATAAAGAAGCAAAATTAATATACGGTGATGGTAATTACCAAATTCTAGAAAGAGGTGAGTTTGTAATTTGTGCGGTCACAAAAAAAAGAATACCATTGAACGAATTGAAATATTGGTCAGTTGATAAACAAGAACCATATTTTGATGCTCATAGCTCATTAGAAGGTGAGCTATCTAATGCTAATTAAATCTTTTATCCCATCTATTGTGCAGCCAGAACCATTCTTCAGGATTATCTGAAATTATTTCCTCTAAAAATAAATTAATTTTATTAGTAAAATTAAGAATATCAATTTCATCATTTCCCGTTATATCAACTTCAATTTTATCAAAAAATTCAATTTCAAAATTAACTCCATCTTTTCTTTTTACTTTAAGGGGTATTACAGGATATCCATATTTTAGTGACAGTGATGCAGGGGTTGAAGCGGTCATGGCATTTAAGCCAAAAAAATTAGCCTTTACTCCATTAGAAAGTTTTTGATCAACTAACATAGCTACACTTCCATTATCTTTTAAAAAATTTAATATCTCTTTAGTTCCAGTAGGGCCTTTAGGAAATTGATGTTCTGTTATTAATTTTCTTTGTTGAATCATCCATTTATTAAAAAAATAATTATTTGACTCACGAAAAACTGCACCAACTTGATGATCTACCTCTTTAATTGCTATGGGAATAATTTCCCAATTTGCTATATGGCCTGATACATAAATTACCCCATTATTTTTATTTGCTTCTAGGATCTCCCTCCCTTTAATATTTATTCTACTATTTTCTTTGATGAGTGTTTTTATGTTAAAAAATTCTGCTGAAGTTCTTCCTAAATTTTCCCACATACCTTTTACTATTTCTGATCTTTTTCTTTTATTTAAGGTTGGTATTGCCTTCATTAAATTTTGATTAGCTCTTTTCGAAATTCCTAGTTTTGGACCAAGTTTTCCGGACAATAAACCAATTTGTTTTGATGTTTTATCAATACTAAATAACTTACAATATATAGATAACAATACAATTAATTGCATTTCCATTGCATATCTTATTAATTTAAATATAAACATAAACTTGTTATAACATATTTTTACCTCTAATTTCCTTTATAGTTTGGAGAAGGTTATGTCAGAACCATTAGAAAATGAAATTGAAGAAGAATTAAGAAAGAAACAACTTAAAGCCTTGTGGGATAGATTTGGTTTATACCTTATTGCGGTAATATTGATTATTATAATGTCTTTTGGAGGTTATGAGTTTTCTAAATATTTAGGATACAAAAATTCCGAAAGCTCATCTGATCAATATGAAAAGGCGCTAGCAGCTTTAGATGATGAAAACAATAATGATGCAATAGATATCTTTGAGTCATTAGTGAATGAATCTAATGGATACTCTGGCCTATCTTTGTTTAATTTATCAAATATTGCAGTTAAAGAGGGAAACAAAGCCTTGGCATTAGAATATTTGGCTAAAGCAGCTAAAGACAAAAATCTTTCAAAAAAAATTAACGATTTTGCTATCTTAAAATCAGGGTACATTATGCTTGATAATGCTGAGATTGCTAATATTGAAGATAAATTATCTAGTATTATAAATTCCACAGGCCCCTTTTCTTTTTATGCAAAGGAAATTATTGCTCTGGCTTATTACAGGGATAATAGATATCAAGATTCATCAAAAAAATTTAGTGAAATTGCAAATGATGCGTCTTCTCCAAGGAATATTGCCTCAAGGGCTAAAATATTTTCTGAACAAATTTCAAGTTATGATAGTGTTAAATAATATGTATAGATTAATTGCAATTTTGATAATTTTACCTTTACTAAGCTCGTGCGGATCTTCAAATTTCTTTGGTGGAGGTGATATTGATAAGGACCGCATAAAGGGTGATAGAATATCAATTCTTAAATTAAGAAAAAACCTTGTTTCTGATCCACAAACACTTCAAAGTAATATTGCTTTACCACAGGAAAAAACAAATTCTGATTGGCTATACCCAGGTGGATCACTTAATAATGCACTAGAAAACCTATCTGGACCAACCTCTCTAAATAGAAAATGGAATATGAAGATAGGGACTGGTTCAACAAAAATGGCTTATTTAATATCTATGCCAATAATAGCTGATAATAAAGTTTTTTCTTTATCTTCAGATTCAAAAATTCAGGCTTTTGATATAAATAAAAGAAAAAGAATATGGAGCAATAACCTTGCAATAAAAAAAGAAAATAAGAGAGAAGGGTTTGGTGGAGGTTTATCATTTTCTGATGGAGTTATTTATGCTTCAACCGGATTTGGCTATCTATATGCATTCTTAGCTGATTCAGGAGAAATGTTGTGGGAGTTGAATATGAGAATTCCTAGTAGATCCTCACCAATAGTTTTTCAAAATTTTGTTTTTGTAATGACACATGATAATCAACTCTTCGCAGTAGACAAGGATTCAGGCGAAGTAATGTGGACACACAGAGGAATATTAGAGTCAGCAACAATTTTATCATCAACTTCAGTTGCTGTAGGAGATGGTTTGATATTTGTTCCTTATTCTTCCGGCGAAATTTACGCAATACGACCATTAAATGGATCAGTTATTTGGAGTGACTCTTTGTCAAGAACAGGCTCATCCACTTCTCTATCTGAAATTAATTCTATAACAGCACGACCAATCATTGATGATGGTCAATTGTATAGTGTTAGTCATGCAGGTAGAATGGTTTCTATTGATATTTCGACTGGTGAAAGAGTATGGACAATTGACATGTCGAGTACAGAAACACCTTGGCTTTCAGGCGATTGGTTATTTGTTTTAACATCTAATGCAGAGTTAGTTTGTATATCAAAGAGATCAGGAAAAATTCGTTGGGTTACACAATTAGAACAATATAGGAATGAAGAGAAGAAGAAAAACCCTATCCAATGGAGCGGACCAGTTATGGTTTCAAGTAAATTGTTAGCAATTTCATCGGAAGGTAAAGCAATTTGGGTATCCCCTGACGACGGTGAAATTTTAGATTCTGATAAAATATCGGGATCTAGCTATTTGCCACCCTTAGTAGTAAATAACACTGTTTATATTTTAAACGATAATGGAGATCTTTCAGCTTATAATTAAGCTTAAGTTATAGTGTTATGGTCAAAACTATAGCAATTATTGGAAGGCCAAATGTTGGTAAATCGACACTCTTTAATAGGTTAATAGGAAAAAATAGATCTATTGTTGCAGATAATCCGGGTGTTACAAGAGATTATGTAATTGAAACATATACAGACCAAAGTCTTAACATAGAATTAATTGATACAGCGGGTATAGAAGAAACTAACAAGAAAAATTTATCAAAAATTCTTAAAGAGGCTTCCAAAAAAGTAATTAAAAAATCTGACGCTATAATTTTTCTTGTTGATGTTCGTTCTGAAATAACTTCCGATGATTTATTTTTAGCTAAATTGGTTCGTAAAAGCGGAAAAGAGATATTTCTAGTGGCTAATAAATGTGAGACAATAAAACAAGATCAGGAAGCTTTAAAGTTTGATTCTTTTGGTTTTGGAGAATCAATAAATATATCTGCTGAACATAATAGAGGTATTCAATATCTTAAATCATTAATTTATGAATCATTCAATCACGAGGATGCAGGAGATGAATCAAGCTTATTAAAAGAAGATAGTAAAATTAAAATTTCTATTTTAGGTCGTCCAAATTCTGGAAAATCTACTTTGACAAATTTTTTACTTCAAGAGGATAGGCAGCTTGTCGGAGAAACAGCTGGTTTAACTCGTGATACAATATCTGCAGAATTCCAATGGAAAAAAAATAATTATATTATAATTGATACACCAGGTTTAAGAAAAAAATCAAAAATTAGCGATGAAGTAGAAAAGAAGTCTTCTAAAAGTAGCTTAAGATCAGTTGATACTTCAGATATTTCAATTCTTATGATTGATGCCTCTGTCGGTTTTGATAAACAAGATTTATTAATATCAAATTACATGGAAGAAAAAGGAAAAACATTCATATTAGCAATTAACAAGTGGGATTTAATAAAGGATAAGAGAGATTCTAAAAATGAAATTTTAGGTAAAATTTCTAAGTCGTTATCTCAATTTAGAGGTGCGCCCACAGTTTTTATTTCTTCGAAAAGTGGTCATGGTGTTGAAGAGTTAATGAAAACAGTTTTACAAATGTATAATTTAAGTTTTATTGAAATATCAACACATAAACTTAATTCTTTTTTAGATAAAGTAACTTCAACGCATACTCATCCAACTGATAATGGAAGAGAGGTACGTTTTAAATATATTACTCAAATAAATAAAAATCCCATTTATTTTGCTCCTGTGGAAATTATATAACTATTCTTATTCAGTAATAAATATAAGAAAGTTAAATTTTCCATTAGTTTTAATCCGTTCTTAGTTTAGTTATGTCTGAATCTTGTGTCACTATTGTTGTTGGTGATACTTGATTTACTTCTATTGGCTCTTTTCCGTCAATAGTATTGTCTCTTGTTAATTTTGTTCCTATGTAAAATGTTCTAAATAGTGGTGAATCGTATGCAACACTTTGAACATCACTCTCAACAAACGAATGACTATATGCTACACTCGTTCCTATTGAAGCACTCAATGAAC
>Ga0208277_1000068_pt1 | contig 54266 bp, 53 predicted proteins | sample ETNtaG_5_FD_185782 | JGI IMG/M metagenome (GOLD analysis project Ga0208277, IMG submission 185782) | Marine microbial and viral communities from oxygen minimum zone, Eastern Pacific Ocean - ETNP201406SV205 (SPAdes) (version 2) | ecosystem: Environmental > Aquatic > Marine > Oceanic ...
GTTCTGATTTCATTAACCAGTAAGCCATATTTATTCTTTATATTTAATTACGAGCATTTGATGATTACATATTTGAGCGTATTAAGAAATAATATTTATACGCTTGATGAAACAGTCTTATCTCTATCAAATAATTAGATTGAATTAGAATTTGAACTCTAGATCAAGTTGCATTCTGTTGTATTCTTTTTCCGCTCCTGAAAATGACCCATGCTTGGAAATTATAAATGTTCCACCCACCCGGACATTTTCCATCAATCCATATCTGACTCTTATGAAATGACCTTTTGAATCGGTAACTCCACCCGCAAAATCAGAATCAGAAAATGCTCCAATTACTGCATCTTTTTCAGTGTCATGATAGGTGTAGCTGAATTCTCTTCCATATTTTTTACTTGATGAGCCCAGTCTTATTCCCGCTGAATAGGCTGTGTCTTGACCACTTGCTTCATTGTTTTTAAGCCAATCCAAATGCGCGGTTACGGGCACTCCATATAGTTCATGCTTATACTCTGCAAATAACTCGAATATTGTATAGTCATTTAAGTAGCTACCTAAATCATCCAAGGTATTACCTTTTGATTTATAGAATGGTTGATTTCCTTTTGCATGATTGTATTTGAAAACACTGTAACCCAGTTTGACCTTCGCGCTATTATCCAAAGTAAAATTTCCTCCACCCTGAAAAGAAAACAACGAGGTGGAATTATCGGAACTTCTCTCAATGACAGTTATTCCAGTATTCATGAAAAGTTTTTCATTACTAATAAATATAACTATACCTTCGGGATTTAAATCACCGTCCCATAGTAATGAACCACCGCCAGGTCTAATCCATGGTAACTTCATTTTTCCAGCATAAATGTTCGTGTTATTATTTATCTTCCAATCGATGTAGCTTCTTCCTATTCCAAAATCTTTTCCCGAAAAATTATCTCCAATTGTTTGATTTGAAGATACCGGATCTTGAACACCACTCTCTAAACGCATAACAAAATTAATAGATTCATTTACTCTTGATTTCATACCAAGTCTTAACCTGAATCTCTCTCGATCAGTATCTTCACCAGGTTTTTTGTATATACCTTCGTATCTCAGCCTTACATCTCCATTGATTTTGGTATTCTCATACCATCTTTCATCCTTCTCAGCTGCCAACATCGATGTGTTAACAAAAAATATTGGCGCTGTGGTTATCACAAGTAAAGTTTTGAAGAAATTATTCAATGTCATCTAACTGAAGATCCCTTTAAATGTGAAGAAAAATAGGATCGATAAGCCGGCACCTACTGGTAGAGTTACTATCCAAGATAAGATAATTCTTCCTACAACACTCAAGTCAATTGCAGATAAACCTCTAGCTAATCCTACGCCAAGAACAGCTCCTACTAATGTATGTGTTGTGGAAATAGGAAGACCTGTCCCAGAGGCAAGAACTACCGTAGTTGCCGCTGCTAATTCTGCTGCGAATCCGCGACTTGGAGTGAGTTCTGTGATGTTTTTCCCAATTGTTTCGATGACCTTGTAACCTAACATAGCTAAACCTGAGATTATTCCTATTCCACCAACCAAAAGTATCCACCATGGCATTACTGATTTAGCTGCAATTTCACCTCCAGATTGAACAACATTTACAATTGCTGCCAATGGGCCAACAGCATTTGCAACATCATTCGAGCCATGAGCAAAAGCCATAGCACATGCTGTAAACACCATTAGTATTGCAAAAACTCTTTCTACTCCATCAAAAACAACATCACCTCTTTCTTCTTTGTTATTATTGATTTTCTTTAAAAACCTGCTTCCGATAAAAGCAATACCAAGACCAATCAAGATTGAATATTGAAGACTTTCAAAAAAACTAAGATCAAGTCCGATATGCTTAAGGCCTTTGAGGAGAGTGACCGCTGAGAGAACAAATCCAACCAAAAACATATAACCTGGAACATATTTTTTGGCATTATTGAAGGGGTCATCGGTATTAAGAATTAGGTGATGCACACTCCTAAATATCATAAATGAGATCGTTCCCGCCATCAGCGGAGACACAACCCAACTCGAGACTATTGAAGTTACTTTGCTCCAACTAACAGCATCAACACTGATGCCGACTGCTGCAAATCCCACAATTGCACCAACAATCGAATGAGTTGTTGAGACAGGCCAGCCATTATAAGAAGCTATAAGCAACCATGTTCCAGCTGCGAGGAGAGCTGACAACATACCATAGACTAGAAGTTCTGGGGTATCTGCCAGTATTGATGGATCAATAATTCCTTTTCTTATTGTTGATGTAACTTCTCCACCTGCTAAATAAGCGCCAGCGAATTCAAATACACATGCCACTAAGATTGCCTGTGCGAGAGTAAGTGCTCTAGCCCCAACAGAAGTTCCCATAGCATTTGCTACATCATTTGCTCCAATCCCCCAGGCCATGAAGAATCCAAAAATACATCCGCTAATTAATAAATATGATCCATAATTTGATATTATTTCCATTTTATATAAGTCCTTTTATTTTGATGCTATTAGAGAGATTCGATGTCCCACGGTTTCTGCTGTGTCTGCAAGCTCACCAATTTTGTTTATCACGCTATACAAGAACATCACGTTAATTGGGGGATGATCTTTCTCAATTTTGAATAATTCATTTCTAAGAATAATTTCAGTTTCATCACAGCGATCCTCCATTAAATCCAAATCCGTAAGAAGTTTTTGCATTTCTTCAGCAGCATTCCCCCCAAATGCAAATTGAAATAACTCATCAATCTGATTAGTTGCATCAGAAGCAACTCTGCAGACATCGGCACACTCATTTGCAAATTTCATAAAATTAGGAATTAATTCTGTTGGAATTTCCATGTGCCTCCCAATCATCAAACCAGATATATTTTTTACAATATTAGGTATTTCATCAGCTATCTTTACCAATTCAAGAACATCCTCCCTTGGAACAGATAGGAATATACTTTTGGGGACAAGGCTCCTCGCTTCAGCTTTTAGTTCATCAGCTTTGTGCTCAAGATTTACTATTTTCTTTCGGGAAATTTGCGCTTCTTCCCATTTTGAGTTTGTTGCAGCCTCAAAAAATCTTATAAGCTCATTTGCTGCAGACAGTGAAATTTCCATGTGCTTTTGAATAGGCACGAACGGAGATTTTTTGATTAAATCTGTGATTCTATCCATTTAAATATCCTCAGAATAAGTTAAACGTGATTTTAGGATAGAATTGTTACGAGATTGTGACAATCATGTATCGATTTTGTAATTTCTTATGAAGATAAGTTTAATGTGAACCAGAAAGTCGTTCCTTTCGGATAAGCTGCTTCGTTACCAACTGATCCTCCCATTAAATTGATTAAATTTTTAACTATAGCTAAACCTAATCCAACCCCTATATTCGCTGATGTTTTTTTTGTTTGAAGACGAAAAAATCGCTCGAATACCTTCTCTCTCATTTCTGATGGAATTCCATCTCCTTTATCTTCTATTTCAAAGCGAATTTGTGAACCTAAATCTCTCGATTTTATTTTTATTTCTACACCTTTTTCTGATGAGCCATATTTAATGGCATTTTCTATTAGATTGGTAATTACCTGTTTGAATGCATATTCGTCAATTAAAACTCTTTTGCTTCCTTTGAGATCTCTTTGAAAGGATATTTTGCTGAAATTTCTAGAATATTCATCAATAGTGTTATCAATAATTTTTTCTGGATTAGATTCCTTTATTTCAAGAGAGTATTCTCCCGATTCTATTGTTGCAAGATTAAGAATATCCGACAAAAGTATTGTCATTTTTTCTGAATTTTTTAATATAGCTTCAGAGAATATCTTAGCTGTCCCCTGATCTTTCAATGCTCCATCAACAAGGCTTTCAGCATTTGCTCGAATTACACTCAATGGTGTTCTTAGCTCATGAGAGATGTTAGTTATGAAATCTCGCCTCATTGATTCTAGCTTATGAACTCTTGTGGTATCCATCATGATAATAGTTAACTCATCTGATTCAGCGTCTAGAGATGTAGTGACAAGAAATTTTCTCCCACTGGATTTAGGCCCACTGATTTCTTTAGGTGATATGCCTGAGATATTTTTACTTCTTATTAAATCAACTAATTCATGTGATCCAAGCAATTCAATTATAGAGCAACCAACAGCATTATCTGAAAGATCAAGGAAGTTAGCACTGGAGGTATTGATTTCTAATATAGTTCCAGATTTATCCAAAACCAAAAAACCAATATTCATTTGACTCAATAAAGAGGTAATACTCCTATTTTCATTTTGCGATGAAGGCTTCATTTTTTCTTATTTGTTATCATGTAACCAAGTGATCTTATAGTTTCTATTGAGGCGCATGAGGTCTTTATCTTTTCTCTGACTCTTCTTATATGTGTATCAACAGTTCTTGTAGTGATATCCTGATTATAATTCCAGACTTTGTTCAACAATCTTTCTCTGGTCATCACTTTTTCTTTATTCTTGATAAGTATATGAAGAAGGTTAAATTCTTTTATTGTTAGTTTTGTAACGCGATCACTTATCTTCACTATATGTGAATCAAGATTGATAGAAATGTCTCCAAAAATAATATTATTATTTTTATTTAGATTTTCGTTTCTTTTAAATAATGAAGATACTCTCAGAGTCAATTCTCGAATACTAAAGGGTTTTACTACATAGTCGTCAGCCCCCAATTCGAAGCCTAATATTCTATCTATTTCTTCCCCTTTTGCAGTTAGTATGATGACAGCAGTATGACTTTCACTGCGATTTATCTTAATGTGTTTACAGACATCTAATCCTGACATATCTGGAAGCATAATATCCAAGATTGCTAGATCTATGGATTGTCTGTTAAGAATTTCGATTGCTTCTTTACCGGATGATGCAGTGTATACATCATAATTTTCTTTTTTGAAATTATAGTAAAGAGTATCAAGCAAATCTCTTTCATCTTCTGTTATTAGTAATTGAGGACGCATTGTTTTAAGATAAGTTTCTGCAAATAAATACTTTAATATAATATTCTTAAGGCATTAATAAAATTAGAATATAACAGATAAATATTTAGGTCGTTAAATATGATTGAAGAATTAACAGAAAAAGTAAGTATAGCCGTAAAAAAACATCAACCCTTTGGTTTTAATGTTCGTTTTGATGTTGATGATGGTCACAATATATATGTGTACGGTAAAAATGAACCAATTACTGTAACTAATGATTCAAATTCAGCTGATACCGTTTTTAAGGTAAGCAGTAATGATTTATCTTCCATGGTTGATGGCGATATGTCACCCATGAGCGCCTACATTACGGGTAAAATGAAAATTGAAGGGGACATGGGCAAAGCTATGCAGTTAAGTTCAATTTTTGGTTGATATTAAATAAAATCAAACAGAACGTAGATACCATTCGAAATCGACATTACTTATCTTGTTATTAAGTTCTGATTCTTCATATCTGCGATTAACTATGAAAGATTGACTGAATTCATGACCTAGGTATTCAGGTAAAATTTTACTTTTTTCAAATGCATCAATTGCTTTATTCCATCGATTTGGAATTTTTTGTTGCAAGGTTATTATTTCGCCTTCTTTGACCATTTTTCCGGGTTTGCATTTATTTTTGATCCCATAATCCAATCCAGCAAGGATAGCTGCAGTTACTAAATACGGATTTGCATCTGCCCCCGCAACACGGTGCTCAAATCTTAAATTTTTAGCATTAGATACCGGAATACGTATGGAAACATTCCTATGATTAACTCCCCAGTTGGGTTCAACAGGAGCGAACATGTCTGGCCTTAATCTCCTGAATGAATTGATATTTGGTGCAAAAATAGCGGTGGATTCTGACATCAATTTTTTTAGCCCACCAACAGCATATTTTAACTTATCAGAAAAGGGTGGTGATGCATTCGCTTCTTTATTATCTGAAAATATATTCTTATTTTTTTTGTCATAAGCACTCATGTGGATGTGCATACCTGATCCCGACTCCTCCTCAAACGGCTTAGCCATAAAGCAAGCAACAAATCCATGTTGCCTTGCTGTCGCTTTGATAACTCTTTTCAGCAATACAGCATGATCACACGCCAACAAGGGATCATTGACATGATGTAAATTTATTTCAAACTGGGCAGGCGCAAATTCAGAGATCGTGGTTCCAGCAGGAATATTTTGCAATTGGCAGTTTTGGTGAAGATCGTCCAAGAAATTTTCAATATCCCAAAGGTCATCAGGATGATAAACCTGAGGTCCAGGTTGCGGTCTTCCAACTCCTGGAATAAGAGAGATTTTTGGGGTTGGTCGATCCGTATTGCCGTCTAAGAGATAGAATTCCAATTCAACTGCCATGACTATTTTTGGAGCTGTGTTTTTTACTTTTTTTACGATATTTTCCAAAACATTTCTTGGCTCAGCAAAAAAAGGCTTATTTTTCCTATCACGAAATGTAAATAATGTTTGCGCTCTGGGTTTTTTTGACCAAGGTACTGGCGCCAGACTCGATGCTATGACCTCTGCATCGGTATCTGGATCCCCATCATCTCCAGACCAGCTGATACCTGGAACGGCGTCTCCCAGTATATCTAAAAGCACTGTCCCTCCGGGCATCGTAAAGCCATCGCGAAATATACTTTTGAATTCATCAGAACGGATTCGCTTACCGCGTAATACACCATGAATATCAGCAATCAATATCTCCATTTCTTCCGTTTTTGGATATTGTTTGAGAAACTTATTCAATATAGAAAGATTTTTCTTTTTCATTTTTTCTGACATTGCTGAATACTTCCAAGTTGTTGTAATTAAACCGTTATCATATAAGAAATATGGTTGTAATACATTTTATTAATAAAATGATATATCATAATATGAAAGAATAAATCATATTATGAGCGAATAATGAAAACAAATAATCCTCCAAAGGGGGCACAAGCAGCCCTCAGAGCAGTGAGACTTCTTAAGTTATTCTCTTTAGAGAAACCGGATTTAACATTGACGCAATTGAGTCAAGGAGCCGATCTTAATAAAACAACCACTCACCGTTTATTGAGAGCACTGCAAAGCGAGAGTCTTGTTCAGAGAAATTCTGTCACAGGTCGATACAGCCTTGGTGCTGGGTTAATGGCGCTTGGAGTTCAAGCGTTATCGAGCAGTGATTTAAGAAGGCGAGCAAGACCTATTTTGAAACTGTTAGCTCGGGACACCGGTGAAACAGCACAACTTGAAGTGCCTGTTGAGGGTGGAATGTTAATTATAGATGAGGTCACTGGACGTCATGTGGTTGCAGCTTCCGGAAATATCGGCACGAGTTGGCCAATGCATGCCACCTCCAGTGGGAAAGCTTACATTGCATTTGATTCGAATGTATTGGATAGCTTGCCGGACGAGTTTCCTGCACTAACTAAAAATACGATTACTAAAAAAGAAATTATAAAAAAACAATCACAAATAATTTTAAAAAAAGGGTATTCAGAAAGTATCGATGAATTAGAGCCAGGTTACAGTTGTGTCGGAACCGTTGTTTATGATGCTGTTGGTAATATTCAAGGCGCACTATCGATTGGTGGTCCAACTCATAGAATGAATACCCAAAAGAGAATGGAATTGGGAGCGGTCATCAAAAGAGCTTCAGAGCGATTGAATCCTGAGTATTAATTAATTTCTCTAGCGTGTTACTATCATAGTATCTTAAATGAACTCATCTATTTTTGGGGGCCATTATCAGTAGATTTCTATTTTTCATCTATATTATTTTCTTATCCTATAGTTCCAATGCGATAGAGCTAAAATTACCTAAAGTGGCTTTAAGTGAGGTCCCTTTTGAGCTTGAAATATCTGAGATTGAGAATAATTTACCCATTGAGATCTCTTTTGAGGACCAGGCATTATCAGCTATTCCCGATCAAGACGGTCAGATTAAGATTGAAATTCAATTTAAATCATCGGGCAATCAAGAAATTGTTATCAGGCAACCCGATAACAATTTAATGAATTCGATGATAAAGGTTCTTCCTGGTTGGATCTCAGTTGCACCTCCTCTATTGGCTATATTTATTGCATTGATTCTTAGAAATGTGATTCCAGCTCTGATCGCGGGAATTTGGTTCGGAGCAGCTGCTCTAAATCCTCTAACTTTCACAGGTATCTTTAAAGGACTGCTGGATGGATTTCAAATTTATGTTGTCAAGGCTCTGTCTAACGAAGATCATGCCGCAATAATTCTTTTCTCAATGATGATAGGAGGCATGGTTGGGATCATCACAAGAAATGGAGGAATGAACAGCATCGTAATGCTTTTGGTGAGCAAGGCAAAAACAGCCATCGGAGGACAAGTCTCGGTATGGTTGATGGGTCTGATGATTTTTTTCGATGATTACAGCAATACTTTGGTGGTAGGTAATACGGCTAGACCATTAACTGATCATCTCAAAATTTCTAGAGAAAAATTAGCCTATATTGTTGATTCGACTGCTGCACCGGTCGTTTGTCTGGCATTAATAACAACTTGGATAGGTTATGAGGTTGGATTAATTGATGCGGCATTGAGTTCTATTCCTGAAATACAAGAACCTGCTTATTCGGTATTTTTGCATTCTATTCCGTATAGTTTTTATCCGATCCTGGCAATAATATTTGTATTTGCTGTCGCATATACAGGCAAAGATATGGGGCCAATGTATGAGGCGGAAGTCAGGGCAAGAAAAGGTCAAGTTGCTCCGATAAATAAAGAGGATACACCGGCGATTCAAGGCGATAATTTGGAACCAAAAGCAGGGGTTAAAATGAGAGCAGTCAATGCTTTTGTTCCAATTATTGTTCTTATCGTTTCACTTTTAATGGGTTTATATGTGACTGGAGAAGGGCAAAATTTAACTGAAATTATTGGTTCTGCTAATTCATATATGGCTATGCTATGGGCATCCTTGCTTGGCGCAATGGTCGCAGCAATTATGACAATTTCACAAAAAATATTAACAACACATGAAACAGTTGATGCTTGGTTCGGGGGAGTAAGAGCCATGCTTTTTGCAATGATAGTATTAATTCTTGCGTGGGCATTATCTGACATCAGCAAGGAATTGCATACTGCGGATTATTTGGTATCAATTTTGGCTGACTCTATTGCACCGCAGATGGTACCAGCAACCGTATTTATATTGTCTGCAATTACAGCCTTTACAACGGGAACAAGCTGGGGGACATTAGGCATATTAATGCCACTAGTGGTTCCATTATGCTGGGCAGTTATGCAAATAAATGGCATGGACAGCCCAGAGCACATGCACATCCTCTATTCAGCGATTGCATGTAACCTTGCAGGGGCAGTTTGGGGGGATCACTGCTCTCCTATATCTGACACAACAGTATTATCCTCAATGGCCAGCGGATGCGATCACATAGAGCATGTTAGGACGCAAATGCCGTATGCGCTTCTTGTTGGAACGGTTGCTATTTCATTTGGAACAATTCCCGGTGCCTACGGTTTATCTCCAATTATTTCAATAATGTTTGGAGGTGCTTTGTTGGTAGGTGTATTAATTTATTTTGGAAAGAAAGCCGATAATATTTAATTGAACATTGTTTTCATCATTATGTGATATTTCGGTGAAGATTGATTTTGCTTAGGGTAGAATCTTTGAATGTATAATTTATGATTTAGGAGTGATGTATGATTCGAGTAATTTTATTTTGTCTAGCAATGACAACAGCTGCAATTTCGTCAGCGCAGAATAATAGTATTGATGCAAAAGTCAATGCAGCTCTAGAAGCAGATATAAGAACATCCGCTGATAAAGCCAGAGACGCCAACAGAAAACCATTAGAGACATTAAACTTTTTTCAAATGAAAGATGACATGCGTGTCCTTGAATTGGTTCCAGGCGGCGGTTGGTATACAAAAATTTTAGCTCCTGTGTTAGAAGAAAACGGTGAATTGTATGTTTCACTTTGGACGGATCGTCTTGAACAAGGATTATTATCTCAAGAAGCATTTGATCACGTGAAGGTGATTGGTGGATTGAATCCAAATAGAAATGGAGTTGATTGTGGAAATCTAGTCCAATGCAGATTAAATACAATTGATGACGTCGATTTTGGTGTAAAAAATCTTGATCTGGTGGTTACATTCAGAAATATGCATAATTTTGATGTGAATGGAAGAAAAGCAGTCAATCAAGCAGCTTTTGACGCTCTTAAATCTGGCGGGCACTACGGCGTAATAGATCACACAAGACGACACATGCAGCCCATGACCAGTGAAGTATGGCGAAGAGCTGATCCTATTCAGATCATGCAAGAATTATTAGATATTGGTTTTGAATTTGCGGGATATTCTAATTTGCATTACAAGCCTGATGACGTGCTTCGATATGAAGTGGGAAGGAAGTCTGTTACCGGAAATACTGATCGCTTTACATTTCTTTTTAGAAAGCCATAAGTCGTAAAAATATTACACAGGGTTTTTGAGGGGTCAAAGTCTAAAAAAAGACTATTTTATGAGCAAAAGACCGATAATAGGGATACCTGCCGACAAAAGAATGGTAGGTATTCATCCGTTTCATATGGTGGGTGAAAAATATTTAAATGCGATTAAATCAGCGTCTCAAGGACTACCATGGATTATTCCGGCATTAGGATATGATGATTCTTTGGAGGAGATTCTGGAAAGAATAGACGGTCTTTTTCTCACCGGCAGTTATTCTGATATTGAGCCGCATCATTATGGAGGCGATGCCAGCAGAGCCGGAACTCTGCATGACCCCGATAGAGATAAAACTGTGTTGCCATTAGCTAAAAAAGCATTAGATAAAGGTGTGCCAGTTTTTGCTGTGTGCAGAGGTTTCCAAGAGTTAAACGTTCTTCTTGGCGGAACATTGCATCAACACATTCATGAAATTGGTGACAATCTAGATCATCGCGAAAACAAGAATGATGACATAGAAGAACAATATGGCTTTGCTCACGAGATAAAAATTAATGAGGGGTCTGTGCTGCATCAACTATACGGTAAGACTGAAGCAAAAGTTAATTCACTTCATGGTCAGGGCATAAAGGATGCGGCGCCGGGTATTACCATCGAGGCTGTTGCCGAAGACGGAGTTATTGAGGCATTTAGAGTTAATAACTCCAAGTCATTCGCCTATGCAGTTCAGTGGCATCCTGAGTGGAAAGTGATGGAAAATCCTCTCTCATTATCGCTTTTTAGAGAGTTTGGGGATGCTTGTAAAAAATACGCAGAGAAAAAATAATATTATTAATAATTGCTTATGCAAATTGGAATTTTAAGTGGAAAAAGAAAAAAATATTAACAAATGGTTTACTGAGAATAAAATTGAAGATCTCGAGGTCCTTGTTCCTGATATGGCTGGTGCAGCTAGGGGAAAAATGATTCCAGCGTCTGGTTTCGGGGATGGTCAGATGAAGATGCCAGAAGGTATATTTGGGCAAACGATCTCAGGTAACTATTTTGAAAGTGAAAATAATGTTGAAGATAGGGATATGCTTTTAGTGCCCGATCCCAGCACATTGTGCTTAGTTCCATGGATGGAGATTCCAACCGCTTCAATGATTTTCGATGGATACACTAAAGATGATGATAAGGTCGATGCGTCTCCAAGACGGGTATTGCAGAATGTTCTGAAATTATATGCAGATGAGGGTTGGAAGCCTGTTGTCGCCCCCGAGGCTGAATTTTATTTACTCAATCCATCAAATGATTTTCAAAATGAGATTGAACCACCTCAAGGTAGATTAGGAATAACGGATACAACCAAACAACCTTATAGCTTAGATTCAATGAATAATTTTGATCCTTTTATTAATCAAGTATACGAATACAGCGAAATTCAAGGAATTTCTATCGATAATATATCTCAAGAAATGGGCCCCGCTCAACTTGAAATAAATTTCCTTCACGGTGATGCTTTATCACTCGCGGATCAAGTTTTTCGTTTTAAACGGATTGTAAAAGAGGTTGCCATTCAACATGAAATGCATGCAACGTTTATGGCAAGACCAATTACGAATGAAGCGGGGAGTGCCCTGCATATTCATCAAAGTGTGATGAATGAAAAAGGCGAAAATATTTTTTCAAATAAAGATGGTTCAGAGAATGATAATTTTTCATATTTTATCGGTGGCTTACAAAAGTATATGCCAGATTCATTGCTGATTTTCGCGCCTTATGCAAACTCTTACAGGCGTTTTCTGAGTTATTGGTCTTCACCTGTGAATCTTGAGTGGGCAGTTGATAATAGAAGTGTTGGTCTTAGGGTTCCAGATTCAGATCCAGAAAATCGCCGCATAGAAAATAGATTAGGTGGCTCTGATGTTAATCCATATCTGGCACTCGCAGCTACGTTAGCCTGCGGATACTTGGGTATGACTGAAAAAATAAAACCAAGAGATGCTATTGAGGGTAGCGCCTATGATTTACCTTTTGGATTGCATAGGCATATGTATGCATCGATTGATGCTTTTTCATCAAGCGAGGCAATGAGAAAAGTTCTAGGTGATTCATTTGTTGATATGTATGCAGGTATTAAACAAAAAGAGCATGAACAGTTCCAAGAAATAATAACGCCATGGGAAAGAGAACATTTGATGCTAAATGTTTGATCATATTGTGATACACGCATTCATTATATGAAATCAAAAAAGACAACGCTGTTTGTCTTTTAATAAAATAAGCTTTATAGAAATCTTGTTACAGGGGAAAATTAATGTCACTTTTCGAAGATCGTTCAAAAACAGATTGGCAGTCACTTGATAGTGACCATTATCTTCATCCATTTACGGATCATAAAGATTTAGGCAAAAAGAAAAGCAGAATCATCGCAAAAGCGGATGGTGTTTATATCTATGATATAGAAGGCAATGAGATTTTGGATGCAATGTCTGGATTGTGGTGCGTGAACATCGGTTATGGGAGAAAAGAGCTGGCAGATGCTGCAGCAAATCAATTAAATGAACTGCCTTATTATAATAGTTTTTTTCAGTGCGCTAATCCACCTTCCATAGAATTAGCAAAAACACTAAAACAAGTAACGCAAAGTCAATTTAATCGTGTTTTTTATACTGGCTCAGGCTCTGAATCAATTGACACAATGATTCGCCTTGTTCGTCGGTACTGGGAAGTCCAAGATCAACCAAATAAGAAGACAATTATAGCCAGAAAAAATGCTTATCACGGATCAACAATAGCTGGTGTAAGTCTCGGCGGGATGAATCCTATGCATTCTCAAGGAGGACCGTTATTACCTGCAATTGAGCATATAGATCAACCGTATTGGTTCGGTTCTGATAGAGCTCTTGATCATGATGAATTTGGATTAAAAATGGCTTCTCAACTTGAGGAAAAAATTCTAGAACTCGGTGTTGATAATGTGGCTGCATTTGTAGGTGAACCAATTCAGGGTGCTGGCGGTGTTATTATTCCACCCGATACATATTGGCCTGAAATACAAAGAATATGCAATCATTATGGAATATTAATGATTACCGATGAGGTGATATGTGGTTTCGGTAGATTAGGAGAGTGGTTTGGTGCCGATCATTTTCAAATTAAACCAGACTTAATGACATTCGCAAAAGGTGTCACCTCAGGTTACCTCCCTCTTGGAGGAGTTATGGTCAGTGATAAAGTTTCTGACGCAATAGTGGATAAGGGAGGTGAATTCGCACATGGATTTACTTACTCCGGTCACCCGGCATCTTGTGCTGTTGCCATTGAAAATATAAGAATAATTAATGATGAAAACCTCATCAGCAGAACGAAAAATGACATTGGACCTTATCTTCAAGAGAAATGGCATTCACTGAATGAGCATCCTATTGTTGGTGAAACACGTATGGTCGGATTGATGGGTGCAATGGAGCTTGTCTCAAATAAAGATAACTATGAAAGATTTGATGACAAATCGTCAGCGGGAATGACATTTAGGGATTTTGCTGTCAATAATGGATTGGTCATGAGAGCGGTTGGAGACAGTATTGTTACATCACCGCCACTAATCATAAGTGAGAAAGAAGTTGACGAATTAATTGAGAAAGCATGGCGATGCCTGGATCATACACAATCAATAATGCAGTCTTAAGATTAAATAAGTGAGGTTGAAATGAGCGATAAGAAACACCTAAGACCTGAATTGTATGGCATGTCATATGAGCCTACTTATTCGGGGTCAACATCTTTTTTCCGTAGAGAATTTTCAAAAGATTTAAGAGGCGTTGATTTGGCTGTGACGGGCATTCCTCTTGATACTGCAGTGACAAATAGACCTGGAACAAGATTTGGTCCGCGAGCGGTAAGAGCTGCATCAACAATATTGGCCTGGGAGAGACCTTATGGGCTCGATTTTAATCCAGTCGAAAGAATAGCAATGGTTGACTATGGTGATTGCCATTTTGATTTTGGTGTACCTGAATCGGTTCCAAAATATATAGAAGATCACATCTCTGGAATTTTAGATGAAGGTTCAGCAGTATTTTCAATTGGAGGGGATCATTTTGTTAGTTATCCAATACTCAAAGCACATGCAAAAAAAATAAAAGAGCCAATTTCATTAATCCAGTTTGATGCACATACCGATACGTGGGCAGCAGGAGAAGGTGATGAACAGTCTGCCGATGAGAATAGAATTGATCATGGAACCATGTTTTATCAAGCCACCAAAGATGGAATTCTTGATCCCAAAAGCTCAGTTCAGATAGGAATAAGAACAGAAAATCCTGACACCATGGATTTTAATATTCTTGATGCTCCTTGGGTGCATGAAAATGGAATCGATGCAGTTATTAGCGAAACAAAAAGGATTGTCGGTTCTAAGCCTGTTTATATGACATTTGATATTGATTGCCTTGACCCAAGTTATGCTCCAGGTACCGGAACTCCAGTGTGTGGGGGGCTGAGTTCACATCAAGCAATGAGCATTATTCGAGGATTGACTGGGATCAATCTAATTGGCCTGGATTTAGTAGAGGTCTCACCAGCATATGATGTTGGTGAAATTACAGCACTTGCAGGGGCGCACATAGCAATGGAAATGATTTCTGTTTTTGCATCCAAGCCAGAATTTAAATAACGAGATAATTATGTTTGATACTAATGAGCACGCAAAATCTTATTATGCAGCAACGAAAAATTGGCAAACCGAATATCCTGAATTAAAAGGTGAGCATCATTGTGATGTAGCTATATTAGGAGGTGGTTTTACGGGGATATCTGCGGCACTTAGATTAATTGAGCGTGGATACAACGTAGCTGTAGTTGAAGCAAACCGAATCAGTTGGGGCGCCTCTGGGAGAAATGGCGGTCAACTCATTGATGGGTTTGTTATGGATTTAGATAAATTCGAAAAAAAAGTTGGAAAAAACGGTGCTGAAATAGCTTATCAAATGGGTATTGAGTCTAGAGATGTAGTTCTAGATAGAATAAAAAAACATAATATTGATTGCGATTTGAGATTTGGTTTCCTTGATGTTGCCATGAATCAAGGTGATATCGATGATTTTCATGAATGGATTGAAGAGAAAGACAAAAATAATTATCCACATAAAATGGAATTCGTATCCAAAGATGAGCTACAAAATCATATAGGGTCGGAACGATACATCGCTGGTGTGATTAACTATGGTAATGGTCATCTTCATCCTTTGAATTTATGTATCGGTGAAGCACGAGCTGTAACAGAGCAGGGCGGTATGATTTTTGAGCAAAGTCGTGTCAATAAAATACAACATGGAAAAAACCCTAAACTTATAACAGAGCATGGAATTGTCCATGCTAAGAAAATTATCATTGCTGGTAATGCCTATCTTCAGAAAACCGAACCAAAACTTGCAGGTGCCGTTATTCCTGCTGGAAGCTACATTATCGCCACTGAACCTCTATCTAAATCATTAGCCGATGAGTTATTGCCATCAAATATGGCTGTATGCGACCAACGAGTTGGACTGGATTATTTCAGGCTGTCTGCTGACAGACGAATGCTATTTGGAGGTCTTTGTAATTATTCAGGTCGAAATCCAAAAAGTATCACCGGTGTACTGAAACCCAAAATGGATCGTGCTTTTCCTCAACTTAAGGGAAAAAAAATAGACTACGAATGGGGAGGGTATATAGGCATAAGTATGAATCGAATTCCTCAAATGGGAAGAATTCAAGATAATACTTACTATGTCCAAGGTTATTCAGGTCATGGATTATGTCCATCACATATAGCTGGTAACGTTATAGCAGACGCTATTGCGGGAGATTCCGAGCGTTTTGATGTTTTTGATAAAGTTTGGCATCTAAAATTGCCAGGCGGACTCTGGTTTGCAAATCCTACGCTGGCGTTGGGTATGATGTGGTATCGATTAAAAGAGCTGTTGGCATAGCAAAGGAAATTTATCTAGTTGAAGAAAATAAGAGATATCAACAGACGTGATTTTATCAATGGGTTTGCATTAAGTGTTGCTGCCGGTAGCAGCCTCTCTCCTCTTGAAATATTAGCGAATCAAAAAAACGGTTTAAATACCAGTCATTATCCTCCCGCATTGATGGGAATGAGAGGAAGTAATCCAGGCTCTTTTGAAGTCGCACATGCCCTTGCTTGGGGCGGTGCTAAATTCAAGAATCCAAAACATCAAACTGACGATGATTATGATTTAGTTGTTGTTGGTGGAGGTATTTCCGGTTTATCGGCAGCGTATTTTTTTCAACAGCGCTATGGCAATGATGCGAAGATTTTAATTCTTGATAATCATGATGATTTTGGTGGTCATGCTAGGCGAAATGAATTCAACGTTGATGGCGAAGAATTGATCTGTTACGGCGGGAGCCAGTCAATAGATACACCCAGTGGTTATTCCAGTGTTTCAAAACAATTACTACAAGATTTGGACATTTATACTGACAGATTCTATGAATACTATGATCGAGAATTTTTTGATCGACATAATCTTAAGAGAGGAATTCATTTTAGTCGTCATGCCTATACTAAAAATGTCATTGCAGATGATATTCTCAGGCAAAGACTTTCCAGTGAAAATGAACGTAATCTTCAGATAATAGATAGTTATCCCATTAAAAATGAATCAAAAAAATCTCTCATCTCTCTACTCAAAGACAAAACAGATCATTTACAACACATAGAATCTCAGTCTGAGAAAATCCGTTTTTTAAGAAAGACAAGTTACAGTGATTTCCTTAATAAACATCTCAATATCCCTCAAGAGATTTCAAAAACATTCCGCGATCAAATTAAAGGTTTATGGGGAGTTGGTTGGGATGCATTATCCACCATGGAAGCCTTTAATTATGATATGCCGGGGACTGAATATTTTGATTTTGTTTTACCTGATGATGATCCAAGTAATACTTTTGACAGTGCTTCTGAGAAAGTGAATGGTCGTGACGAACCTTATATATTTCATTTTCCAGACGGTAATGCAAGTATTCCTCGATGCTTGGTTAGAAAACTTATACCAAGATCTATACCAGGCACAACAATGGAAGACATAGTCAAGGCAAAGGTTGATTATGACCTCCTAGACAAAAAAAATTCGAAAGTAAGGTTACGATTAAATTCCACAGCAGTGAATGTTCAAAATACATCTGATGGTAATAATGTAGACGTAAAATACATCAATAGGGGAACAGCATATCGTGTCAGAGGACGCCATGTAATTATGGCATGCTACAATAATATGCTGCCTTACCTATGCCCGGAACTTACAGAAAAACAAAACACAGCTATAAAGTATGCTACTAAGATACCACTTGTTTACATAAGTGTTGCTGTGAGAAATTGGCATGCATTCAATGATCTTGGCTACCATAGCTTTTATATTCCTCAATCTAAATTAATGCATTCATTTGGAATGGACTTTCCTGTGAGCATGGGGGGGTATAATTACACCTCTAAACCGAGTCAAGCTACAGTTTTGCATGGGACTTTTGTACCAACTGACCCTGATATTGGATTGAGTCCAAAAGAACAGGCAATTAACGGAAGAAGGAAATTATATGAAATGAATTTTGAAAATATCGAAAACTTGATATACGAGCAATTGGATGAATCGCTGGGTATGGGAGGTTTTGATATTGAGCAAGATATTTCAGGGATAACCGTAAACAGATGGCCTCATGGATATTCATGGGAGTATAATGATTATTCCGATCCTGTTGAATATACCCCATATAATGGTCCACATATTGAGGGACGTAGAAAAGTTGGTAGAATTTCAATTGCTAATTCTGATGCATCAGCCTACGCTTATGTTGATGGTGCTATTGATGCTGCAGACAGAGCAGTCAACGAACAATTAAAAAAATAAACAGAACAATAAAAATTGATCGGGAGAAAACAATGAAAAACACAATAATTATGTTAATAAGCCTGTTACTTTCAAGTCCTTTTATATTAGCTGATGATCATATTGTTAAGCCGGAAGAGATAAGTAAATCTGATGTTGCTGGTGCTATGTATGTCAGACCGAGTATGACAAAGACAACGCATGAAGATGGGTCTATTGCGCTGGATGTAACAAGCTTTTTAAGTACTGATGGTAAATATGAAACTGGAATGTATCGATCAGCAGCCTCTCATATAACTGTGAATGAACCATGGGGAGTTGATGAATTTTTCTTTGTAATACAGGGGAGCATAACTTTAACCTCTAAAGACGGGAGTGTGTTAACTATTGAAGCAGGGGAAGGTGCCTCTATTCCTAAAGAATGGACGGGAAAATGGGATACAGATGGTTACAGTAAAATATGGGCAATATATTACGGCGATAGCAAAGAATAAAAAATAAAAAGAAGATGTCTCAAGGAGATTACAGTGTTAGATGAAAATATGAGTATAGACCTTCCAGAAATGGATGCATATTGGATGCCATTTACAGGAAATCGTTATTTTAAAGAAAATCCTCGCGTTATTCATCGTGCGGAAGGGATGTATTGTTGGTCGCATGACGGACGAAAATTATTGGATATGGTCGCTGGATTATGGTGCTGCAATGCCGGTCATTGTGACCCAAGAATTGTCAAAGCGATTCAAGATCAAGCAGCAGATTTGGATTATGCGATGGCATTTCAACTTGGTCACCCAAAAGCTTTCGAACTTGCCTCAAAATTAACTGAGATTGCACCGGATGGGATAGATCATGCTTTTTTTGTAAATTCAGGATCTGAAGCGGTTGAAACTGCTATGAAAATGACTCTAGCGTACCATCGAATTCGCGGTCAAGGAGAAAGAACAAGATTTATTGGCAGGGAAAGAGGATACCATGGCGTTGGATTTGCGGGCATATCTGTTGGTGGGATGTCCCCAAATAGGAAAATGTTTGGGTCCATGTTACCAGGAGTTGATCATCTACCGCATACTCATAATCTTGAACATAATGCATTTTCAAGAGGGCTTCCTGACTGGGGAGATCATTTAGCAGATGAGTTAGAGAATATTATTGCACTTCATGATCCATCAACTATTGCTGGCGTGATAATGGAACCAATTTCTGGTTCGGCAGGAGTACTTCTCCCTCCAAAAGGTTACTTGAAAAAAATTAGAGAAATTTGCACGAAACACGAAATCATGTTGATTTTTGATGAAGTTATTTGCGGTTTTGGAAGAACTGGTGATGCATTTGCTGCAACAAGATTCGATGTTACTCCTGATATTATCACTGTAGCGAAAGGTTTAACCAGTGGAACTGTTCCTATGGGCGGTGTGCTTACAAGAGGTGATATTTATGACACCTTTATGACGGGCCCCGAGAGTGCTATTGAATTTTTTCATGGTTATACATATTCAGGGCACCCACTGGCGGCAGCGGCTGGATGTGCAACTTTAGATGTTTATGCTGAAGATGATTTATTCAATCGTGCTCGTTCGCTCGAGGATATGTTTGCAGATGCGCTTCATTCGCTTAAGGATGAACCTTATGTGATTGATATAAGAAATTTTGGCTTAATTGGTGCGGTTGAATTAACCCCAATTGAAGGTCAACCTACAGCAAGAGCAATGGGAATATTTAGAGATTGTTTTGATAAAGGCTTAATAATAAGAACCACAGGTGACACAGTGGCGTTTTCACCACCATTGATTGTAAAAGAAGCTCAAATTGAGGAAACAGTTGAAACAATAAGAGCGTCGTTGAGGAAATTATGAGTAATTTTTACGATATAAAACCAAAAAGAACGATAGAAAATTGGGTGGATGGAGGCATTGTAAAATCCAAATCAGATCGTTTTGAAATTGTGACTGACTCAGCGACGGGAAAAGAGTGTGCTTCTGTATTAATGTCCTCGGAAGAAGATGTTCTCTTAGCGATAGAATCATCAAAAAAAGCATTTGAGTCATGGTCAAAAACTCCAGTTCTCAAGCGAGCTAGAGTCATGTTCAAATTTAAGGAATTAATCGAGCGAGATAAAAAGAAAATTGCAGCAATCATTACACAAGAGCATGGAAAAGTTCTAGATGATGCAGAAGGTTCCATTCAAAGAGGTCTGGAAGTAGTGGAGTTTGCTTGCGGAATACCTCACCTAATAAAAGGTGAGTTTAATGACCAAGTAGGAACAGGAGTTGATACATTTTCAATGAGGCAACCGCTCGGCATTTGTGTTGGGATTACCCCATTTAACTTTCCGGCTATGGTTCCATTATGGATGTTCCCTTTAGCTATAGCTTGTGGTAACACTTTTATACTTAAACCTTCGGAAAAAGATCCAACTTGCTCAATTATTTGGGCAGAGCTTTTAAAAGAAGCCGGGCTTCCTGATGGAGTTTTTAATGTAGTTCAAGGAGATCATGTTGCAGTAAACACACTTTTGGAGAACGAAAGTGTAGCCGCATCAAGTTTTGTGGGCTCTACTCCTGTTGCAGAGCATGTATACAAAACCTCATCTGAATACGGTAAGCGTGTTCAGGCGCTAGGGGGTGCCAAAAACCATCTAGTAGTAATGCCTGATGCTGACATGGAGCAAGTTGCCGATGCTCTGATTGGAGCTGGGTATGGCTCTGCAGGTGAGAGATGTATGGCGATTTCTGCTGTTGTCACTGTAGGAGACTCTGCAGAACCTTTGCTGGAAAAATTAATTCCCAAGATTGCATCTATAAAGATAGGTCCTGGTAATGACATTTCAAATCACATGGGTCCTCTAATAACTGCAGAACATAAAGACAAAGTTAGGTCATATATAGATCTTGGAGAAAAGGAAGGCGCCAAATTGTTAGTGGACGGAAGGACTCATGAAATTTGTAATTCGGATGGATTTTTTCTCGGGCCTACACTCTTTGATTTTACTTCCAAAGAGATGCGAGTTTATAAAGAAGAAATATTTGGTCCAGTTCTTACTATGATGAGAGTAGATTCATTTGATGAAGCAGTTGAATTGATAAATGAACATGAATTTGGAAACGGAACCGCTATATTTACTAGAGATGGTGATGCGGCTAGAGAGTTTTCAAATAAAATAGAAGTTGGGATGGTGGGTATTAACGTTCCTATTCCAGTACCGTTGGCTTTTCATACATTTGGAGGATGGAAACGTTCTCTTTTTGGTTGTAATGGAGTTTATGGGATGGAGGGTATTAGATTCTATACTAGGTTAAAAACTGTAACATCCAGGTGGCCAACAGGAATTAGGTCGGGCGCAGAATTTTCTATGCCAATTATTTAGCTGAAGGTGCTTTTATCTCTTTTTGAAGGTCTTGTATTGCTTTATTAAGTTTTACCGTAATTTGCTCTTTTGAGCCCAGCCTTCTAATTGCAACTGTTTCCTCTTCAATCTCTCTGTGACCGACAGCAAATAAAACAGGTACTTTACTGAGACTGTGCTCCCTGACTTTGTATGATATTTTTTCATTTCTGAGGTCACACTCTGCCTGAATACCGGCGCTATTTAACTGTCTTACGACCTCTTTAGCATAGTTATCTGCTTTTGAAGTAATTGTAAGAACTTTTACAGGTAATGGGGATAACCATAATGGAAGATTTCCTGCGTGGTGTTCTATCAATATACCAATAAAACGCTCAAGAGAACCAAACATAGCTCGATGCAATAACACTGGGGTATGTTTTTGCCCATCCTCACCAACATACGTAGCATCCAATCTTGCAGGTAAGTTTAGATCAACTTGGTGTGTACCACATTGCCAATCTCTTCCGATTGCATCCCTTAAAACGAACTCTAATTTTGGTCCATAGAAAGCACCTTCACCAGGATTGTGGATATATTCAAGTCCAGTTTTTTCTAAAGCTGATATAAGAGCATTTTCAGCCTCGTCCCATATATGATCCTCACCGACTCTTACTTTTGGTCGGTCAGCGTATTTGATAATAATTTCATCGAAACCAAAATCTTTGTATATATCTAGAATTAAATTACATACAGAAATTGTCTCATCAGTTATTTGTTCGGGCGTACAAAATATATGGGCATCATCTTGAGTAAAAGCACGAACTCTTAACATTCCATGCAGGGAACCCGAGGGCTCATATCGATGAACTTTTCCAAACTCACAGAGTCTATATGGGAGATCACGATAACTCGTTATTCCTTGTTTAAAAACTTGCACATGACCAGGGCAATTCATAGGTTTAATAGCATATTTTCTTCCATCTCCGCTATCAGATGTAAACATATTCTCACCAAATGATTCCCAGTGTCCTGAGGCCTCCCATAACGATCTATCCATCAGTTCAGGTGTATTAACTTCATGATAACCAGCATCAATTTGTTTTTTTCTCATGTAATCGATGAGTTTCTGGAATAAGTTCCATCCTTTTGGATGCCAGAATACTGCCCCAGGAGCCTCTTCTTGAAAGTGGAATAAATCCATTTGTTTCGCTAATTTCCGGTGATCTCTCTTTTCTGCTTCTTCAAGCTTCGTGAGATGCTTCCTTAAGTCTTTATTATTTAGCCATGCGGTACCATATATTCTTTGAAGCATTTGATTTTCTGCGTTTCCTTTCCAGTATGCTCCAGAAATTTTCGTTAATTTAAATGAACCTATTTGTTTAAGGGATCTTAGGTGAGGCCCTCTACATAAGTCTATAAAATCAGAATCACCTTGCTGGTATATTTGGAAGTTATCTTCTTGATCTGAATTTTTGATAATCTCAATTTTATAATTTTCAGATTTTTTTTCGAATAAGGATATAGCGTCTTTTTTTGAATGAAACGATTTTATTATTTTTGATTCTTCTTTGATAATTTTTTTCATTTCTTCTTCTATTGTTGGCAGATCATCAATTGATAATTGTTTATCGATTTCAAAGTCATAATAGAAGCCATCAGTGACAGTGGGACCGATTGCTAATTTACTATTTGGATATAAATTTTTTACTGCTCTTGCTAAGACTTGAGCGGTAAGTGTGTGACGCATTATTTCGAGTCCTGCATCACTATTAAGCGTAATAATTGAAACCATCGCATCATTTGAAATTTCATCAGACAGATCGTGCTGTTTTCCATCTATTTCAATAGCAACAGCGGCTTTAGCTAGGTTTTCACCTATAGATTCTGCAATCTCGATACCATTTGTTGGTTTTTCGAAATGCTTTTCAGAGCCATCTGGGAGTTTAATAGTCAGCATTTTATATTCTCGAATTATATAAAATCATTTAAAGTAAGTTATATAATCATTGTACCCGAAAAAAAACACTCCGCTAAGTAAGATATGATTTTTTTAAGGTACAATAATATTGATTCCGATTGGTGCATAAGATGAATAAAATTAAAAACAAACAAGCTGATATATATGACTATCATGATCATAGTGCTTGTATCGAGGATGCGATTTCAAAGGCAGAAATTGTATGCAAAAACAAGGGTCTGAGATTCACCAAGATACGAAGAAAAGTTTTGCAATTGATATGTTCTGGTCATAAACCACTCGGAGCTTACGATATATTAGACTGCCTTCGTGAAGAAGGGATCAAAGCTGAGCCACCAACAGTATACAGAGCTCTTGGGTTTTTGATTGAAGCTGAATTAGTTCATCGATTAGACACATTGAATGCTTTTATAGGTTGTGTTAATCCAGAAACTTCTCATCAGGGTCAATTTTTAATATGTCGAGATTGCAAAAGAGTATCGGAAATGAATGATAATGAAATTATAGAATTAATTAATTCAAAAGCGATAAATAACGGCTTCTCCGCAACACAGCAAATTCTTGAGATTGAAGGCCAATGCAATCAGTGCAAATAACTAAATTAAAGTAAAAAAATCTAAAGCAATGAAAACAGAGCTAGCAAAAGACTTTATTCGGCAGATTATAGATGAGGATATTGAAAATAATTCTTCTCGTGAAGTAATCACCCGATTTCCTCCTGAACCCAACGGTTACCTCCATCTTGGACATGCTAAATCTATTTGCTTAAATTTTAGCGTTGCCGAAGAAAATAAAGGCAAAACATTTCTTAGGTTTGATGATACCAACCCTATCAAAGAGGATGAAATCTATACTGCATCGATAAAAGAGGATGTTTCTTGGCTTGGTTATAGCTGGGAGGATAGATTAACTTTTGCTTCTGATTATTTTGAGGATTTATATCAAGCTGCTATTACATTAATTAAAAAAGGGTTGGCTTATGTAGACAATCAGAATGCAGAAGAAATGAAAAAAAATAGAGGCACTCTGACTGAGCCTGGAAAAAATAGTGAATTTAGAGACAGGGCTATTAATGAGAATCTTGATCTTTTCAAAAAAATGAAGAATGGTGATTTTGATGATGGTGAGATGGTGCTCAGAGCGAAAATAGATATGTCTTCTCCTAATATGAACTTAAGAGATCCAGTTATCTATAGAATTCGAAAATATAATCATCAAAGAACAAAAAACAAATGGTGTATTTATCCTATGTATGATTTCGCGCATGCGTTATCAGATGCTTTTGAAGGAATAACATATTCTTTGTGTACATTAGAGTTTCAGGATCATCGTCCTCTTTATAACTGGTTTATAGAGCAAGTAGAGACAGATCATCGCCCTCGCCAAATCGAATTTTCTCGTTTAAATTTAGCCTATTCACTCACAAGCAAAAGAAAACTGAGTGATTTGATTGAAAAAAATATTGTTGATGGGTGGGATGACCCAAGATTAGTAACAATATCTGGCATGAGGAGAAGGGGCTATCCACCAGAGTCAATTATTGATTTTTGTCAGAGAGTGGGCGTGACAAAAAAAGATAATATTATTGAAATGGCTCTTCTGGAAAATTGTGTTCGTGAAGAACTTGGAAATAGCACTCAAAGAAGGATGGGTGTTTTGGATCCAATCAAGGTGACTATAAAAAATTACGACAAAGATAATATTGAATATCTAGAAGCACAAAATCACCCCAAAATTCCTGAATTTGGATCAAGAAAAATTCCGTTTACAAATGAAATATTTATCGAAAGAAGTGATTTCTTAGAAGATGCACCAAAGAAATTCTTTAGATTGAAACCTGGAGGTGAAGTAAGGTTAAGATATGCTTACATAATTTGTTGCGAAGAAGTTATTAAGGATTCTAATGGAGAAATAAAGGAATTAATCTGCACTTATGACCCTGATACAAAAAGCGGATCCGGAAAAAGCGAAAAAAAAGTCAAAGGCACAATCCATTGGGTTTCAAAAAAGCACGCTATAACTGCAGAAGTAAGGCTTTATGACAGATTATTTCATGATCATAACCCTGCATCCTCAGAAGATATCAAATTATCAATAAACCCCAAGTCACTAAAAATTTCTAAAGCAAAATTAGAGGAATCTCTTGGTGAAGAAAATGCTCCTAATAGTTTTCAGTTAGAAAGAAATGGATATTTTTGTCTTGATGCAAAGCTAAGCAAGACTGGGAAAAGGATCTATAATCGAATTGTAACTTTAAGAGATACTTGGGCTAAAATCGAGAAAGCTGCATTATCTGGTTAGTTATTTTTCTGGGATGTTGCCCAATAAACGAAAAGTGTATCAACAATCGATATAACTAATTTCAGTATGTATTCCATAAGTCCGATTTGGATTGCAGTTTTAATATCAACAATGCTCCACCACACAACTAATGTATAGATCGATGTATCAATTAATTGTGAACTCATAGTAGAGAGATTATTCCTTAGCCAAAGACGTTTGCCCCCTGTTTTTTGTTTAATGGCATGGAATGCCCATACATCAAACCGCTGACTTATATAGTAAGCTAGAAGCGAACCGAGAATGAATCTTGGTGTAAAATCAAAAATTAAAAGAAATGCGTTATGAATATCTGATGAAAATTGCGATGTTTCATTTGATATTGTTGGCTGAAAAAGAAGTGATAAGCCCATAATTATAATCATCATGACACTGACCAAAAAACCTATCTTTACTGCTTGTATTGCCTCCCTTTTTCCATAATTTTCACCAAGTACATCCGTTGCGAAAAATATACTCGCATAAAACAATAAACCCAGACTGATCTCATAACCAAAAAAAGTTATTAATTTTGGTCCAAATAGATTGGCAAGAAGAATACTGAAAACAATAGAAACTACTAATCCTGTTTTTTTGAATAACCGATGGAGTAATATTGTTACAAAGAGATATAAAAAAAGACTTCCTAACCAGAGAATTTCCTGGTTTAGGGTAAGGAATGATGAGAGATTATTTGTTATCAAAAGATAAAGTTATACATTCGATAATTCTATGAATCTTTTCATATGAAAATCAGCGTTTCCAAATAAAATTTCAATTGCAGATAAGCGTTTAAATAAATGAGCTATATCAAGTTCCCAGGATATCCCCATTCCACCATGAAGTTGGACAGCTTCTTGACCTACGTGTTTTCCAGCGGTTCCTATTTGATATTTTAAACCACTAATCGCTTTTTTTAGAGCAGATTTATCATCTTGCTCAGTTGTTATTGCCCATAGAAGAATAGATTCAGTCTCCTCGCAAGCCATCAGAGTATCGACCATTCTATGCTGTAATGCTTGAAAACCCCCTATTGGAATTCCAAATTGCACTCTATTTTTAGAATACTCTACGGTTTTATCATGTAAGGATTTCATGATACCAGTCGCTTCTGCACAAATAGCTAGAGTCGCTTCATCTACGGTCGCTTCGAGAGCATCATATCCGTTGTCTATTTCGCCGATGATTGAATCAGATGAAACAGATACATTATTTAATTTTATTTCTGCAGCTGAACGCCCATCAACAGATTTGTATGAATTCATCTCAATTCCTGCGCTGTCTTTTTTTACAGCAAATAAGGTGATTCCTTTCAAATCAGTTTGAGATCCAGAAGTGCGTGCTGGCACTATTATTAAATCTGATTCGCTTCCATTGAGGACAAATGATTTCTTGCCATTCAGTATAAAGTTACCCTCTTTTTTGTTAGCTGTAGTTGCTACATCGTTCAATTGGAAGCGAGATTGCGGCTCTGTGAATGCAAGTGTAGACTGCATTTCACCATTAATTATCTTATTAAGCCATTCATCTTTTTGATGTTGGTTAGCTAATCTTTTCAGTATGCCTCCAGCCAGAATAATGTTCTCTAAAAATGGTTCAAGTACGAGCCCCCGTCCAATTTCTTTCATTATTAACATTGTCTCAACTGGACCGCCATTTAATCCGCCATCCTCTTCAGAAAATGGGATTGCCGTAAAGCCTTGTTCAACAAAAAAATTATAAACCTCTTTATCATATGCTGAATCACTCTCTGCAATTTTCATTCGTTTTTCAAAGTCATACTCATTCTCAATGAAACGCGCAATTACATCTTTGATGGCTGATTGTTCTTCTGTAATAGAGAAATCCATAGTTTTATCCGATTTGAGTTAATTATAATCCTAAGACATGTTTGGCAATGATGTTTTTTTGTATTTCATTTGAGCCGCCATAGATCGATGCTTTACGATTGTTGAAGTAAATTAATGAGCTCACACTATCACCTCCGAAGCCAACATGATCTTCGGGGTCACTTTCCAGTGTGTATTGATTTGGAACATATGGTAAAGAGAAGTAACCTGCCGCTTCCATAAATAATTCATCCAGGCGTTGCTGTATTTCAGTACCCCGAATTTTAAGAAGTGATGATTCAGGCCCAGGCGCTTTACCTACAGATACCGCAGCAAGTGTCCTAAGTTCAGTATATTCTAGTGCTTTTAATTCAATCTCTAGTTCTGCGATTTTCCTCATAAAATCTGCATCACCAGTGAGAGATGGTTGTGTATCATCAGAATTTTTTATTTTATTTTTTAACCTATTTAGGCGATATTGCGAACGTGCAACTCCAGCAATACTTGTACGTTCGTGTTGCAATAAAACTTTACCGTAAGTCCATCCTTTTCCTTCTTCACCAATCAAATTCTCTATAGGTACTCTGACGTTTTCAAAATGTACTTCATTAACTTCACGGTCACCCTCAATAGTAATTATGGGTTTGACGCTGACTCCTGGTGTATTCATGTCAACGAGGACAAAGCTTATTCCTTCCTGTCTTCTGGCGACGTCACTACTCGTTCTGACTAAGCAGAAAATCCAATCTGCCATATGACCTAGTGTGGTCCATGTTTTTGTTCCATTCAGAATATAACTTTCACCATCGCGATCAGCCTTAGTTTTTAGTGAAGCGAGATCCGAACCGGAACCAGGCTCTGAGTAACCTTGGCACCACCATACATCACTTGAGAGAATACCTGGAAGAAATCTCTTTTTTTGCTCGTCATTACCATAGGTATAGATAACAGGGCCAACCATACCCAGACCAAATGGAACAATAGCTGGTGCATTCGCCTTGGCATTTTCATTGGCAAAAATATATTTTTGTACGGCAGTCCATCCTGTTCCCCCAAACTCAACTGGCCAATTTGGTGCAGCCCATCCTTGCTTATAAAGTGTTTTTTGCCATCGAATAAAGTCATCTCTTTCAAGAGGGATAGCTTTATTTTGTTTTTCTCTGATGTCACTTGGATATTTATCTTTAAAGAACGATCTAACTTCATCTTTAAATTTGAGTTCTTCTTCAGTGAAATTTACATGCATATTCTTTGTCCGTGTTGCTATTCAAATTGATTACAATGATACATTATTTTTTTCAAAATTTACTTTTGATTGGTACTAAAATGATTCATTTTTTTTAATTTCAATTATACTAAGTAAGATTAAATTTTAATTTTTCAATATTTTATATGAATGTCACTAGCGATAAAAAAATTGGTCCAAGAGATAGGTTTAAAAGACCTATTTCAGATTTAAGAATTTCACTTCTTGATCAATGTAATTTCAGATGCACATATTGTATGCCTGAAAAGAAATTTCATCAGAATTTTAAATTTTTAACAAAACAAGAAAGACTCACTCATGATGAGATTCTTAGGCTGATCACTATTGCTGTTGATCTGGGTGTAACAAAGATTCGATTAACAGGCGGTGAACCCTTACTCGATAAAAAAATAGTGAGTTTAGTAAATAAAATTAGCAAGATAGATGGCATTACTGATTTAGCACTTACAACAAATGGAACGCTTTTGAGGAAGTATGCTGATGATCTTAAAAAAGCAGGTTTGCATCGAATTACTGTGAGTTTAGACAGTTTAGATCCAGAAATATTTTATAAACTAAACGGAAATAAGGGTGACCTAAAAGATGTGTTGGACGGTATTTTAGCGGCTGAAGAATCCGGTTTTAAAGAAATTAAAATCAATACGGTTGTTCAAAGAAACGTGAATGAGAATTCAATTATTGACCTCTTATCTCATTTTAGAGGGACAGGTCATGTTGTTAGACTGATTGAGTTTATGGACGTTGGTAATAAGAATAACTGGAATCTTACCTCAGTTATTTCTGCGAAAGAATTGATTGAACGTATAAGCCAATATTGGAAATTAATTCCAAGAAAGGAATCTTATGTTGGTGAAGTGGCAAAAAGGTATGCATATGCAGATGGAATGGGTGAGATCGGTTTTATTACTTCAGTTTCTAATCCATTTTGTGGTGATTGCAGCAGAGCAAGAATTGCAGCAAACGGAATGTTATATACCTGTCTTTTTGCAACTGATGGAACCGATCTGAGAAAACTAATTAGAGATGGCGCTGATAACCAAGAGATACAAAATGTATTTTCAAGGACATGGCTAGAGAGAAGTGACAGGTACAGTGAACTTCGTGGTCTTAATAAAAATAAAATTCAAGAACAAAAAATTGAAATGTATCGAATGGGTGGATAATTAAAAAGGAACTGTCACATTGAAAAAATTAAGTCACATTAATGAAGAAAATAAACCACAAATGGTCGATGTAGGCGCTAAAAATAAATCGAATAGAATTGCTCATGCTCAATCCATAGTGATATTTCCTAAAGATCTAGCTGATAGGTTTAAGGATGGCGACATAAAAACAAAAAAAGGACCCGTTTTTTCTACTGCAATTATTGCTGGAGTTATGGCGGCAAAAAAAACACACGAGCTGATTCCATTCTGTCATCCTATAGGTATGGATGATTGCCAAATAACTATAGAAATGGACAAAAATGGAAATGCAAAAATCGATTGTGTTTGTAAAATTATTCATCGAACTGGGATAGAGATGGAAGCAATGGTTGGTGCAAGTGTGGCAGCTCTGACAATCTATGACATGTTAAAAGCAGTCTCCCATGAAATTTCAATAGAATCGACTAGGTTGATATCAAAGTCTGGCGGTAAAGAGAACTTCAATGCTAAAAAATAAAAGAAATATATGGGGTTTAGTATTAAGCGGAGGGATGAGCAAGAGAATGGGTCAAGATAAAGCATTGATTGAGATTGATGGTAATACCCAATTAAATAAGACTTATACTCTTCTGCAGAATCATCTTCCTGAGGTATTTGTATCCAGTAGAGCAGACCAATCAGCGGATAATGAGAGAAAAAAATACAATCAAATTTATGATTTATATAACAATATCGGTCCCTTGGCAGGAATTGTATCTGCAATGCAGGAGCACCCCGAAGTTGATTGGTTAGTAGTGGCTTGTGACTTAATGAATCTAGATGATAGAACAATCGATTATTTAATCGAGAATTATCATCCCAATGATAAGATCATTGCATATAAGAGTGAATATAATGGTTTACCAGAACCTTTGTGCGCAATATACAGTGCATCAGCTAAGCCTCTTCTGGATGAAAGTATGAATAGAAAAGTTATTTGTCCCAGAAAGATACTAATTAATTCAAACGCAAAACTCCTCACCCAGCCAAATCCCAGTGCGCTTGAGAATTTTAATACACCTGAGGATTTGCACTTGCAAAAACGAGAATTAGGTCATGGCTAAATCGATAAAAGTAAGTTATTTTGCATTATTTCGTGAAAAGGTTGGTAAAAGTTCTGAGCTAATTGAAACTGATGCATCAACAGCTATTGAATTATTCAAAGAACTTGAGGGAAAACATGGCTTTAATCAACCATTTGGCTATTGTAAAGTTGCAATTAATGATGAATTGGCGGAATGGGAATCGGATATCAAAAGTGGAGATAATGTTTTATTTTTTCCTCCTGTGTCTGGAGGATAAATGCTAATAACTGACAGTCAGATAGATATTTTTCATCATTCAAAAGCATTAAGAAATAATCATGCTGGTGCATATAGTTGTTTTGAAGGATGGATTCGTGACCATAATGATGGTCATGAGGTGGAAAAACTTGAATATGAGGTATTTGAGCCAATTGCAATAAAGGAAGGAAAAAAAATTATTAATGAAGCTATGGAGCTTTATGAAATATTGGGTGCGAACTGCATTCATAGAAAAGGACTTCTTCAGATTGGTGATTGCGCTGTATGGGTCGGCGTAACAGCAGCTCACAGAAATGACGCTTTTATTGCATGCCGTTTCATTATCGATGAGGTAAAGATAAGGCTTCCAATATGGAAAAAAGAATTCTATCGTAATGGTCATTCAGGGTGGGTGAACTGCGAAAATTGTGGTCGCAGAAATTAAATTTTAGTCAGGAGATTGGTTTTGTATAAGATCGAATCAATTGAGGATGCAAAAGCTCTTGAGGATTGTGAGCTTGGTGTTTCAGAATGGATTACAATAAATCAGGAACGCATCAACCAATTTGCTAATGCAACAGGAGATGACCAGTGGATTCATGTGGACAGCTCAAGAGCAAAAAATGAACTTCCAGATGGAAAAACAATTGCTCATGGGTATTTAACTCTGTCATTAATACCGGCCTTGACAAGGAATTTCATTGAAGTTGCGGGCTTAAATCAAGTTATAAATTTTGGATGCAATAAAGTTAGATTTTATTCTACTGTGAATGAAGGCGATAAAGTTAGAGCGAGAGGTACACTTCTTCAGGCAAGAAAAAGAGGGTCAATGATTCAGTTACTCTCAAAAATTTCAGTTGAAGTTGAAGGAAGTAAAAAGCCTGCTTGCGTGGTTGAGATGCTGGTTTTATTAGTAATGAAATAATACGATATCTATTTAATTTTACTGTATTGTGTTTATTGTCGTCTGGTTTGAATAAATAATTCAATTGAGTGTTGGGAGAATGATTATGCGTGGTTTAATGATGGATAACCCTTTGTTGATATCTTCAATAGTGGAGCATGCCGATATAAATTTTCCAGATCGTGAGATAGTTTCTGTAATGAGTGATGATCTAATTCATCGATACACCTATCAGGATTGTTTTAAGCGAGTAAGAAAATTAGCAAATGCATTAACAAGTATTGGTTTATCTGAAGGAGATCGAATTGCGACAATCGCATGGAATGATTACCGTCATCTAGAGGCTTATTATGCAATTGGTGGGGCCGGTTATGTTTGTCACACAATTAATCCAAGATTGTTTCCAGAACAAATTGTTTTCATGATAAATCATGCTGAAGATAAATGGCTAATGATTGATCCTTTATTTATACCTCTGATTGAAAAATTATCTTCCCAAATTCCAAATGTTGAGGGTTATATTGTGATGGGAGATGAGGAATCAATTAAAAATACTTCCCTTAATAATGTGATTTCTTATGAAAAACTCATTAGCAATGAAAGCGATCAATTTTCATGGCCTCATCTCGATGAAAAATCAGCAATGGGCTTATGTTATACCTCCGGTACAACCGGTGATCCCAAGGGAGTTTTATACAACCATCGCGCTATGGTGCTTCACGCTTTTGCTTTAATAGCGCCGGATGCGATGAATTTATCAAATCGCGATTGTGTATTACCTGTTGTGCCACTATTTCATGTTAACTCATGGGGCTCTCCATACGGAGCGATGATGGTTGGTGCGAAAATAGTGTATCCAGGCCCAAAAATGGCAGATGGTGAAACGTTGTATAATCTTATGGAGGATGAAGGTGTTTCTGTTTCTCTTGGTGTTCCAACAGTTTGGTTGGTTTTATTGCAATACGCAGCAGAGCATAATAAGAAATTAGAAAGTCTTCAGAGAACAGTCATTGGTGGAGCTGCTGTTCCAGAATCAATGATCCGTGAATTTCATGAAAAACATGATGTATTTGTTCAACAAGCATGGGGCATGACGGAAATGAGTCCTCTTGGAACGGTGATGTCATTGAAACATGGTATGCAAGATTTAACTCATGATGAAATAGTTGAACTTCAAACCAAACAGGGAAGGGGAATGTTTGGTGTTGAAATGAGAATTGTAAATGACGATCAAGAAATTTTACCTTGGGATGGAAAGGCATTCGGTGCATTGCAAGTCAGAGGACCCTGGGTTTGTAGTGATTATTACAAATTAGAGGGAAATGCCGGTTCTCACACAGATGACGGTTGGTTTAACACAGGTGATGTGGCAAAAATTGATCCCGATGGCTTTATGCAAATCACGGATAGAACTAAGGATGTCATAAAATCTGGTGGAGAATGGATAAGCTCGATAGAGATTGAGAATACTGCTATGGGACATCCAGCGATTGCAGAAGCCGCAGTTATCGGTGTTTACAGTGAAAAATGGACTGAGAGACCTTTGCTTATTGTGGTGAAAAATAAAGATCAAAAATTATCCAAAGAGGAGATAATGACTTTCATGGATGGAAAGATTGCTAAATGGTGGATACCAGATGATGTCGTATTTATTGATGAAATACCTCATACTGCTACAGGCAAAATTAAGAAAACAGCCCTTCGTGAGCAATTTTCAGATTACAAATCAGCAGAATAATCTAATTTAGGAGAAAAATATTAAATCTCTATTGGATGATTTGGTTGATTTGCTTCAACTTGAAAAAATAAAAAAGAACATTTTTAGAGGCAATAGTCGAGATATCGGAAGTGCTCAAGTCTTTGGTGGGCAGGTAGTTGCTCAAGCATTGTCTGCAGCTTATCGAACTGTTGATGATAGAACAGCTCATTCACTTCATGCATACTTCCTCAGAAGAGGGGATACGGAAGAACCCATTGATTATGAGGTGGATCGTTCTAGAGATGGAGGAAGTTTCTCAGTGAGAAGAGTAGTTGCTAAGCAGCACGGTCGACCTATTTTTAATCTAGCAGCTTCATTCCATAAAAGTGAGTTAGGTTTAAGCCATCAATCCCATATGCCAGAAGTGGAAGGTCCTGAGAATTTAAAAAACCTATCACAGTTGATGACAGATGATTTTGTTAAGCTAATCCCAGAGAAATTAAGAGATTTTCTCACAAAAGAGAGGCCATTCGAATTTAGGCCCGTTAATCCAATTAATCCACTGGAAATGAAGACTCTGCCACCGGTTAAACACGTATGGATCAAAGCAACTGAATCTGTGACTGAAAGGTTAGACATAAATCAATGTCTTCTGGCCTATGTTTCTGACTTTGAACTTTTAGGAACTGCACTTAGACCTCATGGATATGGATTACCTTTTGGAGATGGTAAATTACAGGTTGCTAGCCTTGATCATGCAATTTGGTTTCACCGAGAATGTAAAGTTGATGAGTGGTTCTTATATTCCTCAGATAGTCCAAATGCACATGGCGCTCGGGGTTTTGCGAGAGGTCAAATATTTAGTAAGGATGGAACCTTATTAGCTTCAGTTACTCAAGAAGGTTTGATGAGAATACCGGATCGTGAAAAATAAATTATCAGTTCGCCTAATTCCCATCTTCAGAAATAATTGATAAAAAAGAATTGATTAATTCTTCGCTTGATTTGCTACCTGATTCATTGCATCTTTTATAGATTTTTCATCTCCAAGAAATTTCCTAGAAATGGGTTTGCAATTGGTGTCCAGACGATAAAGCAAAGGGACACCTGTAGGTATATTAAATTTAGTGATATCTTCATCGGATACTTTGTCCAGCATTTTCACTAGAGCTCTCAAACTATTTCCATGCGCAGTTATCAAGATATTTTTGTTATTTAGTAATTCCGGATAAATCATTTCAAGCCAGCATTCTTTTACTCTTATCAGTGTTGTGGCCAGTGACTCTGAATCAGGTAGGTTATTTATACCTTTGTATTTTGCATTATTGCATGGATGTCTTTTATCATCTTTTTTGAGTGGTGGTGGAGGTATATCGTAACTTCTTCTCCATATCTGTACTTGCTCTTCTCCATATTTAGTGGCAGTTTCGCTTTTATTTAGACCCTGAAGTGCACCATAATTCCTCTCATTTAATCGCCAATCTCTAATAACCTCCCGTTCAAAATTACCCAAGTAATTTTGAATAACTTTTAACGTATTTTGGGCACGCTTTAATTCCGATGTGAAAGCAATATCAATTTTAAAATCCAATGAAGAAATAATTTTTCCTGCATTTTGAGCTTCGCTAATCCCTTGATCAGTGAGATCAACATCAGCCCATCCTGTAAAAAGGTTTTTAAGATTCCATTCACTCTGACCGTGCCTAATTAAGACTAAATTTTTCTGCATATTGTTCTCGGGTATATGTTTTTTATAAATTTATTTAATTTTTTGTAATTTAACTATTTTAACTTTTGGAAAAAATCAATTTAATGTTTGTGAGGAAGTTTTTGATAATCAAGCGTGGACATTTCAGATAATCTGCTCTTTGTTCTTTCAAATTCAAAATTAAGTTTCTTTCCTTGATATAATTTTTTGTAACAAGTATCTGTAGTTAACACTAATTTAACTTTTCTTTCATAAAATTCATCAATAATTGATATAAATCTTCTGGCTTCATCCTCTTTTTCGTCATCAAGAATCGGAACTTTTGAGATAATCACGCTTTGATATTCCCTAGCAATGGCTATGTAATCATCAATGCTCCTGGCAGTACCGCATATCTGAATGAAATCAAACCAAATTATGGTTTTTGCTTTGATCACTATTTCAATTCTTCGATCATTGATTAAAATAAAATCATTATCACTCACACCTATTGGAGTTTTTGTGTGAAAAAACTTCTTTAATGAGTGATCACTTTCTTCGTTATGGATTGAATTAAATTTAATATCCATGAGATTATCTTTTAATCGATAATCTGAGCCACTCCCAATATTTAAAATTGCCGTATTCTCAACCAAAAGATCAATTGCTTTAATGAATCTTTCTCTCTGTAGTCCTTTTTTGTATAGCTCCTGAGGGTGAGTATTAGACGTAATCACTAAAGTAACATTTTTTTCAATTAATCCAGCGAGTAATTCATTTAAAATCATGGCATCTGCGATATCTTCAACAAAAAACTCATCAATACAAATTACTTTAGCTCCTTTGCTTATAGAGTTTGTGATTAATCTAATTGGATTTTTTTTATTTTTGTGAGTTTTTAAGTCTTTATGCACTTTCCTCATTAAATGATGATAATGAAGACGTATTTTTTCTTTAAATTCTAAACTGGAAAAAAACGTATCCATAATGAAAGTTTTACCTCTTCCTACACTGCCCCATAAATATATTCCTTTTAGTTTTTTTTGTTTTTTTAGAAGATTGTTCAAAAAAGTAGTTTTTTTTGAGGATAATAGTTTTGATTCCAGTACGGAGAATTTTTCAATAACTCTTAATTGTTCAGAATCTTCTATGAGGTTTTTTGTTGATTGGTAGTTTTTGAGGGTATTCAAAGATGCGACTCTCTAATCTATAAAATTATTCTTTAAATAGTTATTTAAATATTGAGAATCATTGTAAAATACTCAGAATAAATTTTCACGAAATGAAAACCACTATTATTAAAACTATCGAGAAAATATAAGGTTACAGAGTCCAAAAATGAACGAACACACTGAAAGAGAGTCGATGGATTTTGATGTTGTTATTGTGGGTGGAGGGCCTTCTGGCTTAGCTACTGCATGCCGTTTAATGCAACTTTCGAAGGAAAGTCAGAGAGAAATTTCTGTTGTAGTGGTAGAAAAAGGTTCAGAAATAGGCTCACATATTCTTTCCGGAAATGTCTTCGAAACTTCTGCTTTAGATGAGTTATTTCCTGACTGGTCAGCGCAGGGGGCACCAATAAAAACTTCAGTCACTCGAGATATTATTCATTATTTTGCAAGTAATAAGTCTTCTCTTAAAATTCCAAATCTATTCGTTCCAAAAACAATGCACAATAAAGGAAACTTTATAATAAGTTTGGGTAAGCTTTGCCAATGGATGGCAACTAAAGCTGAAGATTTAGAGGTCAATATTTTTCCAGGATTTGCTGCCTCTGAGATTTTATACAATGAAGATAATTCAGTTGCTGGGGTTGCTACAAGTGATATGGGGGTTGGTTCAGATGGCCAAAAGAAAGCGAGTTATCAGCCTGGTTATGAACTCAGAGGAAAATACACAGTTTTAGCTGAGGGATGTAGAGGTAATCTTGGAGAGGAAATAATTGATAAATATCAATTAAGGGAAAACTCTGATCCTCAACATTATGGAATTGGGTTAAAAGAAATATGGGAAGTTGATTCTGAGGTTCATGAAGAAGGTCTTGTTGTTCACACAACCGGCTGGCCTCTTGACAATCATACCGAGGGTGGAGGGTTCTTATATCACGCGGAAAACAATCAAATATTCCTTGGTTTTATAATCGCTTTGAATTACTCAAATCCCCACTTGTCACCATTCAATGAATTCCAAAGATGGAAGCATCATCCAAAAATCTCTCAATACCTAAAAAATGGAAAAAGAATATCTTATGGAGCGAGAGCGGTTAATAAAGGTGGATTTCAGTCTTTACCTAAATTAACTTTCCCAGGAGGATTGCTTGTAGGTTGTGATGCTGGATTTCTAAATGGAGCTAAAATTAAAGGTACGCATACTGCTATTAAGAGTGGAACACTGGCTGCAGAAAGCCTCTTTGAGGCGCTTTCTCATGAAAGTATAGGTGATCTGGAATCCTATCAGAGAAAATTTCAGTCTTCATGGCTCCATAAAGAATTATATAAATCAAGAAATTTTGGCCCAGCATTAAATAAATATGGAACAATTATCGGGGGGGCTTTTGCATTTTTTGACCAAAATATAATGCAGGGAAAGTTTCCATTTACCTGGCATAATCATGAGCCTGATCATAAAGCTATTAAATTCTCAAAAGATGTGCATGAAATTGAATATCCAAAACCAGACGGAATTATAAGTTTTGATCGCCTTTCTTCTGTTTTTTTATCTAGTACAAATCACGAAGAGGATCAGCCTTCTCATTTAAAGCTCAAGGATCATGAAACTCCTATAAAATTTAATCTCCCAAATTATAATGAACCTGCTCAGAAATATTGCCCTGCAGGTGTGTATGAGGTTGTCATGGAAAATGATAATCCTAAATTTCAGATCAATGCTCAAAATTGCGTTCATTGCAAAACATGCGATATCAAAGATCCGACTCAAAATATAGTGTGGACTGTCCCCGAAGGTGGAGGTGGGCCGAATTATTCAGGAATGTAATTATTTTGGCTGCATTCTGATCGCACCATCCAATCTAATTGTTTCTCCATTAATCATAGCGTTCCTATAGATCGACTCCACTAGATCAGCAAATTCATCTGGATTGCCTAGCCTAGGAGGAAAAGGAACTTGCTTTCCAAGTGATTCTTGAAGAGCTTCAGTCATACCAGAAACCATTGGAGTTTTAAATATTCCAGGTGCAATTGTATTCACTCTGATTCCAATTCTTGCAAATTCTCTTGCTAAAGGTAGTGTCATTCCAACGATACCGGCTTTAGATGATGAGTAAGCTGCCTGCCCAATTTGCCCTTCATATGCCGCTACTGAGGCTGTATTCACTATAACACCTCTCTCTCCATCATTATTAGGCTTATTATTTTGCATTATGTTCGCGGATTCTTTTGCGAGTGTGAAAGACCCAATTAAATTAATCTTAATCGTTCTTTCGAAAAAATTTGCATCCATTGGTCCATCTCTTCCTAATGCCCTTGCTGCGCCAATCACTCCTGCACAATTTACTGCTAAATTTATACCATCAAGAAAGTTATTCGCTTCTTCAATAGCTGCTTTTACTTCATCTTCAACAGAGATATCAACTTGAATGTACGTAGCGGAATTACCCAGAGATTTTGCACTTTTTTCTCCGTCTTTATTGATATCAAGAAGGACAACTTTACCCCCTTTATTGATAATATTTTCTGCTGTTGCAAAACCCAAACCAGATGCACCTCCTGAGATTATTGCTTTCGATTGTTTTATATCCATTGTTTATATCCTCTTTAAAATGATTATTCTATTTAACTAAAAGATCTGGCTCATCTAGGTTGTCCAATATTTTTTTTCGCACGATATCCTTAAGTTCTTTGCTTGACATTGCTATTCCATCTTTTGTATTTATTGATTTAAGTACTTTTATTTTGAGCGCACCTTTAACTGGAAGGTATTTATTAGCAGGCAAAATTTCTCTTGAGCCCTGAATTACAAGAGGCACAATAGGCATATTTGATTTTATTGCGGTAAGAAAAGCGCCTGTTCTAAATTTATCGAGGCCTTTTTTTTCTGTAAAAGTGCCCTCTGGAAAGATAGCTAACGATTCTCCTTCTGAGCCAGCTTTTATGAGTTTTCGAGCATCTCTGTATGCCCCTTTTGGTTTGAAACGCTCAACATAACGTGAACCAACACGTTTGAATAGAAAATTAGCCAATGGAACATTTTTCATTTCACTCTTAATAACGAATGTAAATTTAATAGGTAGTGCAGCATGTAGGATAATACCGTCAATATAACTAGCATGGTTTGCTACAATAATTGTGTGTTCATTAGGTATGTTATTAAGACCTTCAATTTCTAATTTTATTCTGGAGAGAAAAAAAACAGAATTCGCCATCTTTTTAACCCATATTCTGCGGAGTTTTAAAGTCGGTAAAAATAATGCACCAATTAATGAAAATATAGAGCAAATCAAAAAAACGATAATAATGTACATACCATAAATTTTTGAAAGTAATTTAGAATGAAATTTCATTTCAGACAACCCATCAACATTATTAAAGCAATATCAGACTTTAAAGTATTATAATCTATCTTGATATATAAAATTTGAGGTAGTTAATATCACTCAAAATAAACACATTGAGCAGACGAATGCATTTAAAATTTCAAGCGTTGATATCGAAAAATTTCTAGATGCAATATGGTCTGAGCGAGGTTTATCCAAGAATACACTCAATTCTTATAGGATTGATCTAAAGCTACTGGCAATAGAGTTAGCCAGATCTAATTTAATTATTACGCAAACGAGAAAATCTGATTTATTAGGCTTTATTTCAAAAAGAGTTCAGTCAGGTATAAAAGCGAGAACAACGGCAAGACAAATTTCAAGTTATAGGGCTTTCTTTCAATATCATTTGCGCATAAATAGCATCAAAATAGACCCTTCTTTGGATATTGAAATGCCCCGAATAGGTAGATCGCTTCCAAAAACACTAACCGAAGAAGAAATTACTGATCTGCTTGATGCGCCAAATACCAATGATGTTATCGGTCATCGTGATAAGGCAATGTTAGAACTTATGTATGCCTCAGGCTTAAGGGTTTCAGAGTTGATATCTTTAAAAATTCCTCAAGTAAATTTTAGTCAAGGCGTATTGAGAGTAACAGGAAAAGGAAATAAAGAAAGGCTTGTTCCAATTGGAGAGCAAGCATCTGAATGTTTGAAAAATTTTATAGAAAATTCTCGGGATAAAATACTAAATCATAAAAAAACTGATTATTTATTCCCAACAAAAAGAGGAGCCACCATGACGAGGCAGTCATTTTGGTATGTCATTAAACGTTACTCCAAAAAAGCAGGTATCAGTAAAATAATTTCTCCGCATGGCTTGAGGCATGCATTTGCAACTCATCTTCTTAATCATGGTGCTGATTTGAGAGTTGTGCAATTGCTTTTGGGTCACAGTGATTTGTCGACTACGCAGATATATACGCATATCGCAAAAGAGAGACTAAAGGATTTGCATGGACAACATCATCCAAGAGGTTGATTTTAAGATCAATTAAGTTGATCATTAAAGGTAGTCAATTAGGTAAAGCTATGAAAAAAGTCGCAACAATATTTCTAGCAATTTCGATTATTATTGTAACCAATATTGGATACGGTAGTGATGAGGAATTGAAAACTATTCAAAATATCGTCTCAACGATGAGTTCAGATATAAAAGCTGAAAACATAAAGAAGAGTCCAGTAAATGGGTGGTATACAATAACTAAAGGAGCTTATGTTGCATATATATCCAGTGATGGACGCCACCTAATTCAGGGTGATATGTATGATATTGAGACGCAAGTTAATCTATCTGAAACTATTAGAAATGAATCCAGAAAAAATGTTATAGAGTCATACCCCAAAAAGGATATGATCGTATTTTCACCTGAATCTAAATCCCACCATGTAACGGTTTTTACAGATGTGGATTGCACTTTTTGTAGAAGGCTTCATAACCAGATTGATGAGTATCTTAACGAGGGAATAGAAATAAGATATCTCATGTATCCTCGGGGTGGACCTCAAAGCGCTTCATGGGTTATCGCCGAGCAAATTTGGTGTTCAGCTGACAGAAATGATGCTTTAACTTTAGCTAAGATTGATCAGAATTTTGATTACAGTCAGTGCAATAGTGCCGCTATTAGCAGTCATTATTTAATGGGTCAAAGTGTCGGCTTGCAGGGTACTCCAGCTATAATCCTTGAGGATGGAAGCATGGTGAATGGTTACGTGAGCGCGCTTGAGCTCTCAAAGATTATAGAATCTAACTAAGCTCAGGTTAAGATCTCTTTCTTCTGTCAATTTTATGGTAATGAATACCATTATCTCTCCCTTTGTCTTGAAGAAGCATTTTAAGGGCAAAAACGCCACTCTCGAATGCCATTTCATCCCAGGGTATTTCGTCTTTTTTGTATAGTTTTGTATCTAAGCTTTCCTCGCCTGGAGAAAAATCACCAATTAGTTCTGCCTTAAAGAATGCATGCACTTGACCTGCTCCAATTACATCAACAATACAAAATAAATTACCAATTTCTACTTCAGCGCAAGCTTCTTCAAAAGTTTCTCTTTTTGCCCCTTGTATTAATGTTTCTCCTAGCTCCATGAAACCTGCTGGTATTGTCCAGAATCCATATCTGGGTTCAATTGCTCTTTTGCATAGTAGTATTTTATTGTCTATTTCTGGTATACAGCCAACAACAATTTTAGGGTTCTGATAATGTACTATTTGACATTTTGTGCAGACATATCGCTCGCGATTATCTCCATGAGGTATTTTTGTTTTGACGTTAGCGCCACATTCAGGACAATAATTCATAAGTTATAATTTCTTTTTGGTGCCGGGAGCGAGAATCGAACTCGCACTCTGTTTCCAGAACCGGATTTTGAATCCGGCGCGTCTACCAGTTCCGCCATCCCGGCTAGTTTTATTAATGATGAATATGTTATATATTTTGACTTAAATCTAGTAAGTTCGCTACTGTTTATAATTTAATATTCAGGCTTAAATTAATTCAAAGAAACTATAATCAAAGTTGATTTCTAAAACAAAATGCAAAATGTCAGTATCTGATTATAATTTTAATTTACCTGACGATCTAATTGCTAGGTTCCCACTGAAAAATAGACGAGACAGTAGATTGATGGTGCTTGACTGCTATGAAAAAAAGATAATTGATTCAGAATTTAAAAGCTTATGCAGATTCACAGCCCCAAATGATTTACTAGTATTCAATGATACAAAGGTAATTAATGCCCGAATATTTGGCAACAAGCCAACTGGAGGAAAAGTTGAAATTTTAATTGAGCGTGTCATTGATAAATGGAATGCTGACGTACTTATAAAAGCGAATAAATCTTTATCGGTTGGAGCAAAAATTTTATTTGAGTCTGATCAATACGCAATCATTCTTTCAAAAAGTGAAGAAATCTTTCGAATTAAATTTTCAATCCCAGTGGAAAAACAAATAGAGAAATCAGGTCAAATCCCTATTCCACCTTACTTTAATCGTCCATCAAATGATTCTGATATCGATAGATACCAGACTATTTATGCAAAAAACTCAGGAGCAGTAGCGGCACCTACAGCAGGATTACATTTTGATGAGGATATGATTCATCAGAGTTTATCATCGAATGTATCGCATGCATTCATCACTTTGCATATTGGGGTTGGAACTTTTCTTCCCTTAAAAAATGAGAATATTGACGAAAATAAACTTCATAGTGAGTATATCGAAGTGAGTAAAAATGCCTCGGATTCAATTGCTAAAGCAAAAAAAAATAATGGAAGAGTAATCGCTATTGGAACAACTTCAACTAGAGCGCTTGAATCGGCCTCAAAAGATAATGTTGTTTTACCTTATCAGGGAGAAACTAGTATATTTATTAAACCTGGATATAAATTTAGAGTGGTTGATGCATTATTAACGAATTTTCATTTACCAATGTCATCCTTATTGATGCTAGTTTCAGCTATGGCAGGAAAAAAATTCATTATGAAAGCATACAATCATGCTATTAAAAACAAATATCGTTTTTATAGTTACGGAGACGCAATGTTGATTTTACCAAAAGGTTTTAAATGAAATTCAATGTAACTTCAAAGGAAGATTCGGCAAGAATTGGAAAAATTGAACTAGAAAAAGGTGTTATTAATACACCGACATTTATGCCGGTTGGTACATATGGCGCAGTTAAAAGCTTAACGCCTGATGATCTCAGAAATTCATCTGCAGAAATTATTCTTAGTAACACATTTCATCTGATGTTAAGACCCGGTATAGAAGTAATAAAAAAGCACGGTGGTTTGCATGAATTTATGAATTGGCCAGCTCCAATATTAACTGATTCTGGTGGTTTTCAGGTGTTTTCTCTTGAGCAATCAAGAAAGATAACTGAAGAAGGTGTTTACTTTAGATCTCCAATTGATGGAAGTTCAATTTTTTTATCACCTGAAATTTCAATAGAAGTTCAACATTACCTTAATTCTGATATCGCTATGGTTTTTGATGAGTGCACAAAATATCCTGCTTCAAGAGAGGATGCAAAAAAATCAATGGAATTATCTTTAGGATGGGCAAAAAGATCAAAACAAAAATTTCTAGAATTAAAGAAGATTGAGCCCGATAAAGGAGAGGCATTATTCGGAATTGTTCAAGGAGGTATGCATCATGACTTGCGAGAGCAATCTCTCCATGGTTTGAGAGAAATCGAATTTGATGGTTACGCTCTCGGAGGACTCGCTGTTGGCGAGAAAGAGGAAGAAAGAATTTCTGTGATTGAGAAAATTATTCCAAATATGGAATATGATAAACCCCGATACTTAATGGGTGTTGGGCTTCCAATAGATATAGTCAAATCAGTCTTACTTGGAATAGATATGTTTGATTGCGTAATTCCAACAAGACATGCCAGAAATGGACATTTAATTACAAATCATGGTGTGATAAATATCAGAAATGCAAAATATACTAACGATACAAGTCCACTTGATTCAAGTTGTGAGTGCTATACTTGCAGAAATTATTCACGCTCTTATCTAAAGCATTTACATAAAATCAATGAAATGCTTGGATCTAGATTAAACACAATTCATAATATTCACTATTACCAAACATTAATGAGTAGTATTAGATCACATATCTCGCAGAATACGCTTTCTTTGTATTTGCAAGAGTTAGAGTCAATTTTTAATAATAAATAGACAAAAAATTACATATCATGAACAACAGTTGATTATGTTATGTAATAATATGGTCATCAAAATCACATAAGAAGATAAATTTATGAGCTTTATAATTAGTGACGCACACGCACAAGGAGCGCCCGTTAATTCCGATCCTTTTGGCTTTTTAATTCCAATGATTGTAATTTTTGTGGGTTTTTATTTTTTACTCATCAGGCCTCAACAAAAAAGACAGAAAGCGCATGCAGAATTGGTGAAGTCTTTATCATCAGGAGATGAGATAATGACCTCTGGCGGTCTTTTGGCTAAGGTTGTTTCGGTGAACGAGCATTATGCGACAATAGAGCTGAGCAAAGATGTTAACATTAAAATACAAAAAGCATCAGTTTCAGCGGTGGTTCCAAAAGGTACTATTGAAGCAGCATAGAGCAATAAATTAATATGAATAGATATCCCTCTTGGTTGAATATATTGGTGGTTTTTGTTTTTGCCATAGGTATTTTACTTGCCTCACCGAATATATATGAAAGCCTTCCCTCTGTTCAAATTGCTAATACCGATGGATCTGATATCAATGAAGAGCAAATTCAAGAAATTGAAAATCTCCTCAGTGATATAAGATTGAAACCATCAAGTAAATATATTGAAGATGGTAGAGCGGTAATCTTATTTGATGATTCTGAGGATCAACTAATAGCTGGTGAGCGACTTCGAAACAGATACTCCGATCAAAAGAGTGTTGCATATACGTTAACTCCTGATATTCCAACTTGGTTTAGAAATTTTGGTATTCAGCCAATGAGCCTCGGTCTTGATTTAAGAGGAGGCGTATACTTTCTTCTGGAAGTTGATATGGATACAGCAATAAATACAAGACTTACGCTATATCAGCAAAGCTTTAATGATCTCTTAAGAGAAGCGAAAATAAGAAGTCGAATAGAGATAAATGGAATGGACGTTCAAATACGTGTTCGCAACCAAGAAGATCTCTCTATGGCCAAAAATATTGTTTCAGAGATGGATCCAGAGCTTTTAATTCTTGATGGAAATGAAATGTCTTTTCGAGTTCGTATGACTGAGGATCAAATAAAAGCTCGTCAAGATTTTGCAATTGAGCAGAATATAACAACCTTAAGAAATCGTGTAAATCAGCTTGGTGTTGCAGAGCCTTTAGTTCAGAGACAAGGGCTTGATAGAATTGTTGTTCAGTTACCTGGAGTTCAGGACCCCAATCGCTTGGATGACATTCTTACGGCCACAGCTACACTGGAATTCCATCTGGTTGATAATGGCGGGAACAATCCTGGTTCAAGAAGATATACTGGAAGACCGGGAGTTCCTTCACAGGTCTTGAGGAGAGAGATTATTGCTTCTGGCGATCAAATTATTGATGCTGAATCAGGATTTAGCCAAGGACAACCAGCTGTATTTATAACTCTAGATGCTGCGGGTGGTGAAAGTATGTTAAAAACTACTCGAGAAAATCTAAATAAACCTATGTCTACTGTTTTTATTGAGACAAGAAGAGTTACTGAGGAAATAAACGGAAGAACTGCTTCAAGAATTATAAAAACAGAAGAAATTATCAGTACAGCTACAATCAGAGGGGTCTTTAAAGATCGTTTTCAAATTACTGGATTAACTCCCTTTGAGGCAAGAGAGCTTGCCCTTCTATTGAGAGCGGGTGCATTAGCTGCACCAGTCTTTAAGATTGAAGAAAGAACAATTGGACCAAGTTTAGGTCAAGATAATATTGATAGAGGCTTTAGTGCAGTTACTATTGGGTTTCTGGCTGTAGTAGTATTTATGGCCATCTATTATAGATGGTTTGGTGTGATTGCTAACATCGCTTTGTTTTCAAATCTAATATTTATAATTGCACTTTTATCTCTATTACAAGCTTCACTGACTTTACCTGGTATTGCAGGAATAGTCTTAACTGTAGGTATGGCGGTTGATGCGAACGTTCTAATATTTGAAAGAATAAGAGAAGAGCTTAACTCAGGAAATACCCCTCAAGGCAGCATTAGTGCGGGTTATGAAAAAGCTTTATCATCTATTTCTGATGCGAATATTACTACCTTAATTGCCGCTATTGTTCTATTTGCTTTTGGGACTGGACCTATAAAAGGTTTTGCAGTGACATTGTCATTAGGAATTATTACATCAATGTTTACGGCAATTATCGGAACACGATCTATTGTTAATATAATTTTTGGGAATAAACGGTTAGATAGCTTACCGATTTAGTATTTCTATGAGACTTATAAAAAATAAAACATCAATTAATTTCTTAGGAGAAACTCGCCGAAGAATTGCATTATTTCTATCTATAATCATGGTCTCACTTTCAATAAGCTCTATATTTATAAAAGGTTTGGAATTTGGAATAGATTTTACTGGTGGAGTTTTATTAGAAGTTGGATATCCAGAACCGGCAAATCTTATGAAAATAAGAACTTTATTAGAAAACGATGGTTTTGAAGAAGTCCAAGTTCAGAGCTTTGGATCAGATGAGGATGTTTTGTTGAGACTCCCTCCGCAGTTAGATCAAGACCCAAACTTTATTCGAGATCGTTTAAGAAATCTTTTAGCGACTGATGAGCCTAATGTAGTTCTTAGAAGAGTTGAATTTGTTGGCCCACAAGTTGGCGAAGATCTTACAGAGCAGGGAGGGTTGGCAATGATTTTTGCTCTTATGATGATTTTTGCTTATGTAATGTTTCGTTTCCAATGGAAGTTTGCTGCTGGTGCAGTATGCGCATTGCTTCATGATGTAATTATTACGGTCGGATTCTTTTCTTTATTTGGTTTTGAATTTGATTTGACGGTTGTTGCGGCAGTACTCGCTGTTATTGGCTACTCACTAAATGACACGGTTGTTGCTTTTGATCGAATAAGAGAGAATTTTATAAAATTAAGAGGGGTTGCTTCTCATGAAGCAATGAATATTTCCATCAACGAAATGCTAGCAAGAACAATTATCACGGGGGTAACAACACTGGTGGTACTAATTGCGTTATTGACGCTCGGTGGTGAATCCGTTAGGCCTTTTTCAATTGCTCTAATTGTTGGGATTATCATTGGGACATATTCATCGATTTATACGGCAGGTGCTATAGCGCTTGTATTGAATGTTAATACCAAGGATCTTCTTCCGCCTGAGAAAGATCCAGAATTAATGGATGATTTACCTTAAATTCATTTAGCTGTTATTCTCAACAATTTCTTTGTAAAGCTCTTGAAGTTTTTTATGAATTTTTGGGCTGCCGCACATAACATTGCCCGATTTGAGATGATCATTAGTGCCATTTATATCTGAAATAATTCCACCAGCCTCTTGAATAATTAATGCACCGGCAGCAATATCCCATATACTTAGCCCTGTTTCCCAAAAACCATCAAGCCTTCCTGCGGCAACATAACAAAGGTCAATTGCTGCTGCGCCAGGACGACGCACGCCCGCGGTTCTCTCTATGACTAATTTCAGCATTGACATATATTCTTCAGGATTTTTATTGGATGCTCTGTATGGAAACCCAGTTCCTATTAGAGATCTACTCAAGAATTTCTCTCCACTCACTCTAATTCTTTTCCCATCGAGATGCGCTCCTTGCCCATTCGATGCAGTGAATAATTCCTGTTTGATTGGGTCATAAACAACAGCATGTTCAATAACATTTTTATGTATCAGTCCTATCGAAACACAAAAAACAGGAAAACGATGCAAATAATTAGTTGTTCCATCTAATGGATCAATAACCCATGTGAAATCAGATTCACCCTCTACTCCACTCTCTTCAGCATGTATTGCATGGTCTGGATAATGTTTTTTTATTGTTTCGATTACAATTCTCTCAGCCATAAGATCAGCTTCAGTTACAAAGTCATTCTGTCCCTTTTCACTTGCTCGAGCCCGAATCTGTTCAACTTTATTGAGATTTCTTATTAGTGAATCTCCTGCTTTTCTCGCAGCCATAACAGCTACATTCAAATGTGCATGCATATTTTTAAATCCCAATTTATTAGAGAACGTTCCTATTCTTATATAATATCATCAATTATGACTATCAACAGGATAACAGGCATTAATAAGGGATATAATAGAGTCAACTAATCACATAAATGTGAAAGACGGAAATTGATTGTGAAAATAAATATAAAAATTGTGCTTGTTGAAACTTCTCACCCGGGAAATATTGGTGCCACAGCGAGGGCAATGAAAAATATGGGTCTGAATGATTTAGTTTTAGTCAAACCCGAATGCTTTCCTGACGAAGTTGCAACAGCCAGAGCTTCAGGTGCAAATGATATTTTGGAAAATACAAAAATTACAGATAATCTAGAGGACGCTATAAGTGATTGCAATCTTGTTATAGCAGCTAGCGCCCGTTCTAGAAACATTAATTGGCCTACTTATAATCCAAGAGAATGCGTAAACAAAATTATTCAAGAAAATCATCTTGGATGCTGCGCTGTTGTTTTTGGGCCTGAACAGTCTGGATTAAAGAATGAGCATATCGACTTATGTCATGGCTTATTATATGTTCCAGTTAACCCGAACTTTAGTTCGTTGAATTTATCCATGGCAGTGCAAATATTTTGCTATGAATTAAGAATGGCTGTCGTTAGCAGTGATTTTAAAAAAAAATCCAACAGTGTGCCTTTAGCTTCAGTTAGTGACATGGAAAATTTTTATCAGCACTTGGAAAAAATGTTGATAAAAAATGATTTTCTTGATCCAAAGAAGCCCCGATTCTTAATGCGTCGAATACGCAAACTTTTCGCAAAAGCTGCCCCAGATAACAATGAGATTAATATACTAAGAGGTATATTGACTTCATTTGAAAAAAAAGAGCTTGAAAAAAATGAAAAAATTTAGAGAAGATGATCCTATCTATCTTGATGGTGCGGCTTCTATGCCGATTGATCCTATTGTCTTGGAATCGATAATAACGTGCCTGGAAAAAAAGAATAATTTTGGTAATCCCTCTTCGATGAATATCATGGGACGAAGAGCAATGGGTAGGGTTGATCTTGCAAGAGGCCAATTATCCAATTTGATTAATGCAGATATAGATGATTTGATTTGGACTTCAGGTGCAACAGAATCAAATAATATTGCCATAATCGGCTCAGCACGATATCGAGAGAATTCTGGTCGACACTTAATAACAATGACTACAGAACATAAAGCTGTATCAGCTCCCTTTGATTATCTCGAAAGTGAGGGTTTTGAGATTACAAGATTATCTCCAGACCAAAATGGGTTGTTAGATATGAGTAAACTGAAGCAGGCCATTCGCAATGACACGCAATTAGTTTCGGTCATGCATGTAAATAATGAAACTGGAATTACACAAAATATTGCTGAAATTGCTGATATATGCCAAGAAAATCAGATACTATTTCATTGCGATGCCGCACAATCTGCTGGAAAAATAAAACTCGATTTAAAGTATTTACCGATTGATTTGTTATCTATTTCTTCCCATAAAATTTATGGCCCTCAGGGAATTGGTGCCTTGTATTTGAAAAATGCATCAAAGAATAAAATTATTCCGTTGATGTATGGCGGTGAGCAAGAAAAATGGCTCAGACCAGGCACACTTCCTTTACATCAGATTGTTGGTTTTGGTGTAGCGGCAGAATTAGCTGCATCAAGGATGGATGATGATTTTAAATTAATGAAACATCTTAGTAACTATTTTTTAGATAAAATAAAAGCGATCCCCAATATTGTTTTAAATGGTTCAAATAGTGCGCGATATCCAGGAATAATAAATTTAAGAGCACCTGGGGTGAATGGAGAGTCCTTGTTACTTATGCTTGAACCAGTATGTGTTGCTCAGGGCTCTGCTTGCAATTCAAAAAATAATCAACCCTCATTGGTTTTGAAGGAGCTTGGTTTAAATGATCATGAGATTCAATCATCAGTCAGATTTAGCTTCACTAGAAACACAACAGAAAGTGAAATTAATGAGGTTGTAAAGAAATATATGAAAGCAGTTAATTATTTAAGAGATATTTCTCCGGATTATCACTGATGAAATTATTAAAAAATAAGCAACATGATTTATATAACACAAATGTCATGGATTTATTTTATAGATCTAGATATTGCGAAAATAATAATAAGTTAAATGGAGTTAGCATTGAATGCAAAAAAAGTGATGTCGCAACTGGATCTATTTTGAAGTTAATTTGCAAGATAGAAAATAACAAAATTTCTTCTGCAAGATATCAAGTATATGGCTGTCCCTATCTTATGGCATCCGCTGAATGGTTGTGTGAGACAGTACAAGGAAAATCAGCATCTCAGTTAAAAAAATTAAAGATAATGGATTTAATGAAAATGCTTAGTATCCCAACTGAAAGAAAATCAATAATTTTAATATTGGAAGACGTTGTGGATGGTATTAGGTTACAATTATAATATAAAAAATTAAATTAATAATCATGGCAATATCTCTAACAAAATCGGCAATTGATAGAATAAAAAGTTATTCAGATTCTTCTGAGAGTGGCGTTATTGTGAGAGTAGGAGTAAAAAAAACTGGGTGCAATGGATTTGCCTACGTTATCAATTATACAACTTCAATCGAAGACGAGGATAAAGTTTTTCAGGATCATGATATTAAGGTGATTGTTGATGCAGAGAGTTTAAAACTCATTGATGGAACTGAAATCGATTTTATGAAGGATGGGTTAAATGAAGCATTTAGATTTAGAAATCCTAATATTTCCGGTGAATGTGGATGTGGTGAGAGCTTCAGTATTTAACCTTTTAATTGGAATACAATCCATTCAATTTTTGACCACGAACTTAAACGCATTTTAAAATTTATTAATAGGATATAACTTATGTCAGTAGAATTAACACTTTCGATAATAAAGCCAGATGGCATTCAGAAAAATCTAATTGGAGAAATTTATAGTCGTTTTGAAAAAGCAGGCTTGAAAATTGTGGCATCTAAAATGATGCATCTAACCAATGATCAGGCTGAAGGATTTTATGAGATTCATAGAGAAAGACCATTTTTTAATGACTTGGTTAGGTATATGACATCAGGGCCTGTTCAAGTCCAGGTTCTACAGGGAGAATCTGCTATTGATGCAAATAGAAAGATAATGGGAGCAACAAATCCATCTGAAGCAGCTGCTGGATCAATTCGCGCTGATTTTGCAGACAGCATTGAAGAAAATATCGTGCATGGCTCAGATGGACCTGAAACTGCAGCTCAAGAAATAAAATTCTTCTTTAACAACGATGAAATTTGTAAAAGAACAAGAAAATAAATAACGAATGAATAATCCTGATGCAAACTCAGAAAAAAAATCTTTTAGGACTCAATCTTCTCGACCTTGAAGAACTTTTTTTAGAGTTAGGCTATAAGAAATTTCATGCTAAGCAGTTACTAAAATGGATTCATCAAAGATACGAAACTAATATTTATAATATGTCTGATCTCTCAAAGAATCTAAGAGATCAGTTAGATCTTAATTCAGAAATCCAAATGCCTAATCTAATTTCTGAAAATACTTCGAAAGATGGAACTATTAAATGGCTTTTTGAATCTGGTGTTGGTCAAGCTATAGAGGCTGTATATATTCCTGAATCAGATAGAGGAACTTTGTGCATCTCATCTCAAGTTGGATGTGCGCTAGATTGTTCTTTTTGTGCTACAGGGCATCAAGGGTTTAATAGAAATTTAGACGTTTCTGAAATTGTCGGACAACTTTGTTTCGCAAACTCAAGATTACCAAGAAGAAAGACAGGCTTACCTGCGGTTTCTAATGTTGTTTTTATGGGTATGGGGGAACCTTTGGCCAATTATAAAAATGTTATAAAAGCGATTGAGATCATGCTATCTGATTATGCTTATGGTTTATCTAGAAGAAGGGTAACGCTCAGCACTTCTGGAATCGTTCCAAATATCGATCTCTTGTCAGATGCATGTAATGTTTCACTTGCTGTTTCACTGCATGCTCCAAATGATAAATTACGTGATTCATTGGTACCGATTAACAAAATTCATCCTATTTCAGATCTTTTGGATGCATGTTGGCGCTATGCTGAAAAACACTCAAATCGTTATATAACTTTTGAATATGTTATGTTGGAGAATATAAATGATTCGATGGAGCATGCTCAAGAATTGAGTCGATTAATAACTAATAAACCAGCCAAAATAAATTTAATCCCATTTAATCCATTCAGTGGGACAAAATACAAGTCATCCCCAATAAGGCAAATAAAAAAATTTCAAATGAAGTTGCGCGAAAAAGGGATAATTGTTACAACAAGAAAGACAAGAGGTGATGATATTGCTGCTGCGTGTGGTCAATTAGCTGGTAAAGTGAATAACCGAGTGACAACCAGACTGGGAGAAAAAAGAGGAAAAGCGGTAACTTTGCAGTAAATATATGATACTGAGTGATTTATTATGAATGATAATTCTGATAATAAGAAAAATATTATTGAAACTAGTTGCGGGCAGGAGCTCTCAAAAAGAAGGCAAGAAAGAGAACTCAGTGTAAATGATGTGGCTAGAGAGATAAAAATTGAATCTTCTGTAATAAAGAAAATTGAGAGCGATGAATTCCATTCAATCGGTGCACCTGTTTTCGTTAAAGGTTATCTGCGTCAATACTCAAATTTGGTCGGTGCTGATAATGATTTAATAATCAAAAAATACAATGAACTCAACCCTGAGCGCGATACTTTACCAATAGTTAATGACTCTGCTGCACAAATAAGTAAGTTTATTGTTACTCCTAAGTCACTAATACTAGGTTTATTCGGGCTGATTCTTTTGTTAATTTTGACTTTTTTTTTCTTAAATATCATTGATAAAGAAGAAGATTCGGTAGTTTCAACCAATGAAATACCGGTAACCGAAGCAGAAGAAACAGAGATACAATTAGAAGATAATCAAGTCTTTTCTGAAGAAGATTCGGTAGTTTCAACCAATGAAATACCGGTAACCGAAGCAGAAGATTTAACGGAACTGAATTATTTAGAACCACTATTAAACATCACAATTTTCTATAATGGACTATGTTGGACGGAAATATTTGATTCAAATGGAGAAAGACTTTTTTTTGGACTTGGTGATCCTCAAAAAAATGTGAGTGTAAATGGTACTGCACCATTTGATGTGATGTTAGGAGCTGCAGACAATCTTCAGAGCATTCAAGTTGATGGTGAAGAATATACAATCACTAATCCAGTAAGACGAGGTGAAGTGATG
>Ga0208277_1000070_pt1 | contig 53942 bp, 43 predicted proteins | sample ETNtaG_5_FD_185782 | JGI IMG/M metagenome (GOLD analysis project Ga0208277, IMG submission 185782) | Marine microbial and viral communities from oxygen minimum zone, Eastern Pacific Ocean - ETNP201406SV205 (SPAdes) (version 2) | ecosystem: Environmental > Aquatic > Marine > Oceanic ...
ACATTAAATCGCGGTGTGATCAATCTCAAAGATTCACTAATGCCTCGTTTTGCACAATTGACATATGATGGATTTTGGTTTTCTCCGGAAATGGAAATTTTGCTCAACATGGTACAGAAAACTCAGGAACCGGTAAATGGTACTGTTCGTATAGAACTTTACAAGGGGAACTGCATGGTGACTGGACGTATGTCACCTAACAGCCTCTATAATGAGGACATGGCAACAATGGAAGCTGATCATGGAGCATATGACCCTAAAGACGCCATTGGTTTTATAAAACTAAACGCACTGCCTTTGCGTATTCAAGCAGGTTTAAAAGAAAAATCAAAATAACAATTCCTGCTTTCTTTCAATCTGATATTGTAACTATTAAGAAAGATGAATTTGCAAAAATTGTATCCTTTACTCACTCTTGTATTTTTCCTTGCCACTTGTGTATTGCTTTATCTGCAGTATTTTTCTGCTCCTAAAATATATACAATCCCAAAAACTGCAGAAATTGAACTGAAGGTTGTCCCACAATCTCCAGAAAATACAGAGGGAGACTCTAATATTTCTGATGAAGAAATTCAACGGCTGCTTGATGTTGAAAATGAGCAGAAAGAACTTGTTCTACTATTTGAAAGGGTTTCCGCTGATTTGAAAGAAGCCAGCAATTCCAAAAAGGTTTTAGCTCAACTTATGTTGGGACGTTCAACTTTAAGTGATTTTGGTAAGCGTTTTTTGAACTACAAACTCTTCCGCAAATCAGGTGGTTTTTTGAGATATATGCGCCAAAAAACAAAAGCCTATTTGAGTGATGGTAAACTTGGTGTTAAAACTTCCGGGATCAAGCAAAAAGATTTAGCCAAGTTCCGCAAGGAAATCACCGGATGGCTCATGAATCGTACTAACGAAGAGATTGAAGCAGTCGCATCGTTTTTGAGTTTCTTCTTCGCTGAAACACTTTATGACATACCAATGACCATGCTCGCGTCCAGAATGACTCCCGAACTCGAGGAAATAGATTTCAGCACACCTGTTCTTTTGGAAAAAGTCCTAACTACTCCAAGCCGTGATGCCAACGGAGAAATGAATGAGAAAAAGCCTACCACAGTTACAAAATATTCAATGGCGCAACAATTCTTTTTCCGCAGGGGACCTAAAATATCTGAAAAAGCAGTTGTATTTTTAAAAGCTTACCTCAGTCATACTGATCTTTAATCTTTTGTAAATCGAAAGTTTAGTAAGAATTCAGATTTTGACACACGCCAAAATCAACAAAACTTAATGTAATGTCTATTAATAGTTGTACTTGATTTTACCATTTCAAAAGAAGGAAATAAATCTCAAAAATATTAGTATTTGACTTATGTGAGATTTGTAGCTCTGCTCCAAATTATAGGGTCAAAAAAAATTTTAAATGTTTTTCAAATATTAGTGAACAAATTTATTTCTTCTACTAATTTATGTTTCTATTTCTCCGTCTCATCTCAAATCAGCAAGATTAATTACTTCAGCTCTGTTCATAATTCAATTTCTCTGTATTGCTAATAACAACTTAAAATGAAAATTAGAGTTCTCAGTTCTGACGATGTTCGGCAGGCATTACCTATGAAAGCTGCCATTGAGGAATGTAAAAGAGCCTATAGCCGTTTATCAAACGGAAATGTTGAAATGCCTCTACGCAGTCGTGTTCATGTTTTAGAACAGGATGGGCTTCTCCTGACTATGCCAGCCGCATTGCTAGAAGATGGTGAAATGGCCGTAAAACTCGTAACTGTTTTTGGCAAGAATCCCGCACGCAATTTACCTCTGATTCATGCGGTTGTGCTTGTGCTGGATGCTGAAAATGGACAAGTCCTTTCACTGATGGACGGTGAGGTGCTGACCGCAGTCCGTACCGGAGCAGGCGTAGGCGCTGCGACTGATTTTCTTGCGCCTCCAGGAGCAAACAGCGTAGCCATAATCGGTAGCGGAAAACAAGCTGGTGATCAACTGGATGCTGTTTGTAGTGTCCGTGACATTGAACAGGCATGGGTTTACAGCCCAAATCATGAACATGCTCAGAGTTTTGCGAATAAAATGTCCGATGTAGGTCCAATTCCAAAAGATGTGAGAGCAGTTCACTCATCAGCAAAAGCTTTAAAAGACGCGGACATTGTCTGCACCGCCACCACATCTAAAACACCAGTCATTTCATATAAGCATCTCAAACCAGGTGCGCATGTAAACGCTGTTGGTTCCTTTCAACCGACAATGCAGGAAATCGACGGGGAAACTATCCGTAATGCTCTTGTAGTTGTTGATTCTCGAGAATCAGCACTGAATGAAACAGGAGATATCGTCACACCCATCAAACAAGGTTTAATTACTCCGGAGCATATTCACGCAGAAATTGGCGAAATCATAAACGCTACAAAAAGTGGCCGTTCCTCTCATGATGAGATCACATTTTTCAAATCCTGTGGAGTTGCTGTTCAGGATGTAGTGACCGCCTCTATTGCTTTGAAAAACGCGGAACGAGAAAATCTCGGAAAGATTTGCATTTTATAAATCATGTCTAGACTACCTAAAAAAGCTGATGTTGTTATTCTCGGCGGTGGAGTTATGGGTACGAGCACAGCATACCATTTGGTAAAACGCGGACAAACAAATATTCTACTTTTGGAGCGCGAATCTTTTTTCGGTACAGGTGCAACCGGCCGTTGTGCCGGTGGTATTCGCCATCAGTTCAATACTGAAGTCAATATAAGGCTTTCACAAAAAAGCCTTGCCATGATTGATACTCTTGAGGAAGAAACAGGACAGTCTGCGATGGTGCGGAAATGTGGCTATTTATTCGTGCTGACTGATGAAAAGGACGTTCCAGTATTCCAAAAAACTCTGAAGCTTCAGGATTCACTGGGAGTAAAAACAGAATGGCTTTCAGGAGACGAGGTCTCCAGGCTAGCAGCACCATGTGTTTTCCCGGATGCAATAGGGGGAACTTTTAACCCGGATGATGGCCTAGCTGACCCAAACAGCATAGTAATGGGATACATCAAAGCTGCCCGACGTCAAGGTGCGGTCTGCCTTACAGATTGCACCGTAACTGGTTTTGAACTAGAAAATAATAAAGTCCGTAAAGTTCGTACCAGTCTAGGATCGGTTGAAACCGAAACGGTCGTCAATGCCTGCGGTCCCTGGAGCACTTTCCTGGGTAATGTAATAGATCTCGAAATACCGGTTTCTCCCTTGCGACGTCAGTGGTTTGTCACAGAAAAAGTACCAGAACTACCTGCCGAATTTCCTTTTGTAATAGATTTCTCGCAAAGCCTCTATTTTCATCGCGAAGCTTCCGGACTGCTAAGTGGAATGTCTAACCCCAATCAGAAATTCGGTACTGATCAAAGTATAGATCAAGATTGGGAAATTAGACACATTAAAGAAGCTCTAGCACGGTTGCCCCTTTTGGAAAACTCAGGAATTAAGGCCAGACAGGCCGGCCTTTATGAACTAACTCCGGATGCACATCCGATCATAGGTTCCACGCCAGTAGATGGTTTTTATTTGCTGACAGGTTTTTCCGGACATGGTTTTATGCAGGGTCCAATTTGTGGAAAACTAATGGCTGAAATTCTCATTGACGGAAAGGCATCCTCCGTTGATATCAGCATGCTTGATTACAAGCGTTTCGAGGAAAACCGTCTTATTCAGGAATACAATGTCGTCTAAATGCTTTCCGGATTGCACCCTTTAAATTTTTTCCGTAAGCTTTATTGAATAAACATTTTCCCATTTTTTAAAAAAACATATCATCACTTAACTCATACTATGCTTACTAAAAATACTGTTGCAAAAATCCTTGAATCCGGAATCATGCATGGCGCAGACTTCACGGAAGTCTTTGTTGAGGACTCAATTTCCTCTTCAATTAATTTACTGGATCAGAAGATTGACGAGATTAATTCCTCAAATTCATTCGGCATCGGCATCCGACTGCTTTACGGAAATGAAGCATATTACGGTTACAGCAGTGACTCAAGTGAAACTAATCTTTTGGAATTGACAAAAAATCTTGGACAATCCCACTCTAATGCAGGCAAAAAAGGTGGAGTGATGCCCCTCGAGCAAAAAGCGGTACAGGATATTCATCATGTGGTAGTCAATCCAGAAAATGTGAGCAAGACTGAACGGGTAGACCTTTTGCGTAAATTGGATGAACTCACTCGTCGTCATGGTGGGGAAGTCAGTCAGGTTAATGCAAACATGGCAGAGAAAAAGCGATCTGTGCTGATCGCCAACACTGAAGGTCTGTGGACTGAGGATGAACGTAGCTATTCTCGGATACGCCTTTCCGCAGTTGCGGAAAAAGGTGACGGTCCTCAAACAGCTTCTGAAAGCCCCGGAGTTTTGGGTGGTTATGAGTTTTTCCAGAATCTGAATTTAGAAGAGTTAGCAGAAAATGCAGCACAGTCAGCATTGCGAATGGCTAGTGCAGGGTATATTGATGGTGGTACAATGCCGGTTATTCTCGGCAACGGATTCGGTGGCGTTATTTTTCATGAAGCCTGCGGACATCCCTTGGAAACAGAGGCGATCCGTAAAAATGCTTCCCCCTTTTGTGATAAAATCGGTGAGCGCGTTGGCCAGTCAATTCTAAACGCGGTTGACGACGGTACTATTGCCAACAAATGGGGTTCATGCAATGTGGATGACGAAGGGACTCCCACTCAAAAAACTGTTCTAATTGAAAACGGGATTCTCAAAAATTATCTCAGCGACCGTATAGGTGCTAGTCAAGTCGGTATCCCCAGAAGCGGTTCTGCAAGGCGTGAATCCTATAAGTTCGCTCCTGTTTCAAGAATGAGAAACACCTTTATTACTCCTGGGAAGGATAATTTAGAAGAAATGCTTTCCACAATAAAATTTGGCTTATATGCCAAAAAAATGGGCGGTGGTTCAGTAAATCCAGGTACAGGCGAATTTAATTTTGCAGTACAGGAAGGTTACGCCGTTCGTAATGGCAAAATTTCCGAACCAGTTAGAGGTGCGACTCTCATAGGCAAAGGATTTGATGTTTTGTCACAAATCTCAATGATTGCCGATGATCTCGAATTAGCTGCAGGCATGTGCGGTGCAGCTAGTGGCTGGGTTCCTACCACTGTAGGGCAACCCACTTTGAAAATTGACTCTATCCTTGTTGGTGGACGCTAATTCAGTTTTTGTTAAACGCAGATAAACAGTTAGCCAAGAACCGTTGAATGAAATATTTCAAAGAGTCAGTAGAAACTATGCCACGTAAGGCATTGGAAAAGCTGCAAATTGAAAAAATGCGTTCCATGCTGAGAAAAATATACGGACGCAATCGTTTTTATACCGACAAATTAAGTGCAGTCGGAGTTCATCCGGAATCCTTCCATACGCTCGGCGATTTAAAACGTTTGCCGCTGACCGAAAAAATAGAGTTGGTACAGGCTCAAAGTGATATATTACCATTCGGAAGTAACACCACGTTTGAGGAATCAGCCTATCACCGTTTTCACCAGACTTCCGGAACCACGGGAACCCCTCTACGCGTTTTGGACACACCTGAAAGTTGGGATTGGTGGGGGGATTGCTGGGGCTTCGTACTCGCTGGAGCAGGCTTGACAAAAAATGATCGTTTGTTTATTCCGTTTTCTTTTGGACCATTTATCGGTTTTTGGGCTGCAGTCGAGGGTGCACGAAAGATCAATGCGCTAATGATACCTGGCGGTGGAAGGGATACTCTGCAACGTTTGCACTTGATGAAAGAACTTGGTACAACTGCCATGTGCTGTACTCCGACTTATGCTTTACGTCTGGCGGAAGTGGCTCAGGAATCCGGGTTCGATTTAAATAAAATTCCATTGAAAACCATAATTAACGCAGGAGAACCGGGAGCAAATATTCCTGCCACTAAAGCACGTATTGAATTGGTTTGGAATGCTAAATGTTACGACCATGCAGGTGCTTCAGAAATTGGAGCACACAGTTTTGAATGCGAACTTCAACCAAACGGAACGCACATAACAGAAAGCGAATTCATCGTAGAGGTGCTGAATCCTGAAACTCTCGAGCCTGTTCCGGCAGGTGAACAAGGTGAGTTAGTCATTACAAATTTGGGTCGTATCGGTTATCCGGTTATCCGATACCGTTCAGGAGATCTTGTAATTCTGAATGAGCAAGCATGCGCATGCGGGCGTAGCTTTGCAAGATTTGAAGGAGGTGTTTTAGGACGTACGGATGACATGGTGGTTGTTCGCGGAATTAATGTTTTTCCAAGTGCGGTTGAAAATTTGGTACGTCGATGTGAGACAGTAGAAGAATTCCGTATAACCGTTTCCACTAATAACGAAATGGGTAATTTGTCAATTGAACTGGAGCTAAGTAAAAATGCAAATCCTGACAGTGCTAGAAAAACTGTGGATCAGGCAATTCAAAATGAGTTGAGCCTTCGTCCTGAAATAACTCTTGTACCGTACGGAAGTCTGCCGCGTTTTGAAATGAAAGCCAAACGTTTTCACCTGAAAGATAATTAGATAAAAAAATAATTTTCTAACCACATGTTTTCATGGAGAAAAACAACTTTATTTTTTGTGCCCATCATCCTAATTAACAGCAACTGAAAAGATAAAGGAAAATAAAATGAAACAATTGCTGACATTAACAATAAACGGTGAGTCTCACGAAGTTTGGACTTCGACTAATAAAACACTACTCGAGGTTTTACGTGAAGATTTGAATCTCACTGGAACGAAACATGGTTGTGAACTTGGTGAGTGCGGCGCATGCACTGTATTGATTGAAGGAGAACCAGTATTGGCCTGCCTCATTTTGCCACTTGAAGTTCAGGCCCAGGATATCCAGACGATAGAGGGTCTGACAAAATATGGAAGTTCAACTGCTGAACCAAAACCACATCCGCTCCAGACCGCTTTTGCAGAACAAGGCGCTTCACAATGCGGTTATTGTTCCCCCGGAATGTTAATGACGGCGAAAGCCTTTCTGGATAAAAATTCAAAGAATAATTCAAAAATGCCGCTCGACCGTCAATCTATTCGGCATGCTCTGTCTGGAAATTTGTGCAGGTGTACTGGTTACTCAAAAATTATAGAAGCAATTGAACAAGCTGCTAATCAAACTTCATAACTTCCGAAAACATTAAATAATTTCTCAAAGACATAAAAAAAATATCATAAAATTTTTATGGGTAAAAATAATAATTTTCAATGGATCGGAAAATCTTGGGCTCAAGTAGACGGACTTGCTAAAACAAAAGGGGAAACTGTCTATGCGGACGATTTGTTTTTACCAAGGATGCTTTTTGCCAAAATGCTACGCAGCCCTCACTCGCACGCACGTATAAAAAATATTGACCTGACAAATGCCTTGAATCGCCCGGGAGTAATAGCTGCATTGACTGGCAGGGATATGCCAATACGTTTCGGGATTTTACCTGTCAGTCAGGATGAAGAAGCTTTGTGTGTTGATAAAGTTCGTATGATTGGTGACCCGGTGGCAGCAGTCGCAGCCATTGACGAAGAAACTGCAGAAGCAGCTCTGGAAGATATTCTGGTGGAATATGAGCTTTTACCGTCCGTTTTGACAATTGAAGACGGTTTAAAAGATTTGGAAGAGTCAGAACTTGAGAATTCACAAATTCACGCATATGCCGATTCAGGGAATATTCACAAAAAAGTCGCCCTCGAATTTGGTGATACAGTTGCTGGATTTGCGGAAGCAGACCATGTACGAGAAGAACTATACTATTACGAAGGGAACACACATTTGCCGATGGAACAGCATTCATCAGTCGCGAAACACGGCGCTGATGGACGTCTCTCACTTTGGTCTTCCACGCAAACTCCTCACTATGTGCACCGGGCTTTAGCCAAAGTCCTTGAAATGTCAGCCAGTCAGATTCGTGTAATCGCGACTCCGGTCGGAGGTGGCTTCGGTGGAAAAACTGATCCTTTTCAGCACGAAATTGTCGTTAGTAAATTGGCCATAATGACTGGGCGTCCAGTAAAAATTACTTTAACTCGTGAAGAAGTTTTTTACACGCATCGTGGACGACATCCTGTTTTGATGTGGGTTAAAGCTGGAATGAAATCAGACGGTTCGATAACGGCATTGCATTACCGGAATTTTCTGGACGGAGGAGCTTACGGAAGTTACGGTGTAGCAAGCACCTTTTACACTGGTGCTTTGCAGACATTAACTTATCCGATTGCTAATTACAAATTTGAAGCAATGAGAGTTTTTACCAATAAAGCGCCTTGTGGCCCCAAACGAGGACATGGTACACCACAACCACGTTTTGCACTTGAAGTTATGCTGGATAAATTCGCAGAAGATTTAAAACTGGATCCCGCCGAGTTACGCTTAAGACACCTGATGCCGGATAACAGCTTAACCGTTAATCACCTTACGGTTACCACTAATGGTTTGGGGGAATGTCTGCGCAAAGTCAATGAAGCATCAGGATTTCAGAAACGCCGAACCAAATCATCTCCCGGGAAAGGCTTTGGACTAGGATGTGGTGCATATTTGAGTGGTGCTGGCCTACCGATTTACTGGAACAAAATGCCCCATTCTGGTGTACAGATTAAAATTGACCGCAGTGGCGGAGTTACAGTTTTTTGCGGGAGCACCGACATTGGTCAGGGCTCAAATTCTGTGCTAGCTGGAATTGTAGCTGAAGAACTTGGTATTCATCTTCAGCATGTGATTGTCGTAACAGCAGATACTGATTTAACACCCGTTGATTTGGGTAGTTATTCCAGCCGTGTAACACTGATGACAGGCAATGCGGCAATTGCGGCGGTGCGCCCTTTACGTGAGCAAATTCTTATTGCTGCTTCTGAAGTTCTTAAAATATCAACTGAAGAATTAACGATCAGCAATGGTAAAGTTTGCAAGCGGAATGGAAGTGTTGAACCTGTTTCTTTTGTGGACGCAGTTCAGTGGGCGGAAGCTAAATTTGGTACTCTCGGTTCAGTCGGAAGTTATACACCCCCCCGCCGGGGCGGAAAATTCAAAGGTGCAGGAGTTGGTCCGTCACCAAACTACAGCTATTCAGCCTGTGTTGCCGAGGTAACATGTGATCCGGAAAGCGGGCTTTACCGAGTTGACAAGCTCTGGCTCGCACATGATATTGGACAGGCAATCAACGAAAAGCTGGTCATAGGTCAAATTGAAGGTAGCGCTTATATGGGTTTGAGCGAGGCTATGATGGAGGAGCAAGTTTATCGGACTGGAAACTCTGCATGTTCAGGAGGTATCGGTCCTGCCGGACTGCATAAAATTCCATCAATGCTGGATTACAAAAGTTTGACCTCACTGGATATGCCTGAAGTTGAAACAATTCTAGTAGAAACACATGATTCTGAAGGACCATATGGTGCAAAAGAAGCTGGCCAGGGTCCTCTGCTGCCAATAATGCCTGCTATCGCAAATGCGATTTACAATGCTGTTGGTGTGAGGGTTGATGAAGTGCCTATTACCGCGGAAAAAATTTTCCAAGGGTTGCAGGATTTGAAAAAAGGGAAATCAGGAAGAATCGGACCAAATAAATTCCCAAGTATTAAATTCCCGGAGGCACTGCGTGTCGAAATTCCGGACTGAAGATTTACTAAAAATTTTATGATTGATATCGTCGTAAAAAATACTAAATATGTGTCATTTTAGAATGGCATAATCCAATAAAATACAAAATCATTAGATCCATGTTACGGTTACCACCTTTTAAATATCACTCTCCAAGCAACATTGCTGATGCAGTTGCGTTAAAAGCTGAATACGGTGAATCTGGGATGTATTCTGCTGGAGGAACTGACTTGTTCCCAAATATGAAACGTCGCCAGTTCACACCAAAGAATCTAATAGGTTTAGCTGAATTGAAGGAACTACAGACCATTTCCGAGGAAAATTCGGCGAAAGGATTGCTAATCGGTTCTGGAGTTTCCTTGACTGAGGTAGCGGAAAATCACAAAATCCGAGAGCTTTTCCCGGCTTTGTCTCAGGCAGCAACATTGGTATCTGCTCCTCAGTTAAGAAATATGGGCACTATTGGGGGGAATTTGTGTCTGGACACACGCTGTAACTATTACAATCAAAGTTTTCAATGGCGCAAGGCATTAGGATTTTGCCTGAAAAAAGATGGTGATATTTGCTGGGTAGCACGCAGCAGTCCAAAATGTCTGGCAGTCTCATCTTCAGACTGCGCTACTGTTGTGATGGCCCTGAATGCGGAATTTAATTTGGTAGGGCCGGAAGGCAAACGTACGGTTCCGGCGAATGAATTTTATAAAAATGATGGTGCAGAATTTCTTAACAAAACTAGGGACGAATTACTAGTTTCCATTAGCCTGCCTCTTCATAAAGGCTGGCAGATGAATTATAAAAAATTACGCAAACGTGACTCTATCGATTTCCCAATTCTGGGTGTTGCTGCTGCATTGCGTCTTGAAAATTTTGGAAGCTCTGGCGCTCTTGAAAAAACAAAGGGTACACTTGATTGTGCTGAAATACGTATTGTTTTAGGAGCAGTTGCTTCATCCCCACTGAGAGCATTTGAAGCTGAAAAAATACTGATTGGTAAACCATTAACAGAAGAACGAATTGAAGCTGCTTCTCAGCTCGCGTCAAAACTGGCGAAACCGATGGACAATACGGATATGAGCCTGGGATTCAGGAAAAAAATGGTAGCACTGTTTGTGGCAAAAGCTTTGAAAGATACACTTGATAATTAGGTGAAATAAAATTTTTAAATTTGATTTATGTATTGAATTTTATATATTTATAATTCAACTATCCCAGTAAATCCAGTACATCAAGAGGATCCTTAACAATGGCCTTGGCACCATTGTCTCGGAGTTCTTCTTCATTACGAAAGCCCCAAAGAACTCCCACGGAGAAACAACCTGCAGCGGAAGAGGTTTGCATGTCAGTCGCAGTGTCGCCCAAGTAGATAAAAGAGCTTGAAGGAATTTTCAATTTTTCACAAATTTCCAACATTCCTTCAGGATCAGGTTTGCGTGGGACCCCATCGCGCTGACCTAAAATCATTTTAAAATCCCAGTTCGGTAAAAGCTTATTTACCGCGATTAGAGTAAATTCATGTGGTTTATTTGAGAGAACCGTCAATTTAAATTTACGACGAGACAATTCATCAAGTAATTCTGGGACATTTTCGTATGGAACAGTCTGCTCATCCCAGCAATCCCGATAGTTTTTTTCAAAATCCTGTCGGCATTCTTCAATGAGTATTTCGTTACGGACTTCTTTAGGAAGGACACGGGTCATAAGCATTTTCGCGCCGTCACCTACAAAGTAACGATATGCTTCCTGAGGGTGTTCCGGGAACCCGCGTTTTAATAGTATTTTATTAGTGCAATTTGCCAAGTCGGCTAAACTGTCAAGCAACGTGCCGTCTAAATCAAAGCAAACTGCCTCAAATTGCATGAAATTTTTAATTAATTATTATTGTTTAACTCATCACGCCAAACTTTTGAAGGATGAAATGTTACAACTCGGCGTGCAGATATTTCATAATTCCTTTTTGATTTAGGGTCACGACCGGGACGGGATTTTTTATCACGCAACTCAAACTTGCCTAACCCTGTGATAAGGACATCCTCACCTTTTTCTAGTTTTTCTTTGATCATTTCCAACATATCGTTGACCAATTTTTCTGCTTCACCGAACTGCAGGCCAGTACCCAACTGGATCGCCCTCACAATGTCTACTTTTACCATTCACTCCCCCGATTTATCTTAAATTTCATGGATTTGTTTTTTTGAGTTTTTGTTGAAATACCACTGGCCTGCGTGCTCATCCAAAAAAGTCTTTAACTTCTTCCTGAAGCTCGGATTAGCGAAGACATTGAGAACGCTGTAGTGATACTATAACTATGGAAAACGTCTTCTACAATACATTTTTTTAAAAAAATCAATTAAATCAATTTAAACTGGCAAAATTCAGCTCTGAAGAACTGAGAATAACACTTATAGCTTATTTTTCCAGTTCTTTTAAAAATGTTCAAAAAGTTGGACATTGACCTAATTTGTTATCTATAGTTAAGAGTAACAGCTTTGCCGCCGTCATTATACCACAGGAGCATTAAGCCATGTTTTTAAAGCGCCACAAGCCCTTCGCCGTACTGGGTGTTGTCATAATTTTTCTGCTAATTCTCACTTTTTATCTCCAGCAAATGAAGCGTGAAGAATTGCAAAATGAACTCAACAAAGTTGAACTTAAGGATGTCAGGATCGGCGCAGGGACTTCCAAAGGCAAGCTGGGAACAGCAATTTTTGGTGTCATTTCAAATAATGGTGAACGCACGATTAAGATTGCGACAATGAATGTAGATTTCATTGATGATGCAGGAGAGCTTTCTGCATCACACAAATTTTTTCCTGTCAACAATTATTCATTCAGCGATTCTACTGCTTTGGAACCCGGTGAAGCAAAAGAGTTTGGTTTCCCAATAGACGAAATTGTTCCGGAAAACTGGGGAGGTACTATTAGGTCCCGTCTTATCAATTTGCAATTCAAATAAAAACGGAAAAAATGTCAACGCCTCTTTGGCAGCCAAGTCAGCAAGAAAAAGAAAAAACTCTGCTCACACTTTTCAGTCATAAAATTCAGCAAAAGTATAAACTTCCGAATATCGAATACTCAACTCTTCACCAATGGTCAATTGAGTCCCCTGAACTTTTCTGGGAGGAAGTCTGGCATGATTGTGATGTACGTTGTTCAGAGCCCTGGAGAGAAGTGATGTCTAAAACGGTCTTTAGTGAAAAGATCGGCACTGAGTCTTCAGGATGGTTCACAGGAGCGAGATTGAATTTTGCAGAAAATTTACTGGCAAAGGGAAAGGCGGAAAATGAAGCTATTTGTTTTTTTGGTGAAGACGGTTCAACACGTTCGCTTAGTTATGCAGATTTGCGAAAATCAGTGGAGCAATGTGCATCCGGAATGAAAGCACTCGGAGTTACAGAAAATGACAGGGTTGCGGCTGTGCTTCCTAACTGTCCTGAAGCAGTTATTGGTATGCTGTCAGCTGCGAGTCTGGGTGCAATTTGGTCTTCTTGTTCGCCGGATTTCGGAATTAAAGGTATATACGATCGGCTAGGGCAGATTACTCCAAAAATTTTAATAACAGTAAATGCATATAACTACAATGGCAAAGAACATCAATGTCTGGATAAAATCCGAGAAATCAGCCAGCGCATTTCCTCCATTGAATCTGTGTTCGTAGCAGCATTTACAAAAACTCCTATAGAACTTCAGGGTAAGGAAAAGACTTGGGAAGATCTCCTCGACACTTCCGCTGGCCCTTTAGCATTCTTACAACTGCCTTTTGATCATCCGCTTTACATTCTCTACTCATCTGGTACGACCGGTTTGCCCAAGTCTATTGTACATGGCGCAGGTGGAACCCTGCTTAAGCACCTGACAGAACACCGTTATCACGCGGATGTAAAACCCTGCGACCGTCTGTTTTATTTTACAACCTGCGGCTGGATGATGTGGAACTGGCTGGCAAGTGGGCTTGCGTCCGGTGCAACACTGATTTTGTATGACGGCGCACCTGGATTTCCTGACATGGGTCGAATGTGGCGACTAATAGATGATCAGCGCATTACACATTTTGGTACAAGCCCCAACTTCCTGGGTGCAGTGAAAAAAGCCGATTACTCGCCAAAAGATAATCATCAACTAGATTCACTGAGGGTAATTTTATCAACCGGATCTCCTCTGCCTGCTGATTTGTTCTCATGGGTTTATGAGAAAGTTGCTTCAGTAGCACTTATGTCTATCGCAGGTGGAACAGATATTGTCGGTTGTTTCATGGGCGGTAATCCTAATCTGCCGGTTTTCTCCGAGGAACTACAGTGCAAAAGTCTGGGTATGAATGTTCTTGCCTATAATCCTGATGGGAAATCAGTAATTTGTGAAAAAGGAGAGTTGGTTTGCCTCACCCCTTTTCCGTCAACACCAATCTGTTTCTGGAATGATAAAGCTGGTAAAAAATATCATCAGGCATATTTTGAGCAGTTTCCAGGAGTTTGGACGCATGGTGATTTTATCGAAATTACCGAACGCGGAGGTGTTATTGTATATGGCAGAAGCGACACCGTGCTTAACCCCGCAGGAGTGCGAATTGGTACATCCGAAATATATCGACCGGTTGAAGAAATGCCGGAGATTATGGATAGCCTCGTTGTTGCACAGACCTGGGAAAGTGACGTTAGGATCGTGCTGTTTGTGGTTTTGCGTGACGGGCTTGAACTTGATGACGAATTGGTAACGAAAATAAAAGTTGCTGTTCGTCATGATAATACTCCGCGTCATGTTCCATCGTTGATTTTAGCAATTCCGGAAGTGCCGCGAACAATCAGCGGGAAAAAAGTGGAAAAAGCTGTATTGCAAATTATTAAGAATGAAATTGTTGAAAATACCGCTGCTCTTGCTAATCCAGAAAGTTTGGACTATTTTTCAAAATTAAGAGGAGAACTTGGCAAATGAAAAGAAAAATTGATCAACTCTAATTTTTTTGAGAAACTTCGTAGACACGGTCGCGTATGATTTGCAGGAGATCAAGAATTGGCATGTCAGGGATTTCTGACCACTCCATCAGTTTCAGCACATATTTTTTCAGTCGCCCCCTAGATAATCCACGTTTTTCCCAACCGACATAGACTTCTTCAATTTCCCCGGGCAATGGCCTACCGTCTAAAGTTCGTCGTAGAAGAAATTTCAACGTGCTGTCTGAGTACTGCCTAACAAACTTTTCCAGTGAAGACTGTGTTATTCTTTTACTGCCAAACACTACATCGTCATCTTCAGCATCATCTTGCAGTAAACCATCTTCATCATCCTCAATGAACTCCTCGTCTGATTCTTCTTCTATGCCGTCCAGCAGGTGTGCAGAAGAAAGGCTTGATTGAGGCGCTTGAGATTCCGAATTATCGTCAAAATTGGTGCTGGCTGAAATATCCTCATTTCCTTCATCTTCTGATCCTTCAGTTTTTTCTTCATCCTCTGCAGTTCGAGCTTCTGAATAATTAAGTTCATTCATATTTTCATCTGTAACTTCCTCTGCATTATTTCCCTCAGCTATTTCAGCGGAGACCGCATCTGTAAATTGTTCTAAATCAGGTTCAAGGAAAATTTCCATTTGCTCTTCCTGATCATCAACTACGGTAGAATTAATTCCCGGCTCATCATCTTCAATCTTGTTTACAAGAGTTTGATTGATATCAGGCATGATAGCTTCCGACACTTTTCCGCCAGATAGAGTTTGTTTTGAGGGCCGGGAAAATAATATTGTGGGATATTTACGATCTTGTTTTTTTTCTTGCGGCACAAGAGATTCTGGAGATACGCCTCTTTCCTTCGCGATATGCTTCAGGAATCCCTTAACCAGTTCACGTCCTTCTAGGCGTTCCTGTAGCTGACTCCTTAACTGCATCAAGTCTCCCAGTTTATAGTTCTTTGTTGAAAAATCATTCTCCTCCGACGTACCTTCGGGTTTTGTCTCCTGCCTCGCTAAAATCAGACTGTAATACGTTTCAATATACAAGAGCAGATCATAAAGAGCATGGTTTTGAGTCTGACGCAAACCTTGTGCGATGTTATAACGAATATTGAAAAGATGATGATTGCCTTTTGCTAAACGATCAAATGCTTTCAGAATTCGCAGACAGATCTTTTTTTGCAGTTTCCTTGCAGACCAGCCGAAATTGTTCAGATAATCATTAAAACCATTGAAGCGTTCCCTGGAGACAATTTCACGAATCAAGTCTGCTTCCTGATCAAAAAAGTCACATATCACCGAGCCACCGGCTTCAATCTCAGTTTCAGTCGAATCATGATAAACAAATCCGGAACGAAAAAGATGCTCACAGAGTTGAATTAGTAAAGCTTCCTGATCAGGAAGTCGCTGATCAATATTTCCGCTGTACTCCTGGATTATTACACTACGATGCATTAGGCGTTGAGAGTTTATTGATTATAAATTAAGTCACAACTCACAATAACTTAATAATCCATTCTCGGCAACCGGAGCAATAAAATAATTAGAACTCAACCCAGGCCTTCATTCAATGGACTCTGCGCATCAGTATCTTAGAATTGCATTGAAATTTATCAGGTTTTTATCTAATATAGCTATTTTAGAATCAACCTTTAAAACATGATTAAAAACTGTTGGATTAATTCGTTTTCACCTCATAAAGCAAAGAGAGGTAAGGGATTTGTGCAGTAAAAAATAATTTTAGCATTTAAAATTGAAATGATCAGCATTGCTGACTTAGCCATGCAGTATGGCAAAAAGACTCTTTTTGAGAAATCTTCGATCACTTTTGATCCCGGAAAAAGTTATGGTCTTGTAGGAGCAAACGGTTCCGGGAAATCCACACTACTGCGTTTGATAACCGGTGAAGAAAAACCTTATTCCGGAACTATTTCAGTTCCCCGTGATTTGAAAGTTGGTGTGCTGCAGCAGGACCATTTCCAGTTTGAAAACAATCGCGTAATAGATGTCGTCCTGCTGGGACGTCCGGTCTTGTCTGATGCGATTTTTGAGAAAGAGAAATTGCTAGAGAAAGAAAATTTTGACAACAAAACCGGACACAGGCTTGGGCAGTTGGAAGAAATAATTGCAGAAGAAGATGGTTATGTAGCAGAACCTTTTGCAGCTGAATTGTTGTCAGGCCTCGGTATAGAAGAGCGTTATCACACCGGGCCGATGAGTGCGCTTTCCGGAGGATTTAAATTGCGTGTGTTGTTAGCACAGCTGCTTTTTCAACAACCCGATATTCTGCTTCTTGATGAACCGACAAACCACCTGGATATTGTTTCAATCCACTGGTTAGAAAAATTTTTGTGTTCACAGTTTGAAGGAACACTAATTTTTATTTCACATGACCGTAAATTTTTAAATGCTGTAGCAGGTTATATCGTTGACATAGACTATGAGGAATTACGGCTTTACACAGGAAACTACGAACAATTTCTTGAAGCAAAGGTGCTGGCTGAAACACAAAAACTTAAAGAAATAAAAAGTTTTGAACGTAAAACGGCGGAGCTGCAGTCTTTTGTAGATCGTTTCCGTGCAAAAGCAACCAAGGCCAGACAAGCTCAGTCACGTGTAAAACAACTCGACAAAATGGATGTGCCTGAGGTAAAGCGTTCCTCGCGAATTTCTCCGGATTTAAGCTTCGTACAGTCACGCCCTTCAGGAAGGACTGTGCTTACGGTAAAAAATTTGAGCAAACGATTTGAAGATACAGAAGTTCTGAAAAATATTTCTTTTGAAATTCAGCGTGGGGAAAAAGTTGCTATCATTGGTCCAAACGGCATTGGCAAATCTACATTGCTGAAAATAATTCTGGATCAGTTGGCTGCAGAGGAAGGTACTTTTGAGTGGGGTTATGAGGCACATACTTCTTATTTTGCGCAGGATCATCACGAGCAGCTACGCGGAAAAATCAGTGCTTATGACTGGCTTTATGCAACAGCGCCTCAAGAACCAATCGGTGCAATCCGCGGATTACTCGGACGCGTTTTGTTTTCCGGAGATGAAGCACTTAAACAGGTTTCCGCCTTGAGTGGAGGTGAATCCGCACGTTTGCTTTTTGCACGTATAATGTTGGAAAAAAGGAATATCCTAGTTCTCGATGAACCAACAAATCACATGGATCTTGAAGGCGTCGCAGCACTGGGAGATGCATTGAAAGCATTTGAAGGTACTGTGCTGGTGGTGAGCCACTATCGGCATTTTGTATCCAAAGTGGCAACACATATCCTCGAGTTAAGTCCTGATGGTGTTAGAGATTTTCCTGGAAGTTATGACGAATATCTGGAAAAATTTGGTGAAGATCATCTGAACCGTGACCAGCCTCTTTCGACCACAATATCAGAAACAACATCACCAGAACCAGCAACTTCTGAATTGAGCTATGATAAACGTAAAAAAATGCAGCGTGAGATTTCTAAATTGAAAAAACAGGCAACACGTTACGAAAGTTTGGTTGAGGAGACTGAACAAAAAATTTCTGCGATTGATGAAAAATTTAGTATTGAAGACTTTTTTCAACAAACTTCTTCGAATGAAGTCCAGAGATTACAAATTGAAAAGAGCGAATTGAATGATCAACTCTCAAAAAATATAAGACAGTGGGAGACGTCTACACAAAATTTAGAAAGTTTAGAGGCGCGTTTTGAAACTTAAATTTAAGAAAGAGATCAGTGTCCGATTTTAATCATGTTTTTCTAATTTAAAATATGAACTGTGAGAGCTATACTGTGCGAATTAAGTAAGTTTAAGATGCACTAACATTCTTTTAAAAAAGTTTTTTTGATAATCAGCAAAAATGTCGAAAAATGATGTATAATTGACCATTATCAATTACTAAAAAGGTCCATATGCGAAATAGAAATTTTTTATTCAAGCCATTAATCAAATGGGTTTTCCTAATTTTTTTGTTAACACTGAGTGTTACTGAAACAGTCTTTGCTCAAACAGAAGCTGAAAATGCGGAAAAATTGTGGAACTTGAGGCAATCTGAAATAGAACAGCTTTATCAGGAAGGCAACCTGGCTAGCGCTTTAAATTCTGCCCAAGAGGCGGTGAGTCTCGCCGAAAAGGCTTTTGGTTCAGGTTCATTGAAATCTATTTCAAGTTTAATGCTACTCGCGCAAATTCATACTGAACTGGACCAGCTGGAAGAGGCGAACCAGATTTACCAGCTGTCACTTGAAACCTGCGTTACCTCCTTTGGAGAAGCAGCGCCAGAGACACTTTCAGTACTCGACAATTACGGTGAATTTCTAAATTCGATTGACCCTGAAATGGCGGAACCTGTGTTCCAGGAGGCACTCCGTCTTTCTGAGGAAGGCGATCCGCAACGTGCTTTCAGAATGAAATCCGTTGGTTTGAATTTACAGGAGTTGGGACGTATCACGGAAGCAAAGGATATGCTCAGTCAGGCTCTAAAAGCATATAAAAAATTTTTAGGTGAAAAAGATGCCGATACAATAGACACCACTGTGAAATTAGCACAGTTGTATCTTTCTCAGGGTAAATTAAAAGAAGCGCAGGAATTATTTGAAACAGCACTGCCTTTGATGAGCGGAGTTCTGGAAGAAACAAATTTATTATATTTAGAAAGCAAAGATAATCTTGCAGAAATTTACCGTCTTCAGGCTAAATATTCACAGGCGGAAACCTTGTTTTTACAAAGTCTGCAAGGAGCAGTTTCAGAGTATGGTGAAGAAGATCCGCTTGTTGTGCAGATTAAAAGTCATTTGGCTCAACTTTATGAAGATACAGGCAAGCTTAAAAAAGCCTTGCTTTATCATCAGCAGGTTTACGAAATTGATCTTTCTTTACTTGGAGAAGAGCATCCAAATACTGCTGGTGACCTAAATAACCTGGCAAGTGTCCGCCGACGCCTCGGTGATTACCAAAAAGCGGAAAAACTTTTCCGCAAATCCCTAAGCTTGATGACTAAAGCGCTAGGCGAAGAATCGCCACAGTCAGTTTCTGTAATGAATAATCTGGCCCTATTACTTGAAAATCAAGGTCTTTATGATGAAGCAGAACCACTTTTCAAAAAAGCATTTGCCATCTCAGGAAAAATTCAAGGGGAACGTCATCCTACCACACTTGCTTTGCTCAACAACCTGGCTTTCCTTTATGAATCGCAAGGAGATTTTGAACGTTCGGAATTGAATTATAAAAACGTAATTCAATTAAATACAGAGATTTTTGGAGAAACTCACACCAACACACTATCCAATCAAAACAACTTAGCCTACCTTTTCCTGCGTGACAATCGTTTTGAAGAGGCAAGACCAATTTTTACAAAAGTCCATCGGTTATGGAGTGACCAATTGGGAGTTGATCATCAGAATACTCTGAAAGCTCTAAACAATCTGGGACGTGTACAAAAGTCACTTGGAAATTTAGTTGAAGCAGAAAAGAATATCTCAGCTGCCTTGGCAGGAAGAACAAGAGTTTTTGGCAAAAATCATGCGGACACCCTGCGAAGTATGAATGACATCGGTGAACTATACGTGGTACAGGGTAAAAAAGACGAAGCACTTAAAATATTCCGCGAAACTCTTAAACTTGAAGAAGAAGTTCTTGGGGAGAATCATCCTTATACTTTTGAAACACTAAATAACCTAGCAGATTTGCTCAAAACAATGGGCAAATCTGAAGATGCTTATGATGTCTTTAAAACAGGATTTAAACGGCGTAACGCCTTTTTGAATAGAGTACTCTGGGTTGCAGGAGACAATACCCGGCAGTCTTATATAAGTCTCCACAGACCTGAACAGCATGCCCTTATCCGTATGCTCTTGAGTATGAATGATGAGCGCACCGCAAGGGATCTTTTTGAAGTCAGCTTGAGGCGAAAGGGGTTGTTGCTCAAAATTACCAGTGAAACTCAACAGGTAGTCATGATGTCAGGCGCACCTGAGCTACAGTCAATAACCAAAGAATTGACTCAGACTAGGAAAAAACTGGCGGGACTCACACTGGCAGGGCCTACTGATGAAAACAGAGCACAGTTCCCGAAAATAGTTTTTGATTTGGAGGAAAAGGTCAACATGCTCCAACTCAAACTGGGTGAACAAAGCCAGCGTTTTCGCCAATCCACCAAGCAGGTAACAGTAGATGAAGTAGTAGAAGGTTTGGGTGAAAATGCGTTAGTAGATTTTATAAGTTTCCGTGGAGAGGACGATACATATCGTATGTTGGCAGTTGTTATTAATCAGGGAGAATTTAGTTTTTTTGAATATGAAGATTTAGAAATAATCAGCAGCATGGTCATGGAACTGCGTGAGATTGTTCAGGATGAAGGTGCAGAAGATGAAGACGTCAAAAGCGTTGCAGTAGAGCTTTGGGAGGAATTATGGCAACCGCTCACAGAAGGATTAGGTGAAACAGCCACAATTTTTATTTCCCCGGATGGTTTGCTGAATGTCCTGCCTTTTGATGTTTTGACCGATGATGATGATAGTTACCTGCTGGAAAATTTTGATTTACGTATTGTAAGTTCTGCACGTGATTTAGCTTTGGAACCTTTACTAGCAGCCAAAGGAGAATTACTTATAATTGCAGGACCTGACTATGATTCAGATAAAATTCTCAAAACACCCGCTGCAAGGAAAGTAACCAACAAACGTTCCGCCAGTGTTGCACAGGGTGCTCGAATGGGATCGGGATTACGCGGACTTAATTTTGATCCTTTACCGGGTGCAGAAAAAGAAGGTGAAGTTATCAAAACCGTTGCTGATACAAAAGATCCAAATTCGGATGATGGTCGTGCTAGCACAATTTATTCTCAACGTGTTGCTGAAGAGAATTTACTCCGTAATATGTCTGGTGCACCAGAAGTTCTTCATATTGCAACTCATGGTTTTTTCCTCAAGGAAGACGAAAAGCTGAAAAAACGTCTCCAGGGTCTCAGCCGCGGTTCGAGTAGCGTCCCTCCCCCCGCTGACAATCCATTGTTGCGTGCAGGACTTGCCTTCGCTGGTTTGAACGCAAACGCTCCAATGCTGGGTGAAATTGACACAGATAATGACGGAGTTCTAACAGCGATGGAAGTATTAAGTCTGGAATTAGCCGGGACGCAATTGGTTGTTCTTTCTGCCTGCGAAACCGGTCTCGGTGAAATACACGAAGGGGAAGGAGTTTACGGACTACGCCGCTCCTTTCAGGAAGCAGGTGTGAAGAATGTTATCAATTCATTCTGGGAAGTCAGTGACGCGGGGACACAACTTTTGATGACCAAATTTTACGATAAATTTCTTACTGGAATGTCCGCGCGTCAGGCAATGCGTGAAGCACGTCTGGAAATGCTAGACGATGTACAATGGAGTGCGCCTTTTTACTGGTCTGCTTTTGTAATGGTTGGACGCAACACATAAAAAAACTTGGAGCAGTTAATTATACACGGTGGAGCCGGAAGTCTTGAAGGCAAACTAGAACACGCTCAGGTAATGCACGATTCCCTTTGTAAAATCTGGGAGGAGTCATTTGATATTCTACAAAAAGGTACGGCTGAAGAAACTGTATGTCATGCAATTAGAATGTTGGAAGATGATCCGATTTTTAACGCAGGAACCGGATCCAAGCTACAGGCTGATGGACAGGTGCGGATGAGTTCCGCCTTGATGGACGGGACTAATAATAGATTTTCGGGTGTCATTAATGTGCAAAATATCCGAAATCCTATTGAGGCTGCAGCCTTGCTGTCTAAAGAAGAAAATACGGTTCTGAGTGGTGCTCAAGCCACAGAATTCTGCCGCAAAAATGGAATGGATGATTATAATCCTGTCACTCAAGAACGCTTAGAAGATTACAAAAAACGTTGTTCTGGGAAACACGGAACAGTCGGAACAGTGGCACTTGACAATGAAGGACATATTTTTGCCGGTACATCGACCGGAGGAATTGGCTATGAGATTCCAGGAAGAGTCAGTGACTGCCCCACTGTAGCTGGAACCTATGCTTCCACAAAAGCTGGTGTTTCCTGTACAGGTATTGGAGAGCAAATCACTCAGCAGGCCGCTGCAGCGAAAATCGTAACACGCGTTGAAGATGGTATGCCTCTACATGACGCAGTAACTTTAACCATGAGTGAGAGTAATAAATTCAGCTACTTGTATGGATTGATTAGTCTGGATTCTGAGGGTCATGTTGAAGTTGGGAAAACAGAGGCCTTGGATGAAGTCTTCTACGCATTTCATGATAATAATAGGATCCGAACTTTTTTTGCTTGATCAGTTTTAAATTTTATTTTTCCACTACAAATCTCCTGCGCTCTTCTGCCATCCAGTTGCCAATAAACAACTGTTGAGAATCCGGCATTCTGTAACGTTGTTCAAGGATGAATTTTTCCAAAAATGGTGCTGTTTGCAGAATGAATTCATTCTGCCAAACATCACTGCGGGACAACGTTGCGTCATAACGCAATTCGCCAATTCCAAGTTGTCTTTTAAAACGGAATCGTTGCATACTGTAGCCTGATGCTACAAAAGTAAGATCTATGGCAGTTGCTTTAAGATCAAAATTAATACGAAATTTACCATTCTTTCCCGGAAAAACCACCCGTGCTTTTGGAGCATAAAGTAGTGTTTCATCTTCAAATAGGACAAAGTTTGAATAGTATTCAAGCACAATGATAAATGAACGAGATTCAAGTTGTTGAGAGTTTACTTCCTTCACTGTACCAACAATTATGCGTGTTCCCCAACCTGGACTGTAATCAAGTGATTCAGGATAACATCCGCCAAGCAGCATAGGGAGCATGAGCAAAAACAGTAATAAAACGCGCATAAATTAATCGTAATAAAAAATTATTAAGCTATCTTAAAGATAAGCTAACCCCCCGGAATTGCAAGTTATTGCTCAGCATTTTAGCCCTAGTACATACTTTGTTGTTCTTGACCGAGAAAGCCGGTTTTGCTACAATTACACTACTGGATTTTAGTTGGGCTGATTTAGTCAATAGGTAGAGCAATTATAACAAAAATAATTGCTCTCAATCACATCATGGTCTCCCCTTCAACCAGCCATCTTCACCATACAGGAATCCGTAAAAGGGAATTATGTGGGAAAAAGTTAAAAATATTTTAGGTAACGAAAACTTAAAAACACTAAAGTCATACCAGAAAGTAGTATCTAAGATAAATGCACTTGAAGCTGAAACAAAAGCATTGGATGACGGAGATTTTCCTCTAAAAACAGCTGATTTCCAAGCAAAGCTGAAAGCCGATAAAGGACTAGATGACTTGATACCAGAAGCTTTTGCTCTCGTGAGGGAAGCTTCACGGCGTGTAATAGGGGAGCGTCATTACGACGTGCAGTTATTAGGAGGCCTTGCATTACATCACGGAAACATCGCGGAAATGGCTACCGGTGAAGGAAAAACCTTGTCCTCAACCTGCCCAGTTTATCTTAATGCACTTGACGGAAAAGGTGTACATATTATTACGCCGAATGATTATTTAGCGAAACGAGATAGTCAGTGGATGGGCCAGATCTTTAAATTTCTTGGTTTAAAGGTTGGTTTAATTCAACACGGAATTTATGATGAGGAACGCCGCAATGCTTATGCTGCGGATATTACATATGGAACAAACAATGAATTTGGTTTTGATTATTTGCGTGACAACATGAAGTATTCCCTTGAGGACTATGTTCAGCGTGATTTTAACTTTGCTGTGGTCGATGAAGTGGACAGTATCCTTATTGACGAGGCACGTACACCCTTGATAATAAGTGGACCTACTGAAGATAATATTGAGAAATATCATCAGATAAATAAATTTGTTTACGGTCTCAGTAGAGAAATCCGCAAGGAGGAAGTAGGGAAACTTCCACAGGATCAAATGCATAATATCTCGGATAACCTCGAAGAATTGGAAGATCATGATATTGTACGCGACGGAGATTTTGCACTTGATGAAAGAGCACGAAGCATAAACTTAACCGATCAGGGATCAGTAAAAATCGAGGAGCGTCTTCAGGATATGCTGGTTAAGGATACGAGCCTGTTTGACTATGACAACATGGAAATTTTACATCATGTAAATCAGGCTTTAAAAGCACACTACATGTTCAATAAAGATGTTGATTATGTTGTACAGGAAGGGCAGGTAATTATCGTTGATGAATTTACCGGCCGATTGATGCCGGGACGCCGTTTCAGTGACGGTCTGCACCAGGCTTTAGAAGCAAAAGAAGGTGTAACTGTTGAGCGTGAAAACCAGACTCTCGCTACAATAACTTTCCAAAATTATTTCCGACTTTATAGCAAACTTTCCGGAATGACTGGAACAGCAGAGACCGAAAAGAATGAATTTAAGAAAATATATAATTTAGGCGTTGTCGTAGTTCCCACCAACAAACCTCTTGCACGAAAAGATCTTTCTGATGTGGTTTTCAAAACTGTGGATGCAAAATATCGAGCAACGGTAGATAGAATCAGTGAACTGAATCAGAAAGGTCAGCCAGTTTTGGTCGGTACAGTTTCAATTGAAGTTTCTGAATCAATTAGTAAACTACTCAAGAAAGAAGGCATTGCACATGAAGTCCTTAACGCAAAACACCACGAACGTGAAGCAGAAATTATTTCAGCCGCAGGTCAATTTGGTGCAGTAACGATTGCGACAAACATGGCGGGACGCGGCACAGATATTAAACCTTCGCAGGAAACGCTTGAAGTCGGAGGATTGTTCGTTTTAGGTACGGGCAGGCATGACAGCCGCCGTATTGACAACCAGTTTCGTGGACGTTCAGGACGTCAGGGCGATCCTGGTGCATCTCAGTTTCTTCTTTCTCTGGAGGACGATTTGCTACGAATTTTTGGTGGGGAACGTATTTCAAACCTGATGGACAAGCTGAACATTGAAGAAGACGAACCAATTGAACATGTCTTCATCACCAAAGCTATTGGCAACGCACAGAGAAAGGTAGAAGGATACCACTTTGACATGCGGAAACATGTTTTGGAATACGATGATGTGATGGAAAAGCAACGTTCCATTATATATGGAAGACGCCGTGAAATCCTAGGAGAAGGTGTACAGAATCTCATTTTAGAAATGTGCGATGGCGTAGTTGACCGCATAATGAATCAACATTGTGCAGATAAGTATGCAGATCAGTGGGATGTAAAGGGGTTTAATAGGGCCTTTGAGAGTGTCTTTGGCAAAGTACCTAACGAAAAATGGTATGAAGAAGAACTTAAAGCTGATGAGCATGCAGAAATTTTTTACAAATGGATCGAAGATCTCTATAAAGAAAAGATTGATTTTTTCCGAAAAGTGGCAGCATTTAATTTTGAACCTGAAGTTTCGGAGGATGAGGGTAAAGACCTTTTCATTAAAATGATTCTGGATCTGGAAAGGCAGGTTTTATTAAAGGTCAACGATAATCTTTGGAAGGATCATTTGCTCTCCATGGATCATCTCCGTGAGGGTATAGGACTTGTCGGTTATGCTCAGAAAAAACCTCTTGACGAGTATAGAAAGCAGGCATTTGAAATGTTTTCCGATTTAATGGACCGGATTGACCAAGAGGCAATAAGCACATTTTATAAGTTAACGATTGCTCATCATTTGGCAGAATCTGAACCCCCACCGCTACCGCAGGATGTTGAATTCATCCATGGAGAAGTTGAAAAACCAACTGATGAAAAAGTAAAACAGAAAAAACAACAACCTGTACGTGCGCAGGCCACGACAGGACGTAACGAACCATGCCCTTGCGGAAGTGGCAAAAAATATAAAAAGTGCTGTGGTATTGCCAAAAAAATTGCCTGAATATTTTCCTTTGACAAACCTAGGTTTTGAAACTCTACTTTCAGCTGTTGAAAATATTTAATATTAAGACTCCTCAAGTGTTAAATTGATTCCTATGAGGATTTTTCCTGCAAAAAAAATCCACCTATCCCGATCATAACTATAAGACAGATTTGTATACTACTCTATTTTTCTCCAAGAATTCAGTTCTTGAGTTAGTGTTATTAAATAGAATGATCCATTCAAGGAGAGCTGTAAAGTTTATAACCCAAATCGTTGGTTACTTTCATCCAAATAAACATTCTTATTTCAATATTATACTTTACAGGCCCCCCAGTTTTAATTATTTAGTCATGTTTTCAAAATGATTTCTGGCAGTGTTCTTTTAGAAAGGCTAAAATGATAAGAACGATTCGTGAAGAAATATTTTTGTACTAAACCAAAATTCCAGAGCCAAAAAATAATGACTTCATTAGCAAAAACCTACGATCCCCAAGCTTTTGAAAAAAAAATTGTAGAACAGTGGGAATCTAGTGGAGCATTCCACGCGGATGTGAGATCAGAAAAATCTGCTTTCACAATTTCAATGCCTCCGCCGAACGCTACTGGTCAACTGCATGTCGGTCACGCGGTAATGCTGGTTCTGGAAGATATTTTTATCAGATGGCAACGCATGTTCGGACGAGAAACACTTTGGCTGCCGGGGACTGATCATGCAGCTATTGCTACTGAAAATGTGGTATTACAACAAATCAAAGATAAGGAAGGAATTTCTGATCCACGTTCAGAATTGGGACGTGATGAGGTTTTGCGACGGATTGCAGAATATGTCAAAAATTCTCAGGGAGCAATTCGGAATCAGATCAAGGCTCTTGGTTCAAGTTGTGACTGGAGCCGTGAGCGTTACACAATGGATCCTCAACTAAACCGTTGTGTGAATGAGACATTTAAACGAATGTACGAAGATGGTTTGATATTTCGCGGGCCGCGGATAGTCAATTGGGATCCTCTACTAAAAACGAATGTTTCAGACGATGAGGTGGAACGTAAAGATACTAATTCACCATTTTTCACTTTTCAATATGGACCATTCCATATAGGCACAGTACGTCCGGAAACTAAATTTGGTGACAAATACGTAGTTATGCACCCAGGTGATCAGCGTTACTATCAGTACAAACACGGTGAGACTTTTGAGTGTGAATGGATCAATGGGAAAATTACCGCCACAATCATTAAGGATGATGTAGTTGATCCGGAATTTGGTACAGGAGTGATGACGATTACACCCTGGCACGATCATGTGGATTTCGGCATCGCAGAAAGGCATGGTCTGGAGAAAGAACCGATTATTGATTTTGATGGGAATTTGATGTCAATCGCCAACGAATTTGAAGGAATGTCGATCGATGAGGCACGTCCGCAAATTGTAGAAAAACTAAAATCGAAAGGTCTCCTCTTAACAACAGATTCAGATTATACCCACAGCAAAGCTTTTAATTCCAGAGGCGGCGGCGCGATTGAACCTCAAATCCGAGAACAGTGGTTTATTGATGTGAACAAACCCGCAGTAGCATGGAAAGGTAAAAAGCAAAGTCTCAAAGAAGTTATGATAGACGTTGTACGTTCTGGTGAAATAAATCTGGTTCCGGAACGTTTCAATTCTACATATTTTTATTGGGTTGAAAATTTGCAGGACTGGTGTATTTCACGTCAAATTTGGTGGGGGCACCGCATTCCAGTATATTACCGTGATGATGAAACTAAAGTGAGTCTTCAAGAACTCGACTCTTCAGAGGGGTGGAAGCAGGATCCTGATACCCTAGACACATGGTTCTCATCCGCTCTCTGGACATGGAGCACACTGGTGGATCCTGAAATGGCCGATGATTTTTCTCTCACTTTCGAAGAAATATTGGAACGCAGTCCTGATTTTCAAAAATTCCATCCGACTAACATTATGGAAACAGGCTATGATATTCTGTTTTTCTGGGTCGCACGTATGATTTTGATGACAACTTATATGCTACAGGACATACCTTTTAAAACTGTGTATCTTCACGGGCTTATTCGGACTCGTGACGGCAAAAAGATGTCAAAATCAGAGCCAAAAACTGTGATTGATCCTTTAGTTAGTATTGAGGAATACGGCGCAGATGCTTTAAGGATTGCACTAATTTTAGGAACAGGGGCAGGGCAGGACTTACGGCTTTATCCGGAAAAAATGGAGAGCAGCCGTCGTTTTGCTAATAAAATTTGGAATGCCGGAAGATACATTTTAATGACAATTCCAGAAAATACTTCGATTGCTGCGCCAGCAAATGTGAAATCGGAACTCGCACAGTGGCTGTTACATGGACTGAATGTTTTAATTAGTAGTACTCAGGCCAATCTTGAAACACATCGTTTGTCGGATGTCGTAGATGATTTAAAAAGTTTTTTCTGGGGTGATTTTTGTGACTGGTATCTTGAAATGGACAAAAATCCACACCGTTCTACAGAGGATAATCAAGTACTATCTTATAGTTTTTCAACCTTGATCAAGCTGTTGCACCCATACGTACCATTTGTCACAGAAGCTCTTTGGGGACAGTTCCATCAACCTAAAATGCTAGCTGTCAGCGAGTGGCCACAAATACAGCCGTACCACTTTAAGGGTGCACACGACCGCATTGAAATCATCAAGGAAAGCATTTCGCAAATAAGGGCCCTACGTGAGAAAGCCAATATAGGTCTTGATAAAAAAATTACAGCAAGACTTGATTCTTCAAAACATGCTGAACTTTTTCGTGAACATCGCAAATTGATAATCCGGTTAGCCCGCTTGAGTGAATTGAATATCAGCAAAAATACACCTAAATCAGTCAGTGAAATCCTCAGCACGTATTTTCAGGATACGATGGCCAGCATCGAAGCTCCAGCTCTGGACTGGGGGAAAGAAATTGAGACCCTGCAGAAAAAACTCAAAACAGAATCCGATTTTGTCGAAAAAAGTAGCAGTAAACTCAATAACTTTGGATTCATCAATAAGGCCCCGGAAAAAGTAGTGACAGAATTACGCGATAAAGTATCAGCGTCAAAAAAAACTCTTTCTGCAATCAAACAACAGATCCTTGAAATGGAAAAATTGCGAGTTGGGTGACTTGATTTTTGTATTTTAGTTATAAAGTTTTTCCGCTAAGGTACAATACCTTAGAAAGTCTCATAAATTATAAAAGATAATGTTAAAAACTGCTGTAATTGGTGTAGGGTACCTTGGCCGCTTTCATGCCCAAAAATATTCTGGAATTACTGACTCAGAATTGATTGGTGTGGTTGATGTTGACCCGGAATCGGCTCAAAATATCGCAGATGAACTTGAGGTTCCGTTTTATACAGATTATCACGAGGTGTTGGATAAGGCAGACGCGGTAAGCATCGTTGTACCGACTGTTCTTCATTATGAAACGGCAAAAGCCTTTTTAAAAAATGGGGTACACGTTTTACTGGAAAAACCATTTGCGGCAAATATTGAAGAAGCAGAAGAACTGGAACAGCTTTCAAGGGACATGAATGTACGTCTACAGATCGGTCACCTAGAACGCTTCAATCCTGTTTTTACAGAATTTCAGCAGTTAATTGATCAACCAAAATTTATTGAAAATATCCGTATTGCTCCTTTTCCAAAACGCGGAACTGACGTTGATGTTATTTTAGATTTAATGATTCATGACATTGATTTGGTAATGGCGGTAGTTGGTGAATATCCAGAATCTGTTGAAGGAACAGGAGTGAACATCATCACATCAACCACAGATCTGGCAAATGCGAGGCTACGCTTTCCTTCAGGATGTATTGCGGATTTAACGGCCAGCCGGGTTTCAGATAAAGCCGAACGCAAAATGCGGATTTTCCAGTCCGGACTCTATTTATCTCTTGATTATGGAACAGGACAGGCTCGTAAATTACAGGTTGATCCAGAGGCAGTTCCTGATCCGGATACTTTAAGACCGGAATCATATCAACTGGAAAAAGGGGACGCTTTGCTAGCAGAAATTGAAAGTTTTATCTCCGTGGTGCGTGAAGGGAAAAAACCTAAAGTCACTGGTCAGGACGGCCTGAACGCCATGCGCGTGGCCTGGCAAATCAAGGAACAGCTCTAACATATCTTTATGTTGCTCACTCGTTCAATTTTTTTACAGTTAATCTTCCCGTTTATACTGGCTTCCGGGATACTCACTTTCATCCTTTCGATGGAAACGGTGTATCGTCTCATATATTTAATAGTTGAACGTGGTGTAAGCGTGTTTAGTGTTGGTCTGATGCTACTTTACCGCCTTCCACAGTTTTTGTCTGTGACTTTGCCTTTAGCTATTGTGATAGCTAGTGTAGTTCTAATGGTACGCCTTTCAACCGACAATGAAATTTATGCGATGAATGCAATTGGCATAAGTTACTGGGAGATTGGACGTCCATTTTTTTTGTTCGGCATTGTTACAACTGTAATCGCTTTGAGCATTACGCTCTGGATTCAGCCTGCAGGTTACTCTGCTTTTGAGGAGGAAAAACTGAGAGTGCTTAAAACTCAGACTGCAAAAAAGATCCAACCTTTAGTACTTAATTATGATTTCCCAGGTAAAGTTTTACATGTTCAGGCAAAAGACGAAAATGAAGATTTAAGCGGTGTTTTCATAACTGACAAGGAACTAACGGTGGATTCGATGGTAACAATCGCGGATCATGGTCGTTTCAAAATCCGTGAAGGCGAGCGTGATTTGGTATTATACCTTGAAGATGGCTTGATCCATTTGCAGAGTTCTACGAAAAATTACCGTACAATCTCTTTTGAAAAATTTTATAATATTTTCCGTCCCCCCCAAATGGTACCTGAAAAAAAAGATGGACATATTTGGGGAGTTCCAACCACTTCTCTATGGGAAAATTCTAGTCAATCTTCGCAAATGGAACTTTTTTTAAGATTGACCACACCCTGGGCTTGCCTGGCTTTTGCTGTGGCGATGGTGCCTTTAGGCCTAGTTAATCCTCGGCAGGGACGTTCCGGATCGTTTTTGCGGGGGCTAATTCTGGTAGTCTTCTATTATATTTTGTGGATGGGAGCAAAAGAAATGACCCAGAATCTGAATTATCAACCTCATATATTGTGGCTACCACCGCTTTTAATATGGGGTTTTGGAGTCTTCAGCATATTCATGAGTAACCCGAACCGGAGTACCATTTTGGACTTGATGAAATCTCCTGCAAAAACAGAAAAAAGATTAAAACAGTAGTTTCCTATCAGTTGAAAAATCAACTCAGTAATTAAATGAAAAAATATTTACTTATACTCAGTTTCTTTTTTTTAAGTGGAATTTTAAGTCAGACGCTTGCAAACGAAGCCAATATACTCCAACTTATTCAGGCCCAATATCAGAGTATCCTGAGTTTTTCAGGACATTTTACACAAACCAGCTTTCGTGCAAATTCCAAAACAACACCCAGGAAAGCAAGGGGAGAGGTTTCTTATAAACGACCAGGAAAAATGCGCTGGATGTACGTTGCTCCGGAAGATCAGTTGCTGGTCACGAACGGTGACACCTTGTGGCTCTATGATACATTGCTCGAAAATGTGACTATTCAAAAACTTAAAAAACTAACCGACGGGACGGCACTTTCTTTTCTGCTGGGTTTAGGTGATTTAAATAATGATTTCAAACGACGCAAAATCAGCAAACCTTTACTGAAAAGTCCTCAAGGGTTAATCGTTGAGCTAGAACCTATTAAAGAGACTGCAAATTTAGCATTTATTCAGTTAGAGGTTGATTCTAAAACCTACAATTTACGTACAATAGCTCTGATGGACCATCAGGCTAATTACCGCACAATCGCTTTGGAGTCGATGACCTACAACCTTGCACTAGAGGATAAATTTTTTGAATTTGAAGTTAGTGCTGAGATGGAAGTGATCAATGCAGATAATTAATAGTAGCCGACTGAATGTTTAATTTTCACGCTGCAAATGTGACAATGAAATTTTTCCTCAACCAGTAACTTGAACGAATTCGAAAAGGATCTTACAGGTGAAATATCAGTTAGACTACGCTTATCCTTCAACTTGAGAGAGTTTTTGCTATTTTATAATTTATTGAAAAGGAAGTTGTTAGAGGATCCCATAAGTGCAAGTGGAAATGAATAACTTAAAGAGTAGGGTGTTCTTAAGGTAAAAAGAAAAATTAAACTCCTGGAAAAATATGCTCAAAAAAGAACTGACATTACTCAATGTGTACGCCATTGCAACCGGGACAACCCTGAGCGCAGGTTTTTTTCTGCTGCCGGGAATTGCCTTTAATGAAGCAGGTCCGGCAGTTGTTTTGAGTTATTTGATTGCTGCTATACCTCTTATTCCTGCAATGTTCAGTATGGCTGAACTTGCCACTGCAATGCCGCGAGCTGGGGGAGCATATTATTTCCTTGACCGAAGCATGGGGCCGTTTGTCGGTACAATAGGCGGAATGGGAACGTGGCTAGCGTTGGTTTTAAAAACCGCGTTTGCCTTGATCGGCATGGGAGCTTATCTCCGCATTTTTTGGCCAAATGTGCCGGTTGTGACATTAGCAGTAATTTTAGCAGTCTTTTTTGGTATCGTTAATCTTTTTGGAGCAAGAAAAACAGGTGCGCTTCAGGTCTTCATGGTTTTTGCCCTGTTGTTAATATTGTTTATTTTCATTGGCGAGGGGTTGCCACAAATTAATTCTCAGAATTTTGATGGATTTTTTGAAAAGGGCGGCGTTTCAATTATTTCAACAGCGGGCTTGGTTTATATCAGCTACGTTGGCATAACTAACATTGCGAGTGTTGCTGAAGAGATAGAAAATCCTGAACGAAATCTACCACTTGGAGTTTTTCTTGCGATTGCGACTGCGATCGCCATTTATGCTATAGGAACTACGATTATGGTCGGTGTACTACCTGCAGAAAAACTGGCACAGGATTTAACACCGGTTGCGTCCACGGCAGAGGTTTTGTTTGGGGCATGGGGTAAAATTGGCGTGACTATCGCAGCCGTGATTGCTTTTGCTTCAGTCGTAAATGCCGGAATTTTGAGTGCGTCACGATATCCCCTCGCGATGAGCAGAGATCATCTTATTCCGGGAAAATTTTCAAAACTTAGCCCGCGAAATATTCCACTTTATGGAATTGCGGTAACAGTCGGTTTAATCATCTTTCTGGTGATTATCGTTGATATTGCCAGCATTGCCAAACTGGCGAGTGCCTTTCAATTGATAATGTTCGCGCTTATTTGTTTTGCTGTAATAGTGATGCGTGAAAGTAGGATAGAGGCTTATGATCCCGGATATCGTTCTCCACTTTATCCATGGATGCAGATTTTTGGAGTTTTTGCACCAATTTGGCTGATTGCTGAAATGGGTATGATGCCTATTTTATTTTCGCTGGCTCTCGTCACTCTTGGAACAATTTGGTATGTTTCTTATGCACGCGAACGGGTTGTTCGTTCAGGAGCAATTTATCATTTGTTTGCCCGTCTTGGAGAACAAAGATTCGAAGGTCTTGATCGGGAATTACGCGGAATTTTGAAAGAAAAAGGGGTCCGTGAAGAAGATCCCTTTGATGAAGTTGTCACTCGTGCGCAGGTAATGGAATTTTCAAAAAAATGTCTTTTTGAGGAAATTACACACGATGTTGCTCTGGAATTATCTCGGAGAGTGGGAATTCCTGCAAAAGACCTTGAGCAGCAATTTCTTGAGGGCAGCAGGATTGGGGCAACTCCAATTTCACACGGCGCTGCACTGCCACATATTCGCCTACCAAAGATCGAGCGCGCTGAAATGGTAATCGTCAGAGCTAAAAAAACTTGTTTTGTTGAGGCGCCTGATTTTTCAGGGGAAACATCCCTTCAGGGACCGATACACGCATTTTTCTTCTTGATAAGCCCAAACGATAACCCAGGTCAACATCTGAGGATTCTGGCTCAAATTGCTGGGAGGGTTGATGATGAAAATTTTATCAAGGACTGGCTTGTTGCTATCGACGAACAAGAAATGAAGGAAATCTTGTTACGTGATGAAAGATTTTTATCACTCAGAATTCACGCGAACTCCCCTTCTTCAATGCTCATTGGGCGTTCACTGTTAGAAATTAGAATGCCCAAAGGTAGTCTGGTAGCACTAATTAGACGAAAAGGAGAAACTATAATACCGAGAGGGCAAACAGTTTTAGAGGAAGGTGACCGCCTTACCATTATAGGTGATGCTCACGGAATCGAAGAATTAAACAATGAATACAGTTAATAATATGTCAAACACACGAACCGACGGACGTTCCAATAATCAAGCAAGACCACTGGAAATTAGCACCAATTATACAATGTTCGCGGAAGGATCTGTCCTTGTCTCCTCCGGGGATACAAAAATTATTTGCACCGCATCTGTGGAAAATAAAGTTCCGAAATGGCTTTTAGATAAAGACAAAAAGGCTCGTCACGGCTGGATCACTGCTGAATACGCGATGCTGCCACGCTCAACCGGAAGTCGACGAAAAAGGGAAACCGCGAAAATAGATGGACGTACTCAAGAAATTCAACGTTTAATAGGGCGTTCATTGCGCTCTGTTGTGGATCTTGACGCACTTGGAAATCACACGATTTGGATTGACTGTGATGTGATTCAAGCTGATGGAGGTACACGCACCGCATCCGTAACAGGTAGCTTTGTTGCGCTAATTTTGGCATTACGTAAAATGTCTAAGGCAGGACAGATTAAAGAATTTCCGGTAAAAGAATGTCTTGCGGCCATCAGTGTCGGTATTGTAAATCAACAGGCCATGCTCGATTTGAAATATGATGAAGACAAAGGAGCTGAAGTTGATATGAACGTCGTTATGCTGGATTCCGGAGAATTTGTGGAAGTCCAGGGAACTGCAGAAGGAAAGACTTACTCCCGCGAGCAATTAAATTTAATGCTGGATTTGGCCGAACGGGGAATCCGCTCACACATTGTTGCTCAAAAAAAAATTCTTGGGGAAAAACTTTCTGGATAAATCATTTTCATAAATCAACGTGTATCCATATATTTTTTCAATTGAAATACCCTGGTTAAATATCGTATTGGAACCACGTTTTTACGGTTTATTTTACGCGATTTCACTGCTGATCAGCACGCGAATAGTACTTTCAGAAGTTTCGAGGAGACGTGTAAAACTTAGTGAAGACGAAGCGATGAATATGACTATGCTGATCTTTTTCGCAGGATTAGCAGGGGGGCGTGCATATGAAGTTATATTCGAATGGTCGAATTATTACTCATACCAACCATTTTGGAAAGTTTTTGCAGTATGGGAAGGAGGTTTGGCGATTCACGGAGCAATTCTGGGCGGTATCATTACGTTTCCGCTTTACTGCAGAGTCAAAAAACTATCATTGGCTGCAATGTTTGACATTAGCGCGATCTGCATGATTTTAGGACAGGCGATAGGCCGCTGGGGAAATTTTACCAATGGTGAAACTGCGGGGCCGGTTACTAATTTCTGGACAGGCATTGTTTTCCCAGCAGGTACTGCGGTCGATCGTTATGCTAATGGAGCGCCTGTTCACCCAACGATGATTTATGAATCACTGGGAAATTTCCTCATTTTCATTCTACTCTGGAAAATGCGTCTGCGAAATTTCCGTCCTGGAATGCTCGGGGCTGTTTATTTGCTATCGTACGCGGTTTTGCGTTCATTGTTAACTCCGCTCCGCATGGACAATCAATATTTTGTCATAGCAGACACAAAGTTCTTAGCCGCTTATGCCATCAGTTTTCTACTATTTGGCTCAGGTTTATTTTGGATTTTTAAGCAAAAATTATGGTTTCTAGATGAAGACTTAAACAAAAAAATAGCTTTAGAAAGTGCTGATCTTGCTAAAGTAATAAAAAGCGCTAAAAGCAAGAAAATATGAGCATAGAGTTTGCTGAAATCCTCATGCATCCAGGTATGATGTTAGCCATGATTTTAGGTCTAGATTTACTATTTGGCGATCCTGTCTATCGCCTTCATCCTGTGCGTTTGATTGGAAAATTCTTAACATGGTATGAAAGCAGACTCCGCCAAATCGGACTGAATGGCAAATTCGGTGGGATCATATTGGTGCTACTTTTGTTATGCAGTTCATTGGTGATAGGCTGGAGTATTTTTTATTTGCTGGCATCTTTGCATTGGAGTTTGAGTTGGCTCTGGTACATGTATCTTGGTTGGAGTTTACTAGCATTAGGTGATTTGCTGAAGCATGCAAAAAATGTAGCTGCAGCTATCAAAGAAGATGATCTTGCTGAAGCAAAACGTCAGGTTGGGATGCTAGTTGGACGTGACACAAAGCAGATGGATCTACCAGCATGCGGACGTGCAGCAGTCGAAAGTGTCAGCGAAAATTTGAATGATGGAGTAATTGCACCTGTGTTTTACTTTTGTTTTTTCGGCATACCTGGAATGCTGTTTTATAAAGTTGTAAGCACTCTCGATTCAATGGTCGGTTACCGGAATGAGCGCTATCAGGATTTTGGCTGGTGCGGAGCAAGATTTGATGATTTACTGAGCTGGATTCCTGCGAGACTCAGTTGGCTTTTACTTTCCATAAGCGCTGCTTTGTTCCCCGGATTGTCCGGAAGAAACGCATTCAGAGTCGGCTGGCAGGATTACTCGAAATTACCAAGTCCAAATGCAGGTTGGAGCGAAGCTGCTGCTGCGGGTGCGTTGAAAATAAAACTTTGCGGACCGGTTTGGCGGGATGGGGAAATGGCTCACGATTATTGGCTCGGCAGTCATGATGACAGAGAAGGTGCGACTTACGCGGACATTCAACTCATGAATAAGTTTGCTTTATTAACATCATTAATAGGAACACTCATCTCCGGAATTTGTTTGTGGTTTTCCGGATTCACTCCATTTTTCAGCACATGAAAATTCTATTCACCGGAGGAGTCAAAAGCGGCAAATCGCACCACGCGGAAAGGCGTATGCTTGATCTGGCACAAGGGCAGAAACCTGTTTATCTCGCGACCACAGAATTGCTTGATCCGGAAATGGAGAAGCGTATTTCAGAACACCGACATCGGCGAAGTGAAAAATTTAAAACTATTGAGGAGCCACTTTTTTTAACGGAGGCACTTTCTCAAACAGACGCCCCTATACTGGTTGAATGTATGACCATGTGGCTAAATAACGCTTTGCATCATCAACTGCCGGAAAGTAAAATAATTGAGGAAATTGAAACTTTGCTCTCGCTTAAAAACGAGCTCGTCTTTGTGTTGAATGAGGTGGGACTAGGAATCATTCCAGACAATTCTTTGTCTCGTAAGTTTGTCGATTTGTCGGGACGTATCGCGCAAAAACTTGCAGAAGCCTGTGACGAAGTAAATTGGTGTGTAGCAGGAATATCAGTAAAAATAAAATAATCATAAAACCTATGAAAACTCTACAAGTTAATTTGCCCGGTCGAGAATACCAAATTGATATTGGTCAAAATATTCTTGATATACAACTTCCAAAAGCTGTAAAAAGGAATTCTACACCACATGTAGTTGTTGTGACAAACACAACTTTGCAAGAACTGTATCCGAATTTTGTTTTCAATCTTTTGGCAGATTCCGGAGTTAAGGTTTCAACCTGCGTTCTGCCAGACGGTGAGAAGTATAAAAACCTGGATACGCTTTCAATGGTTTTTGATTTTTTGATGGATGTCTGTGCAAATCGTAAATCCTTGTTGATAGCTTTTGGAGGGGGTGTAATCGGAGATATGGCTGGATTTGCAGCGTCGACTTTTGTTCGTGGAATTCCGTTTATTCAGGTACCTACTACCTTACTTTCTGACGTTGATAGCAGCGTCGGTGGAAAAACTGCGGTTAATCATCCATCGGGTAAAAATACGATTGGCGCCTTCAAACAACCGGAATACGTTTGCATAGAACTTTCCTTCCTGAAAACTTTGCCTTCACGCGAGTTAAAAGCAGGCCACATGGAACTTCTCAAGCACGGTTTGATTCAGGATGCTGATTTTTTTAACTATACTCAACAGCACTCTCTGGAACCGCTTGATTTTGATTATCTGGAAGAGGCAATTTTTCGTTCGTGTAAAATTAAAGCGAAGGTTGTTGAAAAGGATGAGACAGAAAAGGGGTTACGAGCAAACCTTAATTTTGGTCATACACTGGGACATTTAATAGAAACTCATGCCGGTTACGGCAAATATCTTCATGGAGAAGCGGTTGGAGCAGGAATGCTGTTTGCCACATTTGTTTCATGGCGCAGGAATGAAATTACACTAAATGAGTGGGATCTTATCAGCAGTGCCCTGACACAATATTTGATGCCATTAAAACTTTTGAAAATGGATTTTGATACTTTTCGGAATTTGATTCTGCACGATAAGAAAGCACAAAAACAGGCTGTGAATTTTATCCTATTAAATAAATTAGGTAAAAGCTTCATCTTGCCAGAAATGTCAGTAGAAATATTATGGGAAGAGTTCAACCTGTTTGTACAGGAGTATCCTGGAATAATACGCCTGGAATAAATATTAGACCATTCCTGTTTGAGAAAAAGTAGTATTCAACAGGTCAAAACCGAGATTTTTCATGGTTGTATCCCAACGAAGTTCATAGTCCATTTCGAGTAGCAGTGTTTCGTCGAGGGGTCCAAGCCACCAAGATTCCTCCTGAATTTCACGGTCAAGCTGCCCTGCGCCCCAACCCGCATAGCCGCTGCCAAATTGACAAGACTTCACCACCTGTCCTGATGCAAGTGGAGACAGGAGATCCTGTGCAGAGCTTAAATTTATTTTTGGTGACAGAATAGAGGTTTCTTCTACTGAGAAATCAGAACTGTGAACCGCCCAAAAAGATTCCGGTTGAACAGGCCCTCCGACTAGTAAAGGGAGATCGAACACAGCATTTTCCTGTAGTTCTTTGGAGAGCACATCTTTTACTTGAATTGACGAAGGATGATTCATCACTAAACCGAATGCACCTTCTGTGTTATAACTGCATAAAAGAATAACTGATTCCTCGAAATAGGTATCTTTGAGTTCCGGCATGGCTACAAGGATACCAGGGACTTCACTGACCAACATAATGCTTTTTTTATGAAAGAATAAATTAATAATTATGGTTAGTCTATCGTATCAAAATCAAGATCGCAATTTGCTAGCACAGTTTCTTCGTCAGATTCATTATCAAAACTCATCAAAAAACTTGACGTACGGGAATACTCTTTCTATTCTGCACACAATTTTTAAAGCCTCTGGACAACAGTATTTGCTTTATATTGTCAAACTACGCAAACTTTGGTTTGCAGAGATTGATAAATTTTTAGCCAGGAACGCATATCCTCGTAATATTTCAGTAGTAAGCCAGTTCACAGTGAATGCTGATTTTATAAATAAACTGCTTCAAGCAGGTGTCGCTGCTGATTTTCTGCTGTCAGTAGAAAAATTAAAGGGAGAAAGTTTTAAAGGCTCCACACAATTGAACTGGAAATTACAAAAGAAACTTAAACGTTTGTTGTCATCCGAAGAGACAGATCTTCTGAAACACAAGGCCAAATTCAAGCCTCAACAGACAATTCTTCATTTAACAGTTTATGATGGCACTATTTCACAAGCGTTACGCTTTGAAAAAGAAGCTTATCTTCGCATGTTTCAACGATTGTTACCAGAATTAAAATTGAATGATATCCACTGTCATGTCGGCGATTTAGGGCAGGCACAATATGATCAAATTCAGGTTGCTTCCCTGGCGAACAATTGGAATATAATCACCCCGGAAAAAGTACATCAAAACTGTATGCCGGCCTTTCTACATCGAGTTTCAAGAGCTCACGCAGTTTTAGTACTTTATGTTTCATCTGAGGAAAGTCTGGTGTCGTTAAAGCGTACTCCGGGAGCAGAGTGGCTTGTCCAGCATCTACATAAACAACGGTCAGAATTAAATGACGTTCTTCAGAAGATCGTTTTTGTCCCAAGGCCTGAACTAGATCTCGAACAGGTACGTTTGCGGTCTTATGCTCTTGGTAAAATCCCCTTGGAAAAGTCTACCAAAAAAACAAAAAAAGTTAGTAGTTTTTTAACTACCGATTCTTCAAAAAAATCCATCTCGTCGCAGGAACAATTTGCTAAAATCATTAGACAATTAAGAAGTAAGCCCACCGACTCACAGAGTAAAAATTAAAGAGAATCATAGAGATTGCAGTAACTGCTATAGCGTTGATCTGTAATTTTTTTCGTTGTAACGGCTTCTTTAACAGCACAATGCGGTTCGTGCCGATGGGAGCAGCCTTTAAATTTACATTGTCCTAAAAATGGGAGGAACTCCACAAAGTGTTTGTCAAGTTCTTCCAGTTTAACCAATGGAGCAAATTCACGAATTCCTGGTGTATCGACGATGTACCCACCCTGCGGGAGTGGATACATTTCTGCCATTATCGTAGTGTGGAGACCTTTTCCGGATTTTTTACTGACTTGACCTATTCTGACTCCCCAATCAGGGAAAAGTGCTGCTATAAGCGAGGATTTGCCAACACCTGAATGACCTGAGAGTACGGACGTCCGACAACTGATCAATTGACGTAAAGAGTCAAACCCCCTAGATTCAGGTACACTGGTGACCAAAACATTACACCCCAATGATGAGTATAATTCTTTGATCGGTTTTATTTCTGAAACGGTCGATAAATCAGCCTTACTAAGGATAAGTAAAGTTTCCAAACCTCCGCAAGAAGCTGCTACTAAAAAACGGTCAACTAAACCCTCCCTGAAAGGAGGATCTCGCAAAGAGGCAACTATGAGAAGTGTGTCAGCATTGCTTACTAAAATCTGTTCCGGAACTCCTAAGGCGGGTCGTCTTGAAAGCTTTGTCCGGCGGGGCAGTATTCCAAGAATCCAACCCGAATCTTCTTCTACATCCAGATCAATTTCAACTTCGTCGCCAACAGCTATTTTATTTCGATGACGGCTAACTTTAAATAAGCTACCGCGGATACGACAAAGACGAGGAGTTGCTTCGCCAACATCAACATAATAAAAACTTTTGGTTCGTCTGACGACAGTTCCAGTCTGAGGCGATTTTTTTTGAGGAAGCTTTTGTTCAGTCTTCCGTATCGAACTCGAAATCTTCACCTTCCGCTCTATATTCATTAATTTTGTTGCGCAAAGTACGAATACTGATACCTAATGTTTTTGCAGCATGAGTCCGGTTCCCTTTAGTTTCGTTGAGAGTTTTGAAAATGAAACGCTTCTCTGCTTCTTTCATCGACATACCTACTTCAATTCCCAATCCTTCCTGCTCATTTAAAATCTGAGGATCAGCAAAAGTACCCGTATCGTCTTCTGATTTTTCAGCAGCAGTATCTGAATTTTTCGTTTTTATTGTGGCTAGATCTTCATTGATGCTCGTCTTTCCAAGTTGAGAAGACATTAGCAAATGGTTAGGTTGTATTTCTTCACCATTACAAAGCAACAAAGCGCGTTCCATCACATTTTCCAACTCTCTTACATTTCCTCGCCAGTGGTAATTAGTGAGAATGTTTAAGGTTTCACGACCGACGTCAACACAATCACGATTATTTATTTTAGAATGCTTTTTGATGAAATGTGTCACCAATACCGGAACATCCTCCATCCTGTCACGTAAAGGCGGCAAAGAGAGTGGAATTACGTTTAATCGAAAAAAAAGATCTTCACGAAATTTTCCGGAATCAACCATTCCCATCAAATTTTGGTTAGTTGTCGCAATAACTCTGACATCTACCGGAATTGGATCTTTCCCTCCGACCTTATCAATTTGTGATTCCTGTAACACACGTAAGAGTTTTGCCTGGAGTGGAAGGGCCATCTCACTGATTTCATCTAGTAGAATTGTGCCTGTATGCGCCTGTTCAAACTTTCCACGGTAATCCTGAACTGCACCTGTAAAGGCACCTTTTGCGTGTCCGAAGAGTTCACTTTCTAAGAGTGTTTCCGGAAGCGCTGCACAGTTAATTGCGACAAAAGGCCTTTTTGCTCGGTCCGAATTTTCATGTATATAATTTGCCAGCAGTTCTTTGCCGGTACCGCTTTCACTCTGAATCATCATTGTTGATTTACTTTTTGCAACATTTCTCGCAACATCAAGTAAAGATAACATTGAATTATTCTGCGTTATAATTTCCTTGCTAATATTTACGGGTTTTGACTTTTTAGACCTGCTTTCAGAAACTGGAGCAGAATTATCTGCTGAATCTTTATAATTCAGGGCTTGCTGAACAATAAACTGGAATGAATCAAAATTAATTGGTTTGCGGATGTAATCAAAGGCACCGTGTTTCATGGCCTCAACCGCTGTTTCTACTGTGCCGTATGCGGTAGCCATAATAACAGGCTTCGCTGGAGCAATACTTTTAATATCTTTTAACAATTCAAGACCGCTGCGTTTAGGCATGGTCATATCTGTAATAACCAGTGAGTATTCATTCTGCTTGAACTTCTTGAGTGCATCAATTGCGTTATGCGATATTTCTACAGGATAGCCACAATGTTTGAGTGTTTCGGACATCGCGATGCGCATTTCTACTTCATCGTCCACAATTAAAACTGGTTGGTTAACCATTATTAAATCCTTTCAATCGGTGTCCATTTAGTTATCATCATATGTAAGTTACTAACCACGCTCAGTAACAAGGATAGCACTTGAATTGATGATAGTTATAAAAAAATTCTGAGTAGATGTTATCACACCCGGATTGGTTATGCATAATTCATGCTCATTGAGCAGCAATTTGTATTTTGCTCGAACAACCTTATTCTGAACCTATGTTTAGGATCGAATTTTGGTTATCGAAATTTTAATTCTGTTACTTTACCCAAAAGATCATCCTAGAGGGTGCTATTTTTAAAGATAAACAGACAATCACTCTGCAAGTAAAATATGCTATCAAAATGATTCCGCTTATGTATATCTGATAGAGTCAAACTGAGTTTTTATATTGAATTTTCCGGGTGTTCTGTTAGTGTCTATAATACGTTTTTAACTAATAATAAGGAGAAAATATGGACCTTGATGATGATTTTAAATCTGCTGCAGAAAGAGTAACCAAGCTTTCTAAACGCCCTCCAAATGATATAATGCTCCAACTTTATGCGCTTTATAAACAAGGTAATAACGGGGACGTTACAGGTGAACGCCCAGGATTTGCTGATTTTGAAGGTAGGGCTAAGTTTGACAGTTGGAATAAACTTCAGGGAAAATCTATGGAAGACGCAAAAAATGAGTATATTGCTCTTGTAGAGCAACTAGAAAAAGAAGACACCGAATAAAAATAAATGCCTTTTGATTTTTCTCTAACCGAGCTAGTTGCAAGAATCAAGTCGGGAGACATACGTGCGGAAAACGTGATGGATGAAGTATATCTCCGAATAGATCAATACAATTCCTCATTGAATGTTTACCGTAGTATTTTGCCTCGTGAAATTGCTGTTTCTCGTGCGCGTTTAATTGACCAAAAAATTGCTGCCGGGAAATGTGTTGGGAAACTTGCTGGTATTCCAGTTTCTATCAAAGATAACATCTGTATCAATGATGTTAACTTGATTAATGCATGTGGCTCAAATTTACTGAGTGAATTTAATTCACCATACAACGCGACTGTTGTAGAAAAATTATTAGAAGAAGACGCGCTAATAATTGGAACTACGAATATGGACGAGTTCGCCATGGGTTCATCTACAGAAAATTCTGCATTTGGTGTTACACGTAATCCATGGAATACTGAACTAGTTCCAGGTGGAAGCAGTGGCGGAGCAGCAGTTTCGATAGTTTCCGGAATGGCACTTTTAGCTCTAGGTTCAGACACTGGCGGTTCGGTTCGTCAGCCAGCTTCGATGTGTGGAGTCACCGGATTGAAACCAACTTATGGAACAGTTTCGCGCTATGGACTGGTTGCTTATGGATCTTCTCTAGATCAAATTGGTTGTTTTACAAAAAATGCTGCTGATTGCCGTTACGTCTTTTCCATCATTAATGGGAATGATCCAAAGGAAAGTACCTCTGCAACTACAACATTATCTACTTCTCCTGACTTAGCAGATCTTTCTAGTTTGAGTATTTGTCTCCCTGATGAATATGTAGACACACAATCCGCTGATCCGGATGTCGTATCAAGTATTAATGAATTAGTTGAATTGCTAGAAAAAAAAGGAGCGACAGTTGAGAGGTTTTCACTAGAATTTCTGAAATATGTGATCCCTACTTATTATGTCCTCGCATTTGCCGAAGCAAGCTCAAACCTCGGGCGATTCGACGGCATCCGTTACGGGAAACGGGAACAAGAACAGGCTTCCCTTAAATCACTTTATACTACATCAAGGAAAAAGGGGTTTGGTAAGGAAGTGAAACGAAGAATTATGCTAGGAACATTTGTACTAAGTTCCGGTTATTATGATCAATATTACGGACGTGCTATACAGGTGAGAGCCTGGATGGAAAAACAGGTGGCACATCTTTTCGATAAATTTGATTTTATTCTCGGACCAGTTTCACCTTTCCCAGCTTTCAAATTGGGAGAAAAAACTGAAGATCCACTAGCTATGTATATGGCTGATATTTGCAGTGTTTTAGCGAATTTGACTAAAACACCAGCAATTTCAATTCCGGGAAAACCGACCACTGAAGGATTGCCAGTTGGTCTACAATTAATGGGCCGTCGTTTTGATGATCATAGTCTTTTGGCGACAGCTGCAGCGATCCAGGAACTCACTGAATATCATAAACTTCAACCAGAATATTTTTCCGATTAAATTGCTGAAACTGAAACATAAAGTGCCGCTTAGCAGGTACAACATTCAAGAATAATATAGCTATCGAATCTGTAAGTTGATTGCAAACACATTCACTGAAACTGAAACCTGAAATCTAATATCTGAATAAATGCTTGACCTAAAATTAATCCGCAGCAAGCCTGAAGAAATTGTGGAGAATTGTCGTAAACGTAATGTTCAGGTTGATATTGAAAAATTATTAATGCTGGACAAACAGGTCAGGCATATAACAACAGAAGCCGATGTTATTAGACAACGGCGGAATGATATAAACAAAAGAATGAAAGGCAAAATTACGCCGGAGTTACGAAAGCCACTAATTGAAGAATCTAAAATACTACGCGAAGAAGAAACTGCAAAAGAATCAAAGCTACGTGAACTTATTGAGCAGAGGCTTGCCTTGCACAAACAGGTTCCAAATCTGACTCATCCTGATTCCCCTGATGGATTTACAGACGAAGATAATGTGCCCATTCGAGAAGTAGGATCAAAACGAGAATTTGACTTTGAGCCTAAAGATCACGTTGAGTTAATGGAAACACTTGATCTGATTGACTTTGAAGGAGGTGCAAAAGTTTCCGGTCAAAAGTTCTATTACCTAAAAAATCAGGCTGTTTTTCTGGAATTGGCATTGGCCCAATATGCAATGAGTTTACTACAAAAGGAAGGATTCACTGTACACATAACTCCGGATCTGGCTCGTCATCAGATATTAGACGGAATTGGTTTTAATCCGCGTGGGGCAGAAACTCAGATATACTCGATAGAAGAATCTGACCTTTGTCTTATTGCGACCGCCGAAATAACATTAGGTGGGTTGCTGATTGATCAGCTGCTAAAGTATGAGCAACTTCCTATTTTGTACGCTGGACTTTCACATTGTTACCGTACAGAAGCGGGTGCGGCAGGACGCGAATCCCGTGGTTTGTACAGGGTACACCAATTTTCAAAAATTGAAATGTTTGCTTTTACTCATCCAGAAAAGTCTGAAGAAATGCATGAAAGAATGCGAGAAATTGAGGAACAGATTTATCAGGATCTCGGTATTCCTTACCAGTTGGTAAATATCTGCAAGGGTGACCTCGGGGGACCTGCTTATCGTAAATATGACCTGGAAGCCTGGATGCCTGGACGTGGGGAATGGGGTGAAGTTACTTCAACCTCAAATTGTACGGATTATCAGTCACGTCGTATGAACATCCGTTTCAAAGATCCTGATACAGGAAATAACCGTTTTGTCCATATGCTCAACGGAACAGCGATTGCTGTTTCAAGAACTTTAATTGCTCTCATTGAAAATGGTCAGCAAAAAGATGGTTCCATTAAACTTCCTGCCTGCCTTAATCTAGCTGATATTCCAGCACCCTCTTCCGCATAAATGTTTTGTCTTTCAATTGAACAAATATAGGAATATTATGGTATTTAACCATAAACTTTAACCCATAAAAAACATGATGAAAACGCTCCTCTCAATTTTAATGATTTTGCTGCTGTCTTCCTGTCCATTATTTGCCGAATTACCCATTGGAGAAATTCCACCAAAAATTGTACTTGAAGGAGATTTAGGCGGTCGACTGGACGGAACTGCTTGGAACAGTGAGGAACTGATTTCTGGGAAAGTTATGGTCCTTTTTTACGTTGACCCTGATGAATCGGATCTCAACAACCATGTCAGTGATGCTCTTAAGGCAGAGAATTTTCCTTTAGATAAATACGGTTCAGTTGGAGTTGCAAATATGGGCGCTACATGGTTACCCAATTTCGCAATCAATATGAAATTGAAAAGTAAACAAGAAAAACATAAATCAACAATTTATGTCAAGGACCTTAAAAAAACCCTCGTTAACAAATGGGGGTTAAGTGATGATAACAGTGACATAATGCTCTTCGGAAAAGATGGGAAAGTGCTATACAGTTACGATGGAAAATTTTCAGACAAACAGGTTAAGGAAATAATTCAGGCAGTTAAGGACAATTTATAGCTGGTCGAACTGCTTCAGTGTGTCTGGCTTAGCTGGACTTTGCAAGCTCCTTTCTGGCTTTGACAGCAAGCTCGTCGCAGCGGTCATTTTCCACATCTCCGGAATGACCTTTAACCCAATGCCATAACACTTCGTGTTTTTGGCAGAGATCAAGTAGTTGAAGCCAGAGATCTTTATTTGCAATAGCTTTTTTCCCTTTGCTTTTCCAGCCATTGTTCTGCCAGTTCCTAAGCCAGTTTTTTTCAAACGCGTTTTTTACATAACTCGAATCAGTGTAGAGTTCGACTTTACAATGTTTTTTCAAGGCTTCCAGGGCTTTGATAGCAGCAGTCATTTCCATACGGTTGTTTGTTGAGTCAACTTCTGAACCGGAAATTTCCGTACGTAGATTGTGTTGATTGGAGATCAAAACCGCCCCCCATCCTCCTGTTCCAGGATTTGGTGAGCAGGCTCCATCGGTATAAATAATGACAAGTTCTTTTGGCATTTTTTTCTGTATTTAGTCTTTTGAAGAATAGCAGTATAGCAGAAAAAATAACTGACTGCGATTTCAAACTACTACTTTTAGACTTTTTCTCAGCACTAATTAATGTAATCGGATGAAACATGATTTTAGTCAATATGGAACTTGGATCTATGTGGATCCCGATGAGCAACAGGTAGAACTTATTGAAGAAACCCTTGACCTGGACATGCTTTGTGAACGGCTGAGATGCGAGTCCACAGACATGGAAGAATTGGGAGGTCCATATCTCGCTTATTTTGATGGAGAAGGAGCATTTCAGGAAAGACAAACTGAATGGGAATTTAATGAAAATGCCTGCTGGGGTCCACTACTCATTGTTAAAATTGCAAAAGAAGAATCTTGGCTAGAGACGTGTAATGAAAAAGATCTAGAAGTTATTGAGCCACTAGTCAAATTTTTTTAATCATCAAACTTGTTTTTACAAAAATCCAGCTAAATACCATATGGAGCATAGAGATGAATCTTAATGATATTAGATTAGTTTCTTAAAATAGATTCTACTATCTTTATTCAAAATGACAAATTACGGATTCTGACTTAAAATCAATTTAATAAACAATTCAACAATCAAACAATTATGAGTGAAACTTTTTTTCGTGCTTTAGTCGTCAGAAAAAATGATGATAAAACTTTTACGCGTGAAGTAACAGAGCGTAAAATCAATGACCTCCCAGAAGGTGACGTACTCATAAGGGTTCGCTATTCTTCGTTAAATTTCAAAGATGGACTTTCCTGCATTGGTAATCCAGGAGTAACACGCAATTTTCCTCACACGCCAGGAATAGACGCTTCAGGAGAGGTAGCGGAAAGTTCTGATTCTCGATTTAAGGAAGGTGACTTTGTGATAGTATCTGGTTATAATTTAGGAATGGATACCTCTGGGGGTTTTGGACAATACATTCGTGTCCCTGCAGATTGGATAGAACCACTTCCAGAAGGATTGACTATCAAAGAGGCAGCGATTTACGGTGTTGCGGGTTTTACAGCTGCTCTATCGGTTGATGCTCTTCAAAAACATGGCATTGGCCCAGAAGATGGTGAAGTTGTCGTGACTGGATCTACCGGAGGAGTAGGTAGCGTTTCTGTAGCATTGCTTTCTCACTTGGGTTACAATGTGGTGGCCTCAACCGGTAAAAAGGAAGAAAGAGAATTTTTGAGCGGAATTGGTGCATCCCAAATTATTGGCCGTGAAGAAGTTAACGATGAATCAAATAAGCCTTTGTTGAGTGAACGTTGGGCTGGAGCTATAGATTCAGTGGGAGGTACCACTTTAGCTACCCTACTTAAGGCAGTAAAACGCGGAGGGGCTGTAGCGGCTACTGGGCTAGTCGCATCTTCTGAACTGTCAACGACCGTTTTCCCTTTTATTTTGCGTGGAGTAAGTTTGCTGGGTATTGATTCAGGGTATACACCGAAAAAACTGCGAAGTGAAATTTGGAAAAAACTTGCAGGCGACTGGAAATTCGCAAAACTTCAAAAATTGACAATTGACTGTACTCTGGACCAACTAGATCCAGAAATTGACAAGATCCTCGCTGGTGGTCAGCGAGGACGAGTGGTGGTTGATTTAGAGTAAGATAACCATTTTTTAATTTTTTTTTAAAAAAGGAGTCATTATGAGTGATACGATCAAATATTTGCTTCCTGAGGCTGAAATGCCAAATAGTTGGTACAACATCATAGCCGATCTACCAGAGCCTCCTCCTCCAGTATTGCATCCTGGAACAGGTCAACCTGTAGGACCTGATGATTTAGCTCCTTTGTTTCCAATGGAACTGATTCTTCAGGAGGTAAGTGCAGAACGATACCTTGATATTCCTGAGCCTGTGCGAGAGATATACCGGCAGTGGAGACCAAGCCCACTTTACCGTGCGAGAAGATTAGAAAAGGCTCTTGATACACCTGCCAAAATTTTTTACAAGTACGAAGGAGTCAGTCCAACTGGTAGTCACAAGCCTAACACTGCAGTAGCACAGGCTTTCTACAATAAGGAGGCTGGAGTTAAGAGGATTGCCACAGAAACAGGCGCTGGACAATGGGGATGTTCCTTGGCCTTTGCTGGTTCAATTTTTGGGATTTCAGTTGATGTTTACATGGTCAAAGTTAGTTTTGAACAGAAACCTTATCGTAAAGCCATGATGGAATCCTTTGGTGCATCCTGTATTGCATCCCCTTCTGAAAGTACAGAGTTTGGGAAATCATATTTGGCCAAAAATCCTGATTCTACTGGTAGTCTTGGCATTGCAATTTCAGAGGCGGTGGAAGTTGCAGCCACAAATGATGATGTCAAATACGCATTGGGTAGTGTTCTTAACCATGTATTGTTGCATCAGACAATTGTTGGAGTAGAAGCATTGAAGCAAATGGATATGGCAGGAGAATATCCTGACGTTGTGGTCGGCTGTACAGGAGGTGGCTCTAATTTTGCGGGTCTAGTTTTTCCGTTCATTGGGGAACAACTGCGTGGAGGTCCTAAGATCCGTGCACTTGCTGTAGAGCCTGCGGCTTGCCCATCGTTGACAAGGGGGAAATATGCATATGACTTTGGTGATACTGGAAATATGACACCTTTGACAAAAATGCACACTCTTGGCTCGACATTTGTTCCACCCGGATTCCATGCAGGCGGACTACGTTATCATGGAATGGCTCCTTTAATCAGCCACCTAAAAGAGCTGAATCTACTTGAAGCCTCTGCATATCACCAAAATTCTTGTTTTGAAGCAGGCGTCATATTTGGACGTTCTGAAGGTATTCTTCCAGCTCCAGAAGCTAACCATGCAGTTAAAGGAGCTATAGAGGAAGCATTACGATGCAAGCGAGAAGGAAAGTCCGAGACTATTCTCTTCAACCTTTGTGGACATGGTCACTTCGACATGCAGGCCTATTCAAATTATTCTAGTGGTAAATTAAAAGATCTTAACTACGATGAAGAGGAGCTTGCAATGGCACTTGCGGGATTACCTTCAGTGGGTGGCTGATTTAATCTTTGAGATAATTGAAACATAATGGCTGCCCATAATTCTATTCTTGATGATGCAAAGCGTAAAATCCAAATTCAGCAAACCGTTCGAGGATTTCTGGAGTTAATGGATGACAATGAGCTTGATTTAGAAGAAGGACTAGTTGCCTGGAACATGTTAGGGTTTACCATCTTCCAAGATACATATCCGGATGAAAATCATGAGGCGATACAAAAGCGCATGAACGAATTTTCACGAACTCTTTTTGATTCAGAGCAAACTATCTGAATAACAGACAACATTAAATTTATATGCGATTAATTATTTTGCATGTGTTTCAATTTTTAAGCATTTTGTCTGGATTGTGGATTTTGTCTGCTCCACTGCTTCTGGCAGTTGAACCTGCGTTTGTCCGTGAAAGTATTCGTGCACGCGGTATGGGAAATGCTTTTACCGCAGCAGCTAATGATGAAATGTTGTTCTTTTATAATCCTGCAGGTTTACGCTCAGTCAAGTATAACATCTATGAAGTAACTGGATTTAATTTCACCACCAATCAGAATACGCTGGATATGGGTAATTCCAGTAGTAGCGCCTCTACCCTCGGAGAGATTGCTGGTCAAAAAATCTATATCGAGCCAAATATTGGCCTCCTGAGTCACGTCAATTCACGTTTTGGCTGGTCATTTTTTTCAGGAGCGTTGCTTGACTTCCAAGTCAGAAACCCTGTTTTCCCATATCTGGAAACAAAAGCTTACATACAAACAGGAATTGCCGGTGGAATGGCATGGAGTTTTATGGATTACCAGCTTGATTTTGGTCTAGGGGGGAAAATAGTGCAAAGAGCAGGAATCGACACAAAGCAACATGTTTTTGACGCAGCGATCGTCGAAATTACTGAAGAACAAAAAACTACTAAGCTTCAGAACAAATTTTCAAACAAAGCAGCTTTTGCACCTGATGTTGGTGCAACCTACCATTTTGACAGTGTCCATAACATGGAACCTAAGGTCGCAGTCAGTCTTCAAAATATAGGTGGCCTTGATTTTGAAGGCGCAGGGAAAGTACCAATGACAATGAATATTGGAGTCAGTACAGAATCCGAGTGGCGTGGTTTTGATATCATCCTCGCAGGAGACTATCGTGATTTAACCAATTCGCAGAATCTTGTTTCCGTAGGCAGCATAATAACTACACGTAATTTAAAACTTGGTGCGGAAATGGGTTTGAATAGATTATTTAACGGACATCATCTTTTCTCAATCCGTGCTGGAAGAAATGGTCCCTACAACAGCGTAGGCTGGTCAATGAACCTGTACGGGTTTAAAGTTGATTTCGCAAAATACTCACAAGAAATAGGGGGATATAGTGGAGAACTGGAGGACAAACGAACCAGCATCCAAGTATCACTTATTTTTTAATTACAATCATCGTAATGCAAAACACCTCATGAGATATAATACATTTATGATATTTGCAGTATCATTTATGTTACTAAGTGGCTGCGCCACTCAGGGGAGATTGACCTCTTTGACTTTTCAACAGAGTTCCAGTTATGAGACTCTAGACTCCTCAATGGAGAAACTAAAGGGTCAATATGAGGGTTCGCTGCAAGAACAGTTCAGCGCTTTGAGGGAAATGCGTTATCTTTCAAAACATATGGAAGAACCGGGAAAGCGCGAAATGGCTTTACGGGCGTTAACTTTTTTTGCTTTTGCAAGTGATGACGGTGATATTCGTGACAGGAGCATTTCACGTCTTGAAACTGTTCTCCAATCTGAGGAGTGGCCTTTATATTTAAAACATACTGTGATTGACAGTGCTGTTGGTATTGTAACCGGAGAATTAGGTTTTCAGGAAACACATGATGGCATTAACATGAATTTTGGTCTTAATTCTGGACTTCGTGAAAATGCATTGAAATTTGTACTGAGTAGTTATGGTGAACTATCTCCGGAAATGCAGTATCACACTGTAAGTGCTTTGCGTCGTTTACTGCACACAGAACCAGTATTAGACAACTGTCCAGAAAACATATGTGACGAAGATACCAGGAAAAACCAGGAAGAATGGGACCTTGGACGTGAAATTAAAGTATCAATTCCAGCTAATGCTGATCCAACTGCTGTAGAGGCAGGTGCTTATGGACCGGCCACAAAACGTGAAATCATAGATGAACGGCTAGATTGGAACGAAGAAATGGACGAACTGAAAGAAATTGTCTGGGACTGGATTGAAGAACCACTTTTGTTCCAGGACAGTCAGTTTTTAAATCGTGGTCGATTAATTCGTTTAGCCGGTGAAATAGAACAATTCTCACTTCAAGAAGATATGGAAAATGATTTTCGCGAACAAATTTCAAAATGGGCAGAAAATGAGGATATTGCCGTTGATTTAAGAGAACTACTTGGAGCATCACGTGAGAAGGTAAAACTCTATGACTTTCCAGCGAATAAATCTCCGGTACCATCTGAGGAAAAATATGCAGGAATTAGCAAAGCTTCCCTAAACTTTCTGGAAACTCATCTCGATGCCGTGCTAAGACAGCAACTAGAACGGCAGAAAAGTGGTTTTGATAAGGGGCTGCCTGAAACAATTGAGCTGGCTTTTACTTCATTTGGAGAAACGGACGATGAACTTCTTAAACGTGAAATAATGATGGAAAACGTGACCTATGCTTTGCAGAATGGATTATTGGTCAACACTAAGGATCTTACAGCACGTGTCGTAATAGCCATAGAGAGCGCACGTTCAGAGATAGAACTGAGACCTTTGCTGAAAATGATTGGAGCATTGTTTCCTTCTTTGAAAGTACAAAATCGGAAACCACGTGTTTTATTTGAAACTCTAGTAGAAGAAGCAAATGCCGCGGAAGGCTTATCGCAGCGCAGATTTTACCTTAACGCAGTGCTTGGAGGTGCAAAGGTTTTTCCAGAAGAGGCTAGCTTGGCTCTTGCCTCCGCAGGTAACGATGATGTCGTGACTCAACATCATCTTGAAACTGAAATGCAAAAACTACAGGATACTTTTTAACAACTTGTGGAACATCAAAAAGTGTTTACTCCTAACAACAAAAGACTTCTCATGAGAACTATTTTCAGATTCTTGCTGTTTTTATTTCTTCCACTAACACTGATATCATGCACGGACCAACAAGAATCTGGACAAAGTTGTGCAGTAATGCTTGATAAAGAAAAATACGCTACGGTTTCAGATAATACAAACTGTACAAATTATGAAAGAGGTAGTGCATATCTGGGACGCGCAGGGGTATCCTTTGGAAATTTTCTTAAAGAAGGAGCTACTGATAACCTGACAAAAACATTGGG
>Ga0208277_1000071_pt1 | contig 53685 bp, 43 predicted proteins | sample ETNtaG_5_FD_185782 | JGI IMG/M metagenome (GOLD analysis project Ga0208277, IMG submission 185782) | Marine microbial and viral communities from oxygen minimum zone, Eastern Pacific Ocean - ETNP201406SV205 (SPAdes) (version 2) | ecosystem: Environmental > Aquatic > Marine > Oceanic ...
GACTCAAGGTGCTCGCCCAGCCAGGCATGCACGTTGGCCCAGGGTTGAGCGTCGAACCAGTCTCGGTCGTGGTTGGCGAATTGCCGCACGAAGGGAAACAACGCATCGTTGAGTTGAGTCACAAAGGCCGGACCCTCGCCCAATCGAACATCAAGGTCGGAGAGGTAGGCTGAGGCCAGCGTTCGCTGCTCCATTTCGTCCACGTCGTCGTAGCGGTTCGGGTACTTGTAGCGGTCCAGGTGGAATTTGAATTCTTCATCGTTGCGTTCCACCCAGTGGGCCTCTTCTTCGTTGAGGTCCCAGCCCAGCACATGCTGCATGATCTCGAGGCTCTCTTCGATGACCGTACCGTCGGCCAGCAAGAGCACGGGTACCGTGCCCTTGGGTGAAATTTCCATCATGTGCTCGGGGCGGTCGCGAAGCACGACTTCTCGGAGTTCGACCCCGTAGCCTTCCCGAACGATGGACATACGCGCCCGCATGGCGTAGGGACAGCGACGAAACGAGTAGAGGATGGGCAGCGTCATCTGCTCCGCTCCGGATGTTCACTCAGGAGGTGTTGGTGGGGCGTAGCCACCGTCAACCGCTTCTTGGACGGTCGTCATGTCAGCGTCAACCATCATCTGAACGAGTTCCTCAAACGAAGTGCTTGGAACCCATCCAAGTTCCTTCTCAGCCAAAGCCGGGTCGCCGATGAGCAAATCCACTTCGGCAGGACGGAAGAACTTGGGATTGGTACGCACTCGAACCACGCCGTTCTGGTCGGTGGCGATGGTGTCCACGTCTTCGCCTGACCAGGTCAGGTCCATACCAACGTGGGAAAAGGCCAGCGTAATCATGTCTCGCACGCTGTGCGTGCGACCAGTCGCCACGACGTAATCACCGGGCTTGTCCTGCTGAAGCATGCGCCACTGCATTTCGACATAGTCCCCGGCGAATCCCCAATCCCGCTTGGCGTCGACGTTGCCAATCCACAAGCACTCGTCAAAGCCGTGGGCGATGCGAGCGGCGGTCATCGTGACCTTTCGGGTGACGAACTCAAGGCCGCGGCGAGGGCTCTCGTGGTTGAAGAGAATGCCCGTGCAGGCAAACATGTCGTAGGACTCACGGTAGTTTCGGGTGATTTCGAAGGCGAAGACCTTGGCGCAGCCGTAGGGTGAACGGGGATGGAATGGCGTCGACTCGGTTTGAGGTACGTCCCGGACCTTGCCGTATTGCTCAGAGGAGCCAGCTTGATAGAAGCGACAGTGAGGTGCATGCTTACGAATGGCTTCGAGGCAGCGAAGCGCACCAAGACCCGTGATGTCGGCGGTCATCATTGGGGAGCGCCACGATTCAGGAACGAAGGACATGGCGCCAAGGTTGTAGAATTCATCGGGTTGGGTTTGAGACACGGCGTTGTCGATGGAGTTCTGGTCGGCCAAATCGCCGTTGAGGAGGTGGAAGTTCTCGTTGCTCATCAGGTGGTTGATGAGGCTGCGACCCGAGGTGGGTTGGGAGACGCGACGCACCAATCCATAGACGGTGTAGCCCTTCTCAAGAAGGAGTTCTGCGAGGTAGGAGCCGTCCTGTCCCGTCACGCCCGTGACCATCGCGGTCTTGCTGCTCATGTGGCTAGGCAGATGGTGTCCCTTTTCAAAAGGTCGCCTTAATGTCGGGGCTCACTGAAGGCTGAAATCAACCCGTTGAATTTTAAATACGCCTTGCCCAGCCTTTGGTCATGGCACTTGAGGAGAGGGGAACACGTCCTCGCCTTCTCATCGTGCGAGGCTCCTTTGCAACGATGGGTGGCGCCGAACGTGAGTTGCTTCAACTCATTCGTATGGCTCATGGCCGATGGGATGTCCATCTAGCCACCCTCGACATCTCGCCCGAAGCCGAGGCGCTGATGCTTCCCGCCCAACCCACCCTCATCAAGCCCTCAACCACCCTCAAGTGGCCAGAAGGAGCCTTTGCAGAAGTGACGGCTGCAGCGAGTAAAGCAGCAGAAAAGGCCTGGGCAGCGTTGGAGATTCCATGGGACCACTTCGATGTGATTCACCTTTCAGTTTGCAGGGGAACGCTCGAAATTCTCCCGCTCATTCCCGCCGAGCTTCCCGTCAATTACCACTGCTTGGAACCGCCGCGCTGGTTGTACGAAGACGTGCTTCACCGCCACCCCAACGGCCAACCAAAGCGCCCACTTTGGATCACGCGAAGGGTGTTTTCCCGGCAACGCCGTCGAGACCAACGCTTCGTTCGCACCCTCTTGAAACGTCCAAAAAGCGCCATCTTTGGCAACTCACCGTGGAGTCAAATCCTGCTCGAACGAACCTACGGTCTACCTTCTGACCCGACCACCACCAATGGGCACGCTCCTCGACGGGACGAAAACCAGCGACCCCTCGAAGGCTCCCATGTGTTGCCAACCGTTGACCTCAGCAATTGGCCGGCTGAACCGACCGCCGAGGAGACTGCGGAGCGAGACGATGTGGTTCTCCCAGAGGGGCCGTACATCGTCACCATCGGAACGGTCTCACACGTCAAGGGCACCTACGATACCCTGCGCTCGCTGGTGAACACGCCCTATGCCTTGGTCCAAGCAGGTGGTGGTTCAGCCGAAGAAAAGTCGGCCCTTATCGCCGAAGGGAAACGCCTTGGAGTGGACGTAATGTGCATGCCTCGTCTCTCTCAGGCGGCACTCGTCGGTGTGGTTCGTGGTGCCCACGCCATGGTCAGCCATGCCCATCACGAACCGTTCGGATTTACACCACTGGAGGCCATGGCCGTTGGCGTTCCTCCAATCATGGTTGACGAAGGCGGCTTCCACTACACCATGACAGGGTCGGGTGCTGGCGTGCTGGTTGAACGGGGCGACCATGACGGATGGTTGGCAGCGTACGAAGCGGCTGCAGATTCTGAAACTCGAAACGAGTGGGCTCGCGCAGGTAGAAAACACGTGGCGAGCAATTATCCACCGGAGAGCCAGCTTGAGGCCATTGAGCGAATCATGGCCCCGTTCTTGAACCGCTGAATAAAGAAGAAATGGTCGTTTTTTTCCATTCTTTATGTAGCCTTGAGCGACACCTCTTGTATGAACGAGGAGCAAACCCCACGAAACCTGTTGTTGGTCGGTGCAGGAGGCATTGGCACCCAATTGTCTGAACTCTTGGTCGCCGCCCTGCGCAGGGTCGGTCTGCAGGGAAACATAACACTCATGGACGCCGATATTGTTGAGGCGTCAAATCTGGGCCATCAACGCTTCACTGAAAGCGATATCGGGCAACCAAAGGTGACCTGCCTTGCACGTCGTCTTGACGACAAGACCTCTACGCTTCGTGTTGAGGCCATGGTGGAAAACCTACGGCATGAAGACCAGTTGAGCGATTATGATCTCATTGTGGTGTGCGTGGACCGACCCGAGCCTCGCCGCATGGTCCATGGCCTTGATGTCCCATGGCTGGATGTTCGATGCAGCGGTGATGGCTGGATGGCTCTTTCTTCTGCCTCTCAACCTGCTCTTTTGGAACGGATGACGCCCGACCACCAACCCGCCAGTTGCCAAGTCGCTGGTGCATTGGAGGCCGGGAATTTGGAATTCGGATTTGCTGTAGCTGCCGCTTTCGGCGCTCAGTGGGCCCTTCAGAAATGGCGTGGCCACCCTGCTCCGGTGCAATCCATGGGCAGTTTAACCTACGGTGCTCTCGCTTTTCCGGAGGTGAGCGCATGATTGGACTACCCGACGCAGAAGGCCTCCAGCTGAGCCAGGAAACCTGGGAATTCGCATGCCTTGCCGCAGAAGAGCGGAGAGTGGATGATGAGGACCTTCTGACCGCTCAACGTATCCTTTCAGAAGCAGGACGCTGGGATGGTGTCTACATCCTTTCGGTGATGGCTGGCCTCGAGACCTCAGTGCTCATCGATGCCGACGATAAGGTCTTCATCGATTGGGGAACGGCTGGCCAAGTCACCTTGCAGCCACCCGTTGGCGGTCGCCTTCCATTCAAACTCTGGGTTCATACCCATCCACGGTTTGCTGCATATTGGAGCAGCACCGACACGAACAGCCTCAGCCTTGGTGCAGGAATTCTTGAATCCGCCATGGTGCTCGGTCAACCTGGTCCAAAGCACAGCAGCAACCGCTCGATGGTTGAAGTTGACAACAAATCCATGTTGAGCGAGGGAGGGCCTTTGAGCCAATGGACCAACGAAGAACCCGTGCCGTGGACCGAATGGTACGTCCTGAACAACATCGAAACCGAGGTGATGGAATGAGCGCACGAGGACCAAAGGATGAGGATGAACACTTCAAGGCCCTCCTGGCCATTTTGAACGGGCGAGGCCGAAGCATTGCCGATGTCATCGAAGAGCTGACCGGAGAAACACCGTCCGATGAAACGGTTGAAGCGGTCAAGAACCGACTCCAAATGGCCCAAGAAAGCGGCGAAGATGTGGACATTGTCGCCATTGTCAAGTCGCTCAATGAGCTTGCGGACCAGTGGGCCTGATCACTCGTTGGTGTAGGTCGGACGGCGGTTTTCAATCAGTGCGGATAGCCCTTCCAGGGCATCCTTGGTTGAGAAAATCGTGTTCAAACCGTCCAACTCGAGTTGGAGGCCGGCATTCAAGTCAGTTTTCGCCGTCGCATCAATCAAATCGCTGGCCATACGCAGACCGATGGGCGCCGTGAATGACAGGCTCTTAATTTGCCGAGCGACGACCTTCTCTTCTTTGTCAAAGCCATCTGGACATTCGCCGTTCATGAGCAACTTCATGTTGTCATCGGTGAAGAAGGACGATGCGAATTTAGCCACCGGGGATGCTGGATTAGCCGGTTGCCCGGGGTACTTTTCGGCAGGCTTGCCCTGAGTTGCAAGGTTCCGGATGCAATCGTTCACGCCGGCGACATCGACCAGGTGGGTGACCAAGCCGAGGTCAGCCGCTATGTTGGCGTCCATGAAATTGCCAGCCAGCACTGCCCAACGAGCGATGGGAATGCCGCAAATACGTGCAGGTCGTTGGGAACCCCCCAAACCAGGGTAAATGCCAATGGAGGTCTCTGGGAAACGAAATTGCGTTCGGCGTGTTCCTATTCGATAATCGCATGCCAAGGCGAGTTCCAAGCCACCACCTAGGGCGAGACCGGTGGTCAAAGCGACCGTGGTCTTGCTCGAAGTCTCAAGCATGTTCAACAATTCATGCCCTCCGGCTGTGAAATCATAGATATCGGGAATGGCGTCGGCTCGAATCTTGTCAACGAAGAATTTCACGTCAGCGCCGGCGACGAAAGCCTTGCCCGCACCGTCCAGCACGATGGTATTGACCGCATCGTTAGCGTTGGCCATGGCCACTGCCTCGGTCAACTGACCCACGACGGTTACGTTGAGCGCATTCATGGCCTCTGGCCGGTTGATGGTGATGGTCGCCACCCCGTCCTGGATGGTGCTGTCCACGTAGGAGAAATCCCAAGCTTGATTCCCTTGTTCGATGAAGAAACTTGGAACGGTCCATCCTTCGCCTGCGGTTTCGGCATAGGCCTTGGCCATTCGGCAGGCTTCGCCAACACCGATTCGGTTCATCATTTCAAACGGGCCACGAGCCCATCGGAGTCCAACTTTGGCGCCGCGGTCAACGTCTTCCATGCTGCAGATGTCTTCATCCACGATTTGCGCTGCAACTCCAAACACCACACCGAGCAGACGCTCGGAGACGGCCGTGTATTGTTCATCGGAGTACGCTGCATCTTCGGAAACATCCCACTGTTCGTTGGCCTCAATCAGCGCTCGCAAATTGGCGGCACCGGTGTAACGGGGTGTGTGGAGTTGTTCAGCGAGGTAATCGGTGGAATGGAGAGCGATGGGGGGGCCGGTCAAGTTCATCAAACCGAAAGGCCCCAAACCGATTCGGAACGCCTTGCACGATATGGCGTCGATTTGAGCCGCATTGGCAACGCCCTCTTCGAGGAGCAAACAGGCCTCGTTGAGCCAAGGCACAAAGAAGCGGTTCACGACGAAACCGGGACGATCGGCACACACGATCACCACTTTGCCAAGCATCTTGCAATACTGAACCACTTTGTCGATGGTTTCCTGACTGGAGGATTTGGCAGGAATGACCTCGACGAGGCGGTTCTTGGCTGGATGGTAAAAGAAGTGCAATCCAACAAAGCGGTCAGCACGACCGGTGGCCTCCGCCAAAGCGTTGACGGAGAGAGAGGATGTGTTGGAGGCAAGGATGGTGCTTTCTCCGCACGCTTCGTCCAAGGCATTGAAGACGGCGGTTTTGACATCAAAGTCTTCGAACACGGCCTCGATAACCAAATCGGTGTTCTCTGCCGTGTTTTCCACACCCACCACGCCGGTGATTCGACCCTGAATAGACTCAACTTGAGCAGGTGAAAAAATCCGTCGCTCAACCGCCTCACTGAGGAAATTTGCGATGATGGATTGACCACGTTCTACCCATTGGAGTTCTCGGTCAACCATTTGGACATCAAATTCTTCTTGAGCACTCTTCTGAGCAATGCCTGAGCCCATGTTCCCAGCGCCGACAACGGCCACGCGTTGAATTGGTTGCATGACCCTGCGAATCCAATTCACCTAATAAAAATCGGTTATGGTGTTCCTTAACCATCATCGCAGAGCATTGTAAGCAACCGTCATGTTTTGTACAAAAACCTCGGCTGAAAATTTCTGCGCATGGCCCATCAATCCTTCATCGGCCACTTTGGCCGTTGAGGTCTCCCAGGCTTGGAAATGACCGCTCAAGGCATCCCTCCAAGCACGGAAGTCACCGGCGGGCAAACACGCGCCCTCTGGCATCAGTTCGTTGTGAGCCGGGAGGTCTGAGCAGAGCACAGGACAACCAGCCGCCATGGACTCAATTGGAGGGTATCCATACCCCTCTGCGGCGCTGGGAAAGAGCAGGACATCGGCTTCTTGTCGCAGCCGCATGAGTTCCTCATCGTTGAGTCGTGGATGGACGATGACCTCCATGTCGATGTCCTTGGCCAAGGCATGGGCCGATTGACTCTGGTCACCGACGACATGGAGGGTGGAGCGTTGACGAATTCCCTCTTCGGTTGTTTGAAGCAAATTGAAGAGGAAATCAAGGCGCTTTCGCGGGTCTGAAGACCCTATGAAAAGCATCATGAAAGTGGGATTTTTTTGACCTACACCAGAAGGAACGTACGCCTCACAGTCCAATCCGAGGGGTACGGTTACGGCTTCAATGTCGGGAAATTCACGGCGACAGACCTCACGGGTGAAGACCGAATCACAAACGAGCAGATCCGCCCTGGAAAGCCCTTTCTTGAGCTTGCTCAAATCCCTTCGACGAACACGGCCAGGTCGGTGCTCCCCCACCTTGACCACGGACTCACCCATGGCATTCTCGCCGTCGGTCAACACCACACGTTGCTCAAAGGGGAAGAGGTGGAACAGGTCGTGAACGGTGACCACGACCTTTGGCCGGCGAGGAGAACGTGGTGGTACGAGGTGGGCTTGTTCTTGATCGGTGATGTGGAGAACATCGGTTGGGCCGAGATGATTTTGGCAGTAAGCCTGGACCCGCTTGGGTTGCTTGCTCCAGCGATGGCGCACTTTGCCGAAGGCTGACGTTTGTTCTGGATACTCGAGAACATCAAGCAATTCAAGGCTGTCAAAACGCCCTTGCTGATGATGGTTGAGAAGAGCATGATGGGCCCCTCCAAGTCCAGAAAACCGAGTCAAGGCTCCGCCTCTTGCCAACACTAGACGCCGTGTGGCAGCTGGCGTTGGTGCAGACTCCATGCTTCGGGGAAGGGTGGCCTCCTCTTCAAGGGATGACATTCTTCGCTCGCTTGTTCTTGGAATCTGCACCAATCAGTGCATCAAGTGTGGAAAAGAAATCAAGTAGTGAAAGCGACTCGGGCCGCTTGAGTCAACATGCCTGAACCCGCCATGACCATCCCAAGCGAACAGTATGAGGCGATTGAAAACGGTATTCAAACCACCATTGAGCAAGGAACGAAGATTCGAAAACTCCTCTCCAAACACTCGAACCAGGGACCCTACAATGCTGATTGGGAAGTTGAGGCTGCGGTCGAGGCTCTCCATGTTTTTGCCTCAAGATGGACCATTGAAATTCTGGCCACGCTGTACATTACCGGGCCTCGCCGCTTCAACGAAATGAAGAGCATGCTGACTGGAATCTCCAGCCGAACGCTGTCCGATAAACTCCGCTTCTTGACAGAAGAAGGACTTGTGCTGAGGCTGGTCAACGATGGGCCACCAATCAAAGTCAGCTACGAACTGAGCGCCCACGGCAAAACCTGTGGCAGGCTCCTTTCACCGCTTGTGGCCCATCTCAAGATGGTGGCTGGTTCGGTCATTCAAGGCTAGGCTTCCACGCGATGTTGTTGCACAACACGGCCCGTTCGCAAGTTCATGGCAGAAAGAACGCGTCGGTCTAAAGGGCCCTGATAGAGGCAGGTATCCAAACCAGTGGCGGCGGGGCGTTCATCCTTGAGACGAACTTCACTATGCCAAACATGGCCCCATTCCTCCTTGGTATGACCGGGGAGGGCGACGGTGGGCGTGTGTCCAAACACGATGGTTCGTACCGGGTCAATGGGTTGTGTGGCCGTGTGAAAGGCTCGACGAATCCAAAGAAGATCCTCTGATGTCTGCTGTTCCAAATCGTGGTTTGGTCGGTATCCTGCATGAACCAAACGCCAGCGGTCAAGCACCAGATGGGTCGGTAGCTGGGCCATCCAAGCTGTGTGCAGAGCGGCACACTCCTCCAAAGCCACATCGTCCGTTTCGCCCTCAGCGTTTCGGGTGGCCTCGATGTAAGACGCCACGGTGGTGTTCCCACCGTTTCTCATCCAAAGCATCACGTCCATGTCCGGATGACGAATCTTCTCCATCGTGAACTGTTGCACCATCATGTCCTCGTGGTTTCCTTTGACGGAAGTGAAACGCGGATTGTTCATGACTTCGTGAACCACGCCAAACCCGTTTGGGCCTCTGTCAATCAAATCACCAAGGAAGACCACCCAATCACCTTCGGACAAATCCAAACTTTCGCAGAGTTCGACCATGGATTGGAAAAATCCGTGAACATCGCCGATGACCCAGACGTTGTCACCCCGGTCGAGGGCGGCCTGCAATTTCAGTTCCAATTCATAATCTCTCACGGATTCACAACCAGCATAATCAATGCATTGCGACAGTATTTAACCGAAGGAAGAACCCGGATTTTCACAAGGAAAAACGGACACAAAAGGGCGATGGATTAAGGGAGGAGAAGGACAACCAGACATCATGCCTCTGCTCGCTCAGTGGACTCGCCAGCGACCATGGTTGGCCGCCGGCCTTACCGGGGCCGCCAGTGGCGTCGTTGGCATCGCAGGTGGCCTAGCGACCTTCGCTGGCACCGTCGGAGCCATGGCCCTCGGAGGCATATCCACTCGGGCCACGACTCACGAACATCCGCTGCGACGACGAATCCTTTCAACGCTTGAGTCGCGACCGGGTTTGTGCTACCGGGAACTCCAGACCGTCCTCAACACCGCCAACGGCACTCTACGCCATCACCTGGACGTTTTGCAAACCCGTCGGGCGGTCACTGTTATGCCCGTCAATGGCCGCACCTGCTATTTTGCTGGAGGGCCAAGCCAAGTTGAAGTCCTTCGAAGCAAAGTGGTCGGTGAGGAGCGAATGGCCCAACAGTTGCCCATCGGCCTCTCCCCTGTTCAGCGAATGATTTTGGAAAACATCGACCGAGAAGGGGTACCTCGTTCACAAGCAGCCCTTGCTCGACGACTCGGAAGAACCCGTGCCACCGTCCACAGCGCCGTAAAAGTGCTACGACGACGGGGCATCCTGCGGGAGGACCGCATCGAATTGATGGCCCACATCGACCTGGAAATTTACTCCCGTGCCTCGAACGTGGATTATGAGTTCGTGGACGAACGTCGTTCCTTCTCAGAGTGAGGCGTGATTTACGAAATCTGTCGCTCGAGCGACATTTGTTACACAGCCTTCAAAGACCCTTGGCGATGCCCATCTATCATGTTCTCCGTTCGACTCATTGAGCACCCGTTGCCCACAACCGACCGGGATGTTGACGGTCTCATCGCATGGCTCATTGACACGCTTGCTTTGGTTCGTAAACGCGGCGATGCAACCGCCGACCACGGGCGTGCAGGGTCAGTGCATCGGTTGTTGCGCGACCATCTGATTGGTCATCCAGAACAAAGTTGGGACGCCCAAATGCTCGCAGACGAATTAGCACAAATGCCAGCATCACTCAATCACCACCTCGCCCGCTTGGTGGAAACCGGCTTGATCGGATTCACCAATGAAGGGAAAGGATGGAGGAAATACTACCTGCGGGGGGGTTCCCTCTCCAAGGCTGTGGCTTACCTTCAGCAACATAGCAAACTTCTCCTGCAGCAGCGATTTGACCTCATCAACCAGCTCTGGAAACGGTCAGGGGAGCCACTCCCTGTTGAACTTCCTCAAGAAGAAGGGGCCCCGTTTTCATTGGGATTGGTCGACCATCGTCCGCTGAATGATGAGGGCGAAGGCGACGTGCTCTCGCATTGGATGAACGATTTTGGCCTCCTCGGCGAACGCCCCGGCGGGGAAATCAAAGCAGACTCCCTCTCGGTTCGATTGTTTTCAAACCTGCTTGAACGGAATCTTCCATTGTCGCTGGATGAAGCAGCCGAAATGCACGGTGGGCAAAAAGCACGTGTCGGACGTATCCTGGAACGCTTTCGTGCAACTGGAATGGTTGAACGTGTGCCGCGAACCGACCGATTGAACACAGCCTTGTGGACCGCCATGACCACCCAACATCAGCGGAGAGGGGAAGATTGGATGCTCAAGAAGGGAGGGTTTCAGCGCCTCCTCAACGAAACCCAGCAGTCCGGCCTCTTGAAGTCCCTTGCCAAAGGGAAACTCTCAATTGAAGATGTTTCCAAGCACCTCAGCGCCGTTGAAGCCAGGGAACAAATGCTGTTGCTGAACCTGCTCGGTGGACGTTTACCAATGGGGTATCGGATGGCTGGAGGCTCTGCCTCAGCCGTGCAACAGCGGGTTCAAGACCGGCTGGACAGGGTGCTACGGCGAATGGTTCGAGTTGCTGGGTTGTTGGATGAGGCCCTTTCCAATTCACAACCAAATGAATGATCGGTGATGAGATGTCCGAATTCATTGGCCCCAAACATGGACCGTGGGACGGTGACCCACGCCCTTTGCACCTCGCTCCAATGTCGGGGGTCACCGACCTTCCATACCGCTTGCTGGCCAAAGAGTGTGGAGCCGATATTACGATAACAGAATTCACCAATTCAACGGCTTTAACACGGGAGGCAGCGACGTCGTGGCGACGCATGGAAACCCACGAGACAGAAGTTCCTTTCATTCCACAAATCTTTGGTGGCGACCCTGGCGATATGGCGACGGCGGCGGAGATGTTGGCGCCAGCCGCTGACATCATTGACCTCAACTTCGGATGCCCTGCACCGAAAGTCACCAACATATGTGCTGGAGCGGCGTTGATGGGAGAACCCGACCGTTTGGTCGATATGGTGGAGACCATCGTTGAACGGGTCGATGTCCCGGTGACCGCCAAAATGCGACTGGGAACTGGCCGGAGTGCCAACAATTCAACCGAGATTTGCAAACGACTGGAAGCCGTCGGAGCGCAACGCCTCTGCATCCACGGACGCACCCTCAAGCAACGCTATTCCGGCGAGGCCGATTGGTCGAGCATCAAGCAAGCTGTGGAGGAAGTGGAGGTTCCTGTCATCGCCAATGGCGATGTAGTCGACGCTTCATCTGCAAAGGCCTGCCTCATGCACACCGGAGCCTCGGGTTTGATGATTGGGCGAGGCGCTATTGGACGACCAACGGTGTTTTCCGACATCAAGGTCGGCCTGGGGTGGATGGAGTTGGACCGGCTTCCCTGGGTTGCCAGCCATGATGATTGGCACGGACTGAGTGAGGCGGGCAAAGCGTTTGCCTCCCGAAAATGGTGCTGGGACCGTTATATCCACCTCTCCGAGACCACGATTGGTCTGCAAGGGAAATGGATGCAGCGCCATGCCATCGCCTTCACCAAGGGATTGCCGGGTGCAAAGAAAGTACGCACGCTCATGCATGAACAAGAGACGACCAAAGCCATGGCTGACGCCATCAGCGGTTTTTTGACCGGTCCAGTTTGATGCTCAGAAGGTGGATTCCCAGTCATCGAGGGAGTTGTCTTCTCGAGCGGCCCACTCTTCATCGGTGGTTTCTTCTCGCACCTTCAGGACTTCTCGAGCGAGAAGCCAGTAGATGAGGGCAAGAGAACGGCGCCCCTTGTTGTTGGCAGGGAGAGCGATGTCCACGTTTCGAAGGTGATTGTTGGCGTCCACGATACCGACGATGGGTAGACCGGTGGCCACTGCTTCGCGGAGGGCTTGCTGGTCGTTCGCGGGGTCGGTGACGAACAGGATGTCAGGTTCGATGTAGGATCGTAGAGCAGGGTTGGTCAGCGAACCTGGGATGAAACGGCCGACAGCCGAGTGGGCGCCGACGGCCTCTGCGAATTTACGTGCAGGACGTTGTCCGTATTGCCGAGCGCTGACGACCATGATGGATGGTGCGTCAAAGGTGTTGAGGAGCGCAGCGATGGAACGGATGCGAGCATCCGTGATGTGAATATCAAGGAGGTAGAGACCGTCTTCTCGGACACGGTCAATGAAGCGGCTCATGTCAGCACTCTTTTGTTGAGTACCGATGTTAACAGCGTTCTCCTCATAGGTTTCGGCGGACACGAGCAAACTGGCTTCTTCGGACATGTTGAACCACAGCAAGCCGCCCACAGACCCCCTGTATTAAACCGCTTCGTAGTCAATGGCCCTTTCTAATCTTTCAAAATTGGCTCGCACACTTCGGAAAAGACCTCAAAAAAGAAGAGCGTGTTGGCTCGGCTATGTCGGAGGACAAAAGGGGCACAGAAGGCTCACATCCGACATATCGCGACGCGAACAAAGGCGATGATGGCCGATGGCAAACCGCCGACGGCAAACCACTTCCGGTGAGTGCAAGCGATTTGGAACGGTTCACCTACTGCCCGGTTTCATGGCATTTGGCCGCCACCGGAACAACAGGAAAGAGTTCGGCCATCGACCGTGGAATTCAGAAACACCAAGCAATTCATGAATCCATGATGGACTTCAAGGGACATCAATTCCGGGCGAAACGAAACCTTCTCATTTTGGAATGGTGGTACGCCATCATTCTGGTCCTCCTTGTTGATACGTTGGCCGTCCAGTACATTGACGACTTGGCACTCAATGTGGTTGAATTTTCGAGACTACTCGCTGCTGGAGCACTCTCGTTTTTGCTGGTTGGCATCATGGCTGTCTTGGTACCGTGGCGCAAAGCCATCGGTTTGAAGGAACCATTTCGCCCTGAATTGAATGGGAAAACCGAGACCATCGATCCTGTATTCGAACCTCGCGGGTTCATGGGGGGTTGGTTTGAAGGTGGTATTTTGGAAGTGTCAATGTTTGTCTCGGCGATAGTTCTAGCCTTGCATTCAAGCGCCCTTCTTTTTGCCGATAACCGCCAGCAAGCATCCTACGTACTGGCCATCACCACCCTCGCATGGGCGCTGCTCGCCTCCATCGTTCTTCGACGGGCCCTCAAGAGCAACGAAGAGGCCGAACGTCTTGCGTTTGAAAACGATTTCAGCATGAGCGACGAGGTCTCGTATTCCGACGATGAAGCAACGGCTCAGCTTCTGGTGGACGCTGAAACCGGACTGCGTGGCCGACCTGACCAAATCGTCATCATTGATTCACAATTCATTCCCGTCGAACAAAAGACCGGAAAGGTCCCTAAACGGCCTCATGAGTCCCATCGGATGCAGGCCTTAGCCTATGCCCGGCTGGTTGAGAAAACGACCGGCCGCGCTCCACCCTACGCCCTCCTTCGATACGGCCCGGACAACCTGCACCAACTCATCTGGGACGAGGAAGCGAAGAAAGAATTGGACGAACGAATCCACCAAGTTCAGACCGCCATGGCCATCGGAGGAGCGAAGCGCAACCATGAACGTCCCGGAAAGTGCCAAAACTGTTCACGTCGCCATGCATGCAGCGAGCGGCTTGCATGATTCAATAGCAATCGTCAACCAGTGGATATTGGACACAGCTGTTGGTGGCCGTAACGATGATGATGAAGTTATCCTGCAGCGAGCCAGTGAAGCCTTCACCACCACCACGAGCCTTCACGTCAAGTTCCCATTCACCCTGTGCAAACGAAGGGTTCGGCAGAAGGGTTTCCTCAAGCGGACTGGCGTCTTCACTCACGTCCTGTTCCCACTGAATCATGCCCTCACTGTCGGTCAAGGTAGCCCGGACGTATCGGCTCTCATTGTCCCAAAAGGTTGAGGGAAGGTTCCGTGAAAGTTCGAATGAGACCTTGAAGTATACGTCAATTTCAGTGGTTTGATCGGTCACCAAAAACGTAGAACGATTGGTGTATTCCTCGGCGTAATCCTGGAAATTTTGGAACGAGTGGTCAACGGTAATTTTCTTGTTGTTCAGGCTCTCAAAGGCCGGTTCTCGTAGAGACTCAACGGACTCCCGTGCAGCGATAAGGCCCATGCAACCAGATGTGGAGGCCATCAGGACCACCATCATGAGGGCCGCTCCGAGGCCAGGTCGCCGCATGCATCAACCACTAGCCACGACCCTATGAAGCCCTCGCTAGGCAGTTCCGAGCATTTGAAAACCAAAGCGGGACTGGTGTTAATCGTCTGAATGAAGCGAAGTGAAGGCAGAGCTATGGCGATGACGAGCCCTATGAAAGCTGACAGACACTCAACTGAATTTCGCACCGCAAACGCCGCACTCCGTTGCTCCTGCTGGGAGTTCAGCGCCACAAGCACCGCACTCATCGGCTTGGGTCTCCTCTGGCTTCTCTTTGGATTGACGTTTCGCACGGCGTCGAGCGGGCTTCCTGGCCTTGGTTTCTGCAGCAGAATCCTTGTCATCGCTTGAGCGTGGTAGGGGTTTCTCGTCTTTGTCGGTGAACGAGAAATTCGCCGTGGCTTCGTTGACCTCGTTTCCGGCAAAGGATGAATCGGTCAAACTCATTCCAATTTGCACCTTTTCTCCGGGTAGAACGCCTTCTTCACCGGTGATTTCGAAGAGTTGTTCACGAATATCAGCGTCTGATGCGCTCAATTCGCCTGTATCCTCGCCCAATGACTTGAGTTCGCCCTTCTCAGAAAGGATGGAATCGAGGCCTTGTTTGCCGTCCTTGTTTGGCATGTTAAGCGTCGTTGTGACCTGTTCTTTGTAGGCCTCAATTTCCTCTTCGGTCATGTCTTCCATAGCCAAATCGTCGGCAAACCGTCGGTCATATGCCGCTTCAACTTCCGCCTCTGCGGCTTCGATGTTGGTGTCCCATTCGTCTTCGAGGTGGTCTTCATCGAAGCCAAATTCCTTGACAGCCTCGGCGAAGTCCTGAGTGCCGGTGACGATCTCATTCTCGTCTTCTTCGGGGAGAGCCACTTCTTCCTTCACAACTTCACGAGGTTCACGTCGTTCTCGCTGTTCGAAGAACGACGAGACGTCTTGCTGAGCGCCGCAGTAAGGGCAATTCTCCATGAGGTCGGGGACGGATTCCCCGCATTCATGGCAATCGTGGAATTGGTTCCTGGCTTTCTTGAGGTTGAAGGAACAATGGGGACAACGATCCTCTGTGCCTTCCAATTTACCGTCGCATGCTGGGCAGTATTCGAAAATATCGCGCTCAACCTCTTCTTCACGCTCTCGGGTGAGGATAACGGCGGCCAGCAAAGTTGCAATGAGGCCGAAAGCGACCAAACCGAACAAGGTGACCGTCCCCGCCTCAGAGGAAGAGCCTGAATCGTCATTGTTGGTGTTGGTGGCCAGGGTTGCAAATGAACGGGAGAAGGTCGAACTGATGGAAGCATCTTCTGGGATCAAACGAATGGTGGTCATCGATGCCGTGGCGGTGAACGTGCATGACAATTGTGCTCGGTCTCCACGGTTCACGACGTTGACCGCCATCGTTGACATCACGGTGTTGCTGCTGTCCTGGCAGGTGTAGTTCGCTTGGCCGGTTTCTTGGCTCGTCATGCTGATACTCAGCGTGTAAGCCTCTCCGTCAGCAAGAGGCATGTCGGGCACCTCGCCATCGGCATCAAGCAGTTCCAAAGAGGCGTATTCCCAATCCAATTTCAGTTTTGATTCAACCAATACCGAACCGCTTGCAAAGGAATTCTGCTTGTTGTCATCCCAACTTCCAGGTGCTGCGACCCATTGACCCTCAAAATTGGCTGTGTGGGCTCCCAAGGCTGTTGGAAGTGTGATGGTCCAGGTGAACGCCTGACCAGCATCCAGCAAGATTGGAGGAGATTGGCCTTCAAGACCGTCAAAGACGTACTGAATGTTGCCCGAGACGGCAATATCGCCGGTGTTTTCCATGGTGACTCGCCATTCAATGTCCTCACCGGACTGGACCGATGGAACGGTGGGAAGAGCGTTGGCATCCACATACACATCTGGAATGGGGAAGATGGTCAGCACGCCTGATGCGACATCGTTGTCGGTGCGTTCTTGTTCAAAACCAACCACGTTGAATGGATTGATTTTCGCCGTGACGACGTGATCGCCTTCGGGTAAGGAACTGAGGGCGGTTGAGGTGAGTTGTGCACTGAAAGGCTGCTCGATGTAGCCCACGCCCGTCAGTGAAACGGTGAACGGCTCACTGGTGACCAAGCCCCCAGCAGGGTTTGAAAGTTGCAACCAGACGGGGACATCCAAAGGTCCGGTACCGTTGGTACGAACAAGTGTGCCCTCAACCGTCCATGGCCCTTCAAGCGCACCTTCAATGGTGGTGATGGTCAATTCTTCTTTGAAACTCAAGTCCATGCGGGTGGCCACCACCAATTCAACATCGGTGGCTTTGTTCATCTCAGAAGCCTCTTGAACCACGTTCTCTGCATCGGGCGTGACCACGATATCGTGAACGCCGCTGCTGGGTGCAACGATGGTGGTGTTCACCCATGCCGAAGACCCAGCTGTCAGCGCAGGCGTGGTGAGGAGAACATCGCTTGAACCGGGAACTTCGAGCAGGAGTTTGGTCTCCGGTGCGTCCACGCTGCCTGAATTCAGAACCAAGGCTGAAAGTTCGACGGTATCGCCAGCGTACACTGTAGAACTGGTGTTCAACTCAAGCGTATCGACGCGAAGATTGGCCAAACCAGACACGTTGAACTCCTTGTTGAAACGGGCTTGAATGTCGCCCCCGGCTGAAAATTCAAACCAGACTTTGTGGGTGCCTTCGGTTAAACCCGACCAGGTTGCGCTGACGGTGTAAAACGACTGGGCAGCGATGGTCACTGAGTCAAGGAGCAGCCGGTTGCTCGTGGCGATGTTTTCTTTGTACACCGCCACTTCGACGTTGAAGGCGTCGCTTTGCTGACTGTTGTAGAGCGTGACGTCGATGTCAACGGAACCGCCCATAACAGGGTTGGAAGGACTCAGCGCCATTTGGGCTGCAGAGGATTGGATGCCACCGCTTTCTTCGGCCTGCACCGCCAACGGCAACACGCTGAACAAAAGAAGGCTGAGGATGAACACCGCCTTGGCTTTACGCTCCATACTTTGCCTTGGTCGTTCAAAGCACTTGAACCCATCTCCAAAATACCGGCCAAAACGGCCATGCAACTGCCTTTCTTGTACGGCGAAAGAACGCCGGTGAGGGAACACTCAATTCCTCCGTTCACAAAGGGGAGAGTTGAAGGCTCACCGAAGGTGTGGGAGAGGCATGGGACGAAGCAGTGCGGCCGTTTGGCTGGTCACTCTCTTGCTTTGCTCCCTCTTGCCAGTGGCCACCCATCCACAACACGTTGAGCCAACCACGTTGGATGACGAAGTGGTTGTTGAAGCGAGCAGCCCCTCAAACTTGGCCATCGGTTTCTCAAATGGACCCGCCCAAAACGACGAGATCAAAGGCACCTATGCTTTGACATTCAGCGTTGCAGGAACGGGCACGTTGGCCTCCCTACTCATTGAAATCACGACCGATGAAACCACATGGACCACCGTGGTAAACTTGACCACCACCCCGTGGATGTTCCCCTTTGATACCACAGGTTTGACCAACGACACCTACAAACTTCGAGCCTCGGGTTGGGACAGCGACACCGAGAGTTTCTCTCAGGCGACCAGTGGTTGGTTTGACATCGTGAATCAGGTCCCCGCCATCACGACCTTCACCGTCCTCAATCCAGATGCTGGCAGCGGAGCCAGCCTTTCGGACCGAGCATGGTTCAACATTGGTTCCCAAGATGCCCTTTCGTTCCGTTGGGGCGCCAGCGATGATGACCTCAAACAAGCCACCCTTACCAACGTACCCGGACCGGGCTCCCCCGCGACCGATGGCCCAACCTCGCTGAGCTATGGATGGGATTGGGCCAGCAGCAACATGCAAGAAGGCACTTGGTCACCTCGACTAACCGTTTTCGACCACTCAGGGCTGTCGAACACGTCCACCGTGTTCATCGGCATCGACCGAACTGGGCCAACCATCGGTAGCGTAACCGTCGGAGATGGAGGGGCATGGCAGCAATCGACCACCGTTTCAGTGAGTGGGCTCCTCAGCGAATCCGATGACGGACAAGGTTCAGGGGTTGCCAGTGTCGAGTACGCCCTGAACGAAGAGGCATGGACTTCCACCACGAGCGACACCTTGTCCCTCACCTTGGCTGAAGGCGTGCACACCTTGAATCTGCGAGCGACGGACCGCGTAGGCAACACTGGCGCCGCTACCGCCGTGACCCTCCGTGTTGACCAAACCGCTCCCATCGGCCTTTCATGGACCGTCGACGAATTGACCACCAGCCGAGTTGGACCGGCCAACATCACCTTCAACGCAGAGGATGCCGATTCGGGCATCGACAATTCAGCATCCTACATCCAATACGGATTTGACTCCAACGGAGTGGGTGAGACGCCCGACCTTTCCGGACGTTGGTTGACCATGGGCGTGAATGGCCTTTCCGGCCAAGTTGGTCTAGCCAGCTGGGCCACAAAATCACGTCAACACCTCATGTTGAGGGCCGTGTTGGTTGACGAGGCTGGAAATTCCTTCACCACTCAATCATCCTCCTATCAAATTCTACCCGGGCTTGACCTGCTCTGGAACGTGAGTCAAACCAACCTTGACCGCAACGTGGTGAGGCCGGGTGAACAAACCGGTAACATCACCATCACGAGTGTTTTGGAATCAAATGAGGACTACGGTGGAAGCGTCATCGTCCGCCTGGAAACTGCACCGGCCGACCGTTCATCAACCGTTGATTGGACCGTGATGGAGACCCGAAACCTCCCAGCCGGTACTCTCTCAAACAGCAGCGAGACCATTGTTTGGCAGTACACCGTCCCCCGTTCGGGACAATTTGATCTTCGCCTTGTGATCGATTTCGCCAACGTTATCGACGAGTACGATGAGGGGAACAACAACAACTACCTCATGGTAACCGGTGCTTCCCTCGATGCGCCCGGTCTTGTCCCCTCCTTTGCACCGTCCTTACTCCTCATCGTGCTGGTCGGGTTTGCCCTTGCCCTTCTCCAACAGAGGACAAGGGATTGAAAAGCATCGGGCTTCACGCCCGACCATGCGCCAGTCGCTTCCACGTGTGCCAAAAGACCGCATCGCGGTCATTATCGGTGCGAAAGGGGCGACCAGCAAAGCGATTCACAAGGCTGCGGGTTGCAAGAAATTCATCATTGATTCCGAATCGGGTGATATTGATGTCGAATGGGGCGAACCCGGAACCTACGACCCCGTGAAAGCGATGAAGCTCCCGGATGTGGTGAAAGCCATTGGTCGTGGCATGGCTCCCGATGCCGCCGTTCGTCTACTGGATGATGACCACTTCTTCGAACTCGTTGACCTTCGGGAATACGTTGGAAAGCGGTCCAATCAGCAACGGCGTATTCGGGCTCGAATCATTGGCCGTCAAGGAAAGATACGCAAACTCATTGAGCAACTCACGGACACCCAAATCAGTATTTACAACTCAACCGTGGTCTTGGTGGGAGAGGAAAGCGGTTTGTTTGCCGCACGCCAAGCCATCGAAATGTTGGCAGGAGGCTCGGAGCACGGAACCGTCATCGGATTTTTGGAGCGCGATCGAAAGCGTGCCCGCCTTGAATCTCGCTCACTTGATGCACATGAGGAGCGAACCTCCAGCCCGTCGCCTTCAACTGGATTCGAAGGCTTGGTCCCCGGATTGGCTGAAATCTCACAAGAGCGACGAAACCGACGCATGAAAGCCTCTCAGGTCGATCCTGAAGATGACGAGGCCGTGGACGAAATGATGAAACTGGCCGATGATGAAAACATCACGTGGGAAGAAGAGTGATCATTCCAACAATTCAACCTGTTCCACATCGGATAGGTCCATGTTCAAAACTTCGTACATAGCTCCCGCCAAATCAACGTCCAAGCCGTTCTTTTGCCCCCACTCTACAAGGCGAGTTACGTCCCGTACGAGGAACTCCTGAGCCTTCGGGTGGCTGTCCACAACAGCTTGACCTACATCGATGATGCAGGCTCGACCCTCATGCCAGAGAATGTTGTAAGGTGAAAAATCACCGTGAACCAACTTTGCTTTTTGCCATGAAATCGCCAAGAATCGGAGGAGGTCGTCGTAAACGGAGGACGGGTCGTCAATAACCACGTCCCGGAGTTTCGGTGAAGGCGAGGTCGCCGTCCCAACGTAATCCATGATGAGGACGTTTTTGTGAACCCCCCTCGGGTAGGGAACGTTCAGACCCCAACGAGCGAGTCGGTTCAAATTGCGGTATTCCTTCCTTACCCATACCTCAACCAAATCACGATGTTTTCGGCGTAGACCGGTGAATCGAGGGTCACCTTCGATGTACTGAATGAGGTTCTTGAACACGGCATTTGAGGTGTGGAAGATTTTCACGGCCACCGGTTCACCTGCAAGGTTCGTACCGTGAAACACGTGTGCTTCCTTTCCTCGAGCGACGGGGAAATCGAGGGTATCGATGACACCGGATTTCATCATCTTGTAGAGGGCCATGAGGGTCAGTCGGTCGAAGACTTGGTCGAAGACACGACGGTCAACCCAATCGTAAGTTCCCGTGCCCATGGCCCCTTGGATTTTAGCCTCAATGCCACGAAACATCGTGTTGTAGCGTTCTTCCTTCATCCACTCATAACGGCCTTGACGGTCGTTTAAACCGCGCAGAAATTCATTTTGTTCAGCACGATGATGTTCAGCGTCCAAGCGATCTGCTTTGGAACGGTGTTGTTTTTTTCGAGGTTTCCGTCCTTTACGAGGGCGACCGGCCAATTCTTCCCAGTCGTCCTCTCCAACCATGCGGCTTCCTCATCGTCTCAACCAAACAAGGCATCGATGTCGTCATCATCGTCATCGTCGTCTTCGGGTTCATCTTCAACGACCTTCTCGACCACAGCAGGGGTTTCCTCTGTAGATTCGCCATCCGAAGGTTCCACGCCGCCAAAGACGTCAAGGTCATCATCGTCGTCAGCGAATAAATCATCATCGCCATCATCGGCGAACAGGTCGTCCTCGTCGGCCTCGGGTTCGGCTTCGGGTTCATCATCGACCGTATTGCCAGTAGCAAACAGGTCGTCATGCTCGCCGTCATCGTCAAGGGAGACGCCCATGCCGAACATGTCAACGTCGTCTGGAAGAACACCCTTTCGAGAGAGGTACATGGCTTGCGTCTTGGTGTAACGGTGCTTCACGTCGGCCTTGGAATCTTGGAAATCCCATGGCCACACGATAATGAGGTCCCCTTCTCGGACCCATTGACGACGACGCATCTTCCCGGGAATACGGGCCATACGGGTTTCGCCGTCCGCACAGAGCACGGTGACACGGCGTCCACCCAGGATTTGAGAAGCCAAAGCGAACATCTCGTTCACTTTCTTGTTGGGCATTTTGACACGGATTTTACCGTCGCTGGCGTTTTCAGGATTCTCAAGACGTGCGAGTTCTTCGACGTCCACTTTTTCCTCAAATCTGCGACCCAATCAGTCTCACCTATCTCTCCCAACCGTCTACCCTTCTTGAACTCATCACCCAAAACGGGGCTTCATGCTGCGCAAGGGGATTTTGAAATCACCAGGCACCCACGAGGGCATTCGCCGCAGCTTCACACAAAGCGATGAGGTGGCCAGCGCCAACACCGAAGAAAATCGTGGTGATCAAACAGGCGATGATGGCAAAGCGCACCGGGGAACCCTTTGGTAGAGGGCCTTCTCGGCCTTCTTCGGGTTCGTGGAAGTACATGACCAACCCCACTCGGAGGTAGTAGAACACTGAGATGGCCGAATTGATGACCATCAACAGAGCAAGGAACCACACCCAATGGATGTCTCCAAACACAAGGTCACTGTTGACGGTCACGTCAAGAAGGGCGACCTTCACGATGCCCATGATGACCAACAATTTGGAAACGAATCCAGACAAAGGCGGAACGCCGGCCAAGGACATCATGAAGATGAACATGGCCACGGCGATGAACGGGTCCCGCTTGGCTAAACCACCAAGCGATTCCAAGGTATGACCACCCTTTTCAGATTCAAGCAGGGAAAGCACGAGGAAGGCGCCGAGTTTGAAACATACCAAGACCGTAAGATGGAAGATAAGCGCCGTCACGACCACCAAAGCCGCATCGTTGCTCATGTCGATGTGCCCCTCTTCCCAATTCAAAGCGCCAATGGCGGTGATGGCGGCCAACATGTATCCGGCATGGGCGACCGACGAGTAAGCCAGCATTCGCTTTGGATTGGTTGAACCGAGTGCAGCGAGGTTGCCCCACGTCATCGTGATAACCGACAAAACACCGAGGGCGACCAACCATACGGCCGAACCATCCGTTGCCTCTGGAGAGGCGATCGTGAGAAGAATACGAAGCAAACCAAGCACACCCATCGCCTTGCTGGCGGTGGCCAGAACACCGGCAACCGGTGCGGTTGCACCTGCATAGGCGTCCGGAGCAGCAAAGTGGAACGGTGCGGCACTGACCTTGAACCCGAAGCCAACGAGCAACATGCCCAAGGCGATGAGTGGAAGTGGTTCCATTCCATTGGCAGCAAAGGCAGCGGACAGCTCAGTAAACTGGAGAGAACCCGACCAGAGGTAGAGCAGCGACAGCCCGTAGAGACCAACGCCGGAAGCGACCGAGCCGACGATGAAGTACTTCATGCCCGCCTCTGTACCTTCTTTGCTCTCTTTCATGAAGGAAACCAACACGTAGGTCGAGAACGATGCCAACTCAAGGCCGATGAACAGCATGAACAGGTCTTGGGCCAAGGCAACCACGGCCATGCCCAATCCGGTGGTTATCAAGAGGACGTAGAAGTCGACTTGGCGGCGGTTGTTGTAGAGGCCGTTGGGGCTACGGTCGGAGCGACCGGTCGCTGGTAGACGGTTCACTGAAGCAGCACTGGCAAGGGCTAGAGCACCAAAGAAAATCAGCTCAAACATGCGACTGAACTCGTCGATTTGTAGCATGGGCGTGCCGCTTGGGGTCACAATCTGCGTCTTGACCATCCCGTTGACAAAGGAGGTTGCCGTCAAGCCGAAGGCGATGGTGAAGAAGACCGTTGCAAACAATCCTGGAAGGCGTGGGTCGCTGTCGAGCTTACCACGCTTTCCACCGAAGAACCAGGGGACGCGGATTTGCGTCAGCGGTATGCGGAACTTGGCGTTGCCCATGTTGGGGACAATCATGAGGGTGAACAGACCGATGACCAACACAAATTCGGGGGCAAGGGCCAGCACAAAGCCTTCTGCAAAGGGTTCAATTTGCTCCATATCAGGCACCTCCTAGAATTGGGATCAAGAGTGTTTCAAAGAACGCCACCGTCCATCCATTCATCATGTCCAGCGCAATCCACGGCATGATACCGAAGAGAATGGTGAACGCCGCAAGAATGAGCATAGCGACTTTCTCAGCGTCTCCAATGTCCGGAACCCGCTGCCCCTTGAGGCTCTCAGGAGGTTGCGTTTCATCGCCGCCTTCGAAGATGGTGCGTTGCATGGACCAGAGGTAGTAAGCAGCGGTGAGGGCCAGCACAAGGGCTGGACCAACCATCCACAACACGCTCCAGCCTTCGGCTGAAAGGAAGTGCCACAAGGCGAGGAACATCATCAGCTCAGCCACGAACCCAGCCAGTAGCGGCAGGCCGAGGGAAGCCATCCATGCAAACATCATCGATGTGGCCAACCAAGGCGAATGCTTGGCCATGCCTCGCATGGAACCGATTTCCATGCTATGGTAGTGGTGCTTGAAGGCGCCACAAACGGCGAAGAGCATCGGACTGATGATGCCGTGAGCGAACATCATGAAGAGGGCTGCTGCCCATCCAAGCGGTTGCATGGTCGCAATACCGATGAGGATGACACCCATGTGGGAAACCGAGGAATAAGCGACCATCTTCTTCAGGTTGGTCTGGCCCAAACACACAATGGCGCCCCAGACAAGGGAGACCATACCAAACGCCATCAACCAGAATTGGAAGTGTTCAGCGGCGTGTGGGAAGAAGGCAAGTGGAAGACGGAACATGCCGTAGGCACCCATCTTCAGCATCACGCCCGCCAACAGCATCGAACCACCGGTTGGCGCCTGAACGTGGGCGTCGGGCAGCCAAGTGTGGAAGGGAACCGATGGGAGTTTCACAAGGAAACCGATCATCAACATGACGAAGAGAATCTTCTGCAGGCTTTCACCGAGGAACCACGCACCGCCTGCGTTGGCGGATTGAGCGTGCGCCGTCAAGGTCGGGATATCGAAGGTCCGACCAGTCCAAGCACCGGCATAGGAGAGGTTCTCCGGTTGAAGGAAGTACACGGTGACCAATCCAAGAAGCATGATGACCGACGCTGCAAAAGTGTAGATGAAGAACTTCTGAGAAGCATATTTCCGGTCATAACCGCCCCACTTGAGAATGAGGAAGAACATTGGAATCAAGGTCAATTCCCAGAACACGTAGAACATGAACAGGTCAAGCGCAACGAACACGCCAATGAGGGCGCCGCCCATCATCAAGACAAGTGGGAAGTAGATAGCTGCGTTCTTTTCATTCCAAGTGGCCACAATGGTCACCGGCAGCAAGAAGGTCGTCAACCAGACCATGGGGAAGGACAAGGCGTCCATGCCCACGCTCCAATGGATTCCAAGCGATTCAATCCATACATATCGGAATTCATAATTGAACGAACCAAAGGTGAGGGAAGCCCAATCCTTCGTGCCTTCAATGTAATTGCTTCCAAAGAACATGGCCGTGGTCAACACCAACATCAGCATCGAAAAGATGAATGTAGCCATTCGAACCGACGGGCCCATGCGGTCGCGGGCTGCGGGCGAGGCGTAAGCAACGAACGCCATCATGGCGATGCTGCTCACCAGCGGCAAACCAACGAGTGGAATGGAAATCCAATCGGTCGTCAAGCGACCACCCCCCAAATCAAGCCAAAGAGTACCAAGGTACCCAAGGCCGCCATCAAGATGTAATCACGGGCTGAACCCGTGGTGAGGGAACGAAGTTTCGTGGAAAGTTGTTGAGACGTGCGTTCAATGGTTTTGACCGTTCCATCGATGACGCTAGAGTCTGCTTCAGCGGCCTTGAAGGAAAAGGCAGCGACGATTTTGAGCATGGCCATGTCGTAGTAGTGGTCGAAGTAGAGGCGGTTCTCGAGGGCCGTCGCAAAGCCGGATTGAGCAAAGGAGGAATTGTCCCAGTGGTAGCGACCTTTCACCATCTGGTTGAGGGCCAAGACAGGAGCGAACCATGGCAGGGAGTCTTCGCCTTCATCCAGTTTTCCGCCGTAGAGGGAGAGAGCTAATCCAGGCCCAACGATGGCGCCAAGAAGGATAGCGACGTAGGTCAAGACAAAGAAGAACGCATCGCTGTTGGCGAAGGCGTGTTCCATTTCGTACACGAAGCCTTCAACGAAACTCTTCTTGCCGTCAAAGAACGGTTCGTAGTATTCATCTGGAGCCCAGTGGGTGAAGCCCATGCTAGCAAGCACAATGGCTCCGAGACTCATGAAAGTCAGGATGAACAACGGGGTCTTGATCCACGTGTTGGTGGGATGAACGTGCGCTGCAACCTCCGTTTTGGGAGAGCCTGCAAAGGTCTTCAGCCACATGCGGGACATGTAGAAGCCCGTCATAGCTGCGCCCAAGAGCACGCACATGGCCGGATAGAAGAAGCGGGGGTCATCCAAAGCCACACGCCAGGTGTTGGCGATGATGCCTTCCTTTGACCAGAAGCCGCCGATGAGCGGGAAACCCATGATGGAAAGGGACCCAACCAGCATAGCGGTCGCGGTGAGAGGCATCTTCGAAGCCAAGCCGCCCATGTTCTCCATTGATTGGGCGTCGAATTCGTCGTGGTGGTCGTGGTGGTCATCATCGCCAGCGAGGGAAGCGAGATGAATGCGACCGAGGGACAATTCCAACTCGGGAACATCGATACGACCGTTTCCATCCATATCGACAGCGGCCATCAGTCGCTTCATCTCCCAAGGAGGAAGGTCGGCAATGTTGGCGTCTTTGAGGGCTTTTTGGAACTCATAGGTGTCGATTTCACCGGATTGGTCCAAGTCGATGGAATTAAAGAAACCAAACACCGATTGGTCCGAGTCATGAAGATAATTGGCCAACATGAGCAATTCTTCTGGGCTCTCATCATGATGGTCGTCGTGCGGGTGGAGGTGGTGGTGCGCATGGTGCACTTCATGGATGACAGCTCCACTTGCCATGAAGAGCATCCCCTTGGCCATGGCGTGGTTGAACAGATGGAACAAAGCCGCACCGAAAGCCACCACCACGATGGCGTGGTTCACGTAGTAGTCGGGGTTCTTGGTGCCATCAGCGAGGTATTCGTGCCAGTGCAGCGTGTTAGCGAGGTAAAGCGCCGCCCCAAGGCCTGTGAAAATGTAGGCCAACTGGGACATGGTCGAATAGGCGAGGACCTTTTTCAGGTCATGCTGGACAAACGCAATGGCCGCTGCCATAACGGCGGTGGTTCCACCAATAGCAGCGATGATGAAGGCCAAATCCGCCAAATCGCCGTGAAGTGCTTCTGCTCCAAAGAATGGGAACATGCGTGCTACGAGGTAAAGTCCAGCGTTGACCATGGTGGCGGCGTGGATAAGGGCCGAAACGGGGGTTGGACCTTCCATGGCGTCGGGCAACCAAACGTGGAGCGGGAATTGCGCAGATTTACCCACTGCACCAATGAACATGAGTCCAAGAGCCCACGCAAGTGTGCCGGAGCTTGAAGCCGCTACTTTCTCGATGTTACCTTCGTAGAACACCACGGAGTAATCCAAAGCGCCCTGGCCTGCACCAGCGTAAGGGTGGAAGAGGGTCCAGAGCATGGCCAATCCGACCATCAGGAAGACGTCGCCCACACGGGTGGTGAGGAAGGCCTTCTTGGCGGCGTAAGCAGCACTGGGGCGTTCGTAGTAGAAGCCGATGAGGAGGTAAGAACACAACCCCATCAATTCCCAGAAGATGAAGAGCCACAGGAAGGAGTCGGCCAAGACCATACCGAGCATTCCAGAGCAGAACAACACGAATTCAGCGTAGAAGCGATGGTTGCGGTTGTCGTTGATGGGGTCGGTGTTCATGTAGCCGATAGCAAAGGTGTTGATGAGCAAACAAAGGAACGAGGCGATGAACAGCAGCATAACGGTCACGTGGTCGATGTAAATCCCGAAACCAAGCGATATTTCTGTCACCGTCGTTTGTCCTGAATCCCACATGCCCGAGGTGAACCATGTCCATCCGGCGGTGTCTGCATGGCCGCTGCCACCGATGAAATCGGTGATCAACCAAAGCGAAATCAAGAGGCTAGCGCCCATGACGGGGAGAGCGATAAGACCGCCTTCCTTGAGACCCTCTTTCCACATTTTGTTGCCGTTGAACATTTTTCCGAGGAAGAGAATCACCGGGAAAGCCAACATCGGCAAGAGGACGATGTAGGGGGCGTATTCCAACGCCGCGCTTTGAACTGCTTCTGTGCTACCTGAACCTGCCATCATACCACCTCAGTTCCTCAGGACGTTCACATCGTCCAGCGTAATCGATTCATGTTGGCCGTACATGGCAAGGAAAATGGCCAATCCGATGGCGACTTCACTTGCAGCAATGGCAATGGCGAAGATGGTGTAAACCCACCCCGTGGCATCACCGTGGTGCACGGCGGCCGCTGCAAATTGCATGTTGGCGGCGTTGAGCATCAACTCAATGCACATCAAGACGATGATGGCGTTCTTTCGAGTAAAGGCGCCGGCGAGACCGATGACGAATAAGAGAGCTGACAAGCCTGAAACCCATGCTGGATCAATCATTCTTCTTCACCTCCGAATTCCCACAAGAGGTTCTCCATTCGCTCATCACGAACCAAATAGGCCGCTCCCATCATGGCTATGGCCATCAAGAGACCCAAAACGAGGAGGGCGAAACCCCACTCGCTGAGCAATGAATCGGCCAAACCGGCGGTGGTTGGCTCACTTGTGCTGGCGTTGGCCCAGACGCTGTCGTCGTTCACCACGGCCACGAGGATGAAACCCAAGGCCAGAAGGCCGAGACGGGTGAACAAGGACATGAATTTCATTCAAAGTCCTCCTCAAGAATTTGGCGACGGGTCAGCATGATACCAAACAGCACCACCAAGCCGACGCTGGCGAGATAGACCAAAATTTGAATGGCGGCAAGGAATTCAGCCCCTAACAAGATGAAAATGCCAGAAACGGCCATGAAACAGAAAATCAACGAGAGCATCGAATGCGCCACTCGTTGAGCAAAGATGAGGCCAAGCGCTCCGCCGAGCGTGATGGCTGCAAACAGGAAGAAGACTCCCGTTTCCGCAGCGCTGGCCACGTCCATCTCAAGCATCCCCCTTAGCGGCATCTGCTGCGGCCTTGGCAGCCTTCTTGGCTCGCTTGTCGCGCTCCTTTGAGGCTCGCTTGGCGAGTTCAGCATCCACGGCTTCTTGGTGAACACCTGGGAGCACACGTGTGCGAGAGGCGTCAAACCAAAGGTCTTGGCGAGTAAAGCCGGACATACCGTCGTATTCGTTGGTCATGAAGAAGGAGGTAAAGCCGCAGGACTCCATGCAAAGACCACAGAACATGCAGCGCCCAAGGTCGATACGGCCCGAGACGATTTGATCGTCAGCGGGGTAAAGGTCGGCGGTAGCCACCAAGGACTCTTCTCCAGAATCGTTCCATCGAACAGTAGCATTGTCGCCCGAAAGGTCGAGCACTTCAGCAAATCGCCATTCTTCCGGTGCGTCAGTATGGGCCGTGACGTGGTTGAAGTTGCCGAGTTCAGCCATCACTTCAGGCACTTCAACCGCAGCAAACTTACCCACTTCGAGTTCCATGCCGAGTCCTGCGTTTTCACCGTCAGCGTTGTCAAGAACGTCCACACGAAGTTCGGTCGTCATGTGAAGGCAATCGTTCGGACAGATGTTGACGCACATTTTGCAGGCCGTACACGTCTCCCAAATCACGCCGATACGACCGTTGTAATTACCCGGGACAAAGAGCCAAGGCTCCATGTCTTCAAGGCGCTCGTAAGGATACTGTACCGTTTGTGGCTTCCAAAGCGTGGGCTTGAGGTCAGAGGTAACACGGTCAGGAGCAAACTCTTGGCGGGTGATGTCGTTCATCACGGCCGAAGAGGCAGCTCGGGCTCGGCTGCCATCGTCCAAGAACTCAGGGTGAGAGGTGTTGTGGTAGGCACCAAGTCGCTTACCGAACCGCTTGCCGATGAACGGGAAGGTTCGAAGCGCCGTGATCAAGGTGATCTTGAACGGATACCAGAACAGGTTTCTGAAATTGGGCTGTGCGTGTGGATGCATTGGCATGGTGTTCACCTCACTCCTTCCCCGGGGTTACTGTCCCCGCGGGCTTGTCCGTATGGACGTGGAACATACGTTCCTGATTCACTGACTTGTCTTCGTCATTGAGGTAGACGAAGAAGACGCCCAACCAGAAGAGTGTGGTCAAGATGGGCACAAGGTAGGGGATGCCGAAGGCGTCCCAAGCCATCCCGCCTGCCACATCGTTCTTGGCCGACATGCCGTCAGGGTTGAAGAAGTAAAGACGGTAAACGATTGAGAGCACCACTTGGAGCACGGCCAAGGGGAGGAGCATGCGCCAGCCGAATTCCAAAATTTGGTCGGTTCGGATACGAGCGAGTGCGAATCGAGCCCATACGAAGACGATGAGGAACACCAACCACGATTTGACCAGCGTCATAATGGCGCCTGGAATCAAGAGGTAGGCTTCACCAACGACCGGAAGGGAACCAATCGTGCCGTGGAACGGGAGGTGCCATCCGCCGAGGAAGAAGTGAGTGAACAGGAAACAAGCGGCGTACGTGCGAATGTATTCGGCCATGAAGAGCATACCAAACCGCATGCCTCCGTACTCCGTCCACCAGCCTTCAACCAGTTCTGCTTCAGCTTCTGGCATGTCGAATGGAACACGTTCAACTTCAGCGATCATCGTGATGAGGAACAACGCAGCCCCAAGCGGCATGAGGAAGATATTCCAGGCGCCTGCAGAATGTTGGAAGTGAATGCTATCGATGATGTTGAACGTCCCCGAAAGAATGGCCACAGAGAGCAAGGTCAAGAGGAGAGGAATCTCGTAAGCCGTGAGTTGGGCCGCAGAGCGAATACCTCCGATGAGGGTGTACTTGTTGTTGGATGACCAACCGGCGAAGAAGACCCCAATGGGCGCAATACCGAAGATGGCAATGGCGTAGAGAATAGAGAGGTCGGGGTTGGTCGCGTAGATACCGCTTGACAACGGAATCATGCCCAGAATCAACAGCGTTGAGGACACGATAAGGAACGGCGAGACCTCAAAGATGAGGCGGTCGGCCCGTTGTGGAACCATGTGTTCCTTGACAAGGAATTTCATTCCGTCAGCCACGTTTTGAAAGAACCCGGGGAGGATGGTTTTGCCCATCCAGGAACGGTTGTTGACACGGTCAACGGTGGCGAAGTTCTCGTCACGGTTGCCGAAGTTCTTGTTCAGCCATTTGTTGACCGCCCCAATGGGTTTGCCGAGTCCGAATGGAAGCATGTTCCACCATTCACCGGCGGTAACGCCGTTTTCACCCACCCAAAGCGAGCGCAGAGCCGTGGTGGCGCCGTACCGGTCTTGCATACGAGCCACCGCTTTTCGTTCAATCCATAGAATGGCGAACTGGGAGAAAAACAGCATCAAGAACACGATGTTGACCACGGCAAAAGTGGCCACAGCGAACGACAGACTACCGGCACTTCCCTCGAGAGGTGTTCCTTCGAGCAAACCAATAATGCCCGAGCGCAGCAATCCATCCTTATCGAGGAAGAATCCTACCAAATCATACCTGTCATCCATGATATCACCTCAGCGGTCGGTCTCCCCAATGCACGGGTCAAAGCTGCCCATGATGGCAGGAATGTCTGCCACTTTGTACCCAATCATCGTCTTGGCGACGTAAGGAATGGTGATGAACATCGGAGAACGGATAGAGAGGCGGTACGGATTCTTACCTCGCCCATCGCCGCCGCCTTGAATGTAGAACTGCGAGGCTCCACGGGTGCATTCGTAGTGAGAGAAGCCCGTTGCGCCCTCTGGGGCACGGGTGGGCGCCTTGGCAAGAATCATAGCATCGCCGTTGGCGTAATTGGTGTTCTTTCCACCTGGGATTTTCTCAATGGCGTCGAGGATCATGCGGCATGATTGGCGCATTTCTTCCATGCGGACTCGGTAGCGGTCGTAGCAATCAGCACCCTTGATGGAGGTGGGCTTTTCGACGGCCGGCTCCCAGTCAACTTGGTCATACACCGAGTAAGGGTGGGCCCAGCGGACGTCGTAATTGACACCGGCTGCACGAATGTTCGGCCCGGAAACGCCGGCGTTGACCATGTCTTCTGCTTTGGTGTAGCCCACGCCTTGCAGGCGAACGAGCCAAATGGTGGATTCGTCGAGCATCATCTCGTATTCATTGATGCGGTGCTCAAAGAGTTTGACCTTTGCAATGAGGCGGTCGGCGAAGCCAACAGGAATGTCTCGCTTGACGCCACCCACTCGAGGATAATTGTAGTGCATGCGGGAGCCTCCAAGCTCTTGCAGCAAGTCAAGGAACATCTCACGGTCTCGCATGCACCAGGTCATCAGCGTCAAACTGCCAATGTCGGGCCCGTAGGCGCCCAACCACATCAAGTGGGAAGCCAAACGCTGGACTTCTGCTGAGATAAGTCGAATGTATTCTGCACGTTCCGGTACTTCAACCTCAAGCAGGTCTTCTGCAGCGTAGATGTAGGAATTTGCCCACGTCATGGCGCTCACGTAGCAGAGGCGGTCGCAGTAGGGTGTGATTTGCGTGAAGTCTCGGGCTTCAGCGATTTTCTCAACGCCGCGGTGAATGTAGCCAAGTTCTGCCTCGGTGTCGACCACCGTTTCACCATCAACCTTCACACGAAGCGTCCACAGACCGTGCGTCATTGGATGCTGGGGGCCCATCGTAATCCACATTTGTGCCATGACTTCACCTCACTTGACCCGACCCTCGTCGGTTGGTTTACGACCGAAGCCTTGGGCGTCGTCGTACATTTCATTGAAATCATGGTAGCGGATTTTGTGTTGCTTTTGCAACGGATGGAAGCCCTCAGGGCTGTCGTGAGGATTGAGTACACGGTGCATGTTGTCGTGCCCTTCAAACTGAATGCCAACCAAGTCCCAAGTCTCCTTTTCATTCCAGTCGGCGCCGACCCAAATGCTCTGGACACTTGGCACGGACGGCGTGTTGCCTTGGGGCAAAACAACGACCACTTCAAATTCAAGTGGGACGTCGCTCCCCTTGAGTTCTTCAGCAACATGAACGGTGTTGGTGTGTGGCGCTTGGTCAACAACAGGTTGCCGCATGAGGTGGTACACCACTTCCCATCCACGTTCGGCGCCACCTTCGGGGTAGTGCGTTCCCGTGACCATTGAACAGTAATTGGCGTTGAGGTCAAAGCGAAGGTGCTTGGCGACGGCGACCCAGTGTTGGGGTGGCACGTTGATACGGACAAAGGCCATTTTGTGAGCGTTGGAGTGGTGCTCGACCGTCGCTGCAACATCAGAACCACCGAAACGGGCGTTCAAGTTTGCAACAGCATCTTCAGCTGCTGCGTCAGCCTGAGCGTTGGTGATGCGCATGCCCATGTTCAGTCCTCTCCGACGATGATGGGCTTGTCGCCCTTTCGGCCGCTGCTTGGTGCGGCACCAATTCGAATGATCTTCTCTCGCAAGAGGCCGAATCCATCGATGAGGGCTTCGGGGCGAGGTGGGCAACCTGGAATATAGACGTCAACAGGAATGACGGTGTCAACGCCTTCGAGGATGTTGTACGATTGGAAGTAGGGTCCGCCTGAAATGGCACATTCACCCATGGCGATGCAGTACTTTGGTTCAGGCATTTGCTCCCAAAGGCGAACGACCTTGTCAGCGAATTTCTTGCTAATCGGCCCGTTGACGAGCAACACATCGGATTGGCGGGGCGAAGAGCGGAACAACACACCAAATCGGTCGCCATCAAAACGAGGCGTAGCGGCCGCAGCCATCTCAATGGCACAGCACTTGATGCCCAAGTGAAGAGTAAACAGCGACTTTCGGCCAGCCCAGTTGAAGTAGCGTCCAGCGAGAACACTGAGGAATTGTTTGATTTTGGTGGCCTTGAGTGCTTCATCGGTCACGTCGCCAACCATCTCCACGAGAGCACGGCTGTTGAACGCAGCGTAGTTTTCATCTTGTCCTGCCATCTTCCTCACCTTAGATGTAAATGCGACCTCGCTTCCGGAACACGTACCACACGCCAAGCGACATGATAGCAAAGAAGAGTCCAAGCGTCAAGAGGGCGGATTCTGCCTCAGCCACGGTGGTTGTGCCGCCTTCGGTGGTGGCGTCAGCCGTCACCATGCCGCCAAGAACAAGGAACATGAAGGCGACGTCAAACACGAGGAAGATGATGGCGTACCAGTAGTACTGGAAGTGGAATTGAATCATCGCTTCGCCGACCGGTTCGCTACCGCACTCAAACGTGGTCAGGCGACGAGGGTAGAGGCTGTGGTCTCGCTCATAGCCTTCAAGGAGGTACGAACGAGTGATGTGAGGGCGGGCTGGATCGACCTTCGGACGAACGACCCAGGTGATGAGGAAATTCGTCAAGGGCATGATGATACCAACAACGGTAAGGAATCCGATGGAAAGGTATGCACTTGGCACCGATTCGAGTCCCGACATAGGTTCACCCTTGGAGAACGCATACGCTCTCCATTTATTCCGACTTGAGGCCCCTCCATAAGCGTTGTCTGTCGCCTCGGTGCAGAAGGGGGGGTCCTTTGAGGGACAGCATAGGCGCAGGGTCCCGTTTTATGCGGCATGAGATGGGAGCCGAACAGGTCATGACCGGCGACTCAAAATCGCGCCGATGAACAACACGACGAGGAAGGCACCTGCAATCTGAGCGACGACCTCTTGGGAAAGGCCAAGCACGCCCTCTGCAGGACTGCCCATGGCGGCAAATTCGATGTTTTGCCGGTCCAGCACACCTGTTTCGGTGGGTTCGGCGGAGACCGTGAATTTGTACGTGTCATCCATTTCAGCACCGTACGGAGCACGTACGGTGACGTTGACGTAGAGGGTTTCACCCTCATCAACCACGCACACCAAATCGTTGTTTTCTGTGGTGCAATCCAGATGATCGCTGTCGAGAACAACCGACCATCCCCGCAAGTTTTCTGAGGCAAAGACTCTGATTTCACTTCGGATGTTGCCCGTGTTAACGACGCTGATTTCCTTGGTCACCGCTGGTTGACCGTAGACAATGTCGAGCTCTTGTCGCTCTCCAGCCTCGACAAACTCGATTTCATGGATGATGCTCACTTCAAGTGAAATGGTCACCAATCCAGTGCGGTCTGCAGCGTTTGAGACACTGGTGGCAAGAATCTCCAGCAAACCCCCTTGGCCGGTTTGAGCCCCGGGGTTGACGCTGATGGTCAATTCGATGTAGACCTCAAAGGGGCGAGCTTCGTGTCCTTCCATGAGGCCGTTGTCAATCATGATTTGTTCAGCAGCATTCTGGTCAATACCGATGTAGGGTTGTTGGTCGGCAGGGTCCATGACAAAGGTCCCGTTGGCTAAATCCCAGATGCCGTAGCCCTTTGGGACGTTGAGTTCACCTTCAACTGGAAGGTTGTAAGCCACCATGGCCCGAGTAGCGATGCCTTCCAAGCCACCAAGTGTGAACACGGCATTGTCGTTTCCATCGCCGGTGTTTTTGACCCACATGCCGATGGTCTGTTGGCCGTTTGGAGGCAGGACAATGGATGCAGAAGTTGCCGTGTCGGTGCCCTCAAGACGAAGATCCATGGAGAAATTACGGTCGGAGAGGACGGCAAGGAATTGGGCTTGTCGTTGGTTGTCGGGAATCCCATCGCCGTCTCGGTCCTGGCCGTTAGGGTCGTCCTTGTTTCGAATACGGACCGTCAGCCGGGTGTTTTCAAGTTCTTCTTCTCCGTCAATGCTGACCACCAAGTACACGGTGGTGGTGAATTGAGGTTCGACGTCAATTTCGGTCAACGGCATGCCATCCTCGTTTTCAAAGGAAGTATCCCATGCCGGGCTTGCCGTTTGTGAAACCACCGAGAGGCCAATCGTGTCCCGCACGTTTCCTTCGTTGACGAGGTCAATTGGGAATCGCACTTCGGTGCCGGAACGACCGGTCTGGTCAGTAGCCGGTGTCTCAATTTCAAGACCGTGAATGGCCGCCACGGTGACCTTCAGCGAGACGGTGTCGTACGCAGTGCCCCCAGAAGAGGGGAGGACGCTGAAGGTGAGTTCAATTTCCTCGGTCGCTAGAGCGTTCACAGGAACGCGGACGGTTACACCGACGTTGGCTGACTTCTCGTTTCCATGTCGGGACCCGACGGAGACCGTAGAGGTCTCCAATTGCACAGCCCAGCCTGTTGGTGCAATGGATGAAGCGACTCGGAGATTGTCTTGCCCGTTACCTTGGTTGGTGATGGTCAAAGTGGTTGATTTATTGCTGCCCGGTTCAATGTTTGACAAGACGGCATTGGCCAAGGAGATGCTTGCTCCACGAGATTGACCAACGATGATTCGAAGGTCTGATTGGCACTTAATGGGGCCAGTGTTGCCGTCCTTGCCCACGATTTGGACCACCGTTTCCGAGCCTGCGGTCACCGAATCATCAGGGGAGACCGTGAAGTCAAACGCTCGTTCACCGTTTCCGTTGTCGTAAGGAAGCAGACCTGAGGAAGTCCCATCCACTTTGACCCATGAAGATTTGCTGCCAACCGCTGAAGCAAACACCGTCCAATCAGCGTTTCCATCGTTGGAGTAGGTCGCCGTGATCTTGGTCTCATCATCGGGGTTAACGCTGACCGATGTTTTGCTGAGAGAAAGGGTGCACTTCCTCAACTCTGGAACTTCCAAATCGAATTCTTCTGTATCCTTTGCATCCTGTGCTGGGTCGTTGGCCACCGTTCCAGTGACCTCCCAGCAGTACGTGTCAGCTGATGCACCTTCAGGGACTTCGACCGTAGCAGTGACCGTTTCCGACTCTTCTTGGTCGACGTTCACGCTGGTCTCGCTGAGGGTCACCGTGAAGGAGGAAGTGGAAGCGCAACCTGGCCCGGTTCCTTCTTCGACAACGAGGTTAACGGTTTGGTTGGATTGACCGGTGTTTTCGACCTCAACGAGATAGTCGATTTCTTCCTCGCCATTCCAATTTTTGTTTTTGTTGTTGATGGTAAGGTCGACGCCAAACAAAGCGCTTCCAGAGCCATCGGCCGCCGTCGTGGTCACGTCAGCCGTTGAGGGTTCGGGGATTTCTGCAGCGGGCGCTCCAATGACGGCCGTGATGGTGACGGTGACGGTGGTGACGCAAGCGGCACCTGATTCCACGGTTTGAGCGACGCTCACGTTCATGGCAGCCTCTTCATAACTCCCACCGTCGATTTGTCCTGGAATTTGGGTGACGGATGAGGAAAAACCGTTGCAATCTTCGCTGGCTTCTTGCGCTGAAGAAATTTGGACAGTAACCGGGTCCGAACCTGTGTTTCGAACCCGAATGGTGTATTCCCCGGCCTCGCCGGGATTGACTTCCATGGAGCTTGGAATGGGCGTCACCGAAATAGAAGCGGCACGGCCATCAGCAGACACCACCGGTGCTGTCAGTGGAAGCAGAGCGCTGCACATCACGAGAACGAGAAAGATGGCCGTGCGACGAGAAGCAGACACTGCGCTTGCCGTAGGCATCATGGCCTGCGCTCGGCGTTCTCCTATCAAAACCCTATGCTCTCCATGCTTCACCAAACGGCGTTGGTCAAGCCTTCACGAAGGTGCTGGATGGTGCACCACAATTCACACAAGCCTCGATTTGGTTGGCTTCACATCCGTTGAATCCATCGCCATGGTAGCGGGCACCGCACGATGGGCAACCAACCATGGCCGTAGAGATGGGTTCACGGCACGTCCAACACATTGGCGGAGGCGAGGCTGTCGGAGCAGCCGCGGGGGCCCCGGTGGCCACTGGATGGACTACGGGAGCGCCCGCCATCGCTGCTTGAATCTGGGTTGAAACTGGCGTGGTTGTGGTTTGGAGGGGAATGACCGGTTGACCGGGCATTGGGAGCGGGAGTTGGCCTGGCTTTGGAGAGGAGTCATCTCGGCCACGGAGCATTTGGATGCCCAGCAAGGCAAAAGCGACCAGAAGAACCGACCCCAGCAGAGCGATCGAAAGCGCAGAATTCAGCCCGCTTTCCCCTGAGGTCCCAACGGGTTCCCCTGAGGAGGAGACCGTAAAGGAGTACCCCGGCTCGGAAGCCGTACTTTGAGCCAAGCCCACGACGATGTCAGCCGTTCCCGGCGAGTCGGCTCGCACATTCAGCCGAACCAGAACCGATTGGCCTATCTCAACGTTGATGATGTCGTTGCCGTCGATTGAGACGGACCACTTCTCCGGCCCCTCAACGACCAACTGACGCTGAAGCGGGGTGTTTCCAGTATTGGTGAGTTCCAGCGTAACCTGCCGTTCTTGCCCGGTGGTGAACAGGGGTACTGCGCCAATATCCCACGAAACTTGTTCGTTGGCTGCGACCAATAGGCCAACCGTGGTGGTTCGTTCCACGCCGCCATCGTTGAGCACGAGTGTGAAGGAAGGTTCACTCATCGGCGCCATGTTGGCGGCGATGAGCACGTTACACACCACAGGTGAAACCTCACCCTTGACCACGGCGTTCACCGGCTGGCAATCTCCAAACAGGCCCGGATCAAGTTGGAGGCTGGCGCTTGGATTCCATGCCGTTTCGGCTTCGTTGCTCACCAACCACGTGAACTTCAGGTTCTCGCCCGAGGGATGAGCGCCTCCACCTTGAATGGTGTCAAACATGGTGCCGTCTTGAAGTTCCAAGCCAAGGAACGTCAGTGATGGTTCCGGGAGAACCTCAACGGTCAAGTAACCCTCCCAGGTGAACCGGTTGGAACCGTTGTCGAAATTGAGGGAGATGTCGCCTGAGCGGGCATTGTTGCCGGCCTCGAGGGTGTAGAGGAGGTTTTTGCTGGTGGCCCATGGGAGTTCAACGACCTCAAGCGAGGAAGAAACCGACCATCCAACCGGCAATTCAAACGAAGGCGTCAAGTCGAGGTCAATGTTTCCTTTGTGTTCGAGTTCATACCGAAGCGTGATGCTGGAGTCGGGGCGCTGGGTGCCGATGGAAGACTCGACGTTCACCAAAACCTCGCGGACCGTCATCACTTGTATGGGGATGTTGAATACCGTCAATTCCTGATTTTCGGTTTGAGAAACGGCGGTTAACTTCACCATGCGTTCTGCGCCTGCAGCAGTCATCACCTGAGGTGGCGTAAACATCAGCCCAACCGCTCTGAAGGATTCGCTGTTGATGAGGCCCGTTGAACCGGATGAAGCCCCCGCTTCGCTTCCAAGGTTGGTGAATCCAGCTTGCCAGCCGGCGGGAGCCTCAAGGAACAGATCGTACCCGATGGGAGCGTTTCCGTTGTTGAGGAATCGCACCGAGATGTTGGTGGGGTCTGAAGGGTGAACGGGAACGACTTGGTAGTCAAATTCCAAGCCAGCTTCAGGCAGGTCGGGGACGACCAGGTCGATGCTCAAAGGATAGTCAACGCTGTTGTCAACGTCCAACGCTAACAGGTCAATGCGGTACGTCCCAGGAGCGGGGGGTGCAGGGTGAACGAGCGTGACGACGATGGATTCTGAGGCCTGACCTTGCATGGAGAAATTGGATTCGGTGCTGCCGACGTACCACGGCATGGTTTGGCCTGTTTCAACATGGACAGCGGAGTTGGTTTGCATCGAAGCATTGGTTGGAATCAACGCCGTGTTGGTGAGCGAAATATTCCATGAGGTGGTCGTGATGCTGCTGGAGTTGAGGATTTGAACCGGTGTGGAAGTCTCCAATTTGACACCCGGAGCGGTCACATTGACCTGAACGTCCAAACGGTTGTTGTCTTCACGAATTTCTTCCATTGTATCGTCTGGGTCGATGATGAAGGAGAGGGTCGTGGAGCCGGCGGTTTGGGGCGTCCATGGCCACATGAGGACCTTGCTTGACCCGGCACCGAGTTCGATGTTTCTGCGTGAAAGTTCCGTTCCATCAACCTCGAAAGCGATGGGGAAGGTGTTGGCCTTGGCGTTTCCAAAGTTGAAGAACGAGGTGGTCAGTTGGACAGGGTCGTCCACTTGAGGAATGGCCACATCCATCTCGAAGTCTTCGGGAACCACCTTCGGGTCGGGACGCAAATCGTTGACTCCATGGCCCAAAACGGCGACAGAATAGGGTTGTGTTTTTCCACCGCTGTGCTGCGCATCTTTCACCTTTAGCGTCCAGGTCCCCATCGCGGCGTTGTCGATCAAAACGACTTCCAAATTGTTGACGCTGTCCCGTGTTCCACCGGTCACCGAACGCCCGTTGGCAAAATCATTGCCGAGGTAGACCGTTCCGTCCGGTGAAGTGATTTCCAAGTCCAAATCGTTGACGAGTTGAGCGGAGGAGAAACGTGAACCACGCTCATCCGACCACGCCAAGACGGCTTTGAACAACCCCGATGACTGGGAGACATTGAACGAATACGATTTGCTGTTTCCGGTACCGGACATGACCGAGCGATCATCCACCCAAATGCCCTGTCCGCCGGGTGGAGCCAAACTGTTTCGGAGATTAATCCGCCCCCATCCCTCGTCCTCGTTTGGAATGTCGCGTGAGCCGATATCTTGGGCTCCGAGCACAAGCAGTGCCTTGACCAGGGCCCCTTGGGGAGAAGGGCGTTGAGCGATTTCTTCAAGGTACTCGCGGACCATGACGGCAGCTCCAGCTGCGTTGGGTGTGGCCATTGAGGTCCCTGTGTATTCGAGATAGTGGGAACTGATCCATGTGTTTCCACCGGTGTCAGTGGCTTCCTGGGCTCGGCAGGAGCGAACATAAGCACCTGGAGCGACCAAATCCGGTTTGATGCGTCCGTCATCGGTAGGCCCCCTCGAGGAACCGCTCCACATGCTATCCGGCGAACCGCTGTAACGGTTTTTGTGGTTGCCTACCGAAATCACGTTCTTGGCCGTAGCCGGTGGAGAGACGGTCCCTGAATCGGGACCGTCATTTCCGGCTGCAAACAGAATTGTCATGCCCTCAACGCCGTTGTAATACCGGTCGTAGTAATTCGCTCGGTCGTCAACATCCTCCGTCTCAGAGTTGTATTTTGATTGTTCACTGGCGGCCGACGACCCCCATGAGTTGGTGTGGGTTCGGGCACCGGCGTTGTAGGCGGTGTTGAGCAAATTGTTGAGAGATGGAGATTGGAAATTTCCGGTGTTGTCATTTTCCATGGCTTGGAAGTAGAGATCAGCCGCTTGGGCAACTCCTCCATATCCACCGCGGAAGCCGTCGCCCAGGACGGTGCAGGCGACGTGGGTGCCGTGGCCAGAGTGCTTGTCGGCGGTTGAGCCATCGCCGATGACGTCGTAGTTGCCCACCACGCGAGTTCCAAAGTCCCCATGGTCCTCATCGAGCCCCGAATCGGCCACGGCCACGGTTTGACCGGAACCGTCCAAATCGGTGGTAAAGTACGTCGTCATCGTGTTCGCTTTCATGTGGCCACGGGACTGGTCGTTGAAGGCTGTAAAAGCGGGGTCGGGACGAAGTTGCATAACGGAGGGTTGCAACAACAAGGAAGCGAGGTCAACTGAGGCGAGTCTACCCTCATAACGCCCTGTATCCCATGCCCTCGCATCAACAAACGTCTGCCTTGCCACTTCACCGAGGTCTTGTTCCAAGGTGAAGCCCGAACGGTCGGACAACGAGACGACATCAAGGGGTCCGGTAGCGTCTCGCCAACCGTCAAGACGAAGCAAGAGGTCGGCGACAGCAGATTCGCCCTCATTGAGCAGAACAACATCCATCAAGTCAGGATGGAGGAACATCCCAATTGGCACGGCATGACTGGTGAGAACGGCACCGTGCAGTTCTGCTTCTTGAAGCGCCGCAGGCGTGCCTTGAACCATCAAACCGGACGGAGAAATGAATTCTCGAATCGCCAGACCCGGAATCTGTTCAAGTTCCATCCGCACATCATGGAAGCGCATGTCATTGGAGACGATGAGCATCAGCACGTCGAACCGCGGCTCCAAAAATGATTCTGGCACAGGTCGCTCTAGTGTGAACCCGGTTGCATCAAACGTGCCGAGAGGCGTGATGGCAAGGGGGTCGCGAGTTTCGTCCGTCAAGCTTCCATCCATCACGCCAAGGGCTTCACGATAGACATCATCACTGACCTCAAAGCGAACCCAATCGGGATTGAAGGTCGAAACTTCGTTTCCACCATCGCCTCGCGGAATGAGCAAAGAGCTTGAGGTTGAGAACAGAAGGAGAAGAACGAACACACCTGCAGAGAGGCGGTTGGAAACTCCAGCCATAGAAAGGCCTCTTGCTCCTGTCCTTTATCCGTTCGGTCTGCTTGTCTAAACAAGGCTCAATCCAATGGCCAAATATGCCGCTCGGCTTTGTCCATGAAAATTTCCTGAGACCATTCGCCCACTTCATGAACAAAGGCATCAGGTTGACGCAATTGACCGGTGTAATCTCGGTACTCAAGCTCGATGACAATGTTGTATTCGTCCCACACCGTATAGCCGATGACCATCATTTCCAAATCATCGCCCGAGATTGAGGCATGCCCCTCCAGAACATCAAGTTCAAGGGACATACGCTCGATGAATTCTCCTTCTGCTGTTTGGAATTCAATTTCCAAGACCACATCGGTGATGTCCCGGCTGCCGTCGTTGTGAAGTTCGGTCATCATCAGATGTCCGCCACGTTGCATGTAATGAGTTTCAACGGTGACCGCATCCCTTGGGAGAAGCCAATACCAACCGCTCAAAGCCAACGTGATGAGCATGAACAGGACCGCCCCCGCCATCGCCACCCTCGCTGGAGTGACCTCGCGCTTGAGAGTGCTCAGCAACTTTGCAGCCTCTTGTTCTGCCTCCCAATCTTCAAACTCTTGATCTTCCGGAGGAGAACCGCCCTGTCGCAATTCTTCGGCTGTTGGTTCAGACATCATCCATCACCCGAAAATCATGGCCAAACCGCTGGCAAGCGCAGAACTGATGGGGTCAATCACCATGATGTGGCGAGTTTCAACAAACTCGCCCGAAAGGGAACCCACAAGGGAAAGGTCAGTAACAATTCCATTGACGCCCACCGAGGAAGCAGTGGGCACAATCCCCGTGAATTGAGCATCCAAAAGAACAGCTCTTCCTTCCATTTCGAAGTCTCCGAAAACCGGATTCAGCCACGGCTCGATGATGCCCGGCTGAACGTAGGCTTCAGCCGTGGCCACCAAGCGGCCGTCGGTGATGTCATCGATGACGATGAGGGGGTACTCGCCTGGCAACGTGTGGATATGGATGGTTGCTCCTTTGAGGTTTTGACCGACCACTTCCACCCGTTCAATGGTCACGCCTGGCATGGAAGGAACGTCGGTTTGGCGCACGTAGACTTTCTTGACACCCGACCCAGACGATTCAACACGCATGCCGAAATCCTCGGTCAACTCCAACACGAAGCGGGTCGGCAAGTCCTCAGCGAGCATCAGCACGTCGCCTTTGGCTTCAATGGCCCGCCCACTGGCCTCCAAGTACAGGTCCATGTCGTTCGTGTTGGACGAATAATCCAGCGTTCGCATCCCTTGGAAGGCGGTTTGCTTTCGGATGTCAAATCGGGTGTCTGGTTCGGTGGCAAGATGCATTTCGCCGGGCAAATCTCGCATGAACGCTGTGGAGGGGTACCAAAACCCGTCAATATAACGCAATTGTTTGAGCATCAAGGAATCTGCAGAATGGCCGTTGATTCGATAAATTTCAGGCACGACAAGGTCAAGAATCAACACGTCCCCAATGACAGCAGAAACATCCGTGGACTGTGGGATACCCACCACCAACGCCTCAACCCGTGTCAGCGCGTTGTGGTCGATGAGAATGGCATGCGCCGATTTGAGGCGGACGCCAGCATCGTAGAACATGTCCACAGCGACCCTCGGAACGGTCAAGTTTTCTTGGGTTGAAAAGAGAGCATTGACTTCGACGTTGCGTGGCATGGTGGTGTCAAGCCCATCGATGAAGAGTTCCACGTCTTGGCCGTCCAGCCCGTTGGCGATGATGGTCAATTGAGGATACATCGGTTGCCATTGGGACATCTTGAGGTCAATCTCATAGGTGGGTACACCAGCAAGCATTCTGAAATCGTACACCACTTCGATTTCCCCGGCTGGGAGGGATGGCATCCACGCTCGAAGGTGCCAAGCCCTCATGTCCTGCAGGGTCAATCCCTCATCCGCGAGTTGGCTGAGGTTCACGTCGGCCATCTCATTGTCATCAACGCGACCGTCTTCCAATGCATCAACCAAGGCTTCAGCAGCGGTTATGTTGATCGACTCGAGAATGGTCAGCGCTTGAACCCGTTCAGTGGCATCAATTCGGCCGTCATGGAGAATCTCTTCCATGGGTCCACGGGTGGTGGCGGTGAAGGTTGGCAAGCGGGACAAATTCGCTTCAAGTCGCGTTTGTTCAAGGGCTTCCATCCCAAGACCGTGCATCCAATCAGGTTCGGATTCAAGGTTTGATCCTTTCTTGAGGTCCACGGTCATGTTGAACGCTTCACCGGTGAATAAATCTAAGCCCAGGCTCATGTTTTCACTTTCCCCGATCTCTCCACCGACGTTCACGGTCAGTGCATGGACGAAATCGTTCACGACGCTACCAAAGTCAACAAGGTCCCCGAGGAAGAACGAGAGAGCTTCGATGCCTTCTTCTTCCCCGAACGTTGGGAGTTCAAGCCCTTCCGAGTCGACATCGGACGGTAGCGTAAGGGAGATGTTGGCTGGGAGGGGGTCAAAGTAAACCTGTCCGTTCAGACCGAGGAAGCGGTTTGAATGGGTGGAGGCGTCTTCGAATGAGACGCTGAACGGAGAAGACGAACTTCGCACCAATCGAACCTCCGAGTTACCCTCCGGGCCAGTGGAACCGGGAATGAGCGGGCTCAGCCGTTCGATGGACGTGATGTCTGAGAGCTTCATGCTGAGGCTCGCTTCGGCGGTGTCTTCATCCACCCAGAACCGTACATGGTCGCCATCCATCGTCAAAGGCGTGGTTGCATTGGTCATCTGAACCTGAATGCTCTCCATCGGTCCATCAGCCACATAACCCACCGTGTCGCCCAATACAAGCGTAAACTCGGATGGAAGTCCAGAAAGGCGGATTGCATTGCGTTGTTCTCCGGATTGGCCACCGTAAGTAATGGTCCCAATGGGTTCACTCGCCTGATATTGGAGGGATTCGGCTTGCTGAAGGATGTTGAATTGCCCTGGGCGATTGGAGACCATAGCGGACTGCTTGATCGCGCTGGACATGTCGCCACTTTGGTGCTTTATGTGGCCGATTAACAACGAGCCACTTGGCGAGCCATCCAATTGCATGTCTCGGATTTCATTGATGGGGTCGAAAGCGTGGCGCACCTTCGATATGCCACCAATTCGCATGCTCATGGCAACGGGGACCAAGGGGTCGACCGGGCCTAAGCGCCCGTCTACAATCGCACTGTCCGTATCCTCAGAGAGCAAAATGTGGTCCATGTCAGGCAGCCATGGTTGCGGGCTGCTGGCAAGAGCGAATTGCATGTGGCCAATCTCCGTGGATTCACGGTTGCTGCTCGGTAGACTCTTCTTGACCTGATTGAAACACTGGAGATCAATCTCGCCGCCGGTAGAGCCCGCCGTTCCGACGACAGCGTTGGGCAAGCCGTTGAGAATGGCCCCGATGTCGAGAACAATTTCCACCACCGTAAGCAGTGCGTTGTCAAAAAATTGAGCAACGGTGTTGAGGTTGGGGTTGTCGAAGTTTACCCGATTCACGCCCGTGGAAGAGAGCAAGAAGCTGCCTTGGATGACAATGACGCGGGGAAGGTCTTCGATCTGCACCACCATGGAGGAACTGTCGCCGGAATAGCCTCCTCGCTTGAAGGTCGAAGCGTAATTGAATTCCTTTATCGCCGACGTACCCGCAATCAACAACAGCGTGTTCGGCGGTTCAGCGGGATTGAGTGGAAGCGTGGGGTCGTTGACGTTGTTGCTGTTGTCGGCAGAGAAATTCTTGATGGCGATCATCAACGAAAGTCGGTCTGGGATTTCTCCGGGCAAGTTTACCGAACCCGGCGCTTCGCCGATGGTGGTGAAGATGGCGGCAATTTCATCCGGATGGAGGCTTCCGGAAGGAAGCCCTCGAATCCATAGACGTGAGTCGGTTATGTTTCCAAAGGGGTCATCTCCTTCGGGAACGTTTGACCTGTCCTCAAAGTAGTGAATGTAGACATCCGTCCCGACATCCGAGTAAATTTCGATGGTGTCGAAACTGTTGTCACCGAGGTTGTCGTTGCGCAGCGTCAGGTCGATTTCGCTGGGGATGATGGTGTTTCCTTCCTCGGGGTGAAACCCGACGTCGAGGTAGGCGTATTCGAGAATTTCAACGGATTGGTCGGGTTGAACCTCTCCGAAGCGAACGTATCCCACGCCGATGCCAATGCCGCATTTGTGGTCCCTGCTGTTCGCATCGTAATCGGTTTCAGGGTCGTAATTTAGGGTCTCGCTGCAATCGGTTTGGTCGGTGCTCCCCGGTGCATTCGGGTTGTTCAAGCGCACAGCGTAAGGAGCCGTTATTCCGGTCAGCGACAAATCGCTGGAGTTCACAGTACCCAGCAGAAGCGACGCAAGGAATTGTTGGGGAAGAGCGATGGCGCTGCTAATGTCAAATGATATTCGTTCAATGCCAACGCCCAAGGTCACATCGGAGGGAGGTTGTGTAAAGCGAGTGTCCACCACGATGGCGTAGGATTCTGAGTTTGAGAGCGTGATGTCAAAAGCCAGGCCTTTCATGAGCGTGACTTCAAGATGCTCGAGCTCATTCCACAGCGGGTCATTGATGTTGAGCGCATTTACGGCCCACTGGAAGGTTGGTCGAATCCATAACTCGGTTGGTAAACCGGGTGCACCGGGGATGGGATTGCTACCCGTCTCGATGCCGAAGCCTTCGCCGAGGGTCGTCAGTCCTTCGAGGGTCAATCCCACTGAAAGATCGTCTGAGCCGTCCCCGTCGATGTCGATGTAATTCTCAAACAAGACCAAGTCCGTGCCAACCAATAACTCGCCAGTAAAGGTGCCCTGGTCCCATGCCTCGTAGGATGGGCCGTTGTTTCGAGATGAGAAATTCACGTAGACAGCGTAGGTGTTGATGCCGATGCCAAGCAAATTGTCGAGGCCGAGGTTTTCAACGGAAAACAGTGTCTGCCAGAGGTTGTAAGGCCATGCATCTGGGTGGGTGGCAACATCGGTCAGGAATTCATACGGTCGAGGGTGGTCTTCTTCGAAAGGCGAGGTGTCGCGAAGTTCAACCTGGTTCAACACGTTTTCAGCGTCAGCCAAAGCATCGCCAGACTGAACCGGTCGCTTGGAGGCATCGACCAAAGCGAAAGCGGATTGCGCTCCTTGAATCGCAACGAGCGACTCGCCCTCTGCTGCACGGTCTTCGAGGGTGGAAGCAAAAGCGTCGAGCACACCAAAGTCATCTCGGGCCACGGTTACATCGCCCGAAACGGGAGGCATCATCGAAAAGAGCATGAGTCCGACAAGCAAGACCGCCATTCGCCCGCGCCGGTTAGGTTGTGGAAGACCCACACGCAAGAGACGCAGCGCGGGCTCATCCATACTTCCTCCTCCGGCTCCTCCTTTGAGAAGCATTCGCCGGATTGATTCAAAAAACACGACTTCAGGCGCCGTGGTTCAACCGTCCAAAACGATGGTTTGGTCTGAGGCGCAAGCGGGGCAGGCAACAAGCGCTTGACGAAGCCCTGCTGGCATGTCGATTTCAAAGACAGCGCTGCATGATGTGCACGTATGTCGAACCGATTGAGAGGAAGGGGGTGTCGGAGGAACCTGCGCAGGAGGAGCAGGCTCCGGGGGTGTTTCTTGTGCAGATGCAGCGGTTTGAGGAAGCGAAACGGGCATCGCCGCAGTAGCGCTTTCTTCTGGTGCTGCAGGGCTCGCCGGGGCATCCGATGGAAGTGCTACGGCGGAGGAGGGGGCCGTAGGAAGTGAAACTGGAGAGGAGGTTGCAGTTGGCATCTCGACCGCAAGAGCAGAAGCCCCTGCAATCTCTTCGACAAGGTCATCCATCGGTTGGCCAAAGGAGGTGTCGTCATCGTTGAACATGGCGGCTGCCTCAGCGGCTGCTTGACTGCTGGCCTGGGACATTGAAACTTGGCCGGTGCTTGGCGGAGCAAAACCAGCGTTCACATCCGCTTGATTTGATGAACCATAGATGGCTTCCATTTCGGCTTTCGCTTGGGCTGCACGTCGTTCTTCCCCAGAAACGGCTTCGCCCATATCAACGCCGGCATAATCCTCAGGCTTCGAAAGGAAACCAAGTTTGCTTTGTTGCGCTACGCCCGCCATGTGAGCGCGGGCCTCCTCGCTGCTCAGCCCCTTTTCAATCAAGAGATTGAATCCTCGGTTTCGCTGGATGGTTTGGAACCCAACAAGCCCAGCGCCTCCAAGCACGAGCACGATGAGGAGGGCGATGAGAACAAACGATGGGGAACTGGTTGAGGCTGGTGCATCGGCGATGTCGATGGAAAAGGCATAATTGGCGGAATTGTTTGAATTGTCAAAGACAGTAACGACGATTTCCTGTAATCCGGGACTGCCAAACGTGATGGTTGGATTCAAACCCACACGGTCAGGGTCGTCTTTGAGTACACCGTTCCCGTCGGTGTCCTTTCCAGGTTGTAGGTCCCAATGAACACGAAGTGTGGCGTTATCATCGTAGTCATCGAAGACCACGACTTCAAACGAAATCGCCTCACCTTCGGTGCCTTTGGTTGGGAAATTGGGCAAAAGAGAGGTGTCAAACTCCGGGACCGTGGGGTCAACCGAATTGATGACGGCAGAAAGTGTACCAACGTTACCGCTCGCATCCTTGACCGAGAGGGACACCTCATACGTTCGAATTTCATCAGGAGTGAACGTGACCGAGGAAACGTTTGTTGACGCCTGTCCATCAATGACCCAATCGCACGAATCGGTACGATGATCGTCGGTGCTGGCCGTGCAGGAGAGTTGGATGGCGTTGTTAACATCAATTCGCCATCCATCTGCAATTGATGTGGCGGTGGATTGAATTCGGGCCACGGGCGGCGTGACGTCCTGAACCGTGACGCCGTAGGTGGTGGAAGCCTGTTGACCGGAAGGAGCGGTCATCACGGCCGTGACAGTTTTTTCACCCGGAACGGACCAAGATGGCGACACGACTACCCCCGTGGCATCTGCATCGTTGGCCGGATCCCCGTCGTTATCGCTGTCGACCGAAGCGTCATAATCCCACGAAAAGGTTCCTTGCTGGCCCAAGCGGTTGGGCGTTGAGGAAGCGTTCAAGAAAATCGATTCACCCAAGGAAACCGTCGCCATCTGTTCATCCGTGATGACGGGCGTCAAGGGCGGCGCTAATTCCAGCCTGACACTGATACGCAGCAACTCAGTCCCGTTGCCGCCGCCAAGTGGAGCATCGGTGTTGTCAACCACCAGCAGCAATTCTTCCCCTTCGAGAGCTGTTGGGACCTGCCACGTCAACGACTGCGGCGTCTCCACGGATTGAAGAGCGCCCCCTTCGATGAATTGCACGCCTACGCCTCCGGCGAGATAACGGTCGTGCATCGTTCGGGTTTGAAGGTAGACATCGCCGACAAACGTCAAGTCCCAGGCCGAGACAACGACCGTCGTCCCAGCGTCCAAGCGAAGGTCATCGCCCGACAGCAACACATCAAAACCACCTGCGTCCACGGACAAGAGGTCGTGGTAAGGTGTCCAATAGGCTTGGTCCAACCGTTCAACGGTGGCTGAAACCGTGCTTCGCAAGCCGCCTTGGTCGCCCAGGCCAGCATCGCCGTCATGGGCAGAGTTATCCAGCACCATGTACCAACGTTTAGCCGAGATGGAAGGAGGAACCTTCCAATGGAATTCAAGGGCTCCCAAAGCCGATTCTGTGCTGGCAGGTTGAGCCATGACCGACCGATAGGATTGACCCAATTCGTAAGGCTGTATGCTGTTTTCATCAAAGAAGAGGACATCAAGGGCGTCATCAACCACAATGATGCTAAGGTCGTAAACGTCGCCGGGTTGAAGCGCACCGAGGTCCACAATCACGCACACATCGGGATCGATGTCGAGGGTTGGTGGAAGCGTTTCCGGCGTTTCCGTGAGGCAACTCGGGGCGGCTCGCCCATCATCGGCTTGGACGGTCAAGGGCGCTGCGAGGAGAAGGAAGACCAAACCCCAAGCCGGAAACCAACGCATAGCCGTTCCATCTCCACGGTTCATTTCAACGATTGGGTGCAATGCTCGCCACAGTCCAGCCCTCTTTGGCCCAAATCAAATGGTCCACACCGCTGTCGTCGTCAACCACCAGCCGGTCGTTGTCGTTCAGCGCCACCACCGGTAGGCCCTCGGCCTCTGCTGCCGCTTCTTGTTGAGGCCCGGTGGAGGATTTGATGCGGTTGCTGTAATGGGTGAGCGCCAAAACCGATGCTCCGACTGCACGGGCCGAGGCAGCGGCCCCAGTAGCGGTTGAATGTTGATGCTCCTCGGCCTTGGTTTGTTGCTCACTGAGGAAAGTCGCTTCATGAATCAGCACGGTCGGTGAAACATCAGCTACCCAAGCAGGGGGTTCTGATTCGGTGTCACCGGAGATGAGCACACTGATGGCTCCACGTTCTCCACCCCGGAACCAAGCCGCTTCGAGGGTGCTTCCGTCGGCTGCCTGTACATCCTCTCCTCGGGCAAGCATAGCTCGTTGTTTGGAGGTGAGTTGGAGGTCATCGGCTCGTGCTCGGTCAAACTTCCCAGCCATAGCGTGTTGCCGAACCATCCAGCCGCACGACGGAACCGTGTGGCTGGTGGGCAAAGGAGAGAGGACGCTGCTGTTCCAACCCTCGGGTTGGGGCATTCCATCAAGCAAACTGGCCTTCCCGGTTTGGGGGTCAAGCTCAATCCACCGGTCGGCAAGAACATCACCAAGGACCCAATGGATGGGAAATCGAATCGTTCCTCCTCCAAGTGAAAACCATGCCAACCACTGGCGAGCGAGATCGGCAGGTGCGACGCTGTCGGGCAACGATGCTCCTTGGAGCAACGCTTCAATCGCATCGGACGAGGTCGGGCCGAGAACGAGAAGGGGGCTTTGTCGGTTTTCCAAATCCATGGACTGCAACCATGGAAGCGCGCCCCACGTGTGGTCGAGGTGCCCGTGGGTAAAGGCGAGTACATCCACAGCACTGGGTTTGAGCGTTGAGCCCACGGAGTGCTTCTTCAGGCGTCGGCGCTGCTGGCTGTAGCGGGTTTGAAATCCCTCACCTGCATCAATGACGGCGATGCCGTCGGGACCTTTCACCAAACTGCCACTGACGGCCCGTTCGGGCGTGGGTCGGGCCGAAGCCGTACCAAGGACGTGAACATCAAGCGCCATGCGAATTCACCTCATGATTGAATGGGAATTGGGGTAGGAGGAAACCACCGAAGAAGGACGATGTCGTCAATGGCCCGAATCCAGCGCCAAGGAACGGCGAGAGGCAGCGAACCTTCGACCAGGACTTCGGGCGTCCCTCGTACGAACAGATGGGTGCAATGAAGCGATTCGGCGTCGATGACGGCATCGTGAACAACGCCCAGTTTCCGCCCATCGGGCAAATAGACGTCCAAGCCCGTCCAGTGGGACATGACCTCAACGCCTTGGACCATACCAGCCGGTTCCGCTGAGGCTCAATAAAGCCACGGCTCATGATGGGAAAAATCAGGCCAATGTTGAGCACGAGGCTCGGTTTCACTTGCCACGGTTCAGGTTGGCACGGAGCGAAGGTCGCAACTTCTCAGCGCCCTTGCCCTTCTTGTGCAGACCACGACCACGCTTACCAGCGGAGGTCTTGCCACGGTAGGCACGTCCACGGTGGGCGGTCTTACCGTTAGCACGAGAGAACACACCGAGCTGCTTGTCGTTGATGATGGCAGGGTGGTGGGTGTCGATCATGATGACTTCGAAGTACTTGTGCTTCCCGTCTTGGCCAACCCAGTAGGAGTTGAGAACCTCGAGGTTAGGGAAGTGGCGGTTAACACGCTCTTCGGCGATGCGCTGCGTGTTCTTGGCCATGGTGATCTTGGAGATACCGGCCTTGGATGGCTTGCGCTTCATGTGAATCTTGCCCTTACGAAGTCCACCACGGCGAACACGGGTTCGGATGAGGATGATGCCTTGCTTGGCCTTGTAGCCCATGCGGCGAGCGGCGTCCAAACGGGTTGGTCGCTCGATGCGGCAGTTGACAGGTTCACGGCGCCATTGAGCCATGCGTTGCTGTCGGTACATGTGGGGCAGTGCGTCTTTTGGACGTCGCCAGGTGTTGCGAACGTGTTGGTACAATCCTTGTGCCATGGTCATCACCTCTGCTTCTCAGCATCTCGCCGACCAATCTCCCCTTTATGAGCCTGCCCACGCGTTTTGAGAGGCTCACGGCGTCCATATCGGCAGACCTTCTGCCTGGATACCACGCCACCCACCCCACAGAGAGATAACGTTGGACCAACCCATATCTTGAAGCGATTTAGCAGCGATGGCGCTTCGAAAACCACCACCACAGTAGAGCACGATGCGCATATCGTCGGCGAAGTCATGCTTCTCAATGTCCCGTTCAATCACGCCTTTGCCGATGTGAATCGCGCCCTCCATGTGCCCGGCTTCAAATTCATGGCGCTCTCGTACGTCCAAGACGACCAAGGGTTGGCCGTCCTCGGTCATCGCCCGCAGGTCCGCTGCTTCGCATTCAGCGATTTCGCTGCGCGCCGCCTCGACGATGGCAAGGAACCTCGGAGTGTGCTTCTTGGCCATGCATTGGCCACGGGGGTTAGCCTCTTGAGCACACCGCCCCAGCCGGAAGCATGGCAGGTCAAATCACGGGCCTTGACGCCGTCATGGAGGCGCTTGAACAGGGCGTCGCCATCGACCGCGTGCTGGTGGACCGAGACCATGACACCGCAGCGCTTCGCGCCCTGTGCGAGGCGGCTGAGGTGCCGCTTGAGGAAGGTTCCACCAACGACCTGTGGCGGATGTCAGCCGATGGAGCGCAAGTCGCCTTGGCGTTGACTGGACGACCGCAAAGCGAATCGCTCGAGGAAGTGATGGCTGCCGGCGGTTGTGTCTGGTTGTTTGACGGCGTGGAATACTCCACCAACCTCGGTTTTGCCATTCGAACCGCCGAGGTTTCGGGGGCCGACGCCGTTCTTCTCAACGTCTCCAAAACCCATGAAGAACGCCGTACAATTCGCCGGGCCAGCATGCGAGCCGACCGCTTCATTCCCGTCGTCTACACCTCAACCGATGACATCCTCAAGGCAGCGAAGGTCCATGGTTTTCGAATCGTTGTCGCCGAGGACATCGGCGAACAAGGACCGTGGGATGAAGACTTGACGGGCGACGTCATCTTGGTCGTCGGTGCCGAACGGGAGGGCGTGAGCCAACCGGTCTTGGAAGCCGCCGACGCTGTTGTGAAGCTCCCCATGGACGGGTTTGTCCCGTCCTACAACCTCCAAGTCGCCGTCAGCGTGTTGGCCGTGGAAGCCCTCCGTCAACGGGAATCTCGGGGAAAGTGAATTAAAGCGGTGGACTCGTGGTTTTGCCATGGGTTTCTTTGCAACCATTGGACGCGGCTGGGAAATGAGCAAATTAAGCATGAGCGTGGTCAAGAAAGACCCGGAACTCATGGTCTACATGATCTTCGCCGGCGTGATGAGTCTCGCCTGCCTCATCGGGATGGGCCTGCCAGTAATGTTTGAGATGGGGTGGGCGGTCAACGCTGATGGCTCATTCACTGGTGCCTACCTCGGCTTCACGTTCATCGCCTACATGGTGCTAAGCAT
>Ga0208277_1000073_pt1 | contig 53116 bp, 53 predicted proteins | sample ETNtaG_5_FD_185782 | JGI IMG/M metagenome (GOLD analysis project Ga0208277, IMG submission 185782) | Marine microbial and viral communities from oxygen minimum zone, Eastern Pacific Ocean - ETNP201406SV205 (SPAdes) (version 2) | ecosystem: Environmental > Aquatic > Marine > Oceanic ...
AACATGGCGGTTCTAAAGATGCTAGGAGGGCACGCTCATCACCATCATGATCATGGCGACGACCACGACGATGACCACGACGATGATCACGATGATGATCACTCGGACGACGAGGATGACCATGGCGACGACCACGATGATGATCACTCGGACGACGAGGATGACCATGGCGACGACCACGATGATGATCACTCGGACGACGAGGATGACCATGGTGAGGGATTGTGTCACAACACCGACACCCATGAGAACTACGAGTCGACGGAGGAAGACTGCGAGGCTGCTGGTCATGCTTGGATGGGCGATGACGACCATGGGGACCATGGTGAGGGATTGTGTCACAACACCGACACCCATGAGAACTACGAGTCGACGGAGGAAGACTGCGAGGCCGCAGGCCATATGTGGATGGGCCATGAAGATCATGATCTGCCAGAAATCCACGCGGACCGAGTTGCCCACACCCTCTCTTTCCCAATTCACATAGCTGGGGACTGGGTAGACGAGTGGGGAGGTGAACACTCCATCGACTCAGACTCATGGAATGACAACACCATCACACACTATGATAATCATGAGATGTGGGCCGTCGCTCAGAACAGTGAGGATGATCAGTATTACCCAGGGCTCTGGTCGAAGTACGACTGGACATGGGAATTAGAAGAGCTGTACTACTGCCAGTCCACATTCGGCGCTGATACAGAGGCAGACGCATTGGCTGCCGAGAGCGCTAACGCTAGTGATTTAGCGGCCGGATGTGGTGGATTCCCGTGGAGCCTAATGGAAGAAGTCGGCCATGACGACCATGACGATCACGGAGACGACCACTCAGACGACGAGGGCGACCACGATGACGACCATGACGATCACGGAGACGACCACTCAGACCACGAGGATGACCATGACGAACACCATGAAATTGGAGCAGTAATCATCCATATTGAGGAAGAAGGTGACTATGGATTTGCCATGCCCAGCGACATTGAACTCTATGTCGTAATGGGAGAAGGAGGGCATGACGACCATGGAGACCATGACGATCACGGAGACGACCACTCAGACGACGAGGGCGACCACGATGACGACCACTCTGACGAGGATGGAGATCACGATGACCATGACGATGAGATTGAGGCTGACCAGGATGAGGAGTCATACGACTACGATCCACACAGCTGGCTCGATCCAGTTTCGTTCAACGAGCAACTCAAATTGGTTCAGGAAAAACTGACCATGGCCTTCCCAGATGGGGCTGTTGCATTCGCAGAAAACGCTGATGCATACTCGATCGAGTTAACTGAGCTTCATGATCGCTTCGAGCAGGTACTGGGGAATCAAGGAACCTGTGTCACAGCAGGCTTGCAAAGGGTGATTGTGGCCAATCACAACGCTTACTCGTACATCTCGGTGAGGTACAATCTAGACATACTCACCATACATGGCTTAGATCCAGAAGGAGAGCCTTCACCAGCCGAAGTAGCTGAGGTCATTGAGCACATCAAGGAAGAGGGAATTACAACCCTCTTCGTTGAGGAATACACTGACCAGACAGCCGTTCAGAGCATCGTTGAGGAGACTGGCGTGGAGGTCCAGGTCCTATACACGATGGAGATGCGACCCAGTGATTCCTCGGATGACTACTTGTCCATGATGAACAAGAACATCGAAAACATATCTAGCGGAATTGGCTGCTAGATCTGAACCATGTTTAACAAGAAGGAGGGGGGAATAGATGTATTTGTCCGATGGACTACCCATAATTTTCGTGGGCTCTATTTTCCTCCTTCTTACATGTTGGTTAGGATACGAATACGTAAGGGCTAAGTATGCTTGAACCAACAAATCTCCTTTTGTCATCCCTCTGTCTTCAGAGTTGGAACGATTCTACATGCATTCGACAGGAGCTTAGTTCGTAGGGTGATGATGTTGGGAAAGCCCATACTTGACGTCTGCGATCTTTCCGTGGTGAGGTCTGGTAAGCAAATCTTGGAAGACGTCTGTCTAACGGTAAATGAGGGAGAGTTCGTTGGCATAGTGGGTCCTAACGGAAGTGGCAAGTCCACATTCCTGCTATCCGTTCTCGGGATTCTGAAGGCAGAAAGTGGCTTTGTTGAGATATACGGCCTTCCTCCGACGTCAAGAAAGCTCCATAGAAAGATTGGCTGGGTTTCTCAAGCCGCGGCAAATCTTCCCAAGGATGTCAGAATTACCGTACGCGAGCTGGTCAGACTCGGAACGATAAACTCGGCAAATATGTTTGATTGGGCTGATAACGGGCGTAGAGAGAGAGTCGACAAAGCAATCAAGATGACAGGCCTCAAGGAAGTAGAGAATACTGACATTGGTCGATTATCGGGTGGTCAGAGACAACGTGCCGTCATCGCAAGAGCGTTGGCATCAGAGGCAGACTTCATTCTGCTGGATGAGCCACTGGTGGGAGTCGATCGAGACTCCAGAAACTCTCTGCTAAGGCTGCTAGACAGACTCTGTCACGACGAAGGGAAGACGATTCTGATGGTTTCTCACGATTTGACGGCGATACGTCAGACTGCACACAGGATGGTGTTCCTCGAGGGATCTGTAAGATTTGATGGCCCCACCAAAAGCTTCCCGGATTTTCAGAGGCTGGCCGATTTGAGAGGAATTCAGGCAGTTCATGGTGATAAGGAAGTTTACTGGGAAACCACATCAAACCATAAGGAGGAATTGTGATGGGCCTAGGCATAGAGATTTTAGAGATTCTCGCACCAATCATGGAGTCACTTGCACCTCACATGCCGGGAGAGGTTTTCCCCGAATTTTTCACTTTAGAAATGTTCCAGCGTTCAATGCTTGCAGCCTTAATGGTAGCTATTGTGGGAGGATTCCTAGGGTCTTTCCTTCTCGTTCGTAATCTTGCATTGATAGGAGACGGACTGGCTCATGTTTCGTTCGGTGGAGTCGCCATCGGAATCGTTCTCGGAGCAACTTCTCCCCTATGGTACGCCCTCATGTTCAGCCTCGCTGCTTCTATTCTGATTTACGAAATGCAAGCAAGAGAAATTCTAACTGGAGATGCCTCTATTGCTATTTTTCTGACTGGAATGTTGGCACTCGGACTCGTGGTTCTCAGATACTATGGTGTGGGAATTACAGTTGAGGTTGAAAGCTACCTATGGGGGAGCCTTTTACTCACGTCCTCCGAAGATCTAGATTTGATTGCAGCTATCAGTGTGATGTCTTTCGTCCTTCTTTACCTGATTAAAGATCCATTGCTAGCAACTACTGTTGATCCATTGGCAGCATCAGTTCAGGGAATCCCTGTTCGCTTAATCGGCCTGGTTTTCAGTGCCATAACTGCGGCGGTCGTGGTGAGCATGGTGCAAGTCGTAGGCACTCTTCTTGTCACAGCTTTGCTGGTAACTCCCGCAGCCACTGCACAACAAGTAGGAAGGAGCTTTCGTTCATGTTTGATGTTTACACAGGTCTTCGGCATAAGCTCCGTTATCTTGGGCCTTTATTTCTCTGCAGAGCTCGATACGGGAAGCGGCTCAATGATCGCACTAGTTTCCGCCGTTATTTTCACTGTAGTAGTATATCTGGCAAATGCCGACTGGCTTGCTCGTTCCTTTGCAAGCTTCCGACTACGGATCACAGGTATCTCCATACCATGGTTCGAGAGAGTCGCCCGCAGGAAATAATAGAATTTCACAGAACATTCTCTACTATGGCTTCCATAGACTGCCCCTTGCCACAGTAGTAGCACCTAATCTCAATCGGATCCCTACTGACTACCCTGAGCTTCTGCGGCAGAGGCTCCCTATCGTTCTGGGTAATGCAGTTTGAAAATGTGCATCTAGCCACATTGACAAGCTCATCAGCCAGCTCTACTACTCTCTTCTCAGCAACACCGTAGTTTCTGATTATTGCAACACTGGCGTGAGGAGAGATCAAAGCTAGCCTATCTAGCTCCTCTTGATTTAGCTCCAAATCTTCGATCTTCAGTACGTCCTTCCTCCCCATCTTGTCACTGGGGACATTCATGACCAAGGAAACGGGATTTGATCTGTTCGTGTCTATTCTAAGCATCCTGATTACTTGCAGAGCGTGGCCTGCAGGAATATGGTCAATTACAGTTCCATTGCATATGGCAGTGACTCTCCTCATCTCGCTCATGTATTCACCTCCTTTGGAATCGTAACGCCCAGACCTCTACACAGTAGTGCCATTCTAGTAGGCACCCCATTGAACGCCTGTTGGAAGTACCTAGCATTGGGAGTGGAGTCTAGGCTTGGATGCAACTCTCCAACTCTTGGAAGTGGGTGCATTACTATCATCCCATCTTTTGCCCCGTGCATGTCATTAGCATCTAGCATGTAGATTCCTGCAACTTTCGCATATTCGTCCTCATCAGGAAACCGCTCTTTCTGAATTCTTGTCATGTATATGACGTCCGCATCTGGAACAGCGTCGCCAAGGTCCGAGGTCTCGAAAACCTCAGCTCCAGCGCTCCGCAAGTCACTGACGATTTCATCAGGCATAGATAGTGCCTCAGGGGAAACCAAAGTCAGCTTCGCCCCGAAACGGATTAGGGCGTGAGACAAGCTATGCACGGTCCTGCCGTATCTTAGGTCGCCAACCAAAACCACATTCAATCCCTCGATTGTTCCGTGTGCCTCTCTTATGGTGAAAAGATCCAACATGGTCTGTGTAGGATGATTTCCCGCCCCATCCCCCGCATTTAGGACCGGGATGTCTACTGCATCTGCGCTGTACTGGGCTGCACCCTGTCTCGGGTGCCTAATCACAGCGATATCAGCATAGCCTTCGACCATCTGCATTGTATCATACAAAGTCTCTCCCTTCGCCACAGATGTTCCTACGGACGTGAAGTTCAGGACCGAACCACCTAGACGCTTCATAGCTGTCTCGAAAGACATCCTAGTCCTCGTTGAGTTCTCATAGAACATGTTAGCGAGTACTTTCCCCTGAAGAAGTGGTAGGTGAACATCACCTCTAGCCACTGGCACCAATCTCTCGGAATCATCGAGTATGGACAATATCTCTTCATTGCTAAGGTCATCCATAGTCACTACGTCGGACATCGCTCTCCTTTCGCTGCGGTGATAACTAGGTCATATGTGTTGCCATTAGGGAGATTCTAGAATATTGCCCTCAAACCGTTGTCTTGATGTGTGGTGAGCGGCCCGGGTTGGTTGATGATAATCAGCCGAACACCCCTCAGGGCGTCTTTCTGTGGCGGAGGAACGGACATAGACCAGTTCTCCAAATCCCATCAAGACGGAGGCAAGGTGGTCTCACTCGCCTTGGACAAATACATCTACGTCATCGTGAACAGGAGATTCGACAATAAAGTCAGGGTTTCATACTCGGCACTTGAGATTGTTGATGATTTTGAGAACCTGAGTCATGAGCTGGTCAGGGAAGCAATGAGAGTCACGGGAGTAACCTCCGGAGTCGAGATCACGACAATAGCTGACATCCCATCCCGAGGGACCGGGCTAGGCTCCTCTTCTACAGTCACAGTAGGTCTACTAAACGCCCTTCACAAATTCGCTGGTCACGATGCATCACCGAAGCAGTTGGCCGAAGAGGCTTGCAGGATAGAGATTGAGGTTCTAGGGCAACCAATAGGGAGGCAGGACCAGTACGCTGCAGCATTCGGAGGCATCAATTCTATTTCTTTTGGCACTGATGGAGTAACAGTAAAGCCCCTGAGGGTATCTTGCCAATCAGAGATTTGCGAGCAGTTCACATTAGTTTTTACCGGTCTATCTAGAAGTGCCTCAGATGTGCTAAAGGAAGAACCAGAAGATCCAGAAGACAAACTCTCTAGAATGAGAAAAATCAGGATTCAAGCAGACTTAGCCGAGGAGTATCTTGAGTCATGTAACCTGTCTGACCTAGGTCTCCTCATTGGTGAGGCCTGGGAGGAAAAAAGAGGAATATCTTCCAGTGTAACACGAGATGAGATAGATCTACTGCATCAGGAAATAATGTCAGTAGGTGCATCAGGTGCAAAGCTATTGGGGGCAGGAGGCGGCGGATTCTTCCTTGTTCACGGAACTGTGTCACTCAGGAAAGACCTCAACCTTTTGAAACGGGGTAACAAGCTAATCCCTGTAGGCTTGGACAACAAAGGCTCCACGATTATCTATGAAGGATGATTAGAATGAAATCGGGAAAAACAGTCATTTGCCTCGCAATTATTCTCCTACTATCCCTATCCCCTCTCGTTCTCGCTGAGTCAGACGGTCAAGAGGAGCAGCCCGCCCAACCACTCGAAATCATCGGTTACTCCAAACTCACTTTCCTCGGACCACTATCCTCCGACTCCATCATCAATACAACATGGGATTTACAGATATCAATTGGTGAGAACTATGGTACAGATCTACTGCCGAATCAGTCCTTAGGAATTAGAACCCAGATTGACAGATATTTGGGAGATGAAGATGGCTACCTGTCAGAGAACGAGATTTCCTCTTTCTCGCAGATGATCTTGGCAGCAAGGTCATGGAATAATTCTGAACTGGCCGGATGTTGTATCTTCGACTATCGCCTTCTGACGCTCTCGAATCCTGTGGTGATATCAATCTCCCCTCCCTCTGCTGGCCCAGTCGTCACTGAAAGCGAATCCAGATGGGGATGGAGCGAATCAGCAGATCTAGAGGCCACCAGCGACCAGAGAACGACACGTCTCTTGGACCTGCCACGAACGGGTTCCCTCATTGAGGAAATCCCCCTTCTGGTGTCTTTACAGAGTCCATGGGAATTCAAGTTCAGTGCCATGCAGGAAGTCATTTCCGGAGAACCATCGAATTTCTCAATCCAGAGATCCGACTCTCCCGTGTACTCGACAATCAGAATCGCAATCGGACAGAACGACGTCCCATCAACAGACGTGAGCAGAACGCGGGGGACGTCAATCTCAGTCCCTCTCGATAGTCCTCTTAGTTTCTTCACAGAATGCAATGACAGTGCTCTGGAGACTCCTTATTTCGAATGGGTATTCAGGAACAATGGAACCGTCGCTTACAGCACTTCAGGCAACCAATCGAAGGGCGAGAAGACGATCATAACAGTCATTCCGGAGACATATGGATACTCATCGAAGGATGTGCTTGCTGCAGAACTGATCTGTAGGGACTCCCACGGCTCCTCGTCTAGCTGGTACGAAAACGTCATCGTTGATGGTGATGATCCAGAATATGAAATAAGGTTCACCGAGATCACCAATTCTGGGATAGTAATAGTACATAACGAATCTGAGGAAATTATTCAGATAAGGTCGGACAGTGAGCTATTTGTTGATGTAATTGCAATGGACTCCTCAAATCTTCCTGTTTCCATAATAGTCGCCTCCAATAAGTCACAAGGGTGGAGGCAGTTCTCCAATGACGAACTCCACTTCTCCACCTCCTTCATCCAAGGGGCCCAAGTAAATGGGATGCATCTGCCTGTGGAAGAAAGGCACCTAGAGAGGCAGAACAGTCTTTGGAGACTTATCCTCAATGTTACTGATGAGGCTGGAAACACCATCATGAGAACGTGGCAAGTATTCGTGGAGGACTCGTCAGCTCCCGTCGTGATACCTTCAATATTCGTAAATTCGGATCCTATGACGCCCTCAAACCCACCACGTCTGGGAGACAATCTCTCGCTTTACCTCTCAGACTCTTTTGACGATCTGGATAGCATCGAAGACACAATGTGGAATATTTCATTAGATGGCGAAATATACCGTCAAAATTTGAACTGGAGTGAGGCGGAAAAGATACTACTCCCCCCTCTTGAAATAGGGGGTCATACAATAAACATACAATCCACGGATTCAAGTTCTAATTCCGGCAATCTTTCATTCCAAATCTCGATAGAGCCCCCTTTGGGCTTTTCAATAAAAGTAATTGACACCTTCTTTTCGGAGAGGCCCTCAATAGGAAACCCCGTCACAATCACCGTGTTCGCCGAGAATTCACACTCATCCGTAGGATCGGCCAGATTGTGCTATCTGGCAGAATGTTCTGACTTTGTTCTCATGCCCGGGGCCCCATATGGTGGCTTCACACTAGAATTGGAAGTTACACCAGACAAGGCTGGTGTTTTGGATATGAGTATTGAATGGATAGGGACAGAGGATGGAGAGTCCGGGACTGTTGAATTATTAGAGGTAGTTAATGTCATAGATACTCAAGCTGATACTTCCAATCATCAAATTCAGGCGTTCTTCTTAGTGCTCTCGATTTTACTCATTCTGACGATGGTGGCAAATCGCATTTGGGGAATCGACTCAATGAAGCCTTAGCTTAGCACATTCTTCCGTGAACCTCATGAGAGAGAATACTGGCTCGCATGACATGGTTCTGCTTCCCGACTATCCCAACAGGGTGGTCAATGAGCATAGGATGAGAGTTGAGAAAGCTGCTCTGTTGGGCCTACTTACCATAATCTTCGGTGGGGCTTGGTGGCTCTGGCCGGTGGTGGACGGACAAGTCGAAATGCTCTCACGATCAGGTCACGTTTTCTTACTTTTCACCATTGCATTATTACTCTCTGACTTGATAGATTTTGGTCCCGTGGAGAGGTCAAGAATCGGCATCGCATCAAATTTATCTTGGCCCAGCCTATTTGCACTTGCTGGAACAGATCTCACATCTGTAGACGAAAAGATATCATCTGCACTGATGGTGATTATAGTGTTCTCACTGTGGATTACGACAAAATCGATTTTCGGACACTCACTTGCAACACGCAGACTTAGGGGAATGTCCAGTATCGCTTCACTAGCAATAGCATCGGCAACAATGGTAGCAATGGATTCCAATGTCTATGTATGGGTCTTGGTTTTTGTCTCAGTTTCATACACCATGATTCCAGATTTATTATCCAAAGATGAAATGCATCAGACCAGGAAGCAGTTCTCGACGAAACTGGAGGAGGCCGAGCTTTCCATGATGAAACTAAGGTCTGAGAATACAGGACTCGAACAACCAAATTCTCTCCTGAAGAGTGCCAGGGAAATTGGATGGAAAGATCCACAGAAGGGCCTTAGGATAATCGAAGAGGCAGAGAGCGAGGCTAGGAGAATTATTGCAATATCAAACGATCTCGAAGAAATACAGAGCGACGCCCTCAATTCGGTAATCAAATCAGAGGAAATCTCGAACAGTGCGAAATCACCTAGAAAAGCATATGATATGGGTATAAGGGAAGCAGAGCTAGGGTCCTTGAGAGAGGCAGAGACTCTGTTTAGAACCGCCAAGATAAAGGCTGAAAACATCATTGAAAATTGGCAAGAGGCGTACAATACCATTCTAGAAGCCGAGGAAAAAATTTCAGATTTGTCCGGTTACTCGGCGGAAAGCATAGTCAGCATGCTAGACTCCGCCAAGGAAGCTCTAGAGTCTGAAGACCCACTAGGCGCAATTCAAATCGCGTCGAACATCCCCTCGCACATAGAGAGCCTATCTGGATTGGAAGTGGAATCGACCAAGTCCTTGGAAGATGCTGAAAAGGCAGTAAAATCACTGGAGGGTGAGGCTTCACCAAGATATCTTGAGATGATTGCAAATTCTAGAAATGCATACAATGAAGGAAATTTTTCCCTTTCTAAGGGAATATCAGACAGCATCATTAGAGACGTAAGGGAATCTCTGGAATCCTCAAATGAGGTCACAAGGGCGCTCAGACAAAGGAAGAAACTAGAGTCGAGATTCCCGAAGTCCGGCAACTGGCAAGAGAGAATGAACCTCATAGCCCAACTTCATGAGTCATCTCAGTGGTCTGATGCCCACTCAGAGCTAAAATCCCTAACATCAGATCTCAGCGCATTCGAATCCGAGTTATCTGATGCTAGGGAGCTGATGGATTTCGTGAATTCAGAGTGGGAGGGGCTAACCAAGAGGATGGATTCTAGGGGGATCAGGGGAGATAATCCGGACAGGGCTTCCTGCCTCAGATCTATAGCAAAAGCCGAGAGAAGTCTTGCAGAGGGGAGGATTCAGGATTGCTTGAAGTCACTTGGAGTGGCAGATTCTCTGATGGAGACTCTTAGGGGAAAACTCTAGGGTAAGTACGCTCATTATTGCTGCTATTTCTTCCTATGTTGCCACATTCGTACCATTATTGATAGTCAAGAGCCTCATGCATCATGCCATGGACCTAGTCCTCATCGGCTCCTTCATCCTCTTCATGACTGCATTCGCTGGAATCGGACTTGCCAGCATGTTGGTCAAAGAAGACACCACAGACGACTACCTAGTTGCTGGCAGGGGCATGCATCCAGCGCTAGCTGCACTATCAGCCGTCAGTACATGGAACTCTGGATACATGTTCATTGGTTACATAGGGTTTACTTTCACAATGGGCTACTCTATTGTGTGGATAGCTTTTGGATCTATGGCGGGACAGATATTGGCATGGATATGGTTGTACAAATTCATTCAGCAATCGGCCAATGAACGTGGACTCAGATCTCTATCCTCCCTCGTCTCAGAGGCGACAGGGTCGCCCGAGGCGAAACTAGCTGCCGTTCTATCCATTCTTTTCCTATCCGTCTACGCTGCTGCTCAGCTGACTAGTGGGGGAAAGGCCCTCTACGTGATGCTGGGATGGTCCGAAGTAGTTGGAATCCTGATAGGATTTGTATTGGTCGTAGCCTATTGCTATGCCGGAGGGATAAGGGCCTCGATTTGGACTGACGCAGCCCAATCCAGCGTCATGATCCTCGGATCCTCACTACTTTGCTGGGTGGCACTGGAACAGATAGGTGGGTTTTCTGGACTTCACTCAGGGTTGGACGGGCAGAATGCCAATCTAACCAGCATTGTGCCTGCAGATTTGGGATTCGGCGTGACCCTATGGGCATTCGCATTCTTCTTGGGTGGGCTCAGCGTAGCTGGGCAACCCCAGGTTGTCACTCGTGTTATGACACTTGGAACAGATAGAGACAGGAAGACTGCGATGCTGTGGTTCTTCGCTTGGCAGACTCCCTTCCTGCTCATCATGACAATAATCGGACTGTCCAGCCGAGTAGTTTTCTCAGGAGCAGATTTTGATCCAGAGCTGGGCCTTCCTATGCTTGCTATGGAGACACTGGGGCCATTCTGGGTTGGCTTGATCCTAGCCTCAATTTTTGCAGCTACCATGTCAACTGCAGACAGTCAGGTTTTGGCTTGTACCGCTGCATTTACTGATGATGTAATGCCCGAGATAAGCCAAGATCACAAGAAGACAAAGATGGTTACTCTAGTTGTGGCAGCTTTCGCCACTGCCATATCCATCTTCGGACTCTATGTCCCGGGAGGGGATTCGGTCTTCTCCCTCGTAGTCCTAGCTGTGTACGGACTAGGATCCATCTTCGTTCCAATTCTAATTATCAGATGGTCTGGTTACGAGCCTGATACAACTCACACCACGGCAATGATGATTGCAGCATTGACAGGGGTCATTGCGTGGAGGTTGATGGGACTCAACGACGAGATATTCGAGTCCATACCAGGAATGGGGGCTGCATTCGTCACACATTTCGTGATGAATCAGATTCGTAGTTCTGATGTTTCTCCACTTGGTCGATTCGACCTACCAGAAGGTCAGAAATTGAAAGTAATAGCAGCCTCAATAATCATACCATTCAGCGCGATAGAGGTAACATATTTCTTAGCTGGACCCGATAGCTATGAGTATCAGAGGAATAATGAGTATCTGATTGACTTCGAAGAGGGGATGATTACTTGGGTGGATAACACCACAGTCGAACTAAGTGACGGTGAGGTTTTCTCCTTCTCGTTGACAGATCAGGAATTCCCAGAAGAGGCCAAAGAACGGAACATATTCTCCGTAGATTATACCGTAACAGTCCTAGATAGCTTTGATGATAACGAGGAAACAAATGGCCCTGGGTGTGTCGTTGATCCCGGCCAAGATGAAGCCGATTCGGTATCTCTTTTCGTGAGTGCCCCCTCAAATACATCCTCTTTGGAAACCCAGTCCTCAGTATACGATTGGATTGACTTGATGGCTTTCCCTCAATTTGAAACATTTCCCTTCATAACTGGCTATACTGTAGCGGAAATAGAAATGAGCTTCGATACTAGCGACTCGGTTGTTGGGGACTATTCATTTGAATTTACGGGGAATGTGGAATCAGGAGATTCGACATTTCAATGTGATAGACAAGATTCTACTGTCACAATTGAATACCTAATTGAATTGTGGTGGGTCGAGCCGAATGTCTTGGAGTGGAACGATGATGACATCTTTTTTTGATCGATGATGATGGTGGTGAGATGGAAAACTAAGCCATACTGTTCGATCTCTAAATAATATTAAATAATCCATGAATAGACAAAGTATCATGAATTGTGACTGCTGTGATTGCAGCCCATGTGGCGCAAACTGTGGATGTAACGGTTGCTGCTAGGCGCCAACCCTAATCATCCAGTCGTATCTTGCCCCGCCCCTTATTCTGTATTTTTCCGACAGACGTTGTCAAAATCCGGGGTTCTCTTCCCCTAGCTGCTAGGGAAAGAATCCACCAACCAACCGTCAGTAGGGCGGTTGAAACCATTATGACAGTTCCCACCCACATCACGATATTCCCCTCTGTGACTGGCCAAGCCCAATATGAGACACCTAGCACAACCACTACAAGCAGTATTCTAGAAGCTTCACTGGGTGTTTTCCAACCTCTGTGGTCCCTCCTCGGAGCTAGCAAGTAGTCTAGCATACACCTCACTAAGAGAATGTACTTTTCAACAACTGTTTCAATCCGTCAAATATCCGCAGCCTCTGCTATGCCTGCAGCAATGAGGGTGTCAGCTATGATGGAAGGACAGAACTCTATGTCTCCCGTTTTGAGAGTTATTTCTTCGCCATTTTCAGTAATTATTGGGTCATCGAGGTCCTGTAGTATCAGAATCCTCCTCATTTCGGGCTCCTCTCGAACTTCCTCCCTCGTCTCTGAGTGAGGATTTACAGCCCCTGATATCTCAGGGAAGTCATCTATCTCCCTTATCCTGTCCTCTTCATCGTACTCAGGGTCTTCCCAATGCGACCCCTGCTCCTGAGGTTCCGGGCCCTCGCTCTCCACGAGGGGTGGCTCCTCCACGGCCTCGCCGGGAACGAATTCTGTAAGAGGGGTATGGACGGAAGAGAGAGGGGGCGGTGCAGGTGTATCCCAATTGTTGCTGAGCAGAGATCTCCACGAGACATCATGCTTGTATTTGTCAACCAGATGGCCAACGCCAGAGTAGAAAGCTCTCTCAGATGGATCGTGCTTCTCCCACTCAATCGGATCCGGACGCATTCCAGGAGCGAGAGCGCCCTCTTCAGGTGATTGAATCAGGCTCATCAGTACGGCATGCTGAGTGAAAGCATTGAGCCTGTTTCTCGTCAGGTCCTTCACCGCAGTCCTGACAACGCCAAGCTTTCTGGATTGTAACTGGGCCTTCGCAGTCATACCCTCCGACCTGATTGTCTCAGCCAATTCAGCCTCCAGATGCTGAACTAACTGACCTACTGCGCTCCAGAATCCTGGCATCGGCAGCTCGATTGGAATCGATGATCTTCGCTGCGTTCTAGCAAGCTCATCGAGGGCCCTGTCAACTGCCATAAGACGGCTTGGACTGAGCCTAGGCAAGCTTCCGTCGTCCATCATCCTCGGTACCCGGGCCTAGTGCGTGCAAGGAGACACTTGAACAATTCTCCTCTCAAACTGCAATCTCTCTAGAAGCGCGAGTATCAAGAGTGAGACTATCCTCGCAACCCCCGCAGGTGTACCCGAGTGGTCAAAGGGGGAGGGCTCAAGATCCTCTGCGTAGTGCTTCGCAGGTTCGAATCCTGCCGCCTGCACCACTAACTGCCGATTCTCTCACAAAGTGCCTTGAGGAGCTCTAGAGAGCCCTCTTTACCGTGGGCATCAGTGACTAAGTCAGCAGCTTGCACAACCTCAGGATAATTCTCACTGACGCTGACACTAAAGCCAACTAAGTCGAACATCGGAATGTCGTTTGGAGCGTCTCCACAGGCTATGACTCTGACCGGGTCTATTCCCCGTTGCTCAAATGCTACACGTAAACCGGAAGCCTTGTCGTGCCCGGGGATTGTTAGATGGACGGCGAACCCAGTAGGGACCACGGAGATATCCGACCACTCGGATGAAGCGATAGCGTCCCTGACTTCCCGCCAGTCCTCAACTTCCGTAAGACACCACTCAGTTTCCCTCCATCTGTTGGACTCTATCCCTTCTGGATTTAGGCCCTCTATCTGGGTCCCTAGCCATTGGGCGGCCTCTCTAGGCCTCGAACCGTCCGCCAGAGCCTTGATTGGATGTCCCTGCGCTGAATCCCAGACCATCCCACCATTCTCGCCCACAATGAATCCTGAAATCCCCAATGATTGGTGAATAGGGGTGATGTTCGGAAGAGTCCTTCCCGAGGCAAGGGACACAGTCATGCCACTTCTTTCCAACTCCCTTACCAGATGAATCATTTCCGGGATCACTCCCTCTCTATCGAGAAGTGTGCCATCTATGTCTAGTACGATCATGTCCCATTCACAATCCTCAGGTAGCTCGACCATGTTATTCGAGAATGGACGTTGCTGAAGATATCATCGTATACATTCTCATCATATTGAAGGTACCCAGCCTTTTCCGAGGACCATGGAGGGGACGGTTTCAGCATCCTCTATTGTCCCCGATGGAATCCATGAATTCGACTGGAAGATCAGAGGCATGGACTGTGCTGATTGTGCGATGAAGGCTACAAAGGCAGTCAGCAGACTCCCCGGAATACAATCCTGTAACATATCAGTTACAGAGGGTGCTGCCAGAATATCGCTTGACATATCTAGGGGAAGGGTCTCCAAGACTAGTGCTGTACTGGAGAGCCTTGGCCACAGTCCTAAATTGGATTGGATGCAAGTCATAGGCATCACTCCGGGAGAGGCTGCCAACAAGATGGGAACCAATCGGAAGGGCCTCAGAGATGCTCTCATGGAGGTTCCGGGGATATTATCAGTAAGATTCGATGATGGCCTGATAGAGATTAGGAATGTCTGGATCAAGGACTCAGATCTAAGGCTAGCCGCCCAATCTATGATCACTTCTATTCTCGGAGAAAATGTTCAGTTCGCCGTATCCTCGAGGAAGAAGCTCAGAACTGACCAATGGAAGCTCATCGCTGCTGTAATGACCATACCAGTACTATTCGCAGTAATCGCTTCCGAGGCAATGGGCCTACCGAGCTCAATTCCTTCCTTCCTCGGCTTCTTCGGGGTGATCCTAGCTGGTGCTAGAATGTTCCAAGAGGCAATAGCCAGTATCCAGAATGGAATCCTGGGGTTCCAGGTCCTTACTTCTCTAGCGGTAATTGGGGCCTCAATGCTCGGGGAATGGGTTGAAGCACTATCAGTTGTGGGACTCGTTGCATTTGCCTCACATCTAGAGGACAGAGCAATTACTAGAGCTCGCGAATCAATGCAGGGGGGATTGGATAGGATACCGAGGTCTGCAAGGATAGTAAGTCAGATCAATAGGAACACACTCCCTCAAAAATTCACTATTATCCAGAGCTCTTCTCAGCATTCCACCCTGAATGAGTCAGGAAAAACACCAGTCGAAGCAGTACTGATTGGTGACTTGGTTGAGGTCCGCTCAGGAGAAGTCATCCCCGTCGATGGCACAGTCACTAAGGGGAACGGTTCGATCGATAAAGCACCGTTAACTGGTGAGCCAGTACCAATCTCGGTATCAGAGGGGGACAAAGTCGAGGCGGGCCTCATACTTGTGAGGGGCCCGATTGTGGTGCGTTCGGAAGCCACCGGTGAGAATACTCGACTTTCCGGGCTGGTCGATATGGTGAGACAGTACAGGGAGAGGCCAACTAGGACACAGACAATAATAGAGAATTTCACCAGATGGTGGGTCCCCATTGTCCTTCTCGGAGCGCCGATAATCGGTTTTCTCACTCATGGGTGGTCCGACCAAGGATTCCTCACGACACTCCTCCTATGGGTGGTGTCCTGCCCCTGCGCACTATTACTGGCGGCTCCAATACCTCATGCTGCTGCATTATCATCCGCATCCTCAACTGGGGTGATAGTTAGGGGCGGAGATGTTCTAGAGGCTGCTGCGGATGTCAAACTGGTCTTGTTGGATAAGACAGGAACCCTAACGAGCGGCCGGCCAAAGATGGTTGGGATGGTCACAGCGCCCGGCGAGACAGACGAATATGCGATGATGATCGCAGCAGGGATTGAGGGAATGTCGAACCATCCGTATGCATCCACCATTATAGCGGAGGCAGATAGCAGGTCGATCGTCCCCTCGAATGTATTGGAAATCTCAGATGGCGAGGCAGGAGTCATGGGTACTCTCGATGGCCAGAGAGTGATGTTGGGTAGGGCCGACTGGCTAATTTCCGAGGGGATCGAGTTCCCAGAACAAATAGACTCGGCACTCACTGAGTCAAGAATGGCTGGACATGGATCAAGCGTCCTCTCCGTCGGAGAGAAGGCGATTGCGTCGTTCAGTTTCTATCATGACGATGCGAGGGAAGGAGTGCCGGAACTCCTCAAATACCTCCAGGAGGCCGAGATTTCAGTTGAGATACTGAGTGGGGATGAGCAGTCCAGTGTAGAGGCATTCGCACGGACATTCGGAATCCCGTCTTCCTCCTGCAGAGGAGGGGTCGATCCTGAGGGAAAGGCCCTCTGGGTGACAGAGAAGTCGAAGTCCGGCAAGACGCTAATGGCAGGAGATGGATTCAATGACGCAGGAGCTCTTGCTGCTGCCGATGTCGGAATCGCAGTAGGAAGTGGAGAACAAGTCAATCTCGATGCTGCAGATGTATTGATCCCGGGCGAAGACCCGAGGGCATTGGCAGAGCTAATCTCTCTGGCCAAGATCACGAGAAGCGTCGTACTAGCCAACACCATGATTTCGGTGGGAGTGACTGCTATACTAGTGGCTGCTGTCATGTTTGGCTTCGAGATGAATCTGGCTGCAGGAGTCGCTCTTCACGAGGCCAGCGCCCTACTTGTCATCCTGAATGGGATGTGGGTGGGTGGAACAGGCATGCAGAGGCTCAACACTCTGATGGATCTCGCCAAGGACGTGCTCAAGGATACGGTTGAAGCATTTAGGGACCTTTTTGGCCTCCAATCAGGTACCAGTTTGGGTCCTGTTGATAAATCCGGTCGATGAGGGGTAGCCATGTCCGACATGCCCGAAGTCGAGTCCAAGCACACCCCGCCAGCAGCGGAGTGTCCGAGTTGTGACCACATGCTGCCACATGGCTTGGGCGAGAAAACATGCTTAATCTGCGGTGCAGTGTGTAGGATTTCCCACCAACCCACCGTAGACGCACTAATCTCGGAGACTTTGCCCTGCCCCCACTGCAATGTCGTTGTAGAGGCAGGCAGTGCCGAAAGGCCTCTGGAAGTCGCATGCTCAGCGTGCTCCAAGTTTTTCAGAATTACCGAGAAGCCATACAAGGTCGAGATCCAATGTCCGAGCTGCGAGAGAAAACTGAGGATCAGGCCCAAGCCCGGCACCAAGCAACTGAACTGCCCAGCGTGCGATGCCGCGTTCAACGTAACATTCTGACCGTGCCTACGGCACGTGTCGCCAAATGGCATTAATCGACCTCCAGCCACCCCCCTCTCTCAAATAGGGTGAAACTAGCGTAGGTCCAGGGATGGGTACCCGTGAGTGAGAGCAAGTCGACAACTCCTGATGATTCGGAGAGCGCTGATGAGCTAGCGGCTCTCAGGGCGCAGCATCGCCTGGCTACGTCTCCTAGTATGGACTCCATGGCCAGGACCAGGGACCTACTGGATGAGGAGTCAAGGGTCAGGAGCGGTGTCAGGAGAGAGCGCAGAATGCGCATAGCGGAGATGACCGAGAGGCTATCTGGGATGCATGGCGCCATGAGGAAGGCCAACGACATACTATTCGACGAGCAGCTCCAACAGCTAGAGGCCGATCTGAGGGCCGAGCTCGAGGATGAGATCGAGAGATTGGAGAGCGAGGCTCTGGAGAGGGAAGAGAGGCTTCTGAGGGAGGAGATGCTACATCGTCTCAGGAGAGAGGAGAATCGACTAAGGGAGCAGCTTGACCTGGAGAGGGATCGCAGGCTCGAGGCTCACACAGCCAAGCTCAGAGGTAGGCTGAGGGATGAGATGGAGGTCGAGATGGATCGAAGAAAGGCATTCCTGAAGGAACGTCTGGAACTCGAGGCTTCCCAAGCCGAGGAGAGGATGCAGAGAAGGGTCGAGATGGACCTCAGAGAGTCATCCGAGGCACACGTTCATCGAAAGATCGAGGCACACAGGCTAGAGCAGGAGATCCAGATGAGGGAGAGGCTAGCAGAGTCTAGAAGAGGCCATGAGGAGAAGTTCCAGAAGCAGCTCGATGAGGAGAGCTCTTCCTTGGAGTCTGAGATGAGATCCGATGTGGATGCTCGTGTGAAGGTCTTGGAGGAGGCATCGGAGAGGAACGTACTCTCGGAGCTCGAGAGGAGATTCAGATCAGAGAGAGAGACCATGGAGGCAGCCCTGGCACTGAGGAGGCAAGAGATGGCGCTGGAGATGGAGGTCGAGATGGAGCAACGTGTCGCCGAGGCAGCTCGGAAGCGAGAGTCTGAGATGATGAAAAATCTGGAGGACAAGCTATCCAAGAGGGGCGACCTTTCGAAGAAGGAAATCAAGGAGATGCTCAAGGCACTCGAGTCGGAGCTGAAGGTCAAGTGGGAGTCCATACTGGTCGAGGCGCGTCAAAGTGCCCTTGAGCGTTCGAATGGTGATTAGCGGGCAAAGGCGCAAACCAGCTAAATCCCCTGTATCAAGAAATCCCCCCAAACTGCTTATCCCAGAAGCTCCAATCCGAGGTCATGCGCTCAAGAGCTGCAACCCTAGCACTGCTGATGATAGCATCCATTCTAGCTGGGTGCACGACATCCGGTGAAATCGAAAACGACGAAGAAGACAGTAGAATCGCCGATTTGGAGGCATCACAACAGGAACTGACCGTCAAGATTTTGCAGCAGGAGACAACCAACTCAGATCTACTGGCCTCAATTTCACAAATTGAGTCTGCAAATATGCAAGCGATCGAGGCATTAGAATCTGAGTATCTGGAATCGATAGCCGAGCTCGAGGCCAGCTACCTCGCGGCCATGGACGCTTCAGCAATTGCGAATAGCCAGTCGCTAGAGGAAATCAATGCAACTAATGCCGCATCATATGAGGGACTTCTGTCTACACTCAACACCTTGCAGACCAATCTCCAGAACAGTGAGGATTCAATTAACCAGATTTCACTGGTAGTAGACTCCCTTGAAGATGTAAGCGCGTCCGATGGCGAAATGGAATCACAAATTGACACATTGCAACAGTCCCTACTTTCACTACAGAGTGGAATAAACGCATCAATCTCCGACCTAGAAGACAGGTTGAACAATTCAAGAGCGATCAATGATTTTTCTTACCTAGATTTCCGAGGTTCGGAATTGTTCAACATCAATAATGGATTAGGGTGGATAATTGAACCCCCAATTTTCGATTTTGCAAACTTGGCGAATGCAACTTTATCTTATTCAAACTTGTCAGATGCTAGTTTTGTTAATGCTAATCTAGCTGGCGCCAATGGCTTATTCTCCACATTCCATCGTACTGATTTCACCCGAGCAACAATGTCACAGGGAATATGGAGACAGAGTGATTTCAGCAATGCAACATTCGTACAGAGTAATCTAGGTTATACAGAATTTAGATGGAGTGATTTGTCCGGTGCTAACTTATCCGGCGTTTCGGCTTATGGTGGCAGCAATTGGATGGGTGTTGATTTATCGTATTCGGATCTAACAAATGCAATGATGTGGGATATGGATTTGAGAGGTGCGAATTTGACTGGCGCCGACCTAACTGGTGCAAGACTGGACTATCTCAATCCCTCATATGGGCCGGCAGATATTTCCGGCGTAACATGGGACTGGGCCATCTGCCCAGATGGAACTGCTGCTTACTACCATGGTCAGACGTGTGCTAACAATCTTTGAGCAGATAACGTGAGAAGTTAATATGCGCCGAATACCCACATTGCTGCTATCCTTGGTCTTAATGCTGAGTATGGCGAGCTTCAATGCCTCGGCATCAGACGAGGACAGCGACGGCGATGGATGGACCGATTACCATGAGGGGTCCTGCCGTACAGATCCGCTGGATGGGCAAGATGCCCCTCTTGACACCGATTCATCGGGGCTCTGTGACCATCTTGATATGGATGATGACAACGATGGTTGGTGGGATCAAGTCGAACATATATGTGGCTCTGACCCTCTCCTAGTTGACTCAGTACCCGATGATCTAGACGGAGATGGAATCTGCGACCCACTGGACAAGGACACCGATGAAGATGGATGGAGTGACATGGACGAAATTCTCTGTAACACCTCCCCGATAGACAATATGAGTGTTCCATGGGACTTCGATGAGGATGGCATATGCGAACTCCTGTCGATTAGGATTCCAGAAGTTGGCGGCCCGATAAACAGAGAACAAATCATCGACCCCGTGAGCATACAAGTCGCCGTAGCAGGCTCAGCGACAATCCTCGTCGCTGGAACCGTGTATTCAGTAGAGCCAGTCAGATGGTCAATCTCAAGGAAGACGTGGCTCAGCTTCCTCCTGATGATTGGGGCCGTTCGAAGAACAAAGGACGGGGAATTCCAGAGAGGACGTCTTTACGGATATATCGAGAGCAACCCTGGAATCCATCTCTCGGCTCTCACCAGGCTCTCTGACTTGGGCAACAACCAAGCCACATACCATCTGGACATACTGGAGAAGGAAGGTAGGATTTGGTCTAGAAAGGAGGGAAGATTACTCATATTCTTCGCTGACTCAATCCCAAGCTCCTCATCAATCCAAAGCTCTCTACTGGATATCAACTTCAGCAAAAACTCGGTCAAGCGTTCAATTCTTATGTTCCTTAATCAGGCAGACCTAATGGATCTGGCCGGTCCCAGTGGCTCGGAATTGGCCAGAGAGATCGGGATATCCCCACAGGTACTATCATACCACATCAGATCGCTCATAGAATGGGAAATGGTCAGTCGAAAGCGATCCGGGCTGAAGGTAAAGCTCTCAATCACCGAGATAGGAATAGAGGCACTGACCGGCAGTGATATCGAGATTGAACAGTAGACTCAACTAGATGACTCTGAGCTAGTCCCGAGTACACGATCTATCCGACCACTCGCCTCTCTTGCCAGCTCCCAGTAGGCAGCGCTTCCCGGATTAGACTTGTTTGGACTCTTCGCTATCACGATAGGCGCTCCTTCCAAGGGGGCTTCAGCGATGGCCACGAGCCTTGGTAGCTCGGTCTCGAAGACCCTGTCTCCGAAATACTTCCTTGCCTGCTCTGCCACCTTCTCTCCTAGCTTGCTGTTGCTCTGCACCAGTGTCATGGCGATGCCGAACATCTTCAGGTTGGGATTGATGTTCTTCTGAACATCCTTGATCATCCCAAGCAATTGCCCCATTCCCTCGAGGGAGTAGAACTCCGCCTGAATCGGTATCAGGACCCACTCAGCAGCAGAAAGACCGTTTATGGTCAGCAGTCCAAGGGAGGGAGGGGTGTCTATGATGACGACATCGAATCTTCCCCTCGCCTGTTGCAGAGCTAGCCTGAGCCTGTGCTCCCTGCCTATCCTGGTGGAGAGGTCTATCTCCACTCCTGACAGGTCCAAATCGGCAGGCAGAACCCATAGGTTCCGAGTCTCGATCGTCTTTGGGGCCCCTCTTTTCTTCTCGGGGTTGTGCTTCTTCCAAGACTCTCTCATTGCCACCGTCAGCTGAGCCGGGTTGAGGATGCACTGTTGTAGGGATACAGGAGCATCATCTACTCCTCCCTTGAACAGCTCATTCATTGTGGGGCCAAGTGACCTCTTGTCGATACCGAAGGTCGTTGCTACGTTCCCCCTTGGGTCAAGGTCCACCAATAGCACCCTACGTGGCCTAATTCCCATTTCCGTGGATCCCTTCGCCAGGGCTGCGGCCAGATTTACGGCTGTCGTGGTTTTCGCCGTCCCTCCCTTGTGATTGACGACTGCAATCACGACCGGCTCGCCTTCCACGTGTATCACTCCGCCCCATAGTGGTGGCGCTAGTACCGTGAATGTTCCGAATCACTGTATTACTGGAACAGGGACTTCGGACAGTATCTTCCTCATGATGTGGTGCCCAGTCACTCCTCTGATCTTTGACTCCGGCTTGAGAACTATCCTGTGACTGACTACCTGCAGTGCAACTGCCTTGATATCATCTGGGATAACGTAGTCCCTGCCGTCTATGGCAGCACTGGACCTGCTCGTCTTGAACAGAGACTGACTGGCTCTGGGTGATGCACCTGTGATTATTCTGTGGTCCTCCCTGGTCCTCTGTACCAGTTCCACGATGTATGACATGATTGCTGGGTCCACGTGCACGGTCTCGAGCGCCTTCTGCATAGCTACTACCTTCTTTGGGCTGGTGACCTGCTCTATGTCGTAGTCGTCCTTGCCCCTGAGCTTCCTCCTCTGCAGGATGGCCTTCTCCTCCTGCCTGTCTGGGTATCCCATTGACATCTTCATGAGGAACCTGTCCATCTGTGCCTCAGGTAGGGGGTATGTCCCCTCTTGCTCGATTGGGTTCTGTGTTGCCATTGTGATGAAGGGCGCGGGAAGCTTGTGTGTAATTCCCTCGATGGTGACCTGCTTCTCCTCCATGGCCTCCAGAAGTGCGGCCTGTGTCTTCGGCGGCGCTCTGTTGATCTCATCGGCTAGGAGGAGGTTGGTGAATAGGGGGCCAGGCCTCAGCTTGAACTCTCCAGCCTGCTGGTCGTACATGTAAGTCCCCATCACATCAGCGGGAAGCAGGTCAGGGGTGAACTGAACCCTCTTGAACTTGCAACCGAGTGCGGACGAGAATGTGTTTGCCATCAGTGTCTTTGCCAGACCGGGGAAATCCTCGATCAACATGTTTCCGTTCGATAGGATACCTATTGTGACTCTCCTGAGGTTCTCCTGTTTGCCAATAATGACCTTGCTGACTTCGTTCATAAGGCCGTTAGAAATCTGGGAAACGGTCTGTATGAGCTCTCTTGACTTCGCATCTCCGGCTTGGGACATCGACATTCTTCACTCACCTACTACATTCAGGCCCTCTTATTCACTACTTGAGTGTTCGGTTCTCGTGGGACGTACAAACTTCATTGGCCCTAGCGGCCCCAGAAGTGGTCGTCCTTGCGATGAATGGCCTGCAACTCCTCTAGGACCTCTCTCTCAGCAGAGCTCAAATCCATCCTCACGAGCTTCCTCGCATGCGACTCCGGGACGTCCACTAGAAGCAAGTCCTCCTCCTCGATCTGCCTACCAGCTGTAGCCCCGTCTATGGCGACTGCGACCTCTGCTCCTTGCATGGCCTCCTTCATGGACTCCTCGCCTGATCGAATCGACTTGATCCTCCCAACCCTGTTACCGTCCTTCAGCAGGTACTGGCCCACGTGTATCCTCCCGGCTAGCACTCTGACTCCCATTACCGCGGGCTTCGATATTCTGAATGTGTGGTCTCTCAGGAGTAGTATCCTGCCTGGGTAGACGATCGCCTCCCTGCTCTCCTCCTCCATCTCCTTGGTACGTCTCTCGACCCATTCCTCCCTCTCTTCCAGAATCCTGTAGATGATATCGGAGCCAATGTGGTGCACACCCTTCTCTGACTGGGCGATTTCGCTCTCGGCGTCAGGAAGGATATCGGTGCTGAATGACATTATTACCCTGTGCAGTGGGTCCGACGCAGCTTCCGCGCTCCTGACGTCCCTCCTGCTGACCTTGCCTATGGAAGCGCTCCTGATGGGGACGTCAACTGCCTGCAGCTCCTTGGCCAAAGCCTCCAATCCTCCGACGGTGTCCGCCTTGATGGACACCCCCTCCTCGTCCAGCTCTATCGAGAGCTCGGACTCGGCGGTGGCAGCAGAGATGGCGCCCTCGCGCTCCTCGTCGCTGTTCACCACTCGCAATGTGGTCCCAGCGAGGACGTTGTCTAGATCAGGGGCCGATATCTTGAGCCCCGACGCAGCGTGGGCGACGTCGGTGTCGTCCCAACGGTCCCCAGCGTCCCTCATCTCGCTCATTCCCCTCGGGCTGAAGAGGCCCTTCACACGAGTGGCGATCCCTCCCTCGGAGGTGGCCACGACTATCTCGTCGCCCTTCTTGATGGATCCCCTGTGTAGAATCACGTCTAGGGTCTTGCCGAGCCCCCTCTCCTCCTTCATCTCCAGGACAGTCCCCTCACCAGACCCCTCGATGTCGGTCAGCTGATCGGTCAGGTACCTCTCAGCTAACCCGATTACCACGGCGAGAAGGTCCTGTATGCCCTCTCCCTCCCTGGCGGATATGGGTACCAGTGCGATGTCCTTAGTGAAGTCCTTGACGCGGTCGTAGCGCTCTATGTTGAGGCCCTCCTCCGCGAACTTGCCGACTAGCTCCCAGTACTTCTTCTCGAACAGTGCCATCGAGTCCTTGGTCTGGTTCCTCATCGAGAGTGCCATCGGCCTTCCGTCCTGAGCGTCCCATCCGTGAATCCTGTCTACCTTGTTGGCTGCTATGACGAAGGGAGTCTTGGCGTTCTTCAGGACTCTGAGTGACTCCAGAGTCTGGGGCCTCGCACCCTCCATCACGTCCACGATGAGAATCGCTATGTCAGCTAGCGAGCCCCCCCTGGACCTCAGTGTGGAGAAGGAGTGGTGACCCGGTGTGTCGATGAACAGGAGGCCCGGTGAGTCAAACGTCTTCCCGCCCAATAGCGGGGCGCAGAGCTCGTTCAGGATATCGGATGGCACCTCGGTCGCGCCTATGTGCTGGGTGATGCCCCCAGCCTCCCTGTCCATTACGGACGCCCTGGAGTCGGAACCAAGTCCCCTGATGTGGTCTAGGAGCGAGGTCTTTCCGTGGTCGACGTGACCTAGGACAGCGACGATCGGTTGTCTGCGTCCTGACATTCCGACCACCTCATGCTCCTTCCCCTTGAATTTTGATAATCACTCGTAGATGTGCTTCTCTGCGTCCCTCGCCCAATCGACGAGGCCGTCTGGGAACCAGAGCCCTAGCTCGAAGGCCGCCGTGTCCTCGCCGTCGGAGCCGTGAATCACGTTGTGACCGATGTCCATTGCGAGGTCCCCCCTGATCGTCCCCGGTGCGGCTACCCTGCCGTCGGTAGGTCCGATGAGGTTGCGTGCGACGCTGATCGCGTCAACGCCAGTCCATGCCATTGCGACGACAGGTCCGGATGTGATGAACTCGATGAGGCCGCCGTAGAAGGGCCTCTCCTTGTGAACCTCGTAGTGGGTCTCGGCCAGCTCCAGTGACGGGGTGAGCTGCCTCAGCCCTACCATCCTGAGGCCCTTGGTCTCGAATCGTCCGATTATATTGGCCACTAGTCCTCTCTGTACGCCGTCTGGCTTGATCATCACGAAGGTCGTCTGCATGTCTCCCATGCTCCCGCCGACCCACCACCCCTATTTCAACGCAAAGCATGCCCCGTAGGGGCAATTACCAACAAATGAAGACTATGGATATAGTCTTACTATACCCCATCCGGCATCTCCTCTGGATAGTACGACCCTCTCATGCATCCTGCTGGGCCTTCCTTCCCAGTACTCGACTCTGTCCGCTCGTATTGTGTATCCTCCCCAGAAGGGGGGTAGTGGAATGTCCTCGCCATCGAACTTCGAGTCGTACTTCTCGAACCTCTCTTCGAGCTCCTCCCTCGAGCCCAGAGGCCTGCTCTGGTCGGATGCCCAGGCCGCCAGCCTGCTCTTCCTCGGGCGAGACGAGTGGTAGTCCTCAGCGAGGCTCCTGTCCATCTGGGTCGCTGCGCCCTCGATCCTGACCTGTCTCTCCATCTCCGGCCACCAGACCGTTGCCGAGACCATATGGTGCCCCAGTATCTCGACGGACTTGTCGCTCTCGAGGTTGGTGAAGAAGCCTATGTCGTCCCCCTCTAGGTGCTTGAGGAGGACCATCCTGTTCCTGGGGTTCCCCCTCTCATCCACAGTTGCTACGTTCATCGCGTTTGGCTCGGTCACCCCTGCGTCTATGGCGTCTTGGATCCAGCTCGAGAGAAGCTCCAGGGGCTTGGCGGGGTCCTCTATCTCAATCGGCACGCCTTTCCCGTAGTCTCTCCTGACGTCTCTCATGGGACACAGAGGGGAGCTTCCGTATTTCTACCCGTGTCTAGTATACGAGCTGCACCTCGGAGGCCGAGCTGAGCTCTATGACTCCCGGGGGACCGCTCCACTTTATCCTGTCATCAGGCACTATCAGGGCACCATCCCCCTCGCTGTGTCCGAGTGTGGCCTTCACCGATGCGAACGAGCAGTAGAGGGTCGCATTCTCGGTGATAGTGCCCATCATGTCCGAGACCATCGTGGAGTCCGGCCCCATCTCCTCGTTCAGCTCCGCTATGTATGACGGGTCGAGGAGCCTTGTCCCGGCCGCTGCGAAGAAGACGCTGACGTCATGCCCGTCCTCAATGGCTCTGGCGGCGCAAGCGACGCCAACTATCGTCTTGATTGTGTCATTCCTTGGCTCTGATACGAACTTCACGAAGTACTTCCTGCTCATGCATTCCCGACAGCTCACCGGTACTTGATGGATTTGGAGTTTCATGACCAACCTTGATGGGGCTCTCGACGAGCCAGTGCCATGGACCTGGCAGACAGGGGACAGGCGGTCATCTCCAGGATGAGGGCGATCCCGGGGCTCGCCCACCTCCCTATCGAGGAACTCCCCTCCATACCCCTCGGTCTACTGAGGAGGAGTGCGACAAGGCTGCACGCGGTCTGCAGGTACAGGAGGGGGGTTCGCAAGTCGGAGGGCGTTACCCCGCTCGACGTCAGGTGCATCGATGTTCATCCACACGCTCTGACAGACGAATGGTCTAGGTACGCCGATTTCCTCCTTTACCACGAGTACATACACGCCCTTGGAATCCCTAATCACGGCAGGGAGTTCCGTGAACTGGAGGCGCTCTGGCCTGATGAGGAAGCCATGTCCATGGGACAGGATTTCGGGAGGCACCTCAGGGAGATGTCCTCCAAGTGGCTCTGGGTCTGTCCCTCTTGTGGGGACAGGCACCCTAGGTCAAGGAGGGGTAATGGCCGTTACAGGTGCAGGAGTTGCAAGGTGGTTCTCGAGGATCACGAGAGCCCCCGATGAAGGCCAATCCCCTTTCCACCAGTGATGGTGCCAATCGAGAGCAGGCATCTTGAATCAGACACATTAATCTGGAAATCCTTACTCAAGCGCCCATGGGAGTAGTCGGATTCGCAGGAATCAGGATCAGTGCAGCTGCCCTGATCACCGCGACTCTCCTACTATCGGGCTGCATGGGGCTTGTCGGTAATGACTCCGAGGGCTTTGACCTGAATGTCGAGCCTGACTCCGGACACGGCATGATCTACTCATCGTTCCAGGATGGAATGCAGACCAGCATCACATACCCAGTAATCACTTTCGACTTCTCAGGGTCCACAGACTACGGACGAGCCACCTCCTTCGGTGTTGACCCGGGAGATGGAAGGGATCCGATAACCATCGACTCGTCTGATGGAACCGAGATTCCAATCGAGTTCCAAAAACACGGACTATACTCGGCAATCGCCTTCGGGGTCGATGAATCCGGATTCCGCGTAAATCTGGCCATCGAGGTTATGATCGAGCAGCGAATAGACTGGTACGAGAACAACACAGGGACCCCAGAGGACTTCGTCTTCGACTCCACCCCTGGGAATGATGGGCCAATCCCATCCCACTTCCTCCTAAATTCCACCGTGGAGAATCCGAGTGTAATAGAGATCGATGGCAGGGAGGTTGACGTCAGGTGGGACATCGTCAATCACGAGGGCGTCTGCCAGTCAGCTGCAGAGAATGTAGGGAACGGAGATGAGACCCTCTGGAAGACCATTCACTTCGGACCACTTGCCCTTCATGAGGTAAAACTTACCATCGAGGAGGGACAGGATCGGATAAACGTCCATCACGCTCTGGAGATAAGGTACGCGGGATGATTGAAAATGCCGGACATCGAGGTCGATGGGAACCGACTCCACTATCTCGAGGTCGAGGGAGAGGGCCCCTCCATCCTGATGCTCTGTAGCACGGGACTGGACTCCAGGCAATGGAGGGATATGCTCCCTCTTGTTGAGGGCAGGAGGATCATCTGCCCCCACTACCTGTGCTACCCCAAGTCCGGTCAATGGGCAGGTGACGGGGAAATCGACTCATGGGTGGACTTTCTGGCTGCAGAAAGCCTCCTACTGGCTGAGCAAGAGCCGGTAGACATCCTCGGGCACTCATACGGTGGCTTCATCGGCCTCATGCTCGCAAAGAGACACCCGGAAAAGGTCAGAAGGATGTCATTCCACGAGCCAACGGTGTGGGGATGCCTCCAGTCAACCGGACGCGATGATCTGAAGAACGAGTTCGGAGAGGTGGTGGAGACATTCTTCACCGAGGGCTTGGAGCCAGAGGACTTCCTCAGGGACTTCGTGGACTACTGGAATGTTCCAGGGGCATGGGACTCAATGACGGAGGATAGGAAGGAGATGTGGAGAGGGCTCCAGCCCAAGATTCTCAGTGAGGTCAGGATGCTGTGCTACGACAAGACCCCCTCATCCAACTACGGGGATATCCATGTCCCGACTCTCATAACCCTGAGCGACGAGACCCCGCCTCATCAGTTCGAGGCCTGTACGCTGCTGTCAAGAGCACTTCCTGATGTCAGGGTCAGATATGTCCGTGGCGGTCATATGGGTGTGATAACAAGGTCCTCTGAGGTAATGCCCCTTCTCGCTGACTGGCTGATGAATTAGGGAATGAGGCGCCCTTCCATCCCGCCAGCGACCTCGATTACCTGGCCGGAGATATGTCCTGACACGATATCAGATGAGAGGGAAACCACAGTCATAGCCACATCCTCCGGGGTAGCGAGCTTCTTCAGGGACATCGTCGCTGTCGCGCGCTGAATCAGGGTGTCGTCAATGCCCTGTTCGATCTTCTTGGGAGTCACAGTCCAACCCGGTGCAACGGCATTCACCCTCACGCCACCGATTTTCGAGACGTCGTTCTTGAGGGACATGAGCAGTCCGGAGGTGATTGCCCCCTTGGCAGCGGCGTAGTCAGAGTGGCCAGACTCGCCGTAGACTCCAGCGGTGGATCCTATCATCACCAGGGACCCGGATCCTGATCCAGATGCGTGCCTCAAGAAAGATCGGGCGGTGTTAACCGTGACTCCGAGGTTGGATGAGATTGTCTCGGACCATCTTTCCGAACCAATCTCCCACAGAGGCACCGATTCCGTTGGGTAGCTACCAGCATTGGCGATGCACACGTCCAACGTTCCTAGATCCGATACTATCCCAGCGACTAGCCTGTCGGCTGACTCATGGCTCCTCAGGTCAGCGTGCATTGCAACTCCTCCAATCTCTTCAGATAGAGAGGTAGCGGCCTCCTTGGATTGGTGATAGTGTACCACCACTCTCGCTCCCTCGGAAGAGAAGGCCCTGCAAATTGCCTGCCCTATGCCACCGGCTCCCCCTGTGACAAGAACCACCTTTCCCTGCATTCCCGTTTCCATGGTCCACGGAAGTAGTCATGCTACTTATCTGGTCCGAAGAGCGGACTATTCTCCCGATAGTCGCAGGGACATGCCACGGGAGTTCGGTAGAGTGGGCTTGAAGCCCCATTTCTCGTAGAACCCGCCTACGTCGGCCATGAGGTTGATGTAGGAGTTAGGAGATGCCTCCCGAGCTATGTAATCCATCAGGCTGTCCATGATCATGGACCCCCCTCCTCGACGCTGCCAAAGCTCTTCTACTGCCATGTCGCAGATATGGAACACGGTCCCCCCGTCTCCGACAACCCTGCCCATGCCTACGGCCTGACCCGTATCCTCCAGCCTAAGGATGACCGAGAAAAGCTCGGAACCGAGGCCCTTGGATGCGCCAGATACTGTTCTGGGCCTCATTCCAGCACTCTCTCGGAGCCTGAGGTATGTCTCGACATCCGGCACTTCAGCCTTAATGGTAAACAGACAATCACTTCCGTCCGAACTTCTTCTTCCTCTGCCCGCCGGACTTCTGTCTGAATGACTTCCTCTGGGATCGCTGCTGCTTGCTCTTTCTGGAGGGGGCAGCATCTGTCTTGCCATCCTCCATGGATTTCTTCATCTCAGATCTCATCATCACCCCTATCTCCCTCAAGATGCCCTCCTTGCTGTTCTTGCCGGTTGCTTCCTTCGCATCGCTAGTTGAGAGAATCAGCCTACCTTCCTGAGCGAATGGCCTCGAGGGGTGGCTGGCCTCCGGCTGCTTCTTCATCTTCCTTATCCCCACCTTGCTAGCAGCCCAAGCCAAGGCATCAAGGGTAGGCTGGGGAATGCTGGCATCCTTGCCGACCCTGCGTCCCCCGGATCTGGTGACTCTAGAGTCGAAGTATCCGGTCCAGACAGTCATTTTGCTCGGATCGCCGGACATGCTAACGAACTCATCTCAAAGGCCGTCTGACTTGAGGGCTTCGTGCCTTCAATCCTCAAGGAGAATCCCTGAAGCGACACCGTGCATCCCCGGTCTACTGGTGATCTTCACCTTGCCCATGCTCGTGTCCACGATGGAGCCCTTGGTCACGATGTTCCTCCTGATGAAGTTTGGATCAGCGTCATTTTCCATGACACTGTTGATTGTGGCCTTTACCGTCTTCCCGTCCTTTGGGGTGCTCACATTAACTGTGTTGACGGATAGGAGCCTGGCTGTCTGCGAGCCCGCATTCTTCCTGTACAGCTTCCTCTCGTCCTTATCTCCGATGTAAGCGTACTGAGCTTCGCTTGAAACCTCAGTTCTTCGCTTTCCTCTGTAGCGGTTAGGACGCTTCAAGCGTCCGCCTGAGGGCTTGCGTCGGGAGATGCCGTGCCACTTCGCCATGCGTCTCGCCGACCGACCTCCCTTATTTCAATGGATTGGAGGTAGGAATCCTCAATCTCGCTGGCATTATGTTCTTGGAGTGTAGTCCTCAGGCCGTTGCATGGGCGAGGCTCGCATCAGGAAGAGGAAACCCGTTCGACACAAGCAGATGAGGGACGTTGAGAGGGAACTCAGTGAGGCAATGGGGCTGAAGGTGGACATGTCATCAGGTTTCATCGAACTGGCTCATTTCGAGGGCAATGACATACTGATACTCGACAGGGAGCTCATCGCAATGAGAATAGAGATCTCAGGGGCAATGTCATGGGTCCCGACTCTGAGGGGGATACTGAAATGGGAGCCGGAGAGGAGCTGGGCAGCTGTTGACAAGGGGGCCATTCCCTTCTTGATGAACGGGGCCGACTGTATGGGGGCGGGGATACACATAGCAGACCCTGCAATACCCTCCGGTGGTTTTGTGTGGATAAGGGACCAAGATGCTGGCAAGCCCCTAGCTCTAGGCATCGCGCTGGTTAACGGTGAGGACATGATGGAGATGACAAAGGGCAAGGCCATCTCTACCCTTCACCATATAGGCGACGAGCTCTGGAATGTCGAGACATGAAACCTCATCCTTGATGAGGGAGAACAAGCACGCAAGACCGTGCGTGCTCTAACCCTCCTCGTTGCCCTCCTCCTCGTCTTGCCGGCCATGGTCGCTACTGCAGAGGGCGGGGTCAATGAGGAATCCTCCTTGGATGGCACTGATATCGATAGCATCAGTCACGACTCAATATCAAGAGAAGGGGTCCCCTTCGAGATATCCCTGCAGCTATCCGAAGAAGGCGATCAAAACGTCACTATGGTTGATTGGGTTACTCAGATTTGCATCAATTCCGGTGTATGCTATCCTCCTGCGACACAGTCACTCAGTCCGACTGATTCAGGAAGCTGGCTCGGAACAGTCACGCCTGATGAGTCAGTAACTTACCTAAACTGGAGGTTCGTGTTGCATTATGAGGATGAGTCGGAGGTAATTGTTCCTGAGGCCGGTTGGGGCTGGACGATTTGGTCAGATTGTTGGTATGATAATGGAACTTGGGGAGGGGAGTCGACCGAGTGTCAGGAAGATGACGAGTCTCTTCCATGGATTTCAGCACCTCTGGCCGTGGCTTCGATGGCCATGGCAGCATTGATGTCCAGACGTGATTAGGGACCTCTGTGTCCGACGCAGACGAGGAGCCGGGATTCATCACTCTGGAGTTCCTAGAGTTGGACTCCAAGACAATGTCGGAAAGAGCCGAGGATTTCTACAATCTCATGAGAAAGAGACGCACTACAAGGCACTTCTCAGCTAGAGATGTTCCCAGAGAGCTGATTGAGAGAGCTATTCTGACTGCTGGCACGGCTCCCTCTGGAGCCCATCTTCAACCTTGGACCTTCGTGGCAATATCGAATCCCGAAATCAAGAGAAGAATTAGGCATGCGGCAGAGCAAGAGGAAAGGAAGACCTACTCCCAGAGGATGCCAGAGTCATGGGCCGAGGTCCTCAGGCCCCTCGGTACCGACCATGTGAAGGAGCACATTACAGATGCCCCCTGGCTGATTGTCCTTTTCAGGCAGACCAAGAGAGTCAGAGAAAATGGAGAGCTAGCTCCGACGTACTATTCTCAGGAGTCGTGCGGTATCGCTGCTGGACTATTCATCGCCTCCATTCACAATATGGGACTGACCACTCTCACCCACACCCCCTCCCCTATGGGGTTCTTGAGGGAGATCCTGAATCGCCCGGATCATGAGCACGCCATGCTCGTTCTACCTGTGGGATTCCCTGCTGAGGGAGCCAAAGTCCCGGATCTTGTCCGTAAGGGTCTGATTGAATTCTCAGAGTTCTTGGAATGAACCATGGTCCTAAACGATTAAGAGATGGTCTTGTGGCGCCCGGCCCATGACCAAGTGGATCAATGCAATGACAGAGATAGGTATGACAAGAATCAGAATGGATGCTATTTGTGCTTATCAATCGATAAAGAGCGAGTCAGGGGGTTCCGACTCACTGTTAATTTACACGGCCGACAATACGCTTTTCGAGATTATCGAAAATGCGGAAGAGGTCGCTGGGATCTTGGACTCCAACTTCGAGTTCCAAAACTAGGTTTTTGACTCCTGCGAAGGGGCCACGAAAACCAGTGCAATGCCTGAACCGACAATCAGCATTCCGCCAATCCAATCAGATATTCCAAGTGTCTCGTTGAACAGTGTGAATCCATAGAAAGTGGCCACGATTACGGTGAGGTATGAGAAGGCACTAACCCAAGCTGCATTTGCTCTGTGGTATGCCATCGTAATTCCTACTTGGCCCCCTCCCGCCCCAATTCCTATTCCGACTAGTGCGGCAAGAGTTCTCCAATCCAGATCAACGACATCAGGAAGGGCCTGAGCCATACTTCCTGCAACCGAGAAGGCTGCAAACCAGAATACTACCGAGGATACGGAGTCAGTATTCCTTAGCTCACGTACGTACATGTATGCCATAGCAGCGAAGAAACCCGAGCCCAGGGCCAGGAGAGCATCCGGATCTATGCTGGAGAGATCTGGAGAAACAATCAGGATGATTCCTGCAAAGGCAGTGACGACCAGTAGTACGACGACTGGCTCCACCCTCTCCCTGATCACTCTGCCAGAGAGAAGTGCCACGAAAAGAGGAGCTGTGTACTGGAGGGTTACGGCCTGGCCTATCGGAATCCTCCCAAGTGCAGTGAAGTAGAGGATCATAGCTGTAAGTCCGACTACGCACCTTAGCAACATCGTCCTCTTGTCACTTACTCTAAGCGAAATACCCTGACTAGCAGCGAATACTGCTACTGCAAAAGCAATCACCGCTGACCTTACCATTATTATCATCCAGACATCCGCATGGAAGCTCGTCCATTTCACAAGAGCATTCATCGTTCCGAAGCTGAGGCTTCCGAATATCATCCAGAGCACAGCTACCCTGGGGGAATCTCCAGGTGCGATGTATGATGAGCCAGAGACTGACTCTTCTGGAGACATTATCTCAATCCCCAACGACTCTCAAGAACGGAAACTACGTCCCTGTAGTCCTGTCCTCCAGCACTATTGGGCTCATGGAGATGAATTGGTACTCCATGGCTCGGGGCCTCAGCCAATCTGATGTTTCTCCTGATTGCAGGCTCGACCACGAGATGTGGAAACGCTTCCCGAAGCTCCGAAGCAACCTGCTGATTCAGTGTGGTGGGGGCATGCATAGTCATCAGAACTCCATCCACGCCCAATGAGGGGTTAAGCAACGCTCTGACTTCCCTCACAGTTCCCGAGAGGAGGGCCAGGCCTTCGAGCGCGAAGTATTCGGTCTGCACAGGGACAACAAGACCATCACTTGCCACTAGGGCGTTCACTGATACTATGCCCAATGAGGGCGGGGTATCAATTAGGATCAGATCGTAGTGCGGGAGAAGCGGGGCTAGTGCCTCACTGAGCCTCCTCTCCCTGCCCAGTTGTCGGAGCATTTCTTGTTCCAAACCAATTAGCGTCTTGTCTCCAACTATCATATGGACATTCTCGACTGCTGTGGCATGCCTGGCATTGACGGCGGTTTCGGGGTTTAGTATCAAATCACGAGTCGTAGTCCTTACTTTGCTCTTGTCAACACCCAAACCAGTAGCGCAGTTTCCCTGAGAATCAGCGTCCACAACCAGTACCCTATGTCCTCTAAGCCCTAGTTGAGCAGCTACGTTGATCACTGTTGTCGTCTTACCCACCCCTCCTTTCTGATTGATCACGGTCACCACCCTGCCCCTGCCCTCTGGCGTCGGTAGGGAGATTGGTAGCTCCATCGGACTGGCGGCCTTCTTCGTGATGACTCTCTCAACCGAATCTAGGATAGGAGAGCCTGCAAACTCCTCAGTCTCTGTGAACTCTACATCTACTACCAACGGATGCTTGTTCGCATCCGAAGTGGGCGACGACTCTTCTTTCACGAGCGCCTACGGCGCTCGGTAGGCCATTCAAGCTGCCGCTGAAAAAAATCCCGACAAACCGTTTCCCAGCCCCTAAGCTGAGCTCGAGGCCAGAATCCAGCCTGCCATTCTAGAACTCTCAGCATCCATCGCAAAACGAAGCGAGTGATCTATCCCGTCTCCCTCGTTCCAAGACCTCTCTCCCAGTAGGGCGACCCTACCGTCGCCAATTCCACCAGGGAGCGAGGAAAGAAGATCGTCTTGAGTGGAAGTAAATAGATATCCAAGCTCAACATCAGTGAACCAAGCTCCCTGCGCTCCCTCAATCATACTGTTTAGGTCCGAATACCTCAGGTCATCAAGCAGCCTTCCTTCCAAGAGTGATAGCGTATGAGTATCTGGTACTGCGTCTCTGTCCCACGAGGCAGTTCCAGAGTCGTACTGTCCGTCCTCAATCAAGTCACAGGAGTCTCCGGACTGCCTGACTTTGGTCCATCCAGATGCGTCGTTCTCAGTGACCCATGACATGTTCCACTCTGGCGACCTAGTGGGCTGTGACCAGTATGCCTGCCAAAGGTAACCAGTTGACTCCAGCGCGTTAGACGCACCGCTACTAGGATGGTCCTCGAGAGTGCACTGTATGGCTTCTTCCAAATCGAAGTCTCTCGCCTCAGACTCATCTGGCATAGCTGAAATCCATTGTCTCTGTGAAGAGCTGCTAGGCTTATCCTCTCCTGGCCCAGGCCGGCTATCGTATGTTGAGTACCATTCAATGTTCTTGCTACCAGAAGAACTTGTCAGCTCAGACATTGTCATTGAAATCTCTAGCCTTCCCTCTGGGAGCGACATCGCCGCAGTTCCAGCAATCAGGCCACAGCTCCCCGTCTCAAGGCTCTTATCTAACCTCAAATCGACTGTCTGCTGGACAGGCCATGGATTTCCGCTCTTCACCAGTAGATTCAGTCTAGCATGCCCAAGACAGTCTTGGATATCTTGATTCCACATTTCGATTTCGTAAACATGCCCGAAATCTTCAGTCTTCTTTTCAGAGCCGACCGTCCACCTCCATTCCGAGGACCAACTCGGATCATCAGTCCAACTGCTCCCCTCTCTGAGGACAGATCCTCCGAAAACCTCGTGTAACTCAATAGGGGTGAGTGGCAGTAGAAGTGGGGATATCCCGCTTATGCCTGAAAGCTCTTCCAAGTCATATATTATTGCCCTTGCAGCAGATAGATCCCCATTATTGTCCGTGAAATCGACTTTTAGATCTGATCTGATACTCTCCTTCGATGTAAGCTCGACCCATTTCTTAGAAGTTATGTCAGCAGTATTGTCTGGGAGGCTGACTCTTCCTCCACAATCCCCACTACTTGTGAATCTCCTGAATGTCAAATCCATATCCAGATCATAATCTAGGGTCTGCTCGGCTGTCAGATGGTCCCTTCCATACGCATCCGGAGAAGTCACAGCCCCGACGAAGCCCTGGTCTGATGAGTGTAGTATATCGGCCAATGCCCCCTTTCTCATGACAGAAGAGCCCTGACCAGAGACAATGTCCACTGAAATCTCATCGCATATCTCGTCTAGTGCGCTAGGCGAGGTCGCATCTCGGATCAGGTCAATCATTTCATCTCCGACGATACTGATCGAACCGTCATCTATCGAGAAGGTCATCTGATCGCCGTAGCGTAGCTGTCTTGCTTGGAAAGAGGAATCTGCCGATAGGAAGTAGAATGCCCCGGCTCCCGCAATCATAATCGCTACAGCAACCGCTGTAATGGGCTTCCAATTCTCAAATAGGGCATCGAAAGACGGGAGTACAATCACCATTGAGGATGTCTCTTGAGGGGTTTCTACCACAGGCTGTCCATCGGATTCTCCTGGAATGCTCCAAGTGTCAACCTCTTCAGATGGCTGCTCAATCGTCTCACTGACTAAATCTGCCACCATTACTTCGGGCTGACTCTCGGAAACGTCCTTTGAATCCTCAATACGCTTCCTCTCGAGCCATTCTTTCCCATAGTGTGCCCATTGTTCCATTGACCACCCCTCAGGAAGCCCCTCCTCTGGAATATCTGGTGCCCCATCTGGTAGTGCCCCGCTCGACTCTACCTCCGACTCTTCCGATGGCCTGACCAACTCTTCAGTATCGCCATCGTCCTTCTCGAATCTTGCTAGAAGCTTGTCAACGGCATCTCCGACATTTTTCTCAGGCACACGGTCCTTTGGTGCCTTCGGAGACTCTGTTGGTACCTCCTCGGCGTCTACGACGCCTGAGTTGCCCACTATTCTCTCTATCAGATCAGCCTTCTTCCCAGATACCATCAGGCCTAGCTCACTACACATTTCCCTGAGCTCATCTACCTTCATTGAGGAGAGGTCACTTGGAGTCGGCGAGTCGCTCCCTGACGTCGTCATCATGCTGAGCTGAATGCCGAGCCTTTCAATTCCTTCGCCATATTGAACACCAATTCACTCTCTATGTGCCATTATGGACAATGCCGTAAGGCAATACCCTCAAGAAGCACTTCATTGGGCCCCGAATCATGGAACCACGCCTAATCATACTGTCCAGGGCCCCTAGCCTTTACAGTACGAAGAGGATGAAAGAGGAAGCCGAAGCTGCAGGATGGGATGTCCGAATCATAGATCCTCTGAAGCTTTCAATCGTCGTTGATGACGATGGAGGGAGGCTCTTTCACAAAGGCTGGCCAGTGGACTGCGACGCAGTGATTCCAAGAATAGGGCATTCAATAACCAGACGAGGAGTGTCCGTGGTCCGTGCATTTGAGAGAATGGGCGTCATCGTACTGAACGAAGGTGACGGAATTCAGAGCAGTAGAGACAAACTACTGGCTTCCCAGAAAATGAATGAGGGAGGGGTGCCTATCCCTATTACGGCACAAGTGGGAACCTGGCAAGACACGAGGAGAGCCGTCTCACGAGTTGGAGGAACTCCTTGTGTGATTAAGACCAATGAGGGAACACATGGCTCAGGGGTTTTCTTGGCCCACACGGAACAACAGGCAAGGCAATTGGTCTACCAGATGCTGGAAAGGGGTCTGAGGCCACTGGTTCAGGAGTACATCAGTGAGTCTCATGGACAGGATATCAGAGCTTTCGTAGTTGGTGGAAAAGTGGTCGCATCCATGCGAAGGAAGGCCAAGGGGAGCGAGTTCAGATCCAATTTTCACCTCGGAGGGGAAGTAGAGAAGTTGGCCATCTCCGATGAATATGCTGAGATAGCCTGCAAAGCCGCGCAGATTTTGGGCTTGGAGATAGCCGGTGTCGATATGCTAGAGTCAGATAGAGGTCCATTGGTATTGGAGGTCAACTCCAGTCCGGGACTCGAGGGAATAGAGGCAGCATCCGGAATCAATGTCGCAAGTAGGATAATCAGGAATCTCGACGATCTCCATAGCTCAAGGCAGGCAGCTCAAGACAAGCAGCAACTTCAAGATCCCCAATATGAGGATGAAGAAGCCACAGGAGAGGCATAGCGGCCTTTCTTTCAATCTCAATAAATCGGCTCATTGCGCATCGTCTACAGAGAAGCATTCAATACCTCGGTAGCTTGCTTGACATCGTCCTAAGGGACAGGGATGCACGACCGCTTGCGGTTGGAGGCGAGGACATGACTTACCGAGAGGGATATGGAATTGATTCACCAAACTCCCTAGTCTCGGATAGAAATCCGACAATCCCCCTCAGGCTTCAACGCCTTTCTTCACTTCCATGGTTTGATTGCTGGGTACAGCAGCTCAGAATCGAGAAGAAGAGTAAACACACAATCCGAGCCTACACCCTGGCAGCTAGAACGTTCAGCACGACCAGGCTCCCCGGGGAGGCCGAGCCATCTTGGGACGATGTTTCTGAGATTCCAGTAATTGACTTCCACAAGAGGGCCAATCCGGAAATGGGGCGTATGGATGCTTGGATGAACACCTTGGGAGAACTTGGGCCATCATCGCTAAACGCCAGGATTGCAGCTGTCTCTCATCTTCTAAAGTGGCTCGGTCACGGAGTTCCAGACTGGATTCAGAGGCCATCCAAGAGGAAGTCTCTTCCACGTACCCTAGGAAGGTCTGAGCTTTCTAGGTTGAGGGACGCATCAGGCAATTCAGAAGATCCACTAGCCTCTCCAATTGTAACTATTCTTTTGGATACAGGACTGAGAGTATCCGAACTATGCGGCCTCGACATAGAGGATGTGGACCTCGATGACCAATCTGCATTGGTCATTGGAGGGAAAGGCGAAAAGGATCGAACAGTACTATTCACGGACGTTACTGTGAGAGCCGTGGAATCATGGCTACCGATTAGGAAATCCAGAGCTAGACTGACTGGGGCAGATGATAGTGAGAGGGCCCTTCTCCTTTCCAGCAGAGGGAGGAGGATGAACCCTAGGTCCGTTCAGAAGCTGATAGACAGACTCGCGGATGCATCCGACATCCCACGTTCGAGACTGAGCCCCCATACTTTGAGGCACACCTTCGCAACAGGCCTTCTCGAAAGAGGCGCAGATCTTGTTACCATCCAGAGGCTACTAGGGCACTCAAGTATTGCAACGACCAGAGTCTATCTGGAGATTGGAGACCAGACATTGAGGGAGATATATCACAGGGCTCAGAATTCCCCGCATGTTAGCAAACAACCACCCGCTAAAAGTCCAGAAGATCTACATGAGCCTAGAGAGGAAATCGCCAGAACTATCGAATGACTACTTTCTAGCCGGATTCTTCTTATTGGATCTTTTATGTACGGAATCAGGCCCCTTCCACTTCCTGCTAGCTCCCGACTCATTACCTTGGTGCCCCGGAATAGGACAGTGTTTCCCAGATCTACATCTACTGCAATTATCTTTAGGTGGATGGTCGACAACCTTCTGAAGACGGCCATACTTCCTGCGAGGCACAAATATCGAGATATAGGGAGGAACTTAGCAATTACTAGGCAAGTAACCTTGTACAGACACCTCCTGCAGAATCTATGAAAGATGACCTTGGAGTAGTCTCCGACCCCCAAAAGTCAGTCCTATATGCACAGGTTATGGACGGGGATCCAAGGATGAAGATAGATGGAGAGGGATATCTCAGATCCGCTTCATGGCCCGGCAATGGGACATACGTATTTCTTGGAGACGTAACCAAAGCAGTACTGAGGTTCCTAGGCCCCCACGACCCTCCATTTTTCTCAATACAGCCAGGTTACGATGAGCAAAGATGGGTTTTAGAATCTTCATCGGGCGAGCTTTCTGTTAGTGTGACCAGTGACTCATACTGGGGATTGGGACTTTTCGCCAGATGTTTCTTCAACAAGATTGAGATGGTTGGGCCTTTGTCTCTCAGAGCTCGCTGCATACATGATGTAGTAGCATCCCTGGGTAGGAACCCGTGGGAGCCATATCGTCTAAGGAGATTCGAGAGATTTACCGGGGCTTCTTCGGAGGAGCATCGGAGGAGCTGGTTGGAACTGGTTCAGTGGGCCTCTGAGGACATGAGATCGAATATCCTCGAGCTTCAGGAGAGGGCTGAAACGCTCTCCAAGAGAGGTGGCGATGAAGATGCAATCAAAAGGGCGTCCATGGATCTTCAGGAGGCAACCAAGGCTCTGGAAGATAGAAACGCCCCTGCTGTAGAAAGAGCTCTAGGGAGGGCTAGCAGCTCGCTGATAGAAGCGGATCCTAGTACAGAAGTACTCTCATCCGAATTCGCATCCCTTGACATATCCGATCAATTAGATACCTCGGAGGAAATACCCTTCATTGACCTATCAGAGGAATAGACTAGAGGCCGATAGTATCGGCTAGCCACGACAGCACATCGTGATTGGCCAGATAAATGGTGATTGAGAAAACAAAACAAGCCACGTAAATCATAGTCTTAGAAATCTGGATCGCATCCTCAGACTCCTCATCGAAGTACCTGATTAGTCCAGCAGCTTGCTGGATTCCACTACCCTTCTTCTCCTTCGCCATTGAACCGCCGGACCTGCCCACACTATTTCAAGCCCGCTAACACTCAATTCAAGGCTCTAGAGTCTCAATTAGCACGCATCCGCCATCTAACTCAACAATCTTCGAGGCTGCATTTACGGCAGTTTCTAGACCAGCGGTCATCAGTATCTCCCTCCTAGAGCCAATGTCACTCTGGAACACAAGTCGATGACTTAGCATCTCTAGAACTTCATGATCTACTATCTGCCAAACCCAGTCTTCTCCCTCAATGGTAACAAGGGCCTCAACTGGCGTGAGTGGCCCTTGTTCCATTCCATTGGCCTGCGCTCTTTCCACCAGTTCAACCAACTTCATTGTTGATTTACCCTGATCCAAACTCACTGGCTCTCCTGCATTTCTTGAAATTCTTCTCCTTAGTGTCCTCATAGCATCCCATCTGCGACAACGCCGCATGCCGCGAGTGACTCATCTGATGTTTAACCGTTTACGGATTCCAGATCTCGTGGAAGCCGTTTACCAGCATCAATTCCAAAGCCAGACCATACGAGCCATTGATTCGATAACGCCCTTTCGGACGGGCGTGGTAGACTCAGAGAAGTCATGGTCGGAGCTTGCTTCCTCCAGTCTTCTCCTGAAGGCAGTATCTAGTTGGAGAGAAGATCCAGAGAACTGGCTAGAGGGGTCCTTCGAACGACTTCCAGAGACCGTAAGAGTCAATCCTCTGAGGCCTGACAGAGAATGGGTCGAGGAATGGATTTCACAACATGGGGGGGAGGCCGTCCCTTGGTTCAATGGACCTGGGAGTGCTTGGGAGTTTCCGTTCAATAGGGGATCCGCAGAGGGAAAGACTAGGGAAATTCTGGTAGCTCTGCATGAGACAGGGAGGATTACACGTCAGGAGGTAGTTTCCATGATACCCGTTCTGGCCTTACAGGTTACTCATGGTGAATTAGTACTCGATATGTGCGCTTCCCCGGGTTCAAAGACGACTCAGATTTCCGAGTGCCTTGGTGAGAGTGGGGCGGTGTTCGCCAATGAGATTTCGAACTCGAGGGCCAATACACTGGTTTCCAACATTCACAGGCACGGCTCCAAGTCCGTTGTCGTGATTAATCACGATGGAAGACACCTTCCGAATATCCCAGAACGTGGTTTTGACAAAGTGCTGGTCGACGCTCCATGTACAGGTTCTGCAACAACTCGAAAGAATCCGGAGGTTTGGCATAAGTGGTCTCCAGACGGTGGTAGATCGCTTCATGATCTACAGATCGAATTGCTCAGGAAGGCGGTTAGATTAGCAAGACCCGGTGGGAGAATAGTGTACTCCACATGTTCATTGGACCCGGTAGAAAATGAGGCCGTTGTAGCTGAAATTATCAGATCCGAGCCAGGTTTAGAGTTGATTTCTGCTTCGGATATCCTTCCCGGACTTCCTGGAAGGAACGGGTTTCAAACATGGGACACTCTCGACTCCAATGCTGAACCTTCTCAAGACATTGTCTTGAAAGAATCGATGCTACCTCCCAAGGAATCTGAAATATGTGACTCCCTGCAGAGGTGCATGAGAATCTGGAATGACGATATTGGAGGAGGGGGCTTCTTCATTTCAATCATTCAGAAGCCTCAGAGAGATTCTGCGGAGCCCATGGGGGTAGAGCTGACCAAGCGTCAGGATTCCGTGAAACCAGATATGCCCAGCTCGCCACAACCAATTGAGGAATCCCTGAGGGGGTCTATTGAGGAGAAATGGGGTCCCATGCCCAAAGAGCTATGGCTAAGAGGAAAAAAGATACTCTGGGCCAATCCAGAAATAAAGTCAGTTTGGTCCTCGGAGAGGAGAATAAGAAACGGCAGAGTGACTATCCCGGGAGGTCGATGGAGGCCTCTGAGGGTAGTTCATCTTGGAAAGGAGTTAGCCAGAGTCAGGAAGGGAGAGGCCGATCGGGTGATTGGGAAATCCTGTCGAGAATTATCAAAGACCCTATCCAAGGGATTATCCGTGGTTAGCGAGGAATCACTTGACTCCTTCCTTCAGGACAAGTCTATTTCCAAAGAAGAGGTTGGCATTCCAAGTGGGATTTCTGGTGGGCACATCCTAGTCTCCGAATCCGATGCAGTTCCTGTATGGGTGGGTGATAGAGTCACACTAATGCTAAACGACCAAGAAGTACTAATCAGAATGACTCAGAGGGGTCTGAAAAATGACGATAAAGGACAAATCTGAACAGACGAACACAATTTTTAGCTTCCATATGGCATATGTTCATTAGCCTCATTCATCAATTGAATCTCCCGGTGGTTACTTGATTGACGACACTGATCGAAAAATAATTCGCGTGCTGCAGGAGGATGGCAGAGCCTCCCTAAGAAAAATTTCAGAAATCGTGGGAGTGGCTTTAGGCACCGTTAGTAACAGGGTCAACAGATTGGAGGATGCTGGCATCATTACAGGATATTCAGTTAGGTTGGACCCTGAGAAGATTGGGTGGAATCTCAATGTGGTGATAGGCCTAAGGATACAGAAGGGCAGATTAATTGAGATTCAGGAGAAGATATCCAGGGATCATAGGGTCTCGGGAGTATATGACGTCACAGGAGACTATGACTCCATGGTAATTGCAAGGGCTAGGGATAGAGACGATCTCGATGACCTGATCAAGAACGTCATGTCAATAGACGGAATAGAGAGATCACTAACCCAGCTCGTCCTCAATACAGTCAAGGAGTCAATGACCGTAGCCCCGGAGTGACTAGCTGTACTGTGAGATGAGTGGAATCAAACCCTGAATATGAGGCCTGAGTGACTCCACAGTCCTTCCTTCCGGCTTCATGCTTCGGATGAATGCCATCCTTAGGTCTTCGTCTACCTTTACATCCAGAGATTCGAGACGTTCTCTAAGTGATTTCTGCAATGTCCCTCCAGTTCTATCCCAATCCATCAGAAGGATGATAGAACCCCCTCCGTCAATCTCATTTCTGATTCCATACCTTTCATGAAGATAAGCGACAAGCCTGGGTATGGGCCAACCTCTGTTGACCTTCTCAATCTGGCCTGTAAACCCTAATTCCCTCAGTGCCTTGACGTCATTAATCCCCTCCACAACGATCGGACAGTCACAACCTCCCTCCTCAATAGAGGAGTTTCTCAATATGGAATCTCGAATCGTCTTGGCTGCCTTCTCGAATCTAGAAGCCCTGTCATGCGGGCCAGAGGAAATTTCCCTGTTGCCAGAGTCATTATGTTCCATCATCGCTCGATAAGGAAGGTTTTGCTTAGGAGTTTTCCCATTAACATGGAACAAATTTACAGGCTACGCATCCGTATCCCTTATGAGGGGAATTCGTACCCGTCGATACGGGTTGTGTCTTGACTATCCAGAGCACTCTATTCCAAGGCCTGTGGGACTACTACATTGTCATATCTATATTAGTGTCTGTTTTTACTTTCACATGGCTCTACCACCACTCCTTCTGGTATCGCTCAGAAGACGCCGATAACTATGACAATCCCGACGAAATCGCAGTAGGAGTTTTTCCCAAGCACAATGATGACATGAGGCTTGAAGTCGCATGGACAATCGCCCCATTCATCCTTATTGTATGGCTCACATATGTGTCATGGGTTCCCTTGGATGCAGTATGGTCTGAGATTGGCGAAGACGGCTATCACGGTGAGGAGTGCGAAGACGGGCAATCATCGAATAACCAACTTGATGAATATGGAGTTGTGACTTCGGAATGTTATCATGTAATAGAAATTACAGGAAAGCAATGGGTTTGGGCCTTTGACTGTCTAGACCTGTCTACAGAGTTATGCGACACTGGTAGTGACAATATTGAGGTCTATGGCACAGTTCCACTTCTGTCATTGAAGACCGGTGAGACATACCTAGCCAACATGAGGTCCGAGGATGTTACTCATGCTCCTTGGTTCCTAGGCTTGGGAGTCAAAGAAGACACACTCTATGGCGCAGAGATAGGGCCCTCAGAATACAATTGGCCGACCTCTATATGGCTTCCAATAAGCAACATAGTGGACGATCAGATCATCCTCTGCACAGAATACTGTGGAGATGCCCACTCTGTAATGGCAGGGAAATTGGTAGTACATCCATAGGAGATGACTGAATGAACAAGAAATCCACACGAACCCTGCTGGTAATGTCGGCACTCGTTATGGCAATGGTGATTTCTCCTTCCGTGGTTTCCTACCCGACAGGTATCCAAGGCGTCAAGGACTCAGGTTGCAACTGCCATGGGGCAGTTACAAGCTCGGAGGTCGTTCCATCTATCTCTGGTCTACCAGATCAATACAACTACTCAGAGACATACGAAATCGTCGTCTCGTTCTTAGGCGGGCCCTCTGATCCTTCCAATGCGAACCAAGGTGGCTTCCACCTCTGGGTCAGTGATGGGGAGCTAGCTCCTTCCGATGCCACCGTTCAATCATACAGCGTTAACGAGGTTAGCCATACGGAGGCTGGGAATGACCAGACATCATGGACAGTAACATGGACATCGCCTTCTAACGACAGGAACGTAGAGTTCATTTTGCATACCAACTCAGTAAATGGGAATGCCGATGGTGCCAATGGAGGCAGCTCAGGTGATATGTGGAACAGACTAACAGCGAAAGTTTCCCCTCCAGTACTGGTATTAGAGGAAGCAGATCCCTATGTCGTTCTCACAACACTAATCGTCGTCTCAGCAATACTACTAGTATTCACACTGGCATACGTTTTCTACAGAACTAATCCAGAATCCTTCACATGGGAGTTCTTCGCCCCATGGATAGCCGATTGGCTGACCACAACCGATCACAAGAAAGTCGGAACTTTGTATTTCGTTGCAGGACTCTTCTTCCTCGGAGTGGGAGGAATAATGGCAATGATGATCAGGATACAATTGGCCGTTCCTGGAAACGATTTCCTGACGCAAGATCAGTATAACCAGTTCTTCACTCTACATGGAACAACTATGATTTTCCTAGCCGCAATGCCTCTGATAAACGGTTTTGCAAATTGGATGGTACCACTCCAGATTGGAGCCCCAGACCTTGCTCTCCCCAGGCTAAACGCTATGTCGTTCTGGCTTCAGCCAGTTGGAGCTCTCCTGATATTCACTGGCGTATTCTCGGGCTCTGGAGCTGACACTGGGTGGACTGGATACGCACCATACGTTGTCAGTGAGACGGCTCACATGGGAACTACAATGTGGGTCGCAGGCCAGATTATGCTAGTAGCATCATCAACGCTGACAGGAATCAACTTCCTAACCACAATCGCTGTCATGAGGGCTCCCGGAATGGGCTGGCTACAGATGCCCCTCTTCACATGGTCCATACTAATCGCCAACCTGATGCTATTCCTTTCTATCCCAGCATTCGGAATCGGTCTTATTCAGGTCTACTTGGACAGGGTAATCGGAACAGCCTTCTATGACGTTTCCGCTGGAGGAGACCCCCTATTGTGGAGCCATTTATTCTGGTACTTCGGACATCCAGAGGTATATGTGGTGATAGTTCCAGCGTTCGGGGTAATATCGGAAGTGATAGCGACTAGCGCCAGGAGATCTATCTTCGGATACCGTTCCATGGTCTACGCAATGGCAGGAATTGGCGTTGTTTCATTCATCGTATATGGGCACCACATGTTCACAAGTGGCATGAGCCCAACACTAAGATTCGTCACCATGCTAACCACAATGCTTGTGGCTGTTCCCACCGGCATCAAGATTTTCAACTGGCTCAAGACAATGCATGGAGGGTCCCTAGTTTACAGGACTCACACCCTATGGACACTGGGCTTCCTTGTTACATTCACACTCGGAGGAATCTCTGGAATGTTCTTCCCATCCATTGCAATGGACCTACACCTCCATGAGTCATACTTCGTTGTCGCTCACTTCCACTATGTTCTCGTCGGGGGAACGGTTTTCGGATTCTACGCGGCCATATACTATTGGTTCCCGAAAATGTCTGGAAAGATGCTGGATGAGAAACTCGGAGTACTACACTTCCTGGTTGGCTTCATTTCCTACAATGCCCTATTCTGGCCAATGCACAGGCTCGGTGTTTGGGGAATGGCTAGGAGGCATCACACGTACTTCGTAACCACTGAGGAGGCCATGGGAGCTCTCCCTATTGAGGCAGCAGGATGGAACATGTTCATCTCGGTCTCCGCTTTCATATTCTTCTTCTCCAACTTCATCATGGTGGCTAACATGATCAAGAGTCTGATTCGCGGTCAAGACGCACCCGCTGATCCGTGGGGAGGATGGTCTTTCGAGTGGATGACGACATCTCCTCCGCCCACTCCAAGCTTCGACCCTCACAACCTCCCAGTTCTTACAGATGCCAATGAGCATGTTGCAAATGAGCCGGGCACTCTGAGTAAGCTATTCAACAGACTCATGGTTAGTGAAGAAGAGACAGAGGAGGCGGTACACTGAGCGGCGCACATGATGATCACCACCCTAGTGCATGGGGCCCACATGACTGGAGTCATGGAGCACCTCACAATTCATGGTCCCCTTTCATCATGAGTGTGGGGATAGGAATATTCCTGTTCTCACTCGCAGGAGTGTATGAATGGGGTGAAATGGTCGACGCCAGCTCAATCGGAATAGTATTCGCGGCCCTTGCAATAGTGATGTTCGGACTCACGATATTCTGGAGGCAGGATATGTCATTCGACGGGGCCTATGAGCCCAAAGCGACTGGAACTCCCTTCAGAGGAATAGATATCCGAAAGGTTTCTGTGTGGATTTTCTTGATGTCAGAGATGATGGTTTTCACATCGCTGTTCAGTACTTACATGAGATACAGATTTGGCATAGAATCCTGCGAGTCAGTATTCGAGTCAGGACAATGGGTCGAGGGAACTTCAGTTACCTGCTTTGAGCCAGCAGGGCATCTAATTGCATCATCATGGTTCCACATTGCACCAGGTGCCATTAACACGTTCGCTCTGATAGTCTCATCATTCACTGTGGTTCAGGCATTGAGGTATGCTAAGAAGGTGGATCTAGACCATAAGGTAAGAACAAAGCTAGTGACTAGGTATCTAGGTGCTACAACAGTTCTAGCGATACTATTCTTGTCGTTGAAGATGATTGAATGGTTCATAGGATTCCCTCTTCCAGAATTCCTAGCCGAGTATAACCATGGAGATACGACAATCAAGTCTCTTTATGCGGAGGGCTATCTGATCAATGCAGATAGTTACCAGCACCACTACTATGACACTGCTTACCTGGCCGATCACGGTCATGGGCTATCACATGATACTGAGCTTTATGCGATGATGGAGGCAGGAACTCATTCTGGAGGACAGATGATGGCTAATATCAGAGTAAGCGCATCCACTTTCTATGTCACAACAGGCACTCACGGAGTCCACGTACTTGGTGGAATAATTGGTCTGATGTACATGACATTCAAGGCCAGTAGAGGAGGATACACTCCTGAGAATGCTGTCTCGATAGAATATTTCGGACTTTACTGGCACTTCGTTGATCTTGTATGGGTCATCGTCTTCCCGTTCTTCTATCTGTACTGAGGTGAAAAAATGGCGCATTACACTATACTTGGAAAAGACCCATATTGGATGAACTTCATCGGCCTAATGGTTTTGACTCTGATAGAGGTAGTTGCTGTTGGGTTTCACCTTCCAGAAGAGAAAATATTTGTCTTCAGCAACTATACTCTCATGATACTAACAGTGGTAGCAATTCCCAAATTCATCATGATAGCGATGATATTCATGCATCTCTATGGCGAAGAGGACTCCGGTATCCTCACAGTCACGGCATTGTTCCCGTCATTCTTCATCATCATCATGATTCTATTCATCGGATTAACCCACCCTGAAGCTACAACCGGCCTTCCAGCATGGTGTAGGCCCGGAACCTACTGATGGAAAGGTTTCATTTGAAGGACCTATTCGCACACACGCTGCAGACGTCGCATAGCCTGGTATTGCGCCGGATTTGAAATCCGGTGTCCTAGTGACTCGGGAGTTCAAATCTCTCCGTCTGCGCCATTGAATCCGATCATTTAGTGTTAGGTGGATTACTGCCACCTCGCACATTTAGGACATTAGGGTGGAAATCGAATCTCACTGGAGTAGTAATCGAAATCTCTCCATCTAGGCTGATGTAGAGTGGTGGATCATGACCCACATCCAGTGTTGGCTCACCCTCGTCATCTAACGCTCTTATCTCGAAGCTACTGCAAGGCTCCATTGTAATCTTCCCCCACTTTCCTACATGCTTACCTTTCTCCAAAGGCCCCATTACTCTAAGCATCTGACTCTTGGAAAGTCCGAAGCCAAGAACAATCCTCGAACTATCTCCGAAGGGATGCATTCCCGGAGCTACTCTGAACCCGCCTCCGAAAGTCTCAGCTTGCATCATAGCAAAAAGTCCCGTAAGATCCACTTTTCTTCCCGGTTGATCATCTACTCTAATCCATGCCATCTGACTTTTCCAACCCAGTATCGCCTTTATGGCTAGAAAGGTATATTTTTTCTGACCACTTATCCATGAGAAGTAACCTTCCTCTTTCATTCTGTTAATCGAAGAAGTTACTCCTCCATCACACTCCAGAAAACTCCACCTTACCAGATTACCCTCTCTGGATGGCTCCCCTGTTACTGGATAGTGCTTTGGAGAAGTAACCCCCGGATGCTCAGGAGCCATCAATCCTTCTACCCTGATTCCTCCAACCGAGTAGTCAGATCCGCTTTTCAGAAGGGAAATCGCGCCCTGTATGTCATTGAGGGGGATTCCAATAGACCTAGCAAAATCATCACCATTGCCCATTGGAATGATTCCAAGGCGTTTACTGGAGCCACGAATCCCATTTGCTACTTCATGCACAGTTCCATCTCCACCGACTGCAACTATCAGGTCATACTCACTATCTCTTAACTCGCTAGATATCTCTATTGCATGCCCTTTGCCTTCTGTCTTGAAGAGATCAAACTCTATTCCAGAAGCCTTGAGAGCATCTTCCACTTTGTGAAAACTCCTCCCCAGTTTACCGTCTCTGGCGTTGGGGTTGACTATGCAGGCCACTCTTGCCATGATTGTGCGAGCGACAGCATAGGACTTCAATACTGCCGAAGCAAGATATGATATCGAAGGTAGTGCCGCGTTCGTTTGACAATGGACCATGACGACCGATTTATGAGAATCGCTCTAGACCTCGGGTCTAGGGGCGGATTTAGGGTCATGCCGAATCCAAGGGTCGGATGCGTACTTGTTCGTGACGGAGAGGTGATAGCAGAGGGATGGCATGACCACATAGGAGGACTTCATGCAGAACAGATGGCAATTGCAGACGCCGAGTCCAGAGGCGTAGAGACTCAGGGAAGCACTGCATACGTCACTTTGGAGCCATGTAACCACTTCGGAAGGACCCCCCCTTGTACCGAGGCACTTCTATGGGCAGGAATAGAAAGAGTCGTCATAGGTGCGTTGGACCCCAATCCAACCGTCCGTGGAGATGGCGCCAATTCACTAATCGAGAATGGAGTTTCTGTCAGTACCGGCTCGCTGGAAGATGAATGCATAGAACAGATGGGCCCATTCATGCACTGGTGTGATAAAAGAAGGCCGATGGTATTGTTGAAGGCGGCTACTGACTGTAATGGGAACACGGATTGTGACTCTAGCATTGAATCATCAAGGTTCACGTCCGCAGAATCGTTGAGACTCGCACATGACCTAAGAGCAGACTCAATGGCTATTCTGGTTGGGATTAACACAGTAATAAGAGATGATCCATCTCTTACTGTCAGAGGTCCAGATATCGGACCCAGGGAACAGCCCTTGCGAGTTATCATTGACCCAAAATGTAGAATTCCAGAGGACTGCAAGGTGATGTCTGACGGAGAGGCTTCGACCTTGCTAGTCCATGCTATTGAGCCAGATATCGATGTTGACCCCTCACATGTTGAGAGAATCATACTTGCTGAGGACGGAGAAATTCCTGTTTCAAGAATATTGGATATGTTAGGAGACAGGGGAATCCAGTCATTGCTGGTCGAGGGCGGGTCTGATACATGGATAAGGTTCCTGAACGAGGGGGAAGTGGACTTCGCCCAGATGTGTAAATCCCCATTGGAGCTCGAGGGAGGAAGGCTCCCATTCAATGAGGAGCTCCTTGTTGAATCCGGTCTAGTGAAATTTGAGGAGTTCGAATCTGGGGGGGATGCTATTACAAGATGGAGAAGAATCTCCAAGCAGTAGAATTGTGGTGGGCGATACAGGATTCGAACCCGTGTCCAAGCGTCCGAAGCGCCCGATGATATCCAGACTACACCAATCGCCCAATCATCCACGGCAGCTTTCCCATTTTCAATCCGACGGATGGAATACCGCAATAACTCTCACTAGACTTCTGTGTACCCTAACTGGACAGAACAGATGAACTCTCCATCCAATACTCTCTATCTCAACAACCAAATCGGACCATGATCTGCCCATTACAACAGTATCTTCATGAGTTAAAGATGCCAAGGCCTCTGGTCCAGCAGGTAGCATCGTAGACACCACTCCTGTTGGGTCTATTTTTCGTGCCTCTCCCAGAACATTGAGAAAAATCTCAACTGAGTCGTCTGACCTCCATGAGCTACGGCCATAGGGAGGATCGAAAACGAAGGAACAACCATCACGTTTCCCCCAAAGTCCGAAGATTTCCGACGCATCGCATTTCTCTACAGAGCACTTCCTATCCAACCACTTCAGATTTGATATGCTGCCCTCGACCATTCTTGAATCAAGATCACTAGCCAGGACTTCAATATCTTGTAAAGATCCCTCTATGGCAATTCCACCAGTTCCACAGAATGGATCGATGATCGTTTTCGTCTCTCTGCCAGGAATATTGGAGAGAGATATCAGAAGTCTGGCTTGTCGCGGGTCAAGGGAGACCGGCTTGAAGTAAGGCCTCTCTGTAGGAGACCTCCCAGAGAAGTCCTCTTTTTCCCAATCAACTTCTTTGATTCCCCATGTAATAGTGATTCCAGAGAAGGAATATGGCTCTGGATGAGAGTCAATGTCATTAGAGCCAGCTATAATGACAACGACTTCATTCTCTGGATCTTCAAGATTAACATCTCTCCCCTGACTGGAGATATGCTTGCCAACAGATCTTTCGAAGGCCCGACTGCTTAGGGATCTAGGCAGCTCTCCAATCTTCCTAGTCCGAATGGCAAAGCTCCCTTCGCCCATTGAATTTACAGCCCAATCACCAATTTCAGTGAAAAGCTCATCAAAACCCTTCGAAGAGTCATCCAACTCACAATGCCCTCCAAGGACTAGTACCTCGTCAAGAAGTGCGCATCCAGATAGTCTTTCCAATGTCCCTTCTTTGATTTTACATGCAACAATACGAGGATGAAGGATATCCAAATCTCCGACAATCGCCCTCATCTCCTCCCTAAATAGCCATGAATGCCATCCCATTCCGAGTAGTGCGAAGCTCCCCATCCTCCTCCTCCAGCCAGTCACCAAAACTTCAACCCTAAATGCCTTGACATTACCCCGGGTATCAGGAGGGGAAGTTTTGGGCTGTAATTTGAAGGACCTAGCTCCCGCTACACCAATTGAGATTAGTGACCTATCTGGTCAAAAGGTAGCTATTGATGTATTCTTGAATGCTTACCAGTTCATCACATCAATGACGGGCGATGATGGCAAGCCACTATCGTATAATGGCAAACCAGTTTCTCACCTAATGGGGTTTCTTGACAGAGCCTCGATTTTAGTTTCTGAAGGAATCGATCCCGTCTTTGTCTTCGATGGAAGACCACATGATTTGAAACGCGCTACCCTAGATGATAGAAAAACGAGGAAGATCGAGGCAAAAAGCAAGTGGGAGGAGGCAATCAGTTCTGGGGACATCTCAAAAGCTAAGAAATTGGGACCACAGACAGCAGAATTCACCCCCGAGATGGTATCCGAGACAAAACGCCTCTTCGAGTGCATGGGCTTGGTGTGGATTGAAGCGCCAATGGAGGCAGAAGGCGCAGCTGCGGTAATGTGTAGGAGGGGGGAAGTTGGCGCCGTCGCGAGTCAAGACTGGGACACGCTCCTCTACGGTTCACCGACAATGATTAGGAATCTCACTGCTCATGGCACTAGAAAGTTTGGAAGAATGATGCAAGCAGAGAT
>Ga0208277_1000074_pt1 | contig 52862 bp, 47 predicted proteins | sample ETNtaG_5_FD_185782 | JGI IMG/M metagenome (GOLD analysis project Ga0208277, IMG submission 185782) | Marine microbial and viral communities from oxygen minimum zone, Eastern Pacific Ocean - ETNP201406SV205 (SPAdes) (version 2) | ecosystem: Environmental > Aquatic > Marine > Oceanic ...
TATTCTGTTGATGATTACTCTGACGAATTAGCCGCCGAAATAGCTGATGCTGCCGCAGGAATTCTTGGAGGTCTAGGAGTGATTACCCTCGTAGGTGCTTTCTTCTGTTGTGGCGTACCATTCCTAATCATAGTGGTACTTTTAATGAGAAAGAATAAGGTTGTCGTTCAAACAACTCCGGCTTATGTTGTACCTGCACCGATGCCAGTTATCGGACAAAGTCCAACAATGGCTGCTCCCCCTATCCAACCAGTTGTAAGTCACCCCTCAGCCGCGATGAATGGTTACAGTGATGGAGCAGGATACGAATGGTTAGATTTTCAAGGAAGTAAATACTGGAGAAGCGAAAACAGTAATTCAGAATGGACCAAACACTCTTGATTATTGATATTCAAAAGACATGGAAAACAATCACCATAAGCGATTGGACTCTTAACCTCACAATTACTCATTGTATACCTCTTCGCAAGGTCTTCGCATCCGTCTTTCAGAACGCTAGCTATACAAACGGCCTGTAGGTAGTTTCTAACGCTACGGATTATATACTGCTGCATCAAGTATTCTTCATGGCTGATACATGTTCAAACTTAGACTGTGATAATTCACCTGATTGTGAAGAATGTGACGCTTGTTGGATATGTATTGAAGACGGATTCGGTTGTATTGCTTGCCAATCTGACGAAAATACAGACAACGATGATGATAACGGCAGCAGATCGGGGCCATATGGTGACCCAGATACGCATGGTCGTTTTTGTGGATGCCCTGCCTGTAAATAATTCAATCCATCATCTAATCGATTGAGATAATCAGTCACAACAACTCTTCTGCAATGCATCTTGTGCACAGAAACAAGTCTTTGCTGGAACGATATCGGCTCTTGCACTTCTCTCGTTAAATAATGCTGTAACTCGTTCAAGTTCTCCAGAAGTATCTCCTCTTGCTTCAAGACACAGTTTTAGACCTAAAAGACCCCACATATTATTCTTCCAAAGTTCGATATCTGAACGATAAACTTCCTCTGCCTCTTCTAAATGCCCCTGTTCTAGAAGTAGTGCACCTAGAATATGACGAACTGGTTGCATTTGACCCCATGGCTCGTTGTATGCTAAATTAAGAGAAAGATCAACTCCACGGCGAAGTTCGTCAAATGCTGCAGAGAAGTCATGAGATTCTCCATTTGCCTTAGCAAGGAATTGCCGGCGGTATTCAATTTCAGCCTCTAATATTGCTGCATTTACATTAAGAATTGAAGGGCCTTCCTCAGGGTTTTGGTACATGAAATTGTTATGCATCATTCTTCCAGACAATGCAGGATTCTGTAGCGCTTCTTTGAACATTACTTGCTCAGCTTCTGCCTCGGGCACCATTCCCTTGGAAGCAAAGGCAACACCTCGAGCATAATGTTGAGTTGCGATCGTTGCTGGAAATACTTCCTTGTCAGAATACATTGGTTCAGTTAGAATCTCGTCCCACTTACCGAATCGAATCATCACATGCCACGGCATTGTAACATAAGATTCCAGGAAAATTGCACCCATCGGTATAATCCCTGCAAGCATGAATTGAACACCAGAGTTCTCATCACCTGCTGGGAGAGTATCTACTGCCTTTCTTGCGTATTTCAGAGCAGTTTGATATTGACCATCAAACATAGCACACCAGACTACAAAGTGATGGTTGTGCATTCGATAGAATTTGTAGAATTGTGATTCATTTCCTGTCAATTCAACATACTTATCATCTGCATCAACTGCAGCGATATTACATTCTATTGCTTCTTTCCATTGTCCAACCCATGCATCAATGTGGGACGGCATATGGACTAAATGGCCTAAACCTGGCATTGTAGTACGAAGTACATCTGCAGCAGGAAGTGCTTTTTCAGGGAAAGGAGATAATTCTAGAGCGTGACAATATAGGTGACAAAGTGCAGGATGAACCTTCGCGTCTTCACTACTATCGAAGGCTTGTTCCATGATTTTAACCAATAATAGTGTATTTTCATCTGCAGGAGTAATTTCGCCAGTGGCCGTATTCTTATCCCATAGTTGCCATGCTTTCAGGTTCATCAAAGCCTCAACATAGATGGCTGTCACGTCTAAGTTACCTTCATACTTCTCATACAATGGCGCCATTGCTTCGGCAAATGCAACGTTTAATTCGGGACTGTTTCCCATGTTGAGGACAGATGGATCTGCAGAATCACGAGCTTCTGCAGAGTGGCGAGTTGACAATGCTTTGATCAAGTCCTTTTCTAATTCAGTACAACCATCCATTACAGATAGTGCCTGTTGAATCGCATCATATCCTGAACCCAGACCTGGTGCCCAATTGTAGTTAGATGAAACACAATATGCAATTCCCCACCATGCCATAGCACAATTAGGATCTAGTTCAGTACATTTCGAAAAGCATGCAATCGCTTGCTCATGATTATAATTAAGCATATGTCCGAATGCTTCAACATACATCTTCCTAGCATCATCATTTGCACAGGTAACCTGTGTTGCAAACGAATAATTTGTTATTTTTCCGAAGTCATAGTCTATTGGTGCAAACGTCATATTTTTCGGATATTTGTGGGGAATATAAGTACATGGTATAGATGATGTATTTTAAAAAAAAATCAAAATTCTTTGTTTTGTGGGAAAACGAAAGTATATTCAAAATAGGTGTTTAATGAAGTTCTAATCAGTTTACTTGAAGTATGTTGTTTTTCAGGAAGGGACAATGCCAACAGGTACAGTAAAATGGTTCAATCGAACAAAAGGCTTCGGCTTTATCGAACAAGAAGATGGAGACGATCTATTCGTACACAAATCTCAGGTGACTGGTGAGATTAGTGATGGCGATTCCGTCGAATTTGAAATCGGCGAAGGACCTAAGGGTCCTAATGCAATTAACGTGCGCAAAACAGAATAAGATTTTACGGAGTCTTTCTCCGTATTACCTCCTATGAGATTCCAACATCACGTGGCGATGTTTCGTATTTAACGAACTTCTGACCCAGGCTTTATTCGAGAATCGACGGTTAGTAGGCAAACTCCTCCTTCCCCATCATCTGCAGCTAGCATCATACCTTCTGACATTACACCTCTGAGTTTCCTAGGCTTTAGATTGGCCACGAATGCAACATTAAGTCCAGTCATATCACTGGGTTTGTAATAATCCTTCAACCCAGCACAGACAGTTCTACCTGATTCGCTCCCATCATCAATGTTGACGACATACAACCTGTCAGCGTCAGGATGATCATCTACACTGATAATTTTACCAATACGAATATCGACAGCCAAGAACTGATCGAACTCGAGAAATGTAACGCCTTCAGGCTCATCAGTCACTGGACCACCATCCTTCTTAGATCGGCTACTGCCCTTGACGCTATGGGTAGATGGCCCATCTTGATCTACATGTTCATCTGCAACAATTCCTTCTCCGGCCAAAATTTCATCAAGATCTAATCTTTGAAACAATGGTTGTGGATCTTCGCCACTCCACGTCATTGGTATAGTCCAATCTATAGCCGAATCCCAATGAGCTTCAGTGACTTCTCCTGATTGCCCAATCATAGACCATAACCTCTGAGCACTGAATGGGATAAATGGCTGAGTAACAATCGAAAGGAAACGTACAATTCGCCAGCCAAAAGCAAGTGTTGAAAGTGATGAATTTCTTTCTTCACCTTCCTTATCTGGGGAAAGATGCGCCCATGGAGCCGCAGCTTGAATCATTTGATTCCCATATTGTGCAGCAGACATTGTTGTACGAAGTGCTTCCTTGTATCTATGTCGTTTCAGTGAATCGGTTATTGCCGAATGTAATTCTTCTAATTTCTTAGTGTGTTGAACATTCAAAGATAAATCTTCGAATGGAATCAATGGCGAAGAACCGTTTTCAGATGGAAGACGTGCGGCTAATGTCATTATTCTATGAACGAAATTACCGTATGCAGCAATGAGTTCTGTATTTACTTTCTCGACAAAATCTGACCAATTGAAATCAGTATCATGACCTTCTGGCATATTGATAGTCAATACATATCGCAGAGTATCTGGATCAAATCTTTCTAAGAACGAAGGCACCCATATTGCATGCTTTCTTGACTTACTAAATTGGCCACCTGCTAACATTAGATATTCCATGGCAGGAACATTATCCTCAAGATGTAAGTCTCCAGCTTGAGGCAATCGTGGAGAATCCAAACCATTCATTGCCATATTCAATCCCATGATTAATGCAGGCCAGATTACAGTGTGAAATGGGATATTGTCCTTACCGAGGAAGTAAAGATGACGTGGAGATTGTCCTTCTTCATCAACACACCACCAATTCTTCCAAGAATTAATCCCATCAGGGTGAGATGAACCAATCCTCTCTGACCAAATTTGAGCACATGTAAGGTATCCTTGAACTGCCTCAAACCAGACATATACACACTTACCATCAAATTCTTCATTATCAAATGGTAATGGAACACCCCATTCCAAATCTCTAGTGACTGCACGTGGACGAAGACCCATATCGAGCCATTGTTTTGTCATTGCTCGGACGTTATTCTTCCAAACAGGCCAGCGATCTTCAGCGTGCTTTTCCAACAATGATTGGAACAGGTCTAATCGATAAAACAAATGTTCAGTGGGGCGAATTTCAATCTTAGCGTCTGGATTCATCTTAGATTTCGGATTGACCAATTCTGCTGCTTCGTAAGTAGTGCCACATGAGTCACATTGATCGCCTCGGGCACCTTCTGCATTACACGAAGGACAATTTCCCTCAACATATCTATCAGGAAGAAATCTCCCGTTCCCATTTTCTCGAACTTCATAATATTGTTCCATAGTCCTCTGTTCAAAAAGTCCAGATGAATAAAGAGATTTTACATTCTCCTGGACACGACTAATGTGAGATGGATCAGATGTTCGATTGAACAATGCCCCTCCATATTCAACACCCCTAGGGTCAATATTGGGTTCCCAGATACAACCTAAATCGATTAATGCCTGTGTATTTATTGCATGAAATCTATCTACAATTTCTTGAGGAGATACACCTTCAATCTCGGCGGTTACAGTTATTGGAGTTCCATGCTCATCTGATCCTGATACCATCAGAACTCGGTTTCCAAGTGAACGTTCGAATCGGGCAGTAATATCTGGAGGCAGGTAACATCCCGCAACATGGCCTAAATGAAGAGGGCCGTTGGCGTATGGCCATGCCACACAAACTAGAACATGCTCTCCGGCCATATCATATCCTGAGAGAACATACAATTCAATGTGGCGTTAACTATGTATTGTTATTCACCAATGCTTTAGACCTGTACCCCCTCCTGTAAACTGCACATGACGCAACTATCCATACACTTGGATGAAAATCATAATTGGGAGTGAGTCCAAAGTGGATGTTCATACCTTGCTTGTTCAGACCTCCGTATCTAGCGAAGGAGATTACACATTACTCATACTGTATGCCACACTAGCACTAGGCGCCTCATTCCTGTGTAGTGTCTTAGAAGCAGTTCTACTCAGTACTTCGATTTCACACGTCAAGGTTCTTGAGCAGAAAGGCAGCAGAGTAGCCCATCTTTGGGCTCGATTCAAAGATGAACCAGAACGACCGCTAACTGCAATCCTCACCCTGAATACTATCGCTCATACGGTTGGAGCTCTCGGTGTCGGTGCTGAAGTGGCAGCGATGGTCGAGGGGACGGAATCCGAAGCTTTCGTGATGGCAGTGGCCTCAGCTGTACTAACACTCGGCATCCTAGTGCTCTCCGAAATTATTCCTAAGACTCTAGGAGCACTCTATTGGAAGAATTTGAGTGTTTTCTCAGCCTATACTCTGCGCATCCTAATCCTGATTCTATTGCCAATAGTTATCCCGATGGAATGGATGAGGAATCTTTTTCCTGCCAAGTCTGAAAGTGCCGTTACCCGTGATGAACTTGCAGCCATGGTAGAGGTTGCAGAGGATGAACAAGTGATCGAGACAGATGAAGAAGAAGCAATTCGAAACCTTCTGAGTCTTCGAGATAAATATGCAAATGATATCATGACACCGCGTACAGTCATGTCTTTTGTCCTAGTCGATGATACTGTACAGGCTGCAATGGATAAGAATCCAATCATGGTACATGGAAGATTACCTGTTTTTGATGGAGATACTGATTCACCTAAAGGATTAGTACTAAGAAGTGAGATTTACAGAAAGGCCTCTGCGAATGAAAACGAGGTACTAATGAGTGACTTGATGCGTGATATCATTCAAGTTAGAGAACATACCAATCTAGATGACTTGTTGGATATTTTCCTAATGAAGAAGGAACAATTGGCATTAGTTCATGATGAATTCGGAGGAACATTAGGGATTGTTACAATGGAAGATGTAATTGAAACAATTCTCGGTGTTGAAATTGTTGATGAAAAGGATCTGGAAGGAATTGAGGAAGGAGTTGCAGGTGAAGATATGCGCCAATTTGCCAAGGATAAATCAAATGTTGACGAAGCTGAGTAACTATTTTGTTATCCAATCCTCATATGTCATCGAAGCATTACCTCGATTTTCGCCTCTCCCAAAGTGTTTGAGATTGGAATCAATAATTACTTCCCAATTATTCATTTCATATTGACGAAGTAAATCCAAATGATGTTGGCCAAGAGCAATGTCATCTTTTGCCTGTAATATTCGAATTGGCATTGAGGGAATACCCCATCCAGGGACTTCAAAGTCTTTCCAAACAATTTCTGAACCCGGTCCGTCCCGAATAAACGCCCATCTAAGATCCAACTGTGCTAACATTCTCGATATCAATTTCCAACTTGCAGTCCGCTGTTTGAATACCAACGGAAACGATGTCATGGGAGACTCCAAATATACTCTTGAGATAGGCATAGGTAATATTTGACTCATGCGATTTGCATGTCTCAAAACAACAAAACCACCGATGCTATGTCCAAATAAAACAATTTTTTCAATCTTTGATTCATCCCATTTATTTGCGTGATCTGAAAGCATGGATAATATTCGTTCGCCAGATTCAACTGCTGTCCAAATTTTGAGACCATCGGAAGAACCATGGCCAGGTAAATCAATCATAACAATATGATATCCTGAATCGATAAACGGTTTAATTTTATATTCTGTTGAGGAGGAATCAGACTGCCATCCATGAATTGCAATAATCAATGGAGCTTTAGCATCGTTCCATTTCTCAAATCTAACGACTAATTCATCGCTTTTTGATAACCAATCAACTCTAGAAAATTGATCAGATGGATTTCTTAACTTTCGTTTAGGTCGAACAAAACCAGAAAATACCATAGATGACATTACACATATTGTCAATAAAAATAATCCAAGGATGAATATATGGAACCTGTAAACACTACTTGTGTTAATCAATAAAAAACACATTAATAATACAATAATTGAACTCAAAATTTGAGTTAAAATTGGCCTACTAACTGGAGGATCTATAGGAAAACGAACTGATTGCATCTAAACCGCCGTTAAGATTCATCAGAATCTTCGCCGTCTTTGTCTACGCCCCATCCTTTTGACTCGAAGAAGTCACCTGATGATTCAAGACGCTTCAACCAACCTGAAGATTCACCTGACGAAACATGCTTCACAAGATATACACCAAGGAATGCAGTCTCCCACAATCCCTGTCGATCAGCCTTTCGTATTCGACTTACTACAATATCTGCGATGACAATTAACAAACAAAGAACACAAATAATTAGTGCTATAGGACTATCTCCCTTCTGATAATTTAATCCAAGTTGTATACTAAATAATCCTGCCATAGCAAATGGTAGGAACATGGCTTTAAGGAAATGATAGAGGAAAATCGGATTACTTCCAGAATGACGAACGAAAGATGTTCTTGTGGTAAAGTTACCTAGAGTTCGACCAAACTGAATCGGTAAAACAACAGTATTCAGTATGGTAATCAACAATCCACCTAATAGGAAATATGTAGGTGAGAAATTAGATCCACTGCCCATTATGAAAATTAATGGGAACGACCAACCGACATTTGCAATAAAATCAATTAATCTTCTAAATGAATATGCAGCTGTTCCAGCACGTTCAAAATCCCCCTTAAGACTACGATCAACACGATCACGTGGTTTTCTGGGTTCCCGATTTCTTCGACGACGAGAACGAGGAGATTCTTCAGCAGCAGTTACTACTGGTGCTTCATCAGTTTTGGTATCTTTAGAGCGACGGCTTCGGCGTGGTTTCTTCGCCTTCTCTTCCTTAGGTTTCTCAATTGGAGCTGCCTCCACAGATTCTTCTTCTTCAATCCTATCTAATAATCCCATATCAATCACTATCCATATCGTTCTTTGACGCGCCTAGCCAAGTCAATATCTTGCCTTAGCCTTACCAAAACCTCATCGGGTGCTGATGATAATTCATTATTGATTAAATCTACAAAATTTGACCTATCAACTTCACTTGCATCTTCAGGTGAATCAAAAACCTGCTTATAGAAATCAAAACTATCCCCTGCCAAGAATGAACTTTGGAAACTTGAAGGCATCATCCCAAGCAACTCATTTGCCAACTCTACGAATTGAACAAAGTCTTCGTTGTCTTCATCAGACAAACTACCATCGGATTCTATTTCAACCTCAATTTCTTCAGATTCGGAATATTCTTCCAATAATTCTTCAATCTCATCTGAATCAAAATCACCATCTAATGCAGCAATTACAATCTTTCTATCCTCGACCATTTGTTTCAATTCTGGTTGTAATTTTCTAACTTCAGCAGTTTTCCTCTTACTCTTAGCATCATCAAAACGCTTCTTTAAAGGGCGAATTTGATTTTCAATTCGAGTCTTTAATCCATTAAGTTCAGATGTTGAGAACTCTGAATCATCATCAACTAAATTTTCAGAATCTTCTTCTTCATTTTGTCCAGGGGCAGAGAGAAGTTCAACTGTGGGTTTTACTTCACGCATTGCTTGTTGTTCTTTCTTGCGAAGTACAATGATTTCGCGATCTAAATCAGAACCGAAACGATTTGAGAATCTATCAAGGAGAGTCCCTACACTACCAGAAGCAATACGATCAATATGCCCATACATTTGATCGGTATTTTGAGAACTTGATTGTGAATTTCGGAAAGAACTCAAATCAATTCGATCACTAATCGACTGAGGAGCGCCAACTGGTTCTAATGATGCAGGAGGAAGATCTGCTACAGGTGCTGGTGGAGGCAAATCTGCTACAGGGGCTGGAGGCGGTGGCATCTCAGCCGGAGGAGGAGGCATTGGAGCAGAAGGTGCTGGTGGAGGCAAATCTGCTACAGGAGCTGGAGGTGGTGGCATCTCAGCCGGAGGGGGGGGCATTGGAGCAGAAGGTGCTGGAGGTGGTGGCATCTCAGTCGGAGGAGGAGGAGGCATTGGAGCAGAAGGTGCTGGAGGCGGTGGCATAGGAGCCGCAGCGGCAGAGGGTGCTGAGCCAGGAGGAGGAGGAGGAGGTAGGCCTCCAAGAGGCGGTGGAATCTGTTCTTCATCACCCGACATGCGCTGCACCGTATACTCGTTCACCAAAGGCTTGGTTTTAACATTCTCCGAAGACGAGTGAATATTTACCTTAACTTTGCATACTTGTTGCCCACCGCTTCAAACCAAGAAAAATTCCCATCGCCTCTGAGACTTCAACCATATCTCCCTTGCTTCCTTCCACCACTTCATTGTCAATTCTAGCAGTAATATCATCCAATTGTAGTTCAACCATTTCTCGCTTCTGTTTTGAGAATGTAACGGCCTCCGTTAATGCATCAAAAGCATTTGATGAATCAGGATCAAGTCGCTCTACTGGGAATTCGGTTACACGAAGACCAGCCTTGCCATGTAAACTACCTATCCATCTAATTACTCGACGGATATCAACAGTGACGTTATCATCATTTTCAGCTGCTTGATCAAGCACTACACTTTGATCCCCGAGAATTAAGGCTTGAAACAAATCACCTTGTTTGCCAAATTGTCGACCCATGTTCATTGTTGAATTTTTCAACCTACGACGTCGATCAGAATTAATTGACATCTCAGCTAATTTTAGCATTGCTTTTTCACTCATTGATGGAGGGCGAGACATATTTGCAGTTCCTAAAACCGCTGAAGCCCTCAATTCCTTGTATATTCGGCGACGATTTGCATCTGATGATTCGTGAAATAATTCCAATCTATTTAACACAGAATCCACTCCACGTCTAACTCTCTTCCCCCATGCAACTTCAGGGCTACTCAAAACCATCTCAATATTCAGTTTCGCCCCTGAAATGTGTGAAACAATTTCTTGACGTGCCTTAGAATCAAGATGGAGAATACTGGGATGACGATAATGAATATGAAAACCACGATGGCCAGAAAATGAAAATGTGGCAAATTCGGATTTAAAACCAAAATCTGGCTCTAGGAAATCATTCCACAAACGATGAGCTTGTTCTTGTATATCGTTCAACATTGATGGGAAATCTAAAGCATCTACCCCAACAAGATGATCTCCATCTAAATCAAAAATCAAATCAGCACCTCTCCATCCTTTTTCGGACATTTTGTATTCAGAAGGACGGTCATAATATGCAGTACTATGAAAACAAGAATGTGGAGGAGAGGATCGGGTCAAAACTTGTTGCAACCCCTCTGGAGTATCAAATCCAATATGGCGCCGAGGAGGGCGATTATCCCATCCCATAAACATCCATTCTCTGGAACGGAGGCGAGGGGGGAGATATAGATTAGTTGGAGCGAGAGAGCGGTAATACTCACTGAACCTATACTGGTATCGGGCGGTGCTCACAAAGACCTACAGGAATTGACGCTACATCAATCCATCCGGAGGCCTTCTACTTCTTTTGGATCAGTAGAACTAGTAACTCCAGTAATTTTTTCATAACATTCTAAACAGTAGTAGCGGTCATCAATTACCAACGATTCTGCAAAGGTAAGTGGTGCATCACAGCCCCCGCATTTTGGACCTAATTCACCTCTTGCAACAGACAGTTGTTCAGGCTTAACCATGACTACTCCACAGGGAGGAAGCATTTCAGCATAGCGCAAAATGATTCATGGACATACACATTCGTTTTTACACCGAATGCACTGGGACGTTTCATGACAGGGACAACTAGGATTCGAATTGGGCATTCACCGGACCCGGATGATGCATTCATGTTCCATGCAATGACTACAGGCCGATTTGACACAAATCCATTTGAATATGAACATGTTTTATTGGACATTGAAACATTAAACGAAAAGGCACTCGAAGGTAAGTTTGAAGTTTCGGCTGTTTCAATCCATGCTCTTCCAGATGTCCTTGACACATATGCTCTGATGAACTGTGGAGCATCAATGGGAGAAGGATATGGCCCTAGAATTGTAACTAAAGAAGCACAATCTATTGAAGATATTAAGAATGGAACTATCGCAATACCTGGAATCAAAACATCAGCCCATCTTGCTCTACGAATAATGTTGGGTGAAATGAAGACAATTGTTATTCCATTTGATCAAATAATGGATGCGGTGAAATCGGGAGAAGTTGATGCAGGATTAATTATCCATGAAGGGCAGTTAACTTGGAAAGATGAGGGACTACATTTGGTGGCAGATCTTGGTGAAATGTGGGCTGAAAGAACTGGTGGTTTGCCCCTCCCACTTGGAGGCAATGTAGTTAGAAGAGATTTAGGCAAAGATGCTTGTAAAATAATCACTGAACATGTTAAAATATCCATTGAAAACGCTATTTCTGACCCTGAAGAAGGATTGGCTTTTGCAATAGAATGGGGCAGAGGAATTGATGAAGAAACTAATGAGGAATTTGTTCAAATGTATGTTAATGAAAGAACAATAGATTATGGAGAAGAAGGAAGAAATTCAGTTCGTTTATTCCTCAAAGAGGGGCAAAGGATTGGTATGATTCGCGCTGATCTCGATGTAGATTCCTTAGAATTTATTGGAGAGTAATGAGATGGATAGACCTGAACGATCAGAATTCGATAGTGTTGATCCAGCACCTCCAAGTGACGAAAAAAATATTGAATCACTAAAGACATCACTTTGTGACGAAAATGAAAGAATGTTTCTTCGCATGAGGGCTCTGTTTAGTCTAAGAAATATAGGCGGTAAACAATCAGTTGATGCACTAGCAGCTGCTTTCAAATCAGATTCAGCATTACTAAAACACGAAATAGCATATGTAATGGGACAAATGCAAGATTCAGCAGCAGTACCTCATTTAATTGATAGATTAAGCGACCATGAAGAAGATGTAATGGTCAGGCATGAAGCAGCAGAAGCGCTTGGTGCAATTGGAGATCAAGTTGCTATGTCAACTTTGAGAAAATTTGTAGATGATGATTCTGTAGTAGTTGCGGAATCATGCGAAGTTGCAATAGATCTCTTGGATTATGTTTCATCAAAAAGGCTTGATTATTCGGATTAATGACCACAGTCGATAAATTCTCCATTAGTATACGAACTCCATGAACCGGGGCGCGTGCATAGCAATCATCGCCCTAATCATCACCGCTCCTTTAGCCTCTTGTGGGCTGCCCGAAGCTGTTCCAATAATAGACGAGGCATACACATTTGAGCGAACAGATGGAGGTGTAGTTACATCTATTGTCGAAGTAGTTCATTCACCGGACGGGACATTGATCGCAGCTGCAGATAGAAAACATCTCAATGTTTGGCGTTCTTCTGATGGAGAAATTGTCACATCAAAACAAATTTACAACCATGATTATGAAAATTTAGGACTTGAATGGACTACTGATTCCCAACACCTAGTAATTTACCAAGATAGTGCGTGGGCAAATACACCATCAATTACTGCTATCCCGATTTCCGATTGGGATTTTCGAGACAAACATGCTGAAATTGAAATGGGGGAAAGTGATGTAAGAGCTGTAAATGATTCATTGATTATCTTTGCAGACGTAAACAATATTGTTAGTTTATGGAGTATCAATGAAGACTCACTAAATCGAGAATCATCCTATGCATCTGATGGAATCCCAGGGTGCATTGACATTTCAGGAGATAAGTCAATGGCGATAATGGGTGTAGAGTTATCAGACGGTCATTCCGCAGTATTAATTTCATTAGAAAATATGAGTGAAATCACTAGATGGAACCAAACAAATCCAATCACAGATTGTAATTTCCGCCCTAACGGAAACCAAGTTACATGGAATGATGGAATATCAATTGTTATTCGTTCAACTTTAGCCCCATTTGGTTTCATAAATGTATTAGAAACAGGAGGAGAAATAATCCAATATGAAGAAATTCCACTTCAGGACGAAATACTTGTTTTATCTACACAAGGATCTGCACGGAGTATAGAATCTTGGAATTCGAATAGTCTCCAAATCAATTGGCGGACTTCTATTGGATTCAATACGAATCAATTCACATTAAGTCCAGATTCAGAACAATTGGCATTCAGCACAAATACTGCTATTATTCCAATCTTTAGAACTGCAGACTATGTAAGAGACCTAGGTTCTGGACCAGATTTGGATAATGATGGAATTGCAGACAACAAAGATGAGGATGATGACGGAGATGCAATACCCGATATCTTCGACAATATATGTTCGGAGGGAACCGAATGTTCTCGGAATGCAAATAGAGATACTATTCGAAATATAGATATCAGAATTTCAGCAAATGGAACCGTAATTATTGAAGAAATTGTCACACTTCCACTTGATCTTTCAAGAAATATTAGACAATTAAATTCCAAGTTATTAGATGATGATTCCTTAGCATCTATTCTTGAAGCAGATGTGATGATTAGACAATTATGTGGACCAGCAGATCTTAACGAAATGGCAGAAGAATGGAAAGAAAATTTGAGAATTAATGGCAGTGTCCCATGGAATGCAGAAAGTTCGTGTGACGAACATTCTGGACTAACAAGTACCACTACGATAGAAAATGGAGAAGCTTGGAAAACCAATATTCAAATTGCTTGGACTACAACATTAAATGTCCCTGCTGAAAGACTTGTGAGACCTTTCGATATTAGTTTAGTAAATCCTCCAAACATGCGAGAAGGTAGCATAATGGTAAACGTCCAACATAGTCCAGCGATCATTAATATCCACTTCAATGAAGTATATCTGAATACATCAAATATTTGGAATATGGATGATTCCATAGCAATTGGTATTCCAGCCCCTGTTATTACAGAACCAACAGTTTCTGATCAAGCAGTTGCTGCAGTTACAAATCCATTAATCATCATTCCATCAATTCTATTGATTGGTGCAATTATTATTTTGGTAGTAAGACGTAGGATGATGTTCGAATATGAATTAGACGAGGAATGTCATGCATGTGGTAAATTCAACCCCCCAGGATCACTTAATTGCAGCGAATGCGGCGCATTATTCGTTTACGAACAAGTAATGGAAAAATTACACGGTTGGATGATAGAAAACGAATTAAGTGTTACAGAACTATTTGATCGATTTGATGAAGATGGTAATGGAACATTAGAAGAAGAGGAATTATTGGTTGGACTACGTTCCCTAAAAATTGCAGATTTACCAATTGCCCAATTACAGGCTTTAGTTGAAAGTTTAGACGAAGATGGAAATGGAGTAATTGATCTTGAAGAATTTGAAATCGCATTAGGCAGTGTTGATACGATGTTATATGAAGACGACGATTACATCGATGAATTAGAAGAAAGATGGGACCAAGAACCTCTTGAAGAAGATGTAGAAGTGACTAAAGTTGCACCTAGACCCCCTCCTGATAGGCGAAAGGTACCAGAAAATGTTGAACTTGAAAACGAAAATAAAATCAATAAAAAACCAAGGAGAGTGGTTCGAAGAAAGTCTAAATCGGAGTCAAATAATAGAAGAAGAGTGACGCGAACTTCAAAAAAATCCGAAGATTCTGAAACAGTAGAAAGTAATGATTCGATCGAAGAAGACGACTATGATGAAGCTCTTCGTCGATTAACTGGTTCAGGATTAGAAGACGAATCTTGATTATCATCCCACCATGGTATTGAACCATCAAATCCACACACTTGCTCAGCAAATAGGGTCATACTTTCCCGGTCTTTTTCCTTCAATCGATTACGAACCTCTGATTGAAAATAATGAGATATCCTTTGAATTGGGAATCGAGTACGACCTGAACTAGCAAGGAACACATTAGAACGATGTATCTCATCATTCTCAAAACGATCTAAGTTTTCTTCTAATGCTGCCACTGCTCTTTGAATTGCAATTGTATCGGAATCTTTCCTTGCACAAAACACTCCGAAAACCATTGGTAAACCAGTTTGACTCAACCATTCAGCACCTAAATCCATACGAACTAAATTGGGATTAATATCTGCTTCATCTATCGCTCGATCTCCAATAATCAATGCACCATCACAACGACCTAACATTGATTCTAAATCTGGCCCCATCTCAATTAATCGAGGTTTTCGACCACGCCTAGACAGAAGCCATGGCAATAATGTTCGAGAAGTAGATGAATCAGTAGGGACGGCTATATCTCTCATTTCCTCGATTGGCCTATCTCCAAAAAGTAATACTGAACCAACGCCTCCATCAGATGCAATTCCAATTGAATCAATTGCCTGAAATGTATCAATATTTTTTACAAAATCGGCCAGAGGAATGGGGGCAATCAAGCACTCGCCCCTCAATAAATGACCAGTTAACCAAGAAGGAGGAGCAGGAAGAATCCGCCAATGACCTCCTAATTCATGAAATAACGGATCACAATTTGCAAATGATACACGTCCAATTACATCCTCTCTCAATTTATCACCTCAAACCATATCTGCGACAGGCAATGACACCCATCGATCATCATCAGAAGGGGGGCGCCGCCTATGAATTACAAAATGGTCATATGTCGTCGATCTACGAACTGGAATTCCACCCGCATCTTCGATTAATCTAGATAGACGATCCAAATCATCTTCTACTGATGTTTGACTACCTGCTTCATGCATTATTTCTTCATGTCCAACTGTACCGTCAACATCATCAGCACCTGCATTCAAAGCCAACGAAGACAAATAATCGCCGATATTCATTCTGTATGCCTTAATATGAGGCACATTATCTAGCATGATTCTTGAAATTGATATAGTTCGTAATGTCTCATTTCCAGTAGAATGTTGAGCTTGAGGGAGACGGGTACGATCAGGAAGAAATGGATAAGGGACAAAACACTGAAACCCTCCTGTTTGATCTTGTAATTTTCTAATTTTATCAAGATGAGAAATTCTTTGAGATGCATTTTCAATTGTTCCAAAAAGCATAGTAGAATTGGTAGGAAGACCGAGAAGATGTGCAGTTCGATGAATATCTAGATATTCTTCGCTAGATTCTTTACCATTACAAATCACTTTCCTTACTTCGTCGTCAAGTATCTCAGCACCTCCACCTGGGAGCGAAGTTAGACCTGCATCAATCAAGGTAGAGAGAACTTCAGAAATTGAAATTCCACTTATTTGAGAAAGGTGCTTGATTTCAACTGCAGTCAAACATTTCATCGACAAATGTGGATATTTGTTTTTCGCAGCAGAAATAAGATTTGCATAATAATCAACATCCCATTCTGGATGTAATCCACCAACAGAATGAACTTCATCGATTCTACTACTAAAGGGACGGATTCTATCGAGGTATTCATCTACAGATAATGCATATGCATCGGGAGCTCTGGGGCCTCTTCTAAATGCACAAAAACGACAAGCTAATACGCAGATATTAGTTGTATTAACATGTAGATTTGAATTAAAATATACTTCGCGATCATATCTAGATTGCTTGATAGCATGTCCCAATAACATTACATCAATCAAATCTGCTTTAAGAAAAAGTGATTCACCAGTGGAAATTGATACACGCCCATTAGAGATAATCTCATCAAATGCATCTAGTACAATTGCATCATTGATTCCACCTAATTCTTTGACTCGAAGAGGGAGGCGATTGAGCCAGTCAGGGTGCCCCACTGAGCCAATCATGATACCTACCCTGCAAGACTACCTGATGAATCCTCGTTCAATTCTTTGATTTTGGCCAAAGCATTTTTCTCATCTCTTCAGCAACAAAAACAGATGATGCAACAGAAAATACTACCAACCAATCTAATGGTTTCAAAGGAACAGTATGAATCATTTCTCCTATCCTAAATCCAGCAATTTCAGGAGCATGGACAAACAGCAATAACATAGATGTAGAAATCAATATACTGATTGTAATCCAACTGTTAGATGTAATCCCTAAACGGAATGCAGAAACTTCAGAGGATCTGCAATTCATCACATTCATCAGTTGGAAGAATATGAATGCAGCAAAAGCACTTGTTTGAGCGACTGCAAATTGAGATTCTGCATTCTGGAACCAGGCATCCTCATTGCAAACTCCATCAACCATGTAATCATCCCCTCCAGCAGGACCAGTAGAACAGGGAGCGCTGTCAATAATTGCTCCACCAGCAAAGTAAAACACTGCTGCTGTACCGATTACCATAATCATTCCAAGGAACATAATTAACAATGCATCTGTGGAAGTAGGTAAAGTCTCGTCTAACGGACGTGGGGGTTCTTTCATGACATCTTTTGCTTGTTGCTCTACACCTAATGCTACTGCAGGCGGGCCGTCCATCAAAATATTGATCACAAGTAATTGTGTTACTGTAAAGGGGAAGGTCCAATCCATCAACATAGTAGTAACCAGTAGCAATAATACTGCGGCCACATTTGTACTAATTTGATATCTAACGAAATTTCTAATATTCTGATATATTCGTCGCCCCTCATCTACTGCTTTAACTATTGACGAAAAATCGTCATCTTGCAAAACCATATCAGAAGCATCTCTTGCTACATCTGTCCCCGCACGACCCATGGAAATTCCAATATTCGACTTGGATAAAGCAGGAGCATCATTATCTCCATCTCCAGTCATTGCAACAACATGACCCATATGTTGTAATCGCGACACTATCCGTAATTTTTGATCAGGAGTTGTTCTAGAAAATATAGCTACACGATCTAATATCGAATCCAAATCTTCATCACTCATATCTCTTAATTCAGTTCCATGAATCGAAAGATGATCAGGACCATAAATTCCAATTTCTTCACCGATAGACTCTGCAGTAGATTTGTGATCTCCTGTAATCATTATTACTCTAATTCCTGCATCATGGCATGTTGCAATAGCATCTGGCACCTCATCCCGAGGTGGATCAGAGATTCCCACCACACCGAGGAGTATCAAACCTGATTCAACAGATTGAACATCTTCGATATCTTCTGTTTCGGAAATTTGCCGTGTAGCTAATCCGAGGATTCGTAATGAATTTCCAGCATAATCTGCATTTATTGATTGAATCCGTTTAGTAAGGTCACGAGTCATCGGCACTACCTTTCCATCAACTATCGTTCGATCACAAACTTGGAGTAAATCACCTAAAGCACCTTTAACAAACAGCCTTCTTTCGCCTTCAAACTCATGAATAGCACTCATTCTTTTTCTAGTTCTATCAAAAGGATATTCGCGGAAACGAGGATTTCGTTTACGATAATCATCAACTGAAGAGTCTAACTTCCATCCTAAAACTGCACATGCGGTATCAGTAGGGTCACCTACACCTTTCCATTTCTTACCAACTAGGCGGACATTACTATTTTGAGCAAGTAAAAGAGAACCGATCACCCATCTAAATGGTGAAGTCGCCTTTAATTCTGCCAATTCTGATTCCTTCAATTTCCCTTTGTTTAATCTCAAACCACCTTGATTAGGATTGAATCCTCGTCCAGTTACATCAAATGCCCGCCCATCATAATACAAACCTCGAACTGTCATTTCACCAGTAGTTAGAGTCCCGGTTTTGTCTGAACAAATTACTGTAGTACTTCCTAATGTTTCGACAGCCCTCATTCGACGAATAATAGCACGATGACGAGCCATATTCCTCATCCCTATCGATAATGTAATTACAAGAATTATCGGGAGACCTTCAGGAACAATAGCAACAAAAATTGCAACTGCTAACAAAAACTGTTTAGATACAACGTCCCACAAAAGAGACCCTCGTAATCCTTCAAAGTATGCTTCGGCAAGATTCAATGAAACGAGTAACAATGCTGCAAATACAGCCACGTATCCTAAAAATCGACCAAGCGATTCCAATTTAAATTCCAAAGGAGTCTTTGGAGTTTCAACATCTGCTAAATCTGAAGCAAGACGGCCGAGTTCAGTAGTCATTGCAGTTTGAACAATAACTCCAATACCTCTTCCAGTAGATACGACTGTACCCATGTGTGCCATATTTTTCCTATCAGCAAGCATCAAATCTTGATCTAATGATTCGACCATCTTTGAAACTGAACTAGATTCGCCAGTAAGTGTAGATTCATTTACTGAGAAATTATTTACTTCAATTAATCGAACGTCAGCTGGTATGTTCATTCCTTCTTCTAAAAAAACAACATCGCCTGGCACTAATTCTTCAGTAGTGACTCGGAAATCTTTTCCATCTCTCATTACGATAGATGACCCAACTAACATTTCTTTCAATGAATCCATTGCTCTTTCTGCTTTGGCTTCCTGCATGAAACCAAAAACACCATTCAAACTCAATGCAATAACAATAAAAATCGGTGTCGTTTTATCATGAGGATCGAAAAGAAAGGCGATAGCTGCCGCAGCAAGAAGTAAGTATACCATAGGGTCCCTAAATTGGTCCAATAATTTCCAAAACCAATGAGGAGGTTTGACCTCATCTAACTTGTTAGGCCCATATTCCCCTGCACGTTTTAGAGCTTCAGATTCTGATAAACCATCTTTAGAGGTATTAAGTTCCAACATGACTTGGTCTACTGTTTTTGAGTGCCAGTCTTCTTGACGTACGACTTCAGAATTTGACTGGCCGGAGTCGCCCATTCTCCGTCGTATACGGGAGGGGTATTTCATTCTCGCCCGGCTTGTAAACAATCGCAGAAGTCATCTAGTGGAGCCCAGTGCACAAGCCATGGGTGAACGCGGCATCATTGAATTCGGCAATGATGGTTCTACTGTGCATGAACTCACATTGAGAGCTTTGGTAATTGGTGTAATTCTAGGCGCCTTGCTTACGGCCGCAAATACATATCTTGGACTCCAATTAGGAATGACTGTCAGTGCATCTATTCCTGCAGCTGTTTTGTCAATGATTATTCTACGTTCAATGAGACTGAAAGATGTATCAATTCTTGAAAATAACCTTGTTCAAACTATGGCAAGTGCTGGAGAGTCTTTGGCAGCAGGTGTGATTTTCACAGTCCCTGCTCTTCTTGTAATGGGAATGGAAATGCGACTAGGTGAGACATTTATTATCGCTGTTTTTGGTGGGATTCTCGGAACTATGTTCACCATTACACTACGTAGAGTATTCATTGTCGAAGAACAATTACCATATCCTGAAGGAGTTGCATGTCGAGAAGTTTTGGTCGCTGGAGAAAAGGGAGGAGCGGGCATGACTGCCATCATCTATGCTCTTGGTCTTGGGGCCATGTATGGTTGGGTGACAAAGGGATTCAAGATTATTGGAAAGCATGGAGAACCGCATCTTTCTGGTGCAATCGATTTTCTCGGAACTCGATTATACATGGGTTTTGAGATGAGCCTGGCCCTTGTTTCGGTAGGATACATAGTTGGAATTCGAATTGCATCTTTCATATTCCTTGGAGGTGTAATTGGATTTATGGTATTGGTACCAATTCTTGGAATTTTACAGGGATGGCCAGTAGGTATGGATCCTGCAGATGCATTCATGGCACTATGGTCAGAACATATTAGATTCGTAGGAGTAGGAGCAATGGTAGTTGGTGGAATCTATACTCTTTGGTCTATGAGAAGTACCATCGCTACTGGTGTTGGAAAAGCAATAAAGGGTGCACGTGAAGAAGGAGGGCCTGTTGTTCGAGAAGAACAGGATATTGATATTAGGACAACATTCTATGTTGCTGGTTTCATAGCATTCCTTACTTTCCTATTCTATTGGTATAGTATTGGAAATATCGTTCTTGCATTTGTAGGTGCATTATTCCTAGCTGTTGCTGCTTTCTTCTTCAGCGCTGTTGCAGGGTACATAGCAGGGGTAGTAGGTTCTTCGAATTCACCTGTTTCCGGGATGACTATTGCAACACTGATGGCTACATCCATGATTGTATGGATTGTAGGCGACCTGATTATGGGGATGGAAACTGAAGAATTGATGTATGCGACTTTACTAATTGCTTCAGTCGTTGCTGTCAATGCCGCAATTGCAGGAGATGTAATGCAAGATCTGAAAACAGGATATTTGGTAGGTGCAACTCCATGGAAACAACAGTTGGCAGAAACATTAGGAGTATTAGTAGGAGCTATGGTTGCCCCATTTACTGTTATTCTTTTACATCGTGCTTTTCGAATAACAAAAACTGCATGTTATGCGGATCCTCCTGCCATAAATGGCGAAATACCTACAGATCCGAATCTCATTGCTGAAGCATGTAATGGGGCTCTCCTAGCACCTCAAGCAGAACTAATTGGGGCTATCATTCAAGGAGTATTTGGAGGTTCAATTAATCTCCCGATGGTTACTCTTGGAGTTATTATCGCAGGGCTGTTAATTTGGAAGAAATTACCTGTCATGTCTGTGGCTATTGGAATATATCTGCCCCTACAACTATCATCATCAATAATGATTGGAGGAGTAATTGCTGCACTCCTTCTAGGAACTGCTAGAGTAAGGACAGATGGTGATTTAGTTGAGCCTATGTCAAAGGAAGCTGAACAAATGGTGAAGAAAACACATGATCGAGGGGTCCTTCTATCTGCTGGGTTGATTGCAGGTGAAGCACTAATGGGGGTTGTAGTAGCACTATTTATTGTATTTTCAGATGTTGTCAAAGGATTACGTCCTCCAGATGAATGGTTATGTAGTGAAACGGCAATTGATGCTGAAGGTGCTTCATACTGTGTAGAACGCTCACTTGCCGTACTTCCCCCATGGATTTCGGCTCTTTTCTTCATCTGGTTCGTACTTATTTTCATTCATCTAGCTAGCCAAGCGCTTCCTCGAAAAAATAATGATGCGATGGCAGGAAATAGGCCTGCTCCATTCAATGGCCCGGTCTTAGATATGCTATATGATTCAGGAAGTGTTGTCAAGCAAGCAGGTGTTGATTTAATTGATAATATCAGAATAAATCCCCCTGAAAAGTAATGATAATCATCAAAGACCCTTCATTAAACAACTCGTCTCATGACTGGGGCCGAGCCAACCTGTGAACTACGGACAGTCGAAGATCTCGAAGCAATTGCGAAAGGTTGTCGAAGAGAGATTGTAAAAATGGTAAAACGGGCTAATGCTGGCCATCCAGGAGGTAGTCTTTCAGTAATTGACTTATTAGTGGGACTTTATGGCAGTACACTTAGAGTTACAACCACAGACCCAAAACATCCTGATCGTGACCGTGTAATCCTATCAAAAGGGCATGCTTCACCTGCAATGTACTCTGCACTTCATGCATTCGGATTCATTCAGGAGTCCGATTTACATACATATAGAGTATTCAATGGAGTATGTCAAGGCCATGTAGATTCAAAATGGACCCCTGGAGTTGATTTTTCAGGAGGTAGTCTTGGCATGGGTCTCTCCTTTGGACTCGGAATTGCTCTTTCTGGAAAAATGGATCAAAAGGACCACTTTTCTTGGGTTATCCTCGGCGATGGAGAATGTCAAGAAGGTGAAATCTGGGAAGCAGCAATGGCAACTATCCATCATAAAGTAGACAATATTACAGTAATCGTTGATGTAAATGGCATACAAAATGATGACTTCGTAGATCAACAAATGGTGTTGGGAGATTTAGCCGCAAAATGGGCCGCATTTGGATGGAAAATTAAGGAAATTGATGGCCACAATATGGCTGAAATTTGCGCTGCAATAAATTGGAGTAAAGAAGTGGTTGGACCTTGTGTTATTTTAGCTCGTACGACTAAGGGAAAGGGTGTTTCTTTTATGGAAAATAACCCTTCATTCCACGGTAAAGCACCTGATGACGAAGAATTCCAACAAGCAATGGAGGAGTTAGCATGACATTTGCAGCTACTCGTGATGGCTATGGAGCCGCACTTCTTGAAATGGCAGCAGATGAACGAGTTGTTGTCTTAGAAGCTGATTTAGGTAAGTCAACAAAGTCGTGTTTATTTCGAGCAGAATACCCAAATCGTACTTTTTCTATGGGAATTGCTGAACAAAATATGATGCTTGTTGCAGCAGGAATGGCATCAACTGGAAAAATCCCTTTTGCTTCAACATTCGCAATTTTCTCTGAGCGTGGTTTTGAGCAAGTACGTAATGGAATTGCTAGACCTAATCTCAAGGTGCATCTTTGTGGAAGCCATGGGGGAATACATACTGGAACTGATGGTTCATCTGCCCAGTCAATCGAAGATCTCGCGATATATCGGACTCTTCCGAACATGACTGTAATGCATCCATGTGACGATCTTTCAGCGAAGCATCTTACAGTAGAACTTCTGAATCATGATAGCCCATCTTATACCAGAACTGCTAGAAATAAAACTAAGAGAATCTATACCGAAGAACAGGCACAAACTCTTGAAATAGGAAAATTCTCGATAGTTAGAGAAGGTTCAGATGTGGCAATACTTGCTTGTGGAGTAATGGTTTCTGAAGCCCTGGATGCTGCTGAGAATCTGGCAAAAGAGGGCATACAAGCAACTATTGTAGATGTTCATACGCTCAAACCATTCGATCACAGTACAATGACTTCAATTGCCAAGAAATGTGGTGCGATTGTTACTGCAGAGGATCATTCTGTAATTGGAGGTCTTGGTGGAGCAGTAGCTGAAAGTCTAGCTGCGAATCTCCCCACCCCTCTGGAACAAGTAGGCGTAAAGGATGTTTTTGGGATGAGTGGACAACCAGATGAACTCATGGCACACTATGGATTAACCATGTCTGATATCGTTGATTCCGTACACAAAGTAGTTTCTCGACGAACGGCATAATGCTGATTTTGAATGCAATGCCTTCTTGAACACCGGGGGTGTGAGAGGGATGAGGGAAGCATATGCCGGAGGATGACCCACTCAAGTCATTGTTAGATGGAGACATCTCTTCAGAAGAGTTAGAGGCCATTCGGTCTAGCCCTGATTTACGAAAATTAGCCGTCAGAATGTATGGTGAATCAATCATAAATTTACTTGGCGAAGAAGTAGTTCAAGATATTGAACCGATTGGAGAATCTGGAGATGATGAATTAGAAATGGTAGATATCATTCCTGAGCCAATTCAAGTTGTTCGAAGTACAATCGAAGCCCCCGGCAGAAATAAAAAAAGTCAAGCTGAAAGAAAATCTTCGATAGGGCCAATAATTCGAATAGGACTGGGGCTTTCTTTTGTTGGAGTAGGATTGACTAATGTGTACTGGGGATTCGGAAATTTATTGTCAACTTGTGCTAATGAAATTCACTCCACTTGCGGTGTATCCCTAAAATTGAACCTATTAGAATTCCACAGAATGCAGGAGCATATCGCTTGGGGACCAACAGGACAATGGGGGATTCCAGACATAGCAATAGTAGGAATTGGAGTTGTCAGTCTAATTCTAGGGATTCTTCGTAAACGTTAGTCATGGCCATCCATCACTAGTCGGCCTGTGACCTCTTTTTCTGAATGTAGATTTCCAAACACCTCGTAATAATTTTCGAATATATGAGAATAATACGCGGAAAGATTGGATTGGATGTAAAGTCGCACGTAATGGATTACCTATACCTTTCAATGGATGATATAACTGGTTGAGAATACCATCTGGAATGTATTCATCCACTCCGTACTCTTCAGGACGTTTATCCTTAGGCATGTAGTATGTACCGAACAGAATATCCCAAAAAGGAAGGAAACCACAGTAGTTCGACCAATGAGCATCTTGATCATTAGCATGATGCCAATGATGAAATTCCGGTGTCTGAATTATTCTATGCAATAATTTGAATCGCCAATTTACGTTAGCATGAAAGAAAATACCTGAAATTAACTGAATTACAGCAATTATTCCACTGGTTTCAGGGTTAAAACCGGCCGCAAAAAGAAAAATGAATCCTGGTGCGATAAGAGCAAAGTCGAATGGATGTACTCTAAATCCACTAACCCAATCAAGATGTTCAGGTGAATGATGAATTGAATGAAACCTCCACAGTTCAGGAACCTCATGATACCATCTATGAGCCCAATATACGAAGAAATCAAACAACACGAATGCAACAACAGGTCTGATTGAAAGAGGAATCATATCAACCAGAGGTCTAACCATTAAACCAGGTACCCAAGCAAATGAAAGAAAAGCAATTACAACAAAAATTACCACACCTAATGCATTTAGTAAAGGTGAAGCAAGAGCATAAGTGAGATCTAATTTCCATTTAGGCCGTCGAATTGGTTGGCCTTTATGACGAGGGAAAATCTTCTCCATTGGAACAACAAGAACAAAGAGAAAAATCACGGCAAAGAGAGACTCGTACTGATATTTCCATAAAGAGAAACCCACTAGTAACAGAACAATTGCCCGGACTAAAAATTCCATAGGCCATGAACGAGATTCTAGAACCTTAACTATCTGATCTCCTGTAGGTAGATCAGATTCTAACTGAGTGTCCACATGAGAAAACCACATTCAAAGATATATTATCAATACCATCTCATGCATCAATACATTCGTGCTAAGTGTTGACGAATAGTAGTCATCTGTCCTGTGACAATACAAGGACGAGGTTCTGAAAATGGTTCTAATGCTTCACCTAAAAGAGCAAGGTTGGAGTTTTTCTCTAACACTTCTGCATCTGAGTCCGTACCACAAAAAGCAACCTCAAAGATATGGCCATCATCAGTTAGTTGATCTAAAGAAGTAGCACTTCTAATGATTTGATTACGATGTTGATTAGAAGATTCAACGAGTGATTTTTGGATTTCATTTAGTTCGGAATGTACCGATTCGACAATTGTCGCTAGAGGGATCGGTTGCTTACCTCCAGTTCTTCTTGCAGCAAATGCATGACCTTTCTCAACATCTCTTGGACCAATGTCTAACCTAAGTGGCACTCCTTTTATCTCCCAATCGTAATATTTCTGCCCAGGTCGAATATCTCTATCATCAACATGAACCTTCAGTCCAGCAGACTTGAGTGTGGATTCAACATCGCGGACTGTTTCCATAACTGCCTCTGATTTATGGGCAGCTACTGGTATCAATACTACTTGGAAAGGGGCCATCGAAGGAGGCATAATTAGTCCTGCATCATCACCATGCATTCCAACAACTGCCCCAAGTAGTCGTTCTGACATTCCATAAGTTGTTTGATGACAATATTTTGTAGTACGATCTTCAGCTTCATATGATAAATCAAATGCTTGTGCCCATTGATCACGATAGTGATGACAAGAAGCCACCTGTAAAGTTCGTCCATTGGGCATAATCACATCGATACCGATTGTGTACCATGCACCTGGAAATGTATCCCATACTGGACGTTTTGATGCTATGTATGGTAATCCCAAGTCAGCCATGATATTGGCTACAATCTCAAGATCCTCCTCAATCTGACGAGTCGCATCTTCTTCATCCACATGAGCAGTATGTGCCTCAAAGAAATGAATTTCTCTTACTCTGATAAATGACCTTGTTTGTTTAGTTTCATATCTGAACGTATTAACAATCTGGTATGTTTTCAAAGGCAAATCTGCATGACTACGTACCCAAAGGGGGAATAAAGTGTACATTGCTGTTTCAGATGTAGGTCGCAAAAACATTGGAACATCAAGTTCATTTTCACCCGCATGTTTTACCCAATATACTTCTTTCTTGAAACCTGCAGGTTCCTCATCCATTCTCAATTCTGATGGGTCAACACCTGCATCTCTTGCCGCTTTAAGTAAAGCAACCAAGCGATTCTCTTTCTCTAGAAGGTCCTCTGGAATCAATAATGGAAAGTGTACTTCATCATGTCCTGTCCTTTCCATTTCAGCATGTGTAAGGGCATCTATTCGTTTCATGGCCTTCCATCCATATGGCCTCCAAACGTCCATACCTTTGATTGGATAGCGCTTGTCAACAAGGTCAGCTATTTCGACAATTGCTGGATACCACGCATTGAAGTCAGACTTTGGCGGGATGCCTCGCTTCGCCTTGTCGTGGTTGGCCATCAATCTAAGGCTCGGGATTCTGAACTTGAATCCTACGCCCTAAGTATGCCATCAATGGCCACTCCGATATGTTTTGTATCACTCAGTTCCTCAACATCGTCAGAAGTAACCCATAGAGCTCTGGGTCCTTCTTCAGATAATTGTGAAAGGTCATTTGCAACAACTGCTGAAACACCTACTCTGTTAATCTGAGACCTTGATGCATTTACCAATTCCTCTCTTGTAGAATCACTAAGTAATTTGAAACCAATAACGTGGCCAGCAGAATCACCTCTTGATGATTTGAGCCAATTAGGGATTTTATCTAGGATTTTTTCGAATGGTGTCAATGAAAATGAAAGATCGTTTCCTGAAGGGATTTTTCCAGAAAATGAATCGGCCACGATATAATCAGAAATAGCAGCTGCACAAATAACTGAATCAATCTCCTTTTCTTCATTCTCAATCAGATCCTTGGTCCAACATTTCATGGAGTCAGGTTGAATTGAATGGATTATGGGGAAACAAATTGTTGTTGGTTCAAATGACATTCGGCCTGCTAAAACACATACATTATGTCCATGTCGATATAAGAAATCAGCAATTTCCCAACCGGTTCTCCCTGTGGAACGATTAGAAATTGTTCGAACATCATCTATCGGAGCTTCTGTTCCTCCAATCATTACTAAGACGTTTCGAGACTTTTCGTCATGGTTGATTACGTGAGATAAGCGCCTAACAATATCTTCAGGACTAGGTTGCTTTCTACGGCCCTCTTCTGATTCAGAAATTAATATTGAACATCCTCTGGACTTGATTCGATTGAGAAGATCCATTGTTACAGGGTCATCAAACAAATCATCATGCATCGATGGGACAACAAGAATTGGGGTACCATTCCCAGTACCTGCTGCTAAGGCCATAGATAAAGGAGAATCCATAACACCATTCGCATGCTTGGAAAGTGTATTTCGAGTTGCTGGAGCGACTAAAATCGCATCAAATCCCTCCAATTGAGGCATCTCACCTGACCATTCAACATCTACATTAGTTTGAGTTGCCCACCTTACTGCAAGTGGAGTAATCACCTTTGTCGCAGCATCTGTCATTATTACATGGATTTCTGCACCATGTCTACGAAGTTCTCTACCTAAGCGGACACTTTCGACGGCTGCAATCCCCCCAGTTATTCCTAGCAGTATCCTTTTTCCATCCAATGATGAGCCATGATTTACTACATCCACATCCCTTGGCATGAATGTACGAGTAGGTCGTACCCCAATAGGTCATCGATGAAATAGGATGATGATGGAGAACCATTTCCGGACTTCATGGAAGGATTATCGGGAGTGGAGCAAGGACTCAAACAATCGCACAAACATCAAGCGATTTTTCTTGTTCTAAATGGCCTAACTGCCGCTTGGATCATAGGCAGTTTAGGAGATTTCCTCGTTGGCCCTGCATTTGCAATTGCAGGGATTCAAGCAATCTGTGCATTTCGATTTACTAGACGAGGCAGCATAATTGGAATTCGAGCGGGGCAAGTTGGATACCTTGTTTCATCTGTGATTTTAGGACTCATGGGATTCATTTGGGTAATGAATGGAATCATGTTGGATGCAATTTTGGTTTTTATCCTAGGCGGATTGGGAATAGTTCGAATTCAACGACTTGAGAACCCAGAATACAAAGAGTGGTATTCAGGTGGAGCCGCAGCATTGGCACATCTACGCTATACAACCGAAAATGAAGTATTGGCATCATGCCCATCTTGTGGAAGCCTACTAGGGATAGTATTGGAAAAATTAGAACCTACTGATAGATGCCCTCATTGCAACAACGCTTTGGTGCCTTCAGCGGATTTAGAATCCGAGTGATTCTTAGCGAGATGCAAGAGTCAAAGAAGACCACATGTCAGTAGGTACTTCCATGGATAATCTCAATCCACCAAGAGCTCCCAACATTACCGGGTCATCAACAACATGAACGGTACAATCTCCGATATCAGCAAGTTTGTCCTCAATCATGATATTTAGACCAGTGATTCCAGAACCCCCGCCTGCTAAAATCATGTTACTTCTGAATTCATTATGGAACTCAGGATTACTTGATGCAACCAACTTCTTTACATTCGCGACAATAGGGTCAACAATTGATTCACATGCAGTCTGAATGCAATCGGTAATATCCAATGCCATTGCCTTGCCTTCAATGCTGAAGTCTACAACAACAGGTTGATCGGGCATTGCAGTACGTACAAACGAAAACTGTTGCTTCCAACGTCGAGCCATGTCCTTGGTAATCTGGGCGCCAGAATATTTCTTCTGAACTGCTTCAATAAGTGCCTTATCGATATGGTCGCCAGCGAAACTTGTATGCATCTGGTCATCAGGACCAGGTATGGTTCCATAGACTCTAGCGATATCACAGGTCCCAGCACCAATATCGATAACAATGGTATGGCCAATCATATCCAATGCATAAGCGACAGCAAAGGGTTCAGAGATAATCATTGCAGCATTGACGCTACCAGATGCAGCATCAAAAATTGCTGTTTGATCAGTAAATGATGCTTCAGCAGGGGCACCAATTACTGCAACCACATTATCGTACTCTTCAGGATCCGCCAGTGAAATGAGATGATTGATAAAATGAGCAATGAACTTCTTGTCTTCAGCGGTGTCCTTGATTACACCATGCTCCAATGGCCTGTAGAGGTTTAGAGCAAGACGGTTCTTCAGCGCCTCTTCTCCAAAAAGAACATCTTTGCCCAACATGTTCCTAGCAATGGGATCTTTTGGAGTCCCTACAACAGTGAGAACTTCTTCCTCATGTCCTGCGCTCGAAGTCAAAACGGAACGGAAAGTTCCGAGGTCTATTCCAATGTATAAGTCGTTGTCACCAGCCATGTCAATCCAGCCTGTGGCACGTGGTGTATGATTCGGTATATGAAGTCCACGACAGAAACAAATTAAGAAAAATCAAGATTAGACCCAATTTTGGCATGGTTCACACCACCATCCACCATGTTCAGGATAGTAAGGAGTCATTCCGTGGCATGCTGGACATTCCTTGACAACACCTTCGCCAAATCTATTGATAATCAATTGCAAATGTTGTTCATCGGATATTCCCAAATTGGATCTCATAATCCACAACAATTCATCTTCTGAAGGGGTAATTACTCCATCATCCACTACCAATCCTAGCATTTCACGATAATCTTCAATTGTCATCATTGCATCTACATCAATTACTCTTCCATCACGTTCCAACAACATATTTTTTCCACCTGGATCGTCAACGAATATTACAACGCTAGTTGACTGGATTGAAGAGTCACGTGGTTCAATTACAATCGAATCATCTGTGGATTCAGCATGAACTATAGTTGAACGGCGATTAATTATTGATGCAATATTTCGACATGTATCTGTAATCGTACGACCTACTCTCCAACCTCTATCATCTGTAGCATCCATTGAATAGAATTCTGTATCTCTACCTGGATACTCAACTCGAATCTCTTCACCTCCATCAAAATCATTACCTAAAACAGAAATCACGGCCAACTCTGTAGCTACAATATTATCATCATCGTCAAAAGAAATCATTAGAGGTTTTCTTTCTTCTTCAGCAGCATTGAAATGGCCTGCCATCCCATCCATCCATCGATTCTGTAAACGACCGAGGGTAGCTTCTTGCTCCTTTGATATATCAGAATCTAAACCTAGAACGCCTCTAAGACTACCGTTTTGTAATTCTTGTTTGAATTCATCCACTTTCTTAGACTCGTCATGAATACTTGTTCTAACTGGACCAGAAGATCTTGCATTAGGATCTGGCCACTCATATTGACATCGAACACATCGTAAATATCCAGTAATAGAAGACGGTTGAGCTTCACCTCCACATCTAGCACAATCTCCGTCCTCGTGAACTTCGAGATTCTTTTTCGCTTCGTCACGCCCGCCACGGTTGAACATGGCACTCGACAGGACGCTGGTCAAATAGGGGTTGCGACTGTCAAACTCTCTCTATAACGGTAGCAATGCCCATCCCGCCACCGATACACATTGTAGCAAGGCCGAAGCGGCCACTGGTTCTTTGCAATAAACTAGCAGTCTTTCCAACAATCCTCGCTCCAGAAGCCCCCAAAGGGTGACCTATTGCAATCGCGCCACCATCGATATTGATTTTTTCCATAGGTAGGTTTAATTCATCTATACATGCAAGTGATTGGCTAGAAAATGCTTCATTCAATTCAATAATATCCAAATCATCTACTGTAATTCCAGCCCTTTCCAATGCTAGTTTCGTTGAGGGGATAGGCCCGAGTCCCATTTCATCAGGATGTACTCCAGAGACTCCTGCAGATACTATTCTTGCCATTGGAGATAAATCATGTTCATCTACAGCTTTTTGCGATGCGATTAAGCAAAATGATGCCCCATCAGTAAGAGGTGAACTAGTTGCAGCAGTTACAACACCATCTTCGATAAATGCGGGCTTTAATCCAGCCATTGATTCCAAAGATGATTCTCTCATGCAACCATCATGTTCATGGCTTATTTCCTCCTTATTCATTGGTGATATAATCGATTCTACTTCTTCCATAAAATAGCCTTTGGATTTAGCAATTAGTGCTTTTTTATGACTATGTAAAGCGAATTCTTCTTGCCTTTTCCGAGATATATTATATCTTGAAGCAACATTTTCAGCAGTAATACCCATTGAGATATAGGCATCAGGCATTAATTCTTCAAGATGTGGCGATGGAGATCTATTGAACCCACCACGTTGAATTCGACTCATTGATTCAACACCACCGCAAAGGAACAGATCCCCCCATTCTCGTGCAATCATTCCAGCAGCGGTGTGCATGACTTGCATTGAAGAGCCACAAAGGCGATTGGTGGTCATACCAGGGAGATTAGGGGGACCGTTTAGGTAGTGTGTTACAATCCTACCAATGTTCAAACCCTGTTCTCCCTCGGGATACGCACATCCGATCAACACATCATCTAATTCCGAGGGATTAATGTCCAATCTTTGAATCAATGATTTTGCGATTTGGCCCGCCATATCATCCGGCCTAATATCTTTCAAATAACCTCGATGAGCGCGTGTGAAAGGTGAACGGACATAGCCACAGATATACGCGTCCATGTAATCTCGTACGGCCGATAATGCATGAATGTGCCGAGAAATTTCACTCAAACTACCCAATCGCCTTATGAACGGCCGGATATTCGAAGAGTTTGATAGCAATGATACGCGAATGTAATCTACATGGATATTTCTCCGATGATCAACTGTGCCCCGCATGTAATTCAGAAGGTAAATTCATCATGCGAACTGGCGAAAGAGAGACAATTGGAAGACGTTTGGCGAGAGTTTGTCGGCACGATCCAGGTAGATATAATCTAGAGATGGATTTGAACGGATGGGTAGACATTAGAGAATTAGTAGATGCCCTAAGGGAAAAGGAAAGTCGACGATTCGGAAGATGGTTGCGACCTCATCATGTAAAGGCAGTTGTAGAATGTGATGCTAAGGGTAGATACGAAGTTAGAGGAAATACAGTTCGTGCAACTTATGGACATACTGTAGAAATAGAATTGGATTTACCAACTGATGATATCCCATCGGCTTTATTCTATCCTTGCTCTACAGAGGATTTGGAAATAATCATGGATATTGGAATCCTACCCGGAAATAGAAGTCACGTACATCTTTCACGAACTGTTGCCAAGGCCGCTGAAGCAGGTAGACTAGGGGGACAACAATTGAAGCGTCCAGTTATTCTAGAAATTGATACAGCTCAAATGACTGCAACAGGAGACACAGTATGGAAGGCAGGAACTGCAGTATATCTTGCAGAAAAGGTTGAACCACAGTTTCTAGATCGTGTTGAAGAAGAGGATGGTCGCTTAGCACCACTAATCGAAAAATGGGAAGAAGAAGAAGAAGAATAAATTCAGAGTGTATGTCCACATGAAGGACAGAAACTCAAATCTTCTTCTAAAGGACCCTCGCACTTAGGACATATATCTCCATCGATACGAGTATTTGGGATACTATCGGAAGATTCGATTAAACGTGTAGATGAATCTACATCTTGGTATTTCTTAGAATCCAGAGCCTCCCGAATCTCTACTGCTGCACTGAAATCTAATGCTTCCTGTAATGCAATATCAATTCGTAATCTCAATCGTTCACGTTCCTCTGGATCAACAATATTTGCTAGTTCGTTTCGTCGAGCTTGGAGGTAACGTCTGAACTCATCTACGGTAGGAGCCATGTCCATCCGAATCAGTTAGTCACCATCAATCTGTGTGCGCACCATGATGAACAACAACCTAGTCCGAACTTCATGGAAGGGGTAGGACGCAAGGTCGTTTTGAAGCTCGGCGGAGGCCTCCTAACAAACAAGAAGGGGCTTTGTTCCCCTGATATTGAAGCCATACAACAATCTGCTAAAACAATCCATGAACTCATTTTCAATGGATGTAAAATCGCTCTAGTACATGGTGCGGGTTCATTTGGACATGCAAGAGCAAAGACTTGGAGATTATCTGAGGGGAAATTAGATCAAAAATTCCCTGCTGAAGGAGAAATTACTACTCAAGAAGAAGCAGTAAAACAAGTACGTTTAGACATGATAAATTTAAATCAAATTTTAATCAATGAATTAGATTTATTGGGTGTAGAATATGAGGTGTTTCACCCTCATACTTGGGCTAAGGAGACTGGACCAAATTTTCAAGGCGATTTAGAATTTCTAGATTCAGAAATCATGAGTATTGTCCATGGAGATGTTGTCGAACATTCAGAAAAAGGATTTGGGATACTTTCGGGTGACGATTTGATGTATAGAATATCTACTGAATGGGGTGATGTTGATTCCTGTGTATTTGCTCTTGCAGACTGTGACGGCATTATGTCTCACCCACCCGGAAATCCAAAATCAGCATTAATTCCCGAATGGAATTCAAAAATGGGTTTTGGAAGTAAACATGATACCGAACATGATGTAACTGGAGGAATACAATACAAAGCCATTAGGGCATCTGAAATTTCTCAAAAAAATGGAAACAGAACGGAAGTCTGGTTTGTAGATGGAAGAAGGCCTGAGAGAGTTTTCGATGCATGTATGGGCGGAAATGCTCTAGGAACAAAAATACTGTAACACCCGTTCGATTATAGGCGAGACGATTCATCAAGAGGTTGGAGGGAGCATGGTGGCCGATTCAACATTACTCGATGGAGAAGATCCAGACCAAGTTGGAATGATGGATGAGATGTGCATCTTAGTGGATATTGATGATTTACCAATTGGGGCTGCATCTAAATTAGACTGCCACCGGGGAGCAGGACTCCGCCACAGAGCATTCTCAGTGCTGATTTTTGATGGAGAGGATAGACTCCTATTACAAAAAAGAGCAAGCGATAAAATCACTTTTCCAGGTGTGTGGGCAAATTCTTGCTGTAGCCATCCACTTGATATCGATGGAGAAAAAGAAACGGATGATGCTAGTGGAGTGAAAAACGCAGCAGTACGGAAAATGGAACAAGAATTAGGAATCCCTGCTGGAACAATTCCTGCAGATAATCTTCATTTGATTACCCGGATGGAGTACATGGCTCGGATGAACGATGTTTGGGTTGAACATGAAATCGATCATATCATGGTTGTTAGAGCGGATGTAGAAGTTTCACCGAATCCGAATGAAATTGAAGATTTCAGATGGGTTTCAAAAGATGAATTATCATCTATGGCTGACGAACATGATGCGGGAAAACTAGTCATAGCTCCTTGGTTTGATTTAATTCGAGTGAATTTTCTTAATGATTGGTGGGAAGATATTGACGATATGAGTAAACATGTCGATAATGCAATCCATCGTTTTGTAGAAGAGCGCCCTGATCGTGCAGGACTCTCAATAATGGACAAACATAGAGTTGCAGCAGAGAAATGCATCGCGCGCGCAATTGAGAAAAGCACTGAACCTAGACTAGGCGGGGCCATGATGCATCTTATCGAAGGAGGAGGTAAACGTCTCCGAGCTGTTTTACCCAGCCTTGTTGGGGAAGCAGTGGGCAGTCACCACAAAGGACACCATGATTTGGGTGCAGCAATTGAAATAATCCACAACTTTACTTTAGTTCATGACGATATTATGGATAATGACCCTATTCGAAGAGGGCGTCCTGCAGTTCACATTGCATATGACATGCCAACAGCAATTAATGCTGGAGATGCAATGCTTGCTCTTGCCTTTGAGATGATTGCAGAATCTACCGACATCAAGGACGAAGTAATGAGAGACTTAGTTAGAGTAATCGGACGGATGGTTCGAAAAGTTTCTGAAGGACAGCAAATGGATATGGACTTTGAAAATAGAACAGATGAAGTTACTGAAAAAGAATATTTGACAATGATTTCCGGAAAAACTGCTGCTATGTTTGAAACATGTGCCCAAACCGGAGCTATGCTCGCAGGTGCAAGTTCAGAAATTCAAGAAACATGTAGATTATGGGGACTAGAAACAGGATTATGTTTCCAATTAATGGATGATTTAATCGATATTACTGGTGACACAGAAACACTCGGAAAGCCTGCAGGAAGTGATGTTTTGGAAGGGAAAAGGACTCTTATGGCAATTCACGCATTGAATCAAGATCCAAGTAATCTTCCTACTTTCCATTCAATATTTGGCAAAGGTGAAGATGGCGCATCCGATTTACCACAGGCAATTAGAGAAATGGAATCAGTCGGTTCACTACAATATGGCAGAAAGAGAGCAATGGAACATCATGCTGAAGCTCATAATCACCTGTCTAAACTAGTTGATTCGGAAGCGAAAACTGTTCTTCAAAGCCTAACAGACTGGCAACTAGAGAGAATATCTTGATTTCAAAGTCCAAAGGTGAATCCAGACTGTACTTTCTCAATAATTGAAGGTAGAACTTCACGATAATCGCCGATTATAGCAGCATCTGATGATTGGACCATTGTACAATTCTCATCAGTATTAATGGAAATAATACGGGCACTATCCTTCATCCCTGCCATATGTTGAGGTGCACCGCTAATAGCAACAGCGATGTAAATCGGTGGACGGACACTCTGACCTGTCTGACCAATTTGTCGAGTACTTGGGGCATAGCCAGCATCTACTGCTGCTCTACTAGCTGCCCATTCAGCATCAATACCCTTAGACTTGAGGGATTCTGATAATTCGTGAATTTCTCTAAACCCAGTCTGTCCACAAGGTATACCACCTGCAATGATAATCTTACAATGTCCAAGTTCAACTCTTTCACCTCCACCACGACGTACGTCAATAACTTCCACATCAAAGTCCTTCTCTGACCAACTTGGTGTGAAATCTTCTACCTCACCTGTTCTAGAAGAATCTGAATCAGGAGCAACAAAGATTCCAGGACGTGCAGTCGCCATTGCTGGAGCCCAAAGTTGCTGAGGATTCGACATGATACATGCTAACTTTGATTCTCCAAACGATGGACGATGGGCCTCTAACATGTGAGTAGTTACTGTCTTTGTCTTACGATGATAGAACGGACCTACACTCAATTTGGTACAATCGGCTGTAACACCTGCATCAACTCTGCTGGCAACGCGAGGAGCTAGATCTCTGCCTGTGGTAGTAGCACCCATCAACAAAATTTCAGGCCTATGCACATTCATCAAGTAGTCAGAAAGAGCACGAGTGTATGGAAGTGTAGTGAAGTGTTCAAGTCGAGGATCAGTGACTACTACAACCTTATCTGCTCCGAGAGAAATCAAATCTTGTGGGGCAGAACCAACATCATGATGAATTAGCATTGCAGTTAATGACACACCTAATTGATCAGCCATTTCTCTTCCAGGGCCCATTAATTCTCTACCAACATTGAGTAATTCTCCATCAACCATCTCGGCAAATACCATTACCCCTTCTGATGATGTAGCCTCACTAAAACGCTGCATCAAGGCATCTTCTGGCCAATCACTCATTGCCATCCCTCCACTACGGATTGAATCCCTAAAGCATCAGTAATCTGCAAATCTCGAGTTGCCTTCTCTACTTTAGGAGCAGCTGCTACAATAGTAGGAGAACCGGAAAGGCCAACTTTTTCTTCTTCTAATCCCACATCATCAACTGATAACAGTCTAAAAATCGGAGCACCGTCTTTGAATACATCTTTTCCACGATCATCCTTGGTAACATGTTTCTTTACTTTGACTGCAGCCTTCATGTTTCTACCTCGAAGAGCCGCAGCAGTAGGAGCGATAGAAAGCATACATGGTAATGGCATTCTAAGATCCATACTTCCACCTTCCACAATTCGACGAACTGTGGCATAAGATGATTCGATTTCACATGTTTCGGCTAAAGTGACTTGGGGTATTCCAAGATTTTCTGCTACTTGACTAGGAACGTGTGCTGTATCCCCATCTGTTGTTTGTCTACCCCCCATTATTATCCAATCATCCCGATCTGCACTGTAACCTAAGTGTTGAAGGGTACCTGATAAAGCGTAACCAGTAGACCAAGTATCTGAACCCCCCAATTTTCGATCTGAGAGCAATACTGTCTCATCAACTCCTCTCTCCATGGCAGTAATATGGGACATCTGAAAATTGGGTGGACCCATAGAAACAACTACCACTCTTCCTCCATAATTGTCCTTTAATGAAAGAGCTAATTCTAATGCATGTTGGCAATCCTGATTGATTTGACTTGGAGCAGAAGCCCTGTCAAGAGTGCCTTCTGCGGTAACTCTCATCTCTTTCGGCTTTGGAACCTGCTTCAGTAGCACAACGTAATCCATCATAATCCCCCAATTTCAAGATATTTCGTCCACCGGAATTCAGCACTTGAACCCTATGTATAGTTAGAACAATTTCAAGTGGCGACTAAAGCAATCCATCCCACTCCTCCAAAAACCACAATATCGAGTACTGCATGGCATGCCCAAGCAGGCCATATAGACCCATGACGATGATACAGCCATGAAAATGCGACACCACCAAAACCTACTGCGGAGCCAGCAAGTAATGCAACCCAAATAGGTGCAACTAATGCTACTGCAACAACATGATGTAATGTGAAAGATAGTACCGAAATACTACCTGATTTAATCGGATCTCCGGTGAATATTGAAGATGCCTGTTCAGTAATAAACCACCTATATACGTACTCTTCTACAACACTATTGATGAATACCCAAAACAAAATCGCTGGTATTACCATTGACCATGAATCAAGTCCAACTCCACGAATTGATGCTCCTAAATCCTCAAGGTCCACATATGGCCGAGCAATCAAAAATGTAATTATCAAAATTAAGGAAAGTACAATTCCCAAACCAAACCCCTCTGCCCAAGGGCGAAAACCTGATTTTTGTGACAAGGGGGAATACCCTCGTTCACCTCCATCAATTCTAATGTGCCAAATGGTTGGAAAACCTACAATCCATACTTTACATAAAGCCCAAATTGCAAGACCAAGAAATGCTAATGAAGCCGTATGTGACTCAGCAAGGAGCCCATTTGCAAGAACGCCAATACTGGGAACAGGAATCAAAAGAAACAAAGCAAGAATGGGACGAGCTCTTGAATCCATAAAGAGAATTATCTGATTGCATACTTCAACCATCCGATTTACTAGGGCAACCGTCATAGGCATTCGATTCACGCCTTTGGGCATGTCAACTAACACGCCGATACGAGTTTCAGTCACTGGAGCGGCAGGCAATATTGGATACGCATTATTGTGGAGAATCGCAAGCGGCGATTGCTTTGGATCGAATCAGCCAGTAATTCTTCAGTTACTAGAAATCCCCCCCGGGATGGAACGTCTCCAGGGCGTGATAATGGAACTAAGGGACTCAGCGTTTCCTTTAGTGCACGACATTGTCGGCACTGACAATCCCGAAATTGCATTTAATGATGCAGATGCCATATTCCTCGTTGGATCTCGTCCAAGAACAAAAGACATGGATCGATCTGACCTAGTAGCGGCCAATGGTCCAATTTTTGTGGGGCAAGGAAAAGCAATCGATACAGTTGCTTCACGTGATGTCAAAGTAATCACTGTGGGGAATCCATGTAACACCAATGCACTAATCGCTTCCGCTAATGCGCCAAGTATCCCCCCTAGACAGTTTACTGCTATGACACGACTTGATCAGAACCGGGCAGTAGGTCAGATGGCAGAACGTGCTGGCGTACCTGCTTCAAAAGTTAAGAACGTATTCATCTGGGGCAACCATGCGAACACCATGTATCCCGACCCACGTTGTGGTACTGTTGATGGACAATCGGCTACTGATTTGTTCGAAAGTGATTGGCTACAAGGTGACTTCCTAGATATTGTTTCAACACGTGGAAAAGCGATAATAATGGCGCGAGGTGCCTCTTCAGCAGCATCAGCAGCAGCAGCAGCGGTTGACCACATGCGAGACTGGTGGCAAGGATCGAATGGACATATTGTTTCGGTTGCTATTCCTTCAGAGGGTTGGTACGGAGTACCAGAGGGTATTGTGTTCAGTTTCCCATGTCGATGCGAGAATGGTGAAATCATTGTGGTAGATGATCTTCCTATTGACACATTCACGCAGTCTAAGATTGACGAGAATGTAGCAGCACTTCTTGAAGAGAGAGAAGCAGTCAGTGAACTTCTAGGAAACTAATGTAATTTGATACGGCGATAGACTTACTATTCAGTGAGTAAGCCAAAATCATGGATGAATTTGATTCACTTGAAGATGATTTGAAAGAAATCGAATTCAACAATGAAAATTCAAATCAAAAAAATTTAGAATATGAGACTATAGACACTAGTTCATTTACACATTATCTTCCTGAAGGATTAACAAAATCAGAAGTAAATGAACTAGTGTCGATTTCTGAATCAATCATACATGAACCAGTGCAAGACATAGATTATTACGGTAAGAAAATTTTGGATTTTGGAGTTGTTGTTTCAAATAATCAAGATATTCCAACAGCAACAAGAAGATATGAAGCATCGATGAAAAGTAGAAATGTAATCACAATGATTGGGATTTCAATAATTATCACGGGGATATTTTTGCCAATTTTGGGTGATGGTGACCCAATTGCATCATTGATTTGTCCTACGGTTTGTTTCATTCCCCTTTCCATATATTTACTACTAGGCATGCATAAAGAGCAAGAGGCAGTGCTTAATGTAGCAAAAAAGGATGGAAATTATATGGCAGGAAATTCTAATGAAATTATTCCTGAAATGAGAATATACCATTCATTCTCATGGTATAGGGATCGTGTACAACATTCAACAGTAATCCGTATTGGAAAACAACCACGGATAGAACTTGTTCCACACTATAGTTCAGGAGGAGAAAGTGGTCCAAGTTGGGGGTGGAGTATGCATGCTACTGGAGAAGAATTTGTAATTACAGAAAATACATTATTGGACGAAGGTGAAGATTTTGCTTGCTCTGCTACAATTACCAATCAAGATCATAGCCGAATAACTGTACACCCTGACTTAATCTCAGACATTAAACGAAAACCCAGCCATACCAAAATTAACATCAAAAATGACTACATTGGTTCTGCTTCAAATTTATACAACCGATTCGAACCATTGATCACAGAATTGGGAGCAATACCATTAATTAAAGAAAGAAAATCGTATAATAAACAAGAAATGAAAATGATTGAAGCAGTAAGAAGTTTAGATGAATTCAGTAAAATTTTGGAGAATTAAGTATCGTCGGTTTGATGACTGATTACCTCTGCCAAGGGGCATGAATCAGCGTCATCTCCATCTGGAGCATGATGGAAAGCTGCTACTGGTTGATGCTGATGGGCATGGCCCACAAATCCCAATCCCTGGCCGAACTGATACAGGAAAAGATGGATGGAATATTCGTTTACCTACAGAAAAAGAAGTAGAGAAAATGGGGATCAAATGGAATCAAAAACGAATCAATACTATGGATGACGGAAAAAATATCCATACTGTTATCTATGCAACTCCGATTATTGATTGGCCCGCAAACTGGGCATGGAAAGACCATGTCATTTCTGACTCTGGAGTCCATCCTTTAGCCAGAGAATCTGTATATCGAACTATGCATCGACTTGTATCAAAAGTAATCATCAGAGATAATCTGGGAAACGTTCTCTTGGGTAAAGTTCTGAGGGGGCATTTCAAAGGTTTTTGGACACTACCTGGAGGGTATCTCGATTATTCTGAACACCCTCGAATAGGTGCAATCAGAGAAGCATATGAGGAGATGGGAATTGATATTGTAATTGCTGATCCAATGGGTGAATCAGGTGAGGTTCACCCTGGCGATAACTTCTGCCATATCCAAGAACGTATTTTTAGCGGCGAGGGAATTCAATATGTTTCATTCACATATCTTGTCGATTTGAACAAACGCCCAGAGATAAGTCCAAAACCAGATGAAATAGAAGAAGGTGGATGGTTTTCACTTGAGGATGCAATTCAAAGAGCCGCATCAATTTTTGATAAAGAAGCATTAGAAGCATTGCAACGATTAGAGGGTGAATCATGAATCTCCAACAAGCCATTCAGAAATACCATCTTCGCGCATTAGTAACATGTACAATAATCACTTCGATAATCACTCAGTTTCTGATGCAAATTGGAGGCGGACCAAGAGAAAATGAATTTGATTTATCAGATGCATTCGAACCATTTATTGATGAATTTATTTTCACGGGATTACCTCCATTTATTTCATCCGGTGGGGTTTTCGCACCAGAAATTTATGTATTCCAAATTGGATTTACGATTTCTGGATTCCTCATTCTTTCGCTAGTAATTCGACTACATGGGAAGAATGGTGTACTTTCGTTTGATGGATCAAAATCTAGGATAATCTCAGCAATATCGGGAACAATAGTTGGATTATCATTGGTAAGTATTGTACATTTTTCGTTTATTGAAGATCCTTTAATACATTCATATTTTGCTGGAGCGATTTTTTCAGGAGCTCTAGTGTGGTTAGGTAGTGTACACATTGCAACCCAAATGTTTGAAGATAATGCACCAATATTTGGAATTGAAGAATCTAAATTACGAACATACAGCCTAGGAGTTGCAATATTATGTTGGTTAATTATGCCAATTCCACTATACTTGATGAAATTACAATTCGCTGCTTTGATTGAATGGGCAATGATGTTATCACTTCAATTCGGCCTCCTATCTCTCGAATCGATATTGGAAACACATACAAAAAAGTAAGAATTTAGGGCGGATTGTTTTTCATCTACTCTGTAGGGCAATGAACATGAAGCACCTCCAAGCAGTATTGGTGGTGATGCTTCTACTCTCTTTTTGTTTATCTGGATGCCTTAGTGAGAAAGATACAATTCCTGACGAAGAACAAAATGATAATTTCGAGGTAGAACTTTTGGAAGAAAATTGTTTTGTTTTTGATGGGCTAGAAAGGTGTTGGTTCACTTTGCTGCCCTCCACTTATTCTGCCAATAAATCATATCCACTAGTTGTCGATATGCACGGTTACACTGGAACTAATTATGGGCATTTAAATTACTCAGAATTTGATCGAATTTCAGAACAACATGATATTATTGTCGTTTATCCCCAAGGTTATCAAAATTCTTGGAACGCTGGTTGGTGTTGCGGAGCGGCACATTATGAAGGAATTGACGATGTAGGATTCATCCTAAACATGGTGGAGTATATTTCTCAAAATTACTCGATTAATCATTCGAAAATTTACGCCTCCGGGCATTCTAATGGATGTGCAATGACTCAAAAATTAGCCAATGAAGCAAGCCACATTTTCGCAGCAGGAGGTTGTATGGCACTATACTTGTTAGAGGATGAAGATCCTTCATTTAGCCCTACACCCATCATTGAAGTCCATGGAATTCTTGATGTTGTAATCCCCTATTCTAATTCACATAGCTCATCAGTTATTTTCGATAGTTCATTGGTAGGAGATGAAGGTGCGTTACAAAATATTGCAAACTGGGCAAATATGAACGGTTGTTCAGAGACATTTCCTGAAATGATTGAAGAAAATTCAGATTACTCTGTACAAGGATATACAGATTGTAATGAAGACGTAGAGGTCTTACTAGTGACACTACATTTGGCAGATCATAACCCATACCCTTCAGCTAATCCAACTGGAATAGATACTACTCAGATGGTATGGGACTTCATGGATCGATTTACACTAGAACCTGAAGGAGAAATTTCAGGAAATTAAATGCCAAGCAATTGTCTAGCAGCATCCAATGAGGCTTCAATTCCCTCCGAATTAGAACCTCCAGCCTGAGCATAAGTTGGACGCCCACCTCCTCCTCCAGAAATATGAGGAGCAATTTCTCGAATTAATGAAGAAGCATCTACTCTTTCAGCAGCAATAGTATTCTCAGTTGCAGCAACAAGCAACTTCCCCCCGCCATCACGACTCCCGAGAACTGCCACAGTAGGTATTGATGAATCAAGTGTTAATTCCTTAATCATGGCCTGCATCTGTTTCATACCTCCATCAACTTCCATCACTACAATTCTCACTCCATCTACATCTGCGGTATTATTTCCTCCACCTGATGTACGTAATCTGACAATTTCTGCTTCAAGTGATTCAATTCGCTTCTTCTGATTCTTCCATTCAGTAAAGAAACGAGAAACTGCAGATGGCAAATCTTCTGGCTGAACACCAAGAACATCAGCCGCTCCTGTAAGAAGATCTTCCTGGCTCTTTGCATGCTCACGTGCTGCTGAACCCGCTAAGATGTGGAGTCTTTCAACACCATCTTGAACTAATGTAGAACGAATCACTCTAATGTAATCAACCATCCCTGCATCATCGTGATGAGTGCCACCACAGGCCTGAACATCAAAATCTCCAATCTTAATTACACGTATTTCCGAATGTTTAGGAGGACCTCCCTGATATAATTCAAATCCAAACCTAGCATCAGCTTCTGCTCTTGGCAAAACTAGTTTTTCCACCTTAGGACTGGAAGCTACAACACTATTTGCTAAATCTTCGATAGAATCCAAATCATTACGATTTAATCTACTATGGTGAGTAATATCTAATCTAGCATATCGTGCACCTTTGTTTGAACCAGCCTGCCAAACATGCCCACCTAGTACTTCACGAGCTGCTCCTCCAACAATATGTACTGCAGTATGATGATCCATCAATTGCTTTCTTCGATTCCAATCCAATTCTCCTTGAATCGCACCAACAGGTAATGGCCCATCAGTGAGGTGAAGAATAACATCGTGAGATAATTGAGTGTCAAGTACCTTAACTGAAAGATCATTAGCATAAATTAGCCCCTGGTCTGCTAATTGACCACCCCCTTCAGGGTAGAAAAGAGTGCGATCTAGGATGATTACATGTGTGGCCACTCCTCCCGCCTCCGAACCGGAAGAAATTGAGTCGGAAATTGGAATGCATTCAATCAATTTTGCATCGAATTGTACTTTTGATGTGTCACCATAATACAACCTCTCTGTTGGAGAAGAACCAGCGTGAATTGAACTACCTTCAACAGATTTTGTTTTGGCTAAAACACGAACTTGTTCAGCATGTCGAGCCGCCATTTCTGCAGCGAAACCAACAGGTACAGATACGTTCTTCCAACCAGATTGATGAGCAATACTAACTACCATTTCAGGCTGTAACCCTCTCTCTTCTGCAAGTTTAAACAGAATTTGAGAGGGTATTTTTTCAGCATCATTTGAGATATCTTTGAAGGCCGTACGAACAGCAGCTTCACCTGCTCTCAACATCTCTCTATAGCGAGCTTCCTCCAATGAAAGAATTGTCAGGATATTTTCTCTTTGCATTCCTGAAATTTGTCCAGTCATATTTACTTCTAAATGGTGATCTCCGATATCTTCCAACCCAATCGATAACCCAAGGTCATCTTTCATTCTACATGTTCGTCTAGCAATCATTCTGGCTAAATATCCAGCCTTAGAGTTTGAAGGAACTAAACCATCTGCCAACATATTGCAAAGTGCATGCATATGGTCAGGAATTGCATAGATGGATGAAAGAGGTTCGGTAATCGATTTCAATTGATCAACATTAAGAGATATTTTTCTTTCAGATAATCGCTCAATTAATCTATCATACAAGCGATCTACATCGGTTCCAACATCAATGTTGAGAATACCTGCCAGTCGGCTTAATTCAGAAAGAAGGACATTTACATCAACATCCCCTACGGAATTTAGTCGTGAGTCAAATGATGAAAGTTCTCTAAGCCAAGACACCGTTTCAGGGTAAATAGCCTCGTAAATTGTAGGAGTTCCAGCAGCAGCCCAACAAAATCGCTCAAGTCCGTAACCAGTATCAATAATTTGCAAAGGCATCTCACTATATTTGATCCCCTTAATCTCTACATCTCCATCTTCATCCTCATGAAGATTCATAAAAACAAGAGTTGCTAACTCAAGTCCACCTACTATTACTTCAACGGCTGGACCAGCATTCCCACCACCTGACCATGGATTCTCGACATAAGATATCTCTAGCGGATCGATGCCTAAATCTTGAGTAAATAATTCGTCACAAAAGCGGATTGTTTCATCAATCCAATAGTGTATATCTCCTTCTTGAGGACGATTGAAACAATGATGCGCCATCATCTCAAATGTAGTAAGATGACGCCCGGACCTACCGACCGCTGCAACATCAGTCAAACGAATACAGGGTTGAGAAATTGTGAGTGGATTTGCTGGAGGTGGGACTTCTCCAGAAGTAACATGAGGTTGGAAATCTGCAATACTTGCTATTGTTAGATGAATGTCATCTCTCCATCTAGCAACTATTGGATATGGATCAATTGCTGTATGTGAACGATCTTCAAAGAAGCGAATGAATGTGGCCCTCATTGCATCTTTCAACGCTTTACCTCGTTGATCAAAGCCTTTTACAATTGGAGCACCGATGAAAGTATATTCATCTTCATCGGTATCTCCGCTAGTGGTTCTATCAGGATCTCTGGTCCAAAACCACAGCTCAGAAACTCTGCATTTTTTCCTTACAAATCCATTCTCATGGAAATATGGAGAATCGATGTCCCCGAACGCCATGCTAACACCTTGATGTCCCACGGACACACTCCCGGCACTTCAAGCCAACCTGCAAACACGTCTAGAAGTGCTATTCTAAGCGCAATCGACATGTATGCCATCAAACGCGGAAGGGCATGGATGAACCAACATGGAAGGCACATGCAATCCGTGAAGACGAATCCACAGTTCGAATCAAACAACATGGTTCTATGGAAACCGATGCAATGATGGTTGCAGATGAAAAACTATGGAATGACCTTGTGGACGATCGATCACCCCAACAGGTAGTCAATACTGCTTGTATGCCTGGGATAGTTGGAGAAGCTTGGGCGATGGCTGATTGGCACTATGGTTATGGATTCCCAATTGGAGGTGTTGTTGCAACTGATATTGAAGCCGGAGAACAGGGAGGAGCTATTTCCCCTGGAGGAGTAGGGTTTGACATCAATTGTGGTGTACGTTTACTTTCAATTGATTTAGATGCGCCAAAGGGGGATGATCGAAAAGAATGGGCGCGCAGAATTTTCAATGCTATTCCTGCAGGTGCTTCGTCTAAAGGAGGAGTAAATATCTCAGAAACCGAACTGAGTTCGATTCTGTCTGGAGGTGCTTCGGCTGCCGTTGACTTAGGTCTTGGCGAAGATAGAGACCTACATTCTATCGAAAGTTATGGGCTCTTAGACACTGATGAATATGCAGTCTCTGAACGTGCATTACAGAGAGGGTTGCGTGCTCTTGGGACACTAGGAAGTGGAAATCACTTTCTAGAATTACAAATGGTAGACAAAGTTGTTGATGAAGAGGCAGCCGCAGCATTCGGCCTTGTTGAAGGTGGGCTGACAGCAATGATCCATACTGGGTCCCGAGGATTGGGACACCAAGTGTGTAGTGAACACGTAGATCAAATCGAACAACAATATCGCAAAGATGGAGGAAAATGGGTGGCAGACCATTGGGGGTATTCGTTACCAGATCGCCAACTTGCTGCCGCGCCAATCCATAGCAAGGAAGGGGCAGCCTATCTCGATGCGATGCATGCTGCAGGGAACTATGCCTTTGCAAATCGGTCAGCATTAACTCAAAGACTTAGGAAAACATTACGCAAGATTACAGGTAGAGAAGCAGATGTAGAAGTAGTATACGATGTTAGCCACAATATTGCAAAAATAGAAGATCATATAGTTCATGGGAAAACGTGCAAATGTTGTGTTCATCGTAAGGGTGCCACTAGAGCATTAGGTGGAGATCATCCAGAACTTATGTCAAAGTATGGATCGATTGGTCAACCGGTTTTGGTACCAGGAGACATGGGAACTGCATCATGGGTATTGGCAGGACCTCGAAGTGGATCGAATAGGGCATTTGCATCATCATGTCATGGAGCTGGGAGGAGAATGTCTAGGAAGGCTGCCAGAGATAGTATCAATTCAGAAGATTTGCTCTCATCTCTATCATCTAAAGGCATTGAAGTTAGAGCAAGAACTCCATCAATAGTTGCCGAAGAAGCCCCCGCGGCATACAAGGACGTAGATGATGTGATTCATCTAACAAATAACGCAAATCTGGCTAGGCCTGTCGCAAGATTAACTCCGATTGCCGTGATTAAAGGTTAATTCACTTCTGACGATACTCTAAACGAATAATATCAGATTGGCCATTCAATTGTTCATTCCAGAAATCTTCGATAACTTCTCCGTTTCTAGTTGCAACAATCTCATGTGTATCGTCAACTTGATCCCAAGCCCCATATGCTTGAGGGAATTCTTCATCCCAAATCATGAACCAATGCTTCATTGAGATATTAATTTGGAATGGAGTCTCGACGTGAAGGTAAGCAGTTACCTCCTGTGCAGAAGCACCTTCTCCATAGGGTCGAGCATCATGAGTATGAACGAATCGCATGCAGCCATCGGTGCTACCTGATCCTTCATTCTCTAATGGAGCGATTTGCTGTAAATCACCATTTTCATCAGCAATCCAAATATCAAGATATACGTGATCATGAGTGACAGCAGAACTATGCCCATTAAGACACCCATCCTTGATTCTTTCATCATCCGTAGTGACTCCAAAATCTTCGAAAACTAATGAGACCGCAACAAAACCAACGAATACAATTACTGCCGCAATGAGTATACTCTTCTCGGAGACCATGTACTGCGGACATAGGCGAGTGTTTTCAAAGGAACGGCCCAAATAAACGATAATGAGAGGTCCACGAACATCTCCAATTTGGTGGGAAGATGCAAAGACTCATCTTAGAAATGTAGATTCAAAAATGGGTCAAATAATAGATTCAGTAGAATTTCCGCCACTTCAAGGATTTGGAGATATTGTTATTACATTGTGTAATGCAGTAGTTGGGCAACAAATTTCTTCTAAGGCTGCAGAATCAATATGGACTCGATTCATTGATTTGATCGGTGGAGAATTCAATTCAAATATCGTAATACAGTTAGATGAACATTCATTGAGAAATGTCGGTCTATCAAGAATGAAAATTAGGACATTGAAAGAAATATGTGAATGCGCTGAATTCCTTAGAACAGTTGAATGGGAATTACTAACTGAAGAAGATATACAATCAATCCTGACCAAAACATGGGGAGTTGGCCCATGGACAGCTCAAATGGCAATGATTTTCTCACTTCATTTACCAGATATTTTTCCTGAAAAGGATATTGGGATAATAAGATCCATAGAGGCTATGCAAGGTAAAAAGGATATTAATCAAATTGAATTGTTGAATTTTGCTGAAATATGGAGACCATACAGAACATGTGCAGTATGGTACCTTTGGCGACAACACGATGCAGATCCAGTGTTATACTGATTACATACTGAATCTTCGCTTTGGATGATTGGGTATCATAGGAGCAGCCCCAGTTTGAATGCCATCGGCTTCTTGCATAATAATGGTAAGAAGTGTGTGTACTAACTCCCTTAATTCTTCGACTTCCGAACGTAATTCATCCATAGATTCGCCAGCATGTGACGTCTTATGCTTCCCTGTAACTGTCATTTTAATCCCATCCGAGGGAGTTATCCCTCAAGGCTAACGCCCGATGTTTAGGGTCTATAAACTTGCAAGAATGTTCATTCTTGATATGCAGTTTCTAACAAAAATACAGAGAAGCCGAGAGAGCCACTGGCGAGAATTGAACTCGCGACCTACGCCTTACCAAGGCGTCGCTATACCCCTAAGCCACAGTGGCGTCGACTCCACGAATCGGGACTTTGGTTTAATCGCTACGGAATTTTTCAATTAATGCATCATTGGCAATTTACAGTACTTCATATAGGAATGTAGTTTCTTCTTGAACATGGTAGAAACCAGTGAACTCATTTTAGGCCTGATCTCAATTGCAGTATTGCTCTCCTTAATTTTAGTAGTCAGAGTAATCCGTTCTCGCCCTACAGTTACACCTGATCCGTGGCAAACTCCTCTACCGATGAATGCTGCTCGCCAAAGAAGAGTGTCTCCGCGACCAATGGTTGCCCCACCACCTCCACAAATGTTCAGACAGCGTTAATTTACAGTGTCAAAATTTTAGTGAAGATTCATTGACCCTTCAAGCGGCAGCGTGAAAACCCAAACCGGTCTCGGAGCGATTGCTGCCGAGATCGCATAGCCTGGTATTGCGCATGACTGGAAATCATGTGGGATTTTCCCTCCGGAGTTCAAATCTCCGTCTCGGCGCCATTTAATCGAGAATCATCGGTGGATTCATGACCGGCCTTCTCTTGATAGAATCATGAAAGAACGCGAGGTGTTCGACGGAATTGAACTTCCCGACGACATGCCTCGCCTTTCTGATGTGAAAAATTTCACTAAAATCAGTAATGTCCATCCACGTTTAGAATCGGTTGACAAGGTAATTTCAGAATTCCCGTACATTTTCAAACTAATACGCCAAAATTGGACAAGTACTCACCTAATGGCTGTAGGATTAGCTATCCTTGGATCAATTGCTGGAGCCTGGGACTTAGGTGTCGGAGAACTATCTAGTGGAGGAGATTACAATACAATGGGAATTAATCCATTTAATCCTGATTCAGGAATCTTGCAAGCGAATGCTGCAGCAATATTCCTTACATTTCTTAGTGCAGCATTATGGATTGCTTCAATTGGTGTAAATTGGATGATATACCCACTAATGAGATCCCACGCATTATATCTAATCGCAGGTATTATTTCTGTGCAAATAGGGATGATAGCAGTCCATTCTACTACCCCCTCATTTCCTTTTGGTGCAGGATTATCAAGTACATTCGGATTGGTTGTAGGTGAATCAGTATTAGCATTTATTTTATCTGTTATAATCTATCGCTCAGTCACTGAAACTAGAGATTTGCATGTAGAGGTGCACCACCCTCACCCTGATCCTCGAGAACAAGATCGAGCAGATAGAGATCATAGTTTAGGGGCCTGGACATTAATGCTATTCTTATTCGCTATAATGGTAAATATCTCTGCATGGGCAGGATCACATCATGTTTCTCCTCGCCCTCCCTTTGAGTCATCACGAATGTTTACATATCTACTTTATTTATTATCCACATGGATTTTTATTCTAATTTTCAATCTCATTCTATGGTACCCACAATTGATGCTAGGAAATAGTACCACAACTATTGAATCAGAGAGGTCAAGACAAGCAGGTATCGAAGTAGGAAATTCTGAAAACTCTAACGGTTTATGCCCTCACTGTGGAGAAGAAAGCAAGACACAAATTACTGATGAAGGAATAATTGTTGGACCTTGTCCGAAGGATGGATGTGGTGAGGTGAATCCAATTGGACAAGATTGTAGCAAATGTGGAGTTGTAATTTCCTCTGCAATTATTTGCCATAAATGCGGACAAGAATCATCTGCTTCCGATTTATTTCCTGTAGAGGAGGCATGGTAATGAATTTAGAACAGCTACGTGAATCGGTCCCAACTATATCAGAAGATGGACCAATATATCTTGATAATGCATGTGTCACCCTTAGACCTCAACCTGTTATTGATGCAATCAATCACTACTACACTAGAGAACCATCATGTGGAGGGAGAAGCGCGCACAAATGGGGTATGGCAGTTACCAGAACTGAATTCGCAGCTAGAGACGGGATTGCAAAGTTAATCGGAGCAAATGGGCCGTCAGATGTAGTCTTTAGTAGAAATACTACACAAGCCATTAACCAAGTTGCGCATGGAATCAGTTGGTCAAAAGGAGATGTGGTTGTGATTTCTGACAAAGAACATAATTCTAATTCAATACCTTGGAGAATGCAAGAAGAAGTCGAAGTAAAAGTAACAAAGACTGGAGAAGATGGGCGTTTTGATCTCGAGGATTTTGAACAAGTTTGCTCAGATGCAGGAAAAAATCTGAAAATGATAGCACTTAGCCATTCACGCAACCTTGATGGAACATCAATTCCAGCAGAAGAATGTGGAAAAATTGCTAAGGATTATGACGCTCTATACTTGTTAGATGCCGCGCAATCTGTGCCACATAGACCAGTAGATATTCGTAAAATCGATGCAGATTTTGTTGCATTTAGTATCCACAAGATGATGGGGCCTTCTGGGATGGGGGCATTGGTGGGTTCTCCGGAAGGATTTGATCAACTAAAATCGATTGCAGCAGGTGGACAAACTGTTTCTCATTCTTCACTTGATGGTTTCACATTCAAGCCAGGTGCCCCACATCTAGAAGGAGGACTAGGACATTATGCAGGATACTATGGGACAAAATCTGCTGTAGAAATCCTAAACGAATTATCTATGGAACAAATCCATGAGAGAGAAGTTGCGATTAATTCAATTATTTCTGAAGGAGTAAGGAATCTGGATGGAATGTCAATTATTGGCCCAGATTCCGCTGAAGAAAGAGGAGGCATTACCTCTATATTGATGGATGGAAGAGACCCCCATCAATTCTCAATGTTATTGGATGAAGCATTTGGAATATATGCAAGAAGCGGGCTCCATTGCGTTGATCCCTGGTTCCATGCTAATGAAACACCTAGAGGTTCTCTCAGATTTTCTTCATATGCTTACAATACACTAGATGAAGCAAGGCAAGCTGTGGAAGCAATTACTGAACTAGTTGAAGCGATTCCAAGAACTTGAGGTTCAAAAATGTGGGATTCATATTTTCTCGCTGATGCAGTATGGTCATTATTTCGGCGAGTTCTAGTAATGTTTAGACAATTTTTTAGAAAATTAATTGCCTTCAAAGTTGTTTCAAATGAAAAAGATTCAACTGCATTTAATTTTCTAATTAGTATTGTTCTTAGCCTCATATTAATTCTCTCAGTTTCAGTTGTTGGATTATATTTCATCAACAAACCAGGTAATGGAGGTGCATGGGGACCTTCAACTCAATTAATTGATTGGCATTATGACCATCAGCGTACAAGTGGATTTGATCAAATGGGAGATTGGTCAGGAAATGGAGTTGATGTCTGTATAATTGATACTGGAA